>ENA-UESI01002281-UESI01002281.1-human-gut-metagenome-genome-assembly--contig:-NODE-2281-length-10300-cov-5.945906_pt1 | contig 10300 bp, 12 predicted proteins | sample MGYA00243005_ERZ508006 | MGnify/ENA primary metagenome ERZ508006 (study PRJEB26167, sample SAMN06115436) | human gut metagenome | host: Homo sapiens | place: China:Shandong | collected 2015-06-10... | reverse complement strand
TGTAAGAGAGCTTGAAGTTATGTTTGCGAACTGGAAGAAAATGCTCCCATCAAACGTATTCCGGATGCCAAACACTCCGCGAACGCCTCCGCCTCCTCCTTGCAGCCCATCTGGCCGTGGAGAAATAAGTATCCCTGCGCCGCTTGGGACCCATATAACACCGCGGGGACGCCGCCGATGAGAAGGTGTTCTGTCTTGAAGTCCATCTCTTCCCCTCCTGCGGGTTCATGCCCCGCCATGATCCGCTGTCCCGTGGGGGATGGCGACCTTTTCCACAAAAATCTGCCCATTGGAGACCTCCGCCAGCATCATAGTGATCTCCTGATGGAACCGCCGGGGGCCGCAGGAGCCGGGATTGAGCCAGAGGACGCCGTCCCGCTCCTCCTGCACATACCGGTGGGAGTGGCCGAACACCACCACGTCCACACCGGAAAGCTCCGCCGGGACCTCCTTCCTGTTGTGGACCAGGAAGAAGGTGACGCCCTCCAGAGTCACTGTGCGGTCGTGGGGAAGCTGCTCCGCCCACTCCTTGTCATTGTTGCCCCGGACGACATAGAGGGGGGCGTATTCCTCCAGCTGATCCAGAATACTCTGCCGGTTGATGTCCCCGCCGTGGAGAATGGCGCCGGCGTCCTTCAGGCGCTCCATCACCTCAGGCCGCAGGAGGCCGTGGGTGTCGGATAGAATGGCAAGCTTCATCGCGTCTCCTCCTCAGATGATGATGCCTTCACAGTGGTCGATCTCATGCTGGATGATCTGGGCCGTCCAGCCGGTGAAGGTTTTCAGCCGCTCCTGGAACTTCTCGTTCTGCCAGCGCACCTTGATGGACGTCCACCGCCGGGCCGGGCGGATCCCGGAGAGGGAGAGGCAGCCCTCCTCCGCATCGTAGGGGCCGGACCGCTTGACAATCTCCGGGTTGAACATGACCATATAGGTCCCCTCGTTGTCAAAGGCGATGATCCGCTTGTTCACACCGATCATGTTGGCCGCCATGCCCACACAGCCAGCCTTGTGATACGCCAGCGTCTCCAGCAGGTCGGCGGCGGTGGTCAGATCGTCCGGCGTGGCCTGTTCCGCCTTTTGCGCCAGAAAGGCCTCATCTTTACAGATCTCTCGAATCATAGCTGGTTCTCCTTACACAGCGGGCAAAGCGCCTTCCGGCCATGGCCCGCGCCGGATCCCAACGCCCGGGCGGCGTATGGGGAAAGGTCCCCTCTGCGGGCAGCACCGCAGAGGGGACCTTACATCTGTTTCAGTATAGCGCTGCTTGCCAAACACGTCAACCGGAATTTCAAATTTGCGGAAGGTGCGGCGCATCATGGCTCATTGGTCAGCGCCGCTTTTTTCCGCTCCAGGAACTCATTCAGCTCTGTGTTCAGCACGTCGGTGATGAACATATGTCCGGGGGCGTGGGTGATGACGATGGGAGGCTTGGCGTTCTCAATGGCGGCCTGGGGCGTGACGCCGCAGGGCCAGAACACGGGGATCTCCCCCTCATAGATGTCCACCGCCTCACCATAGTCGGGCTTCATCACATCGGCTACCCCCACCTGAGCCGGGTCGCCCATGTGGACGGGAGCGCCGTGGACGTTGGGCATCTTCACCGTGATGTCATAGGCCTTTTGGGCGTTCTCCGGGGTCATGGGGCGCATGGAGCACACCATGGGGCCCTCAAAGGGCCCGGCCTTGACGGTCTGGATGTTGGTTTTGTACATGGGGACGTTGCGGCCCTGGGCGATGTGCCGGACCTCGATGCCCTCCCGCATCAGCGCCTCCTCAAAGGAGAAGGAGCAGCCGATGAGGAAGCCCACATAGCCCTCCTTCCAGTAGTCCGAGGCGTCGGTCAGCTCCTTGGTGAACACACCGTGCTCATACACGCGGTACCGGGGGATGTCCGAGCAGATGTTGCCCCCCTCGCCCATGTCGTGGGTCAGGGGCTGCTCCCCCCGGATGATCTCCAGAATGGGGCAGGGGAAGGGGTTTCTCTTGGCGTATTCCTCGAAGTCGGCGGCATACTCAGGGGGCAGGATGACCAGATTGGCCTGGGCATAGCCCCGGCACATCCCGGCGGTGGGAAAGTCGATCCTGCCCTCCCGGATCAGCTGGCGGACCTCCGCAGGCTTTTTGTCGATATAGGGGGTAATGTCAAATGCCATACTGATATTCCTCCTGACCGTTTATGAATTGATAGCCTCCAGCGCTCTCAGGGCTGCCCGCTGGGCCAGCAGTGTGTACTGGGCAAATTCCACGGACACCTTGACGAACCGGACCTTGTCGCCCGCCTTGAGCTGGGCCAGATAGCGGAAATCCGCCGTGATCACGTTGGCGATCTTCGTATATCCGCCGGTGGTCTGCCGGTCGGCCAGCATGATGATGGGCTGACCAGCGGACGGGACCTGGATGGCGCCGAAGGCGATGCCGTCCGAGATGATGTCGCCGCTCTCTCTGTGGGCAATGACCTCGCCCTCCAGGCGGCAGCCCATGCGGTCAAATTCCTTGGTGACGGTATAGGTCCCGGACAGGAAGGTGCGGATGCCCTCGTCGGAGAAGGCCTCATCCTGGGGACCCATCACCACCCGCAGGGGGTAGATGGGCTGGGGCTTGAACTCAGGGGTGAGGCGGCGCTGCTCCATGTTCTTCAGGCGCTCCACAGGGGAGCGGAAGCCGATCTGGTCGCCCTTCTCCAGCTTGCGGCCCTGAAAGCCGCCGATCTTAGCCTTCATGTAGGTAGAGCGGCTGCCCATGGTCTCCGGGATGTCCAGGCCGCCGGCGAAGGCGAGAAAGGCCCGGCACCCGGTCTTGGGGGCGGTGAAGCGCAGGACCTGGCCGGCCTTGATGGACACGGCCTGATAGCTGGGGATGGGTTTTCCGTCCAGAGTGGGGCCCAGGTCGCCTCCGGCGATGGCGATGCAGTTTGCCCGGTCGAATTGAAGCTGAGGCCCCATCATGGTACACTCCAGGACCGCCTCCCCCTGGGGGTTGCCCGCCAGGATATTGGCGATCCCGGCGGAGCGGGGATCCATAACGCCGGACACAGAGACGCCGAACTGCTGATAGCCGATGCGCCCCAGATCCTGGACCGTGGTGAGCAGGCCGGGGTTCAAAACAGTGATGCTCATTGTTCCGCCTCCTTTCTGGGGCAGCGGCGGCAGGTATATCCGCCGGCGGCCTCCTGGGCGGCGATGCGGTCAAATTCCGCCCGGTCGATGGCGCAGAATTTGATGTACTGTCCGGCCTCAGGCAGGATGGGCTTGGCGCGGCCGGCGTCATACATCCGCACCGGAGTGCGGCCGATCAGCTGCCAGCCGCCCGGCGAGTCGATGGGATAGACGCCGGTCTGACTGCCGGCGATGCCCACGGAGCCGGCGGGGATCTTCACCCGCGGGGTCTTCAGGCGGGGGGTGGCGATGGCCTCGTCCATGCCGCCCAGATAGGTGAAGCCGGGGGTGAAGCCCAGCATATAGATGAGGTACTCGGTGGAGGTGTGGATCTGAATGACCTCCTCCTGCGTCTTGCCCGCGTGCTCGGCAACGAAGGCCAGGTCGGGCCCCATCTCCTCCCCGCCGTAGAGGACGGGGATCTCGATCACCTCGCTGGGCGGGATCCGGATCTGATCCAGCTTGCCCAGCAGGCCCCTCAGTTCCTCCATCAGGGGTGCGCAGAGGATGACCTCCGGGTCATAGTGGATCATCAGAGAGCGGTAGGTGGGCACTGTCTCTACGATGCCGGGGATCTTGCTGTTCTGAAGGGCGATGTTATAGGCGCGGATCTTGGCGTTGATGGCCTCGCTGATCTCATTGCCGAATTCCACGCACACCGAGGTATCGCCCGTCAGCAGGAATCTGACGTCAGCCATGGCTGGCTCCTTTCTGAACGGCCCGGCGGCCTGGGATCCAGGTCGGCCGGGCCATTCGGCTTTCATTTTACTGGAAGAGCTGCATAATGCCGGGGACGGCCTTGATCCCAGCGTAGAGGGCAACCAGGGTCACCACGGCGCCGAGAACGGTCATCCACAGGGGATGGTGATAGCTCTCGCCCACGATGCGCTTGTTGTGGCCGGCAATGAGCATCACGCCCAGGGTCACGGGGAGGATCAGGCCGTTGAACGCGCCGGCGATGATGAGCAGTGCGGCAGCGTTGCCCAGCTGGGCCAGGCTGGAGACAGCCTCACCCACCGGGGGCTTGGAGATGACCGCAACAGTCGCCACCGTGAGCAGGATCACAGCGGCCAGGACGGTGGCCACCTTGTCCATGATGGTCTTGGCGTTTTTGTTCACAAAGATGATGATGCCCAGACAGCCGGCGATGACGGCGCCGATCTTTTCGTTCAATCCGAACATGGCGTTGAAGCCCAGGGCCACGCCGCCCACGTTGCCCACGTTGAAGGCCAGGCCGCCGATGGCCACCAGAATGGCGATGACGACGCCCAATCCGGGCAGCAGCTTATTGGCCACATCCTAGGCGCGCATCCCGGAGACGGAGACCACGGACCAGATGTTCATCTGGGCAGTGATGTCCATGATGATGGCCAGCACGATGACCAGAGAGAGCGCGGTGCCGAACTGAGCGGTGAACTTGGACGTCTGGGTCAGGAAGCCGGGCCCAATGGCGGACGTGGCCATCAGGAACGCAGCGCCGAACAGGACCGAGCGGCTGGGCTTTGCAGTCTGCTGGTTCAGAGTGTTGGATCCCTTGCTCATGATATACCTCCCACATTTTGTTTCGATGGGCTGGAACAGCCCGCTTTGGATCGCTTCTCTTCCGAATCAGACGATCTGTGCGATGGGAGCGATGGCGACGCCATCGCCCTCCAGCTTGGCCCGGATGTTCTTGACAAACTCCACTGCGGAGGGGTTATCTCCGTGGACACAGATGGAGTGGGCCTCGATGGAGACCTCTTCGCCAGTGATGGCGGTCACCTTGCCCTCGGTGACCATGCGGATGGTGCGGGAGATGGCCTCGTCCTTGTCGTGGATCACCGCGCCCGGCTTGCTGCGGGGCACCAGGGAGCCGTCCGCCTGATAGGCGCGGTCGGCAAAGACCTCGCTGGCTACCCGCATACCCACCTGCCTGCCGGCCTCCAGCATCTTGCTGCCCGCCAGCCCCAGCAGGATCACATCCCTGTCCACGCTGTAAATGCCCTCCGCAATGGCCATGGCCAGGTCCATGTCCTTGCCGGCCATGTTGTACAGCGCTCCGTGGGGCTTGCAGTGCTGAAGCTTCACGCCGTGGGCGGCAGTGAAGGCCAGCAGGGCCCCCATCTGATACTGAATGTACGCTTTGACTTCCTTGGGAGAGCACGCCATGTTCCGCCGTCCAAAGCCCATCAGGTCGGGATAGCCGGGGTGAGCGCCTACCGCCACGCCGGCGGCCTTGCAGGCGGCCACAGTCCGATCCATCACCAGCGGATCGCCTGCATGATACCCACAGGCAATATTGGCGGAGGAGACATGGGCAATGACGTCCTGGTCCAAACCGATGGTATAGGCGCCAAAGCTCTCACCCAGGTCACTGTTCAGGTCAACTTGATACATAAAAACCTCTTCTTTTCTTTTTTGATGGTTTCTGGTTCTGCAGGCCTCTGCTCCGTCCGGCGGCGAGGTGCACGGCATGTTCTTGTCGAAAACGCCAAATTTTTTGCATTTCCAGTTTGATTTTAATTCATTTTGCTCCTCAAGTCAAGGGAATAAACTCCTCGGTTCTGGGTATTATTGTGCTGCTATGAACCAAATAATCTGCTCGATCCAGCTGTCAGCGTCCCAATCCATGCGGCGGGCAGAAAAAGGCGGAAATTCAATTGACATCCCTCAGGGAAGTGGGTACAATAACCCAAAAGAAGGGACGATGACGGTCGGAACGGACGCCGCGGGGGGCGGCAGGGAGGGACAAGGGCTTGAAGCTTTCACATCGACTGGGTGGACAGTCTGAGGGCAGGCTGCTTTGGAGCCGCTGGCGGCGGCTGGCGGCTCCTTCTCTGTTTTTCCTGGGCGTCATTTACTATGAGGAGCTGTTTCTGAAGCTGTACTGCTTCCACGGGCTGTCCCTCGCAGGGGCAGTGTTCACCCTCCTCTTCTCCATCCCCATCGCCATGCTGCTGGGGGCCCTGTGCGGGGGGGTGGAGGATCGTCTGGGACGGCGGCTGTTGGTCCTGTGCACCGCCCTGGTTTCCCTTTGGATGGGTGCACAGACGGTGTACTATCACCTCTTTAAGACCTTTTTGACCATCTTTTCCCTGACCAAGATGATGATGGTGGCGGGGGCGTTCGGCAATATGGCGGTGGGCGAGATCCTGCTGAACTGGTTCCCCATTCTGATGATGGCGGTGCCGGTGGTGCTTGCGGCCATGCTCGGGAATCGGCTGCTTCCCGACCGCCCCATGGGGCGGCGGAACAATCTGCGCTGGCTGGCTCTGGGCCTCGGGGTGCAGCTGGCTGGGATCGTCCTGGTTCTGTTCTGCGGCGGCGGGGTGCTCTCTCTGCGGTATATCTATTTCCAGGCGGCAGTGCCGGAGCTGGAGGTGCAGAACTTCGGGATGTTCACCCAGACCGAGCTGGAGATCCGCCGGGTGCTGTTCGGCATCGACCCGGACGACCAGATCCTCCCCAAGCACCAGGGGCGGCAGACCCGCCGCTGGATCCAGGCGGAGCAGTCCCCCGCCGGGGAGGAGCCGAAGCTTCACACCATGGATATTGACTTCCAGGCTCTGATGGAGCGGGACCGCGAGGACCTGGAGCTGTCTGAGATGCACGGCTATTTTTCTAAGGTAAAGCCCACAGCGGAAAATGAGTGGACCGGCCGGTTCCAGGGGAAAAACCTGGTTTGGATCGTAGCCGAAGGGTTTTCTGACCGGCTGCTGGACCCGGTGCGCACCCCCACCTTGTGGAAGCTGGCCCACGAGGGCATCATCTGCGACAACTTCTATACCCCGCTGTGGGGGGTGTCCACCTCCGACGGGGAGTATGTGACCACCACCGGCCTGATCCCCAAGTCCGGGGTGTGGAGCTACTCTGAATCGTCGGACAACGCCATGCCTTTCGCCTTCGGCCATCAGTTCCGGGCCCTGGGCTATCGGACCATGGCCTTCCACGACTATCTGTACACCTACTATGACCGGAATCTCTCCCACCCAAACATGGGGTATGAATACTACGGAATCGGCAATGGGCTGGAGCTGGAGGAGGTATTTCCCCCCTCCGACCTGGAGATGATGGAAGAAATTGTCCCCCGATTCGTAGACGAGGATCACTTCATGGTCTACTGCCTGACGGTGAGCGGCCATCTGAACTACAACCGCGAGGGAAACGTCATGTCCGACCGGCACTATGACGAGGTGGCCGGCCTGCCGTACAGCGAGGGGGTCAAATGCTACCTGGCCTGCCAGCAGGAGCTGGAGCTGGCCATGGAGAGTCTGGTCCGCCAGCTGGAGGAGGCCGGCAGGCTGGAGGACACGGTGATCGTTCTGTCCGCCGACCACTATCCCTACGGCCTGACGGACGAGGAGTACAGCGAGCTGTTCGGCCACCCGGTGGACCCGGTCTTCGAGATCTATGAGAACAGCCTGATCCTCTGGAGCGCCGACCTGGAGGAGCCTGTCCATGTGGACAAATACTGCTCCAGCCTGGACGTGATGCCCACGCTGGCCAACCTCTTTGGACTGGAGTACGACTCCCGCCTGATGGCGGGGCGGGACATCCTCTCCGACACGCCCGGCTTGGTGATCTTCTCCAATTACAGCTTCCTCACCGATCTGGGGGCTTATAACTCCACTACCGACGTCTTTACGATGTGGGACGGGAGCGAGCCGGATCCGGACTATGTGGCGGAGCGGGTGGCAGAGGTCCAAAACCGGGTAGCCTACTCCGCATCCATTCTGGACAATGACTACTACCGTGTGGTGTTTGGCGATCCGGAGGACTGAGTCCCCGATCCAGGCGCTGAGCCGTACAGGCAGGGTAAAATAATCTGTAACCAATCTATAGAACATCCCTTATTCTATTATTCTAACTTCTGCCACTTCCTACGGTTTAACAGCATACAATCTGGAACGCATTCCTTTAAACGATTGCTTATAGGCCTTTTACAGTAGTATTTTTAGGATAATTTTCGTAGACTATTTAGAGCAATTCGGAAAAATAACCTACAAACAAGCAAGCCCCAGCATGTCGCGGTACACTGGGGCTTACTTATCTACTTGAAACACATTCAAAAGAAACTTCTCATAAACATGCGTATATTTTTCATTGCCACCTGTAAATTCTGAGTACATTAGAGCTATTTTAGCCGCTGTGAACGGTATCCTCTTCAACAGGTCTGTCAAGTTATGTCTTTTGTATTCCTACCATTCCCCGGATCATCTCATACCACTTTGCCACCGTATGTCGGTTCACCCCGGCCCCTCTGGCGATGACACTCAGGTTCGTTTCATCGGGATGGAACCGCAGATACTGCCAGATCTGCTTCTGCTTCTTGGTAAGCTTATCCGGCGGCGTGATCCCACGCATCTGATCCAGGAGCAGCTTTCGCTCCGCCTGCATTTCCCGGATGAGCGTTTTCAGCTTCGCCTCGCACTCCTCCCGGGTGTGGGCGTAGACGCATTTGGAATGCTTTGTGCCGTCCGGCCAGGTGGGGGAGTAGCGTCCCTCAAACAGATGGTCATTGATCTGGGTAATACACCCGGAGCCCGACTTTCGCTTTCGCCCCAGCACCGGCTGGAAGTCTTCGACTGAGCTCTGCTCTGTCTGAGCAGGACTCTCCTGCACTTCGTTGCCCAGTCCACGGTCGATCTTGGCTGCCGCCTCGGTCTGCATATCCCCGGTGACATGGGTATAGATGTCCAGGGTGGTGGCCGCTGACACATGGCCCAGCATGGCGGAGAGGGTCTTCACATCCATGCCGCTTTCCAGGGATAAGGTGGCAAAAGTGTGGCGTAAATCGTGAAACCCGGTTTCAGGCAGCCCCGTCTCTTTTAAGATCCGTTTCATCCAGTAGTAGGCGGCGCTGGGGCGCACCGGTTTCTCCGGAGCAAGAGGTTCCGGGAAGATCCACTGGCTGACGGCGTGTTTCTTCCGCTCCTTCAGCCGCTGGACGGTGCTGGGCGGCAGGCGGATGGTCCGCCGCCCCTGACTGGTCTTCGTCTCGCCAATCTCCAGCTCCCCAGCCTTGGGGACGTTCACCGACCGGAGAACCTTCAGCGTCCCGTCCTTCTCGTCGAAGTCCTGCCACATGAGGCCGCAGATCTCGCCCCGGCGGAGACCGGTGGTCAGCTCCGTATAGAAGAAGTCCCGCCAAATCTTGTTGCGGTCCGCCGCCAGGAAGGTGTCCATCTGCTCCTTTGTGAGGATCTGCTTGGGCTTATAACTGGCCTTGGGCACCACAGCCCCGTCGGTGGGATTCCGGGTGATTACATGGTCGGCCTCCGCGTCTTTCAGGCATCGGTGGAGTATGGCGTGGATGCGAAGCACCATGGTGTCCGAAAGCTCATGCCCGTGTTCCGGGTGCTCGCGGACCCGGCCCTCGTGGTTCAGCTTTCGGTACAATTTTTGGATGTCCATGCGGGTCACCCGGGACACGATCTTATCTCCCAGATAAGGCTTGATGTAGCACCGAATGAATTGCTCATAACTCCGCAGGGTGTCCGCGCCGTAGTCCTCCATCCACCGGTCCAGCCATTCGCCCAGTGTCATGCGGCTGTCCTCGGTGAGCTCCACGTCCTGAAAGGCCCCAAGGTCCCGGTGGAGTTTGTCCAGCAGTTCCTTCTGGGTTTTCGCCAGGACATACCGGAAGATGGGCTCGCCGTTTTGCTTGTGGCCCACCACGATGCGGCTCTCCCAGCGGCCGTCCTCTCGCTTTCGGACCATGCCGCCGCCGGACGGCCTGCGTTTTGCCATAGGCTATCCCTCCTTATTGGGGTCGATCAGACTGCCGTCGTCCTCGTCCAAGGCCTCCAGGATCATGCGTACCCCCAGACGGAAACCCAGGATGAAGTTTTCCAGTGCCATGGTGCTGCCGGTCTCGTTCTCCGCGTTGATGAGCCGGAGCAACAGCGTTTTTTCTTTGTCCTCCAACAGGGCGGTGAGTTTCTCCTCGCACTCCGCCGACTGTTCCATGGCCTTTTTCAGGGCAGTCCCCGATCTGACGATCTGATCGTTGGGAGTGATGTTTCCGAAGTACAGATTTTTCAGTGTGTCGCGCATGTGTGCCGCCTCCTTTATCAGCAACACACAATACCCAGTCCATGCCTTTCAGAGAAACGAGTGTTGCGACCCAGTAAATAGCCAATACGACTATTAGCGTGAAGACC
>ENA-UESI01002280-UESI01002280.1-human-gut-metagenome-genome-assembly--contig:-NODE-2280-length-10307-cov-3.213196_pt1 | contig 10307 bp, 10 predicted proteins | sample MGYA00243005_ERZ508006 | MGnify/ENA primary metagenome ERZ508006 (study PRJEB26167, sample SAMN06115436) | human gut metagenome | host: Homo sapiens | place: China:Shandong | collected 2015-06-10... | reverse complement strand
CCTCAGCCGGTCCCGGGCCGGAACGGTCCCGGCGCAGGAAGATGGGTCGCAGGCAGGCATCGTATGGTCGGTCTGTCGGATCATGCGGTAGCGGAATTTTTAAATGGCCGGAACCGGGTGAGGGAGTCCCGGCCATTCGGGAATGGCCTCATTCGCCCGAAGGCCATACCGTTTTATCAAAATTTCATATTTTGCGAAATAACTCTATAAATTATGTCATAACTTAGCTACCTAAAAAAGCGAAACGGAAAGCGCAGGTCGTCCGTCGCCGCGCAGGAGCGGCTCGGTGCCGTACGGACGACCCGCGCTTACTCCAGGCAATCCTAGGGCCTCGCGGAGCTTTTGCACATTCTGACTTTCGGACCGGAGACCGGCCTTCCCGACACACGGCATTGCGAACCAACGAGCGGGAACGGTCGGTCCGGTCCGATTTTTCTGCCGTCCCGAACCCGCCGGACCGCCGCGCTCCGGCAACGGACGCCGGACCGACCCAAGCGGATACGGACCATGAAAGTTCCGGCCAGACAGAGAAGCGGCCGGCAGTCGTCCGCCCGGCATTTGCCGCAAGCGAAACGGCAGAGGGACCCGACGCAGGACGCAGAGAAAGCGCCGCAGCGCACGGTCCGTATGAATCGATAAAGGGAAATGCCCGACCGTCCGGCGACTGCATCGCGCCGGAACGAGTAGCGAACGGTATGTGCGGAACGGGAACCGTAACATGGCCGGGTGATTTATATTTCCGAACACCGCGCCCGAGGAAAAAAGAAAGGCGCAGGTTCAAATTCCAAGTCCGGCCTTCCACAGCCATTCAAAAGAATTATCCCCTACGCCCGAACTTGCCCTATCAAAAATAGGGCAAAGCTCAGGTTTCGGACAGATTTCGCCTTTGAATCAATAATGTGGAAGTTGGACTTTGCGAAAAATGCCTAAACCAAATATGTTACGGCTCTACTGTTGTATGTAACAGTACAAAAGTAACATCTTTTTCAAAAATATTAAGTCGGTTGAAAATTTGCTTTGGTCCAAAAATAAGAAAAGTCTTCCGCAAATACAACTAAACACATCTAATTAGTATTACCAATATACCATACAAATAAGAATCAGCCAATTAGTAATTTCTTTTTGTAACTATTTTTCCAACATTTGTATCATGAGAAAAGTAAGACGCAACGACATATTACTGAAGAACGTAGCCGAGAAATTGAAGAAAATCCGGCAAGAAAAAGGAGTCACTCAATTATCGGTCCTCGTCGATACGGAAGTTCATGTCGGTAGACTGGAAAACAACCCCACGAACATATCGCTGTCGACGCTTGCCGATCTTTGCACCTATTACGGCTTGACTCTTGAAGAATTTTTCAAGGATATGCCTATTGGCGAGACAAGCTACAATCATAAAAAACATAAATAAACGCCCTTGCAATGTGTATTAGTTATAGGGATTCACACTAATGCGGAAAGAAATACGAGACGAAATGCTGTTGCAAGAAATTGTAATCAGACTCAGGGAGTTCCGGAAGAAAAAAGGCGTTTCTCAATTGCAAGTATTGATAGATACCGATATTCAAGTATATTGAAAAGACTTTTTCGACGGCATCAAAAACCAAGAAATACCGGACACGACATCCATAGTCTTGAGAAAAACAACCGAAAACCGACAATCCCGCGCGCCGGAACGAGTAGCGAACGGTATGTGCGGAGCGGGAACCGTAACATGGCCGGGTGATTTATATTTCCGAACGCTGCACCGGTAAAAAAGAAAGGCGCAGGTTCAATTCCCCAAATCCGGCCTTCCACAGCCCTTACATAAAGGAATCTCCCCTACGCCTGACTTTATCTAACCGAGGGTCGTCCGGCTATGTCCCGCCCTCCGTCAGCGAGCAAGCGACGGATGCACGCCGGCGGACGGAACCGAAGCGGCCAGCACGCCGGCGGCCGAGGGTCCCTCGCAGAAAAGCAGATCGACGATCGACAGGTTCGGGACGAACGGCATCCGCTCCGAAAACACCTGATAATAAGGCTGCGGCGCGAAGTCGGGATCGGGGCGCGACAGCCGGGGCTTGCGCGAGATGCAACGGCGGAAGTCCTCCCCCTCGGGCACATGCTCGGCATAACGCTCGGTATGCCCGACCGGCGGATCGGCGCGCAGCAGCTCGAGCACGAGCGACTGGAGCTCCTCGTTCAGATCGACCAGAAAATCGTGCCGCTTCCGGTAAACGACGGCGAACCGCTCCTCGTAATAGCCGAAATAGGGCGAGCGGCGGTAGGCCGACACGAGCGCCTGAAAATGCTGATGCCGCCACTTTTTCGTGCGGTCGATCCGGATGTCCCGGACCGGAACGCGCTCGCCCGAGGGCCGGCACACCGGAACGACGAGCGTCGTGGGCCCGCCGGCCGACAGAATGTCGCAGCGGTTGCGGCAGCTCTGCTTTTGGTAGTGCTCGTGCAGGTCGATCTGCGCCCGGCCGCTCAGCAGCTTCGTATAGTACTGCACGTTTCCGAGATAGGCGGTAGAAAGAATCACTGTACAAATCGTTTTTAAGTTCCGGCATCCGTCGGGATGACCGTAGCATTCGTAACAAAGAACGGAGGCTGCGCCGGACAGAGACCGTGCACGGCAAGCGGACAGACGCTCCGCCGCCTGCGCGCCGAAACCCTCCGCACCGCCGTCCTTTCCTCAGGCCGGGGACCCATCGTCCACGGTACGGGAAAAGCGATCCGCCCGAAACGTCCGCGGCCGTCCGCAGACCGCGCGGTCACAGAAATATCTCGGGCTCGCGCCTCGCTTGGCAAGCCTCGCGGAGCGCTTCCATTTTCCGCTCGAAAGCGGACCTCGCGGGCTCGGCCAGCGATCTCGCTCCGGCACGGCAGTAACGCACGCAGGCGAAACAAGCGATACACCGCGAGGGGTCGGTCACGCGATAGTTTCCCGGATCGATCGTCTGCACGGGACACACCAGCGCGCAGCGGCCGCAACGCTCGCAGCGCTCCGGATCGAGCTCCGGAACCAGCGGAATCGGAGCGTAAGCCTTGTAAGGCTCGTGTCCCGGGACCCGGATCGGAACTTCGCATGCGGCCCGGTCGCGCAGCTTGGCGGCGACCTGTCGGCCGAACGCCTCCATAAGGGCCGTATCGGCCTCGTCGGGACGCCCGGCGGCGATCCGCCCGTTCAGCGAATGCTCGGTCACGAACGCTCCGGCCGCGATCACGCGGAATCCGGCCCGGCGCGTCAACCCGACCAGTTCCGATAGCGCGTCTTCATACGCCCGGTTGCCGTAGCTGACCACGCAGACGGCATCGCCCGTTCCCCGAACCGGCAAGCCGCCGTGAAACAGTCCCGGCACGCGGCCAGCATACACCGGCATACCGACCAGAAGCAATTCGTCGGCCCCGACCTGCACGCCGGCCTCGCGCCATGCGGGCCGGTCGAGCGAATCCTCCTGCACGCGCGCGGCTCCGATACCCGCCGCGATGCTTCTCAACACCCGGCGGGTCGAGCCCGTCGGGCTGAAACTGACGGCACGTACCGTCCCGATTCGATCACTCATAATTTCCGGCTATGTTAAGGTTTCTTTCTCGATTCCGTAATTCCTTCACGCTTCTCTTCCGGGATACCTCCGCATCCCGCTCCAATTCCGCTCTCTTCTGCCGGCACCGACTCTCCTCTGGGAACAAGACCGGCCACAGCTACGTTCCGGGCGAAAAAATACCCGATTCCGACGACGATTCGCGGACGAAACGGGCGAAAACCGAGATCCGGCGGTATCCCGTCGGCCCCATGTCCGCTCCCTCCGCTGCATCCGCGCGCAAGGTTCGGAGTGCGGAACGGAAACGAGCTTTCTACCGCCCAATCGACGAGAGGCTCCGAGAAACGAAACGGAAAACCTGGTCGGCCAATACCCGGCCGGCAGCATATCGGCCACCGTGAGGCAGGCCCCGCCTCCCCTGCTTCAGGGAAACCGGGCCCGGCGCTACTCTTTCTTATCGCCGAACAGGTCGACCTCGCCGCGCTCGATGCGCCGGAACATCGTGGCGAGCTCGGCCACGACCGGCGAGATCAGGCCGATCACATCGTCGATGTAGCCCTGCTTGCTCCGGTCGCCCTTGATGCGGTACAGCATCACGGCATAAAGCGCGCGGAAGAACAGTTCGACATCCGACATGCCGGGCTTGCCGAGCTTGCTCTTGAGTCCCGGCAGTTCGGGCGCGACTGCCCCGTAGAGCCGGCGGTAGTTCTCGCCGGCGGGAAGCGTCAGCAACTGGCGGTGCAGGTTGTCCAAATCGGCAATCAGGTGCATCGTGTGCTCCAAATGTCCGCTCTGCTCTTTTCCCTCCTCGCGCAACAGGCCGGCGAGCTCCATATACCAGACCAGCGCCTGCTGCTTTTGCTGCTCGCTCAGGCGCTCCTGCTTCTGCACGAGCTGGGAATAGACGGCCTCGGGGCTGAACTGCAACGCGCGGAGCAGGTCCTCCAGCTGCCAGAGGTAGAGGATGTACTCGGCGATATTTTCCTTGCGCTTGCTTTGTGCGATATACATCGGATCGGTCGTTTGGTTCAACGTTCGTCAGGCGAAGATACCGCTTTTCACGCAAAAAAGAAACCGACGACCCGGGGACAAGACGATCCGAACGACATTTCCGACAAGGGCAAACAAACCGGACAAATCAGACGGCGGACCTGCCTCGACACCAAACCGACAAAGCAATCCAAACGATCATCCCGACCGGACAAAACGTACCGGACAAGTCAGGCGAAGATTCCATCCCGACCGACGAAAACCCCGCTCCGGTTCCGGTCGGACGAGACGGTCCGAACAACAGGCTCCAACAGATCAAACGGACCCGACAGGCTAAATGAACGCTCCGCTCCGACTGACGAAAGCTCAGGTTCCGGTCGGACGAAACGACACGGCGCATCCTCCCCGCCCCGACACCTACCTTTTCACCAGCCGCCGAAAGAACCGGCCGGCGCATCCTTTCCCCGCATAAGCCGGAGTCTCGGAACGGCCGACGGCTTCCCCGAACTGTCGCAACCAGCTCGGCATACAAATATACCGCGCCTGACATCAACGACATCGATTCCCGCCGCAATGCCGCAACGAACGCCGCACCGCAAACGACGACAAAATGCGGATGGCCGGTAAGAATCCACCGGGACACCGGCCCTGTCGCCCTGTGTCCGAAGTACGGCAACCGGACCGTCCGCTACCGAATCACCTGAATCCGCCGAAACGACCGAAACGACCGAAACGACCGAAACGACCGAAACGACCGAAACGACCGAAACGACCGAAACGACCGAAACGACCAGGACACACGCCGAAGTCCCGTCCTGCATGGAAACTGCAAACCGCTCGTTTCCGACCGGGAACAAAACGCTCAGACCCGCCCCGACCGAAGGTTCCGACCTTTTCTACCGGAAAAGACAAAGAGAAACGTTGCGAGGCGCCCCTCCCTGATGGACGATTTCTTGCCTTCAGGTTCTATCAAGCCAACCCACCGGAACCTCCGACCGCCTTCAGCGGAAAAGAAAAACAAAGGGAAACGCCTCATAGCGTTCCCCCTTGTATCGGAAATTTCCCGTCTTCAGACTATTCGGCCTGCCGGACGGCGGTAATCAGGTCCAGATCGTCGGACGACGACTGGGCGATGTATTCGGCGGCGGCGGCGTTCTGAGCCTCCCCGTGCTTGACGTAAAGCTGGGCGGAAACGCGGTATTCCTCGACCTCGCTCGCCTGACGCAACAACAGGTAGCCGATGATGATATGAGCGGCCATCTCGACCATCCGACGGGCATGGAAATCGATGAATTCGTTGTTCCCGGCGGCAGTCACTTTCTCGACGGCTCGTTCGTACTGCTCGCGCATCGCGATCAGCTTCTGGTGCACATGGCCCAGGTCGGCCGCGTAAGTCTGCGCCTCGTACTCGCGGATTTGATTCAGGTAAGTGCCCGTAGTGACGTGACGGATCGCCGCAACGACCTGCAACTGCGAGGTCCCCTCGTAAATGTTCGTGATGCGGGCGTCGCGGTAAATGCGCTCGATCGGGTAGTCCTTCATGTAGCCCGAACCTCCGAAAACCTGAATCGCGTCGTAGGCCAGCTGGTTGCAGTACTCGCTGCTCATCAGCTTCAGCATCGGCGTGAACGCGTCGGCCAGCCGGGTGTATGTCTTCATCTCGGCGCGCTCCTCGGGCGTCAGCTTGCGGTCATGGCTCAGGTGAGTATAATCCTTGTATATCTCGACGAAACGCGTCGTCTCGTACAGCATCGCGCGCGAACCGTAGAGTTTGGCTTTCATGTTCGACAGCCTCTCGGCCACGGCCGGGAACTCGATGATCGGCTTGCCGAACTGCATGCGCTCCTGCGCATACTTGAGCGCTTCGCGGTAAGCGGCCTCCGAAAGACCGGTCGACTGGGCACCGATACCCAGACGGGCGGCGTTCATCAGCGACATCACGTACTTGATGAGCCCCATCTTGCGGTCGCCGACCAGCTCGGCCGGCGCGTTCGTGAACACGAGCTCGCAAGTAGGCGACCCCTTGATGCCGAGCTTGTTCTCGATGCGGCGCACCTTGACCGCCATGTGACTGCGGTCGTACACGAACATCGACAGCCCCCGGGCGTCGGTCGTGCCTTCCTCGGAGCGGGCCAGCACCAGCGAGATATGGCCGTCGCCGTTGGTAATGAAGCGCTTGACGCCGTTCAGGAGCCATGTCCCCTTCGTCTCGTCCCAATGGGCCTTCAGCATCACGGCCTGCAAGTCGCTGCCGGCGTCGGGCTCGGTCAGGTCCATCGCGCAGGTCTCGCCGCGCGATACCCGGGGCAGATACTTGGCCTTGAGCTCCTCGGACGCGAACTCGTTCAGCGTCTCGGCGCAGTCCTGCAGACCCCAGATGTTCTCGAAGCCGGCGTCGGCGCGTGCGACCATCTCATTCGCCATCACGAAATAGACGAGCGGGAAGTTCAGCCCCTCGTACTTGCGCGGCAGCGTCAGCCCGAACAGGCCGGCCTGACGCAGCGCCTCGATATTGCGGGCCGTGCCCGGAGCATACTCCACGTGATCGTTCACGACCTTGGGACCGTCGTGATCGACTCCCTCGGCGTTCGGGGCGATCACGTCGCCGCACACTTCGCCGACGATTTCCATCACGCGGCGGTAGCTGTCCTGAGCGTCCTCGAAATCGACAGGCGCGTAGTCGTACGCGTCCTTGTCGGCATATCCTTTCTCCTTGAGCTCCACGATCTTCTTCATCAGCGGATGATTCATGTGGAACTGGAGATCCTTGTTGTCCAAAAAGAAATTAGCCATAGTGTTTATCGGATTTTATATCGGTTACAGAACGCGGCCGCTACTTCGAATTCTGCTTATAATACTTGATCATCTTCGGAATCACCTCCATCACGTCGCCCGTAATGGCATAGTCGGCTATCTTGTTGATCGGAGCGTCCGGGTCGGTGTTGATCGAGATGACCATCGCCGAACCGTCCATGCCGGCCGTATGCTGGATCTGGCCCGAAATACCGCAGGCTATGTAGAGCTTCGGCCGCACGGTGACGCCCGTTTGTCCGATCTGGCGCGCATGGTCGGCCATGCCGGCATCGACCGCCGCGCGCGAGGCGCCTACCTCGGCCCCGAGCACGCCGGCCAGCTCGAACAGCAGATCGAAATTCTCCTTGCTGCCCATCCCGTAACCGCCGGCCACGATGACCGGAGCGCCCTTGATGTCGATCTTGCGCTCCTCGATCTGGCGGTCGATGATGCGGACGGCGAAATCGGCGTCGCTCAGGTACTTCTTCGCATCGACCTGACGGACGACGCCTTTGCCGGGCGTGCGGGCTTTCTCTTTCTTCATCACGCCCTCGCGGACGGTCGCCATCTGCGGACGGTGATCGGGATTGATGATCGTCGCGATGATGTTGCCGCCGAAAGCGGGACGGATCTGATAGAGCAGATTCTCGTAGACCTTGCCCGTCTTATTCTCGGTATGCGGGCCGATTTCAAGGCTCGTGCAGTCGGCCGTCAGACCGCTGTGCAGCGCCGACGAAACCCTCGGACCGAGGTCACGGCCTATCGGCGTGGCTCCGAACAGCGCGATCTGAGGCTGTTCCTCCTTGAAAATACCGCAGACGACCGCAGCATGCGGCAGCGTGCGGTAGGGCGCGAGACACTCGCAGTCGGCTACGTGCACGACGTCGGCGCCGTACTCGGCCAATTGCTTTTCGACGCCGGCGAGTCCTTGTCCGAGCGCGAGCGCCTCGAGCTCGCAGCCCAGCGTATCGGCCAGCGCGCGGCCCTTGGTCAGCAGTTCGAGCGACACGTCGGCCACTTTGCCGCCCTCTATCTCACAATAAACGAATATGTTGTTCATCGATATTCCCGTATTTAAGCGTTGTACGATCTCTCTTATCCCAAAGTATGGCTGGCGATCAGTTCCTTGATCAGCGAGTCGATATCGGCGTCGTCGGCACTCAGGCGCTTGGCCTCCTTGGCGGCGAACACGACGTTCTCGATCTTCTTGACTTTCGTCGGCGAGCCCGAAAGCCCGAGTTGCGTATCGTCGGCATCGACATCCGCCACGCCCCATTCGGTAATGTTCAGATAAGGGCGCGACTCGCGCAGCTGTGCGTAGCAGCCGACCTGGTCGAGCTGGCACTCGCTCGGCGTGATCGCATGCTTGTACTTCATCACGAGCTTCGCATGGCGCGGACGGCACTCGGGAGCCGTTCCGTTGACGGTCATCACCAGCGGCAGGCGGCAAGCGACCGTCTCGACGCCATGCTCCAGCCGGCGGCGGATCAGCAGCTCGTCGCCCTCGATGCCGACGATCTCCTCGGCGTAGGTCACCTGAGGCCAGTTCAGCTTCTCGGCGACCTGCGGTCCGACCTGAGCCGTATCGCCGTCGATGGCCTGACGGCCGGCGACGATGATGTCGGGATTCATCTTGAGCGCCGCGCGCGACAGCGCATAGGAGGTAGCCAGCGTATCGGAGCCCGCGAACTTACGGTCGGTCAGCAGCACGCCCCCGTCGGCACCGCGGAACATCCCCTCGCGGATAATCTCCGCAGCGCGGCCGGGCCCCATCGTCAGGATCTCGACCCGGCTGCCCGGAAACATGTCCTTGAGCACGAGCGCCTGCTCCAGCGCATTGAGGTCCTCGGGATTGAAGATAGCGGCGAGCGCCGCCCGATTGACCGTGCCGTCGGCCTTCATAGCGTCCTTGCCCACGTTGCGGGTATCGGGCACCTGCTTGGCCAGCACAACTATTTTCAACGTTTTCTTCATCATGGAATTTATTTGGTATTTTTCGTTCTTTCCGTCGCCGGAAAATACAGCCGTAATTGCACAAAATTAAGCTTTTTTCCGGAAAATCAAACGTCCGCATCACGAAAAAAGCCGCCCGGAAACTCCTTGCGCACGCTCCGCCCCGAAGCATGCGACCTAAAGACATTCCCGGCCGGCTCGCCCGTTCCGTTCGGGCCGAACGGAACGGGCATCAAAAAAAGGCGGGCACTCCGCGAGTGCCCGCCCGGCGTACGTTCGTACCGTCGTTATTTGTTGGCAGCCTTCTTATCGTAATGTTTTTGATAGCGGCTCATAAACTTATCTACGCGTCCTGCGGTGTCAACCAACTTCATCTTACCGGTGTAGAACGGATGAGACGTGTTGGAAATTTCCATCTTATACACGGGATAGGTTTCGCCGTTCACTTCGATGGTCTCTTTTGTCTGGACGGCGGACCTGCACAAAAACACATGATCGTTCGACATATCCTTGAAAGCCACAACGCGGTAGTTGTCCGGATGAATCCCCTTTTTCATGGTGTTTGTTTTAAAATATATGAATACTCCTGTAAATGCGATGCGAGGCTGCAAAGGTAATAAACAAATGCGGTTTTCCAAAATTCCCGGAAGAATTTGTCGTCCGGCCGGCCGGACTAAGGCTTATAGCTGACGACCAGCACCTTCGAATATTCCCAAAACTTGGTCTTGTCCTTGATCTGCAACTCTTCGAACACGCCGTCTGCGTTCATCACGAACTCGTACGAGCCGGCCGGATGCGAGCTGACGAGCACGGCCTTGCGGTGGCCTATCTTCAGACCGTCGAAATTCCGGATATCGATCTGAGTGAAGCTTTCGAGGCTACGGTTCTCGTTGATTTTCAAAGTACGGCCTATGAAGCCGCTCTTATAGACGATCTCTTTCTGAAGCAGTTCCTTCTCGGGTCCGACCATGTAGTAACCCGTATTCAGTATGTCGCTCTGCGTTTTGAGATCGCCCTCGAGCGAAGCCTTCTCCTCCGAGAGGT
>ENA-UESI01002279-UESI01002279.1-human-gut-metagenome-genome-assembly--contig:-NODE-2279-length-10311-cov-3.172171_pt1 | contig 10311 bp, 9 predicted proteins | sample MGYA00243005_ERZ508006 | MGnify/ENA primary metagenome ERZ508006 (study PRJEB26167, sample SAMN06115436) | human gut metagenome | host: Homo sapiens | place: China:Shandong | collected 2015-06-10... | reverse complement strand
TTTGCACTCCAAAAACTTTAGAAACGAATGAAAAAGAATATACGTAACTTTTGTATCATAGCCCATATCGACCATGGACAATATCAACCTGTCGCTGGCGGTATACTACCGTCTGGGCAAGGGAGGCATACGCTCGGCGCCGAGCAAGGGCGTCGCCCGGCGTATGCAGGAGGCCGCCGAGCGGCGGGCTCGAAAAAGGCTCGAGCGGGAAACGGACCCGCAGGCGACGGATACGCTTCCAGCGGCAGTTTCCGTCCCGGCCGACAGCGTTTCTCTCGCGCCCCTTCCTCCGGTCGGAGCGGCCGATTCCGGAGCAGAAAAATCACGATAAAAACAGACCTGAAATGAGCAATGAAACAGAATCGACGCGGCAGCAGAAAGTCGCGCGCCAAATTCAGCGGGATATCGGCGACATATTCTCCAAGGAAGCGGCCTCGCTGCTGTGCGGAGCCATGGTATCGGTAACGCTCGTGCGGATGAGTCCCGATCTGGAACTGGCCAAGGTGTACCTGAGCGTCTTCCCGTTCGAGAAGCATGCGGCCGTCATGGAGTCGCTCGAAAAGAACAACTGGCTCGTGCGCAAGGCGCTCGGCACGAGAGTCAAGCATCAGCTGAGGCATGTGCCCGAACTGGTCTTCCGTGTCGACGACTCGCTCGAATATATCAGCACGATCGACAAGCTGCTGAAAGAATAACTTCCCCGACGATATGCCCCGTCTTCCGCTGTTTTTCGCCCGTCGGTATCTTTTCTCGAGGAAATCGCACTCGGTCATCAACATCATTTCCGGAGTCAGCGCCTTCTCGGTCGCCGTTCCGGTAATAGCTATGGTGGTCCTGCTCTCGGTGTTCAACGGCTTCGAGGGATTGATCAAAACGATGTACCGCAGTTTCGACCCCGATCTGGCGATCATGCCCGCGCGAGGTCAGGTCTTCGCGACCGATTCGGTGCCGCGCGACGAGCTGCTCCGCATCGACGGAGTGCGCGAGGTATCCTATTCGCTGGACGGGAACGCGCTGCTGGAATACCGGGGGCATCAGTTTTTCGGCATGATCCGCGGCGTCGACTCGCTCTACGCCGAAGTCGTACCGGTCGACAGCATGACGGTCGAGGGACAGTACAGGCTCCGCTTCGGCGACATGCCCGAGGCGTTCGTCGGGCAGGGCGTCGCCTCGGCGCTCGGCGTGCGCACCGGGCTCAGCAGTCCGATCACCGTTTACGTACCGCGCCGGGGACGAGTGTCGCCGCTGCTGCCGTACAGCTTTTACCGGCAGCAACCGGTTTTTCCTTCGGGCGTGTTCGCGCTCGAGGCCGAGATCGACGGAGAGTACGTGTTCGTCCCGCTCGATTTCGCGCAACGGCTGTTCGACTATTCCGGCCGGGCCTCGGCAGCGGCCGTCCGCCTCGCGGAAGGAGCCTCCGCCGCCCGGGTGAAGGAAGCCGTCGCGGAGCGTCTGGGCGACGATTTCCGCGTGCTGACGCGCTACGAGCAGAAAGAGTCGTTCTACCGGATCATGACCTACGAGAAATGGGGCATTTATTTCATCATCCTGCTGGTGCTCCTCGTCGCCTCGTTCTCGCTGATCGGCTCGCTCGCCATGCTGATCATAGACAAGCGCAAGGACATGCGCACGCTGATGACACGCGGGGCCGACGTACCGCTGCTGAGAAAGATCTTCGTCTCGGAAGGCATGATGGTCTATCTGCTCGGTGCGGCAGGAGGACTGGTGCTCGGACTGGCATTGGCGCTCGGGCAGCAGCATTTCGGATGGCTGAAGCTTTCCGGGCAGACTTTCCTGCTGGATGCCTATCCGGTCGAAGTGCACGCCGCCGATCTGGTTTGGATCACGCTCACGTTCGTCGTGATGAGCTATCTGATCTCGTCGCTGACGGTCCGCACGATGATTCCCCGGCGAGAAATTAAAATGGAGGAGAACGTATGACAAGACGTCTGCTGATTCTGATTCTGGCGCTCGCGTCGTGCGCGTGCAACCGCTCGCGCAACATTCCGGACGACGAACTCGTGGCCATTACGCGCGACATTTTCCTGTCGAACGCCTTCCGCGAGTCGCTGCTCAGCGGCATTCCGATGACCGACAGCGTCGACATCTATACCCCGATTTTCGAGAAATACGGCTACGAGCCGGAAGATTTCAACTACACGGTCAGAAACCTCTCTAAGCGCAAGAGCGTCCGCTTCACCGACATCATCGACGAGGTGACCGCATCCCTCGCGCGCGAAGACTCTCTGCTGCAGAAAAGAGTCGCGCTGCTCGACACGATCGACCGGCGAATCGACGAGCGATACCGGCAGACGGTCTACGAAGACTCTTCGCGCCGCGTCGTACGGACCGGCGATCTGGAGCATCCCGACATCGCTCTGCCCGTCCGTCCGGGACGCTACCGGGTGGAGTTCTCCGCGTTGCTCGACTCGTCGGACCGGAACGGTTCCGTACAATACGCCCAGCACACGGTCGATTCGGCAGGTCGGCGGAGCAATTTCCACTATCGCCGCTATCCCAAGGGAACCCGCAAGCGCGAAACGGTCGAGATCAGCCTGGACGACCCGAAGATCACGGAACTCCACATCATTCTGGCCAAGCTCAGTGGCAAGGACAAAGAACGAAAAACCGTCTCGTTGCGGATCGACTCGCTGCAAGTCGTCTACTATCCGCCCCGCAAAGAAAGCTACGACTCGGTCCGGCTCGAGGCGCTCGGATTCGATGCCCGGACGTTCGGGCTTCTGCTGCAAAACGAAACGCTCTACGATCATGGAAACGGCGAGGAAACTATCGGCGCACTTGATCCTGACTCCTCAGGGCTGGCTGCAGGACGGGATACTCTCGTTCGACGCTGAGGGACGCCTGCTGCGCATCGAGCGGACGGACCGGATCGATGCGCAGCAGAACGTGGAGTTCTATAACGGAGCCCTGGTTCCGGGCTTCGTCAACGCGCACTGCCATTTGGAACTGAGCTATCTGAAAGGCCGGATCGCGCGGGGCGGCGGACTGGCCGCGTTCGCCGACGCGATCGCGTCGGAGCGGGGGAAGACCTCTCCCGAGGAACGGGCGGCCGCGGCCGCCTACTGGGACTGCCGGATGTTCCGCGACGGCGTGACGGCCGTCGGCGACATCTGCAACGGCACCTCGACTTTTCCGCTGAAGCGGAAAAGCCCCGTCCACTACCATAACTTCGTCGAGTGCTTCGGACTGCGAGCGCAGGATTTCACACCGATGCGAACCGTGCTCCGCGAGTGCACCGGCTCCGGACTCGAAGGCAGCCTGACGCCCCATTCCACCTACTCGCTTCAGGACGCTCCGTTCCGGGCCGTCGCCGCCGAAAGCCACAGGTTGTCGGTCCATTTTATGGAAAGCCGCTCCGAAGCGGAGTTGTATCGGGCCCGGGGACCTCTGCACGAGCGCAACCTCCGCGAGCGCGTAACGATCGATTTCGCCGGATACGGCTCGCCCGCAAGGCGGATTCTCGACTCGGTGCCGCCGGACAGGCCGCTGCTGCTGGTGCACGGCACGTTCGCCTCGCAGCAAGAGATCGAGTCGCTCGCCGAGCGGTTCGGCGACCGGCTGAGCTGGGTGCTGTGCCCCCGGTCGAACGACTATATCGAGGGAGCCCGGCCTCCGGTCGAGACCCTGCGGCGCGCAGGGGTTCGAATCGCTTTGGGGACCGACAGCCTGTCGTCGAACGAAACGCTGTCGATCGTCGAGGAGCTGAAGATGCTCCGCAGCGTACCGCTCGACGAGGCCCTGCGCTGGGCAACGCTGGGAGGAGCCGAGGCCCTCGGCATCGACTCGTGGGCAGGGAGCTTCGTTCCGGGCAAGCGGCCGGGAGCCGTCCTGCTCGGCGGCATCGACTTCCGTACGACGACCCTGCGCGACGATGCGTTCAGCCGCCGCATTCTCTGACGAAAAACATACCGCCGAAACGTTGCCGCGAGATTCCGCCCTTTTTCCGTAGGAACGGGAGACCGATTTTCCGGTCCATTTTCCTTTGCCGTTCCGCGTAAAAATATTCCGCATAATTCTTTCCATGGAGCGACGATCTGCCGCCGACATTATCCGGCTCTCCTGTCCGTACCGGCCGGAACGCCCTCGGCCCATGCCGTACCGCACGAAGACAAGACCATATGTCAAAAAAACGGCAAGTCGCTACAAATCAACACACGATAAAAACCGGCAACGCCCATCCGCTATGCCGCACGCAGGAAAATACGTATTTATACCTACCCAAAATAGGTCTATGCACTCAGCTTTGTCCTATCGATTGGCTGTAAATTTGTTACGCTTTAAACCGTATGAATTACCGAGGCCGAAGATGGGGAAATATTTCGATATGTTGATGGAAGACGTTCGCATGCAGGAGGGTCTGACGGCCTGCATGAACTGCGGCATCTGCACGGGCGTCTGTCCTGCGGCGGAGTTCTACTGCTACGATCCGCGCCAGATCGTCAATACGGTCCAGACGCGCGACGACGATGCGATCGAGAAACTGCTCCGCAGCGACACGATCTGGTACTGCGGCGAGTGCATGTCGTGCCGCCCCCGCTGTCCGCGCGGCAATACGCCGGCTTACGTGATCCAGTCGCTCCGCTCGCTGTCGCAGCGGCTCGGCTTCTTCACCGACTCGGAGAAGGGACGGCAGCAGTTCGCCTTTACAGGGATAGCCTTGCGCAACGTTTGTATGCCATAGAATACGCCTGCCTCACTTGCCCCGGCAATCACTACTCCGCTGGCAGACACATTCACACGGTACCCTTCCGGATTTTTAATACTCGAATCTAATTGTAACGTTACATTTTTCTTCCCGCGCGAACCGGTTTCCACCCGGTAATCCCGTCCGGTAGCCGCTTTCAGGTAATCCGCCAGAAACAAAGCGTTGTGGCGCATTGCCACGTTCTCTCCCGGGTAAACAATACACACGCCATCATCCAACACGAATTCCCCGCCTGAAAAATTCTCCCGGATTTCCAGCGGGGCAGGAATAATTTCGTAACACGACTCACTCTTTTTCTCTGAACACGCTAAAAACCAGCCGGCTAAAGCAATCACGCTGACTGTTCTAAATAAATTTTTCATAATAACCATTTCATAACTACAAAAATAACACATGCAAATAAAATAACAAACACGTGCCCGAAGTAATAGGAGAATAATATAAAACGCCATCTCTTTTTTTACCGGTGTTTCGCTTTTAACAAGACCGGATTCGGTTCGGCTGTCGTTCCTGAGTCGTAGGCTTCCTGGGCGTTTCCAGTTCATTGAATAATTTCCCGGTTTGTTGCAGGAGATTTTTTTAATTTTTTCTACCTTTACTGCAATTTTGGTGATGTAATAGATTTCATCCGTTACATAAAAGGGAATCCGGTGAGAATCCGGAATAGTGCCCGCTACTGTGAATCCCGTAATTGATAAGTTTCTTATGCCACTGTCCAATGGAGGATGGGAAGGTCGCTTTTCAGGGATAAGTCAGGAAACCTGCCGGAATTATACAGAAAATAAGCATTCCCGGGGTCAGAAATGTGATCGTTAAATGTCTAATTTTCTATCGATTAATGAAAAAGTGGTGTGCGCTGACAAGCGTTTTGTTGTTTGTCATTGGTCAGGTATGGTCGCAAACGACTATCAGCGGTAAAGTGGTGAGTGTTGAATCCGGGAATCCGGTAGATGGTGCCAATATCCGGGTAGACCATAGTCTTGCGGGTTGTTCGACCAATGCTAAAGGAGAGTTTGTCCTTCGGAATCTGCCCGAAGGAACCCATGAGTTGCGGGTGACTCATGTCAGTTATGCTCCCAGATCGGTTACGGTAAAGAGCGGGGAAAGCCAGGTCGTTGTGCAATTGGAAAACAGCTACATCAATATCGGTCAGGTTGTAGTCACCGGAACGGGAACACACCGGCGGATGAAAGACAGCCCGGTGCCGGTATCGGTTATTACGGCTCAGGATATCCGGGAAGCCAACCTCTCGACCATGGAAGAAGTATTGACTAAGATGAATGCTTCGTTTGCTTTTGTGACGAGCGGTATGGGGACAACCATGAGTTTGAACGGCCTGAATGACGATTATATACTGGTGTTGGAAAATGGGCGCCGGCTGGCCGGGGATGACCGGATTTCCCGTATCAATGTCGCTAACATCAAGCGGGTCGAGATTTTGAACGGTGCTGCCTCGGCGCTTTATGGAAGCGATGCGATAGGAGGGGTGATCAATATTATTACCGACGATGCGAAGAATGTGATGCAGGTTTCCAGTGATACCCGTTATGGGAGTAAGGGGCGTTTCTCGGAGGCTGTGAATGCAGATTTTAATCAGGGTAAATTCGGTTCGTATACCTCCTATCAACGCTTGCAGGCCGACGGATGGCAATTGAATGCTTTGGAGGCTGCTTATGCGACGGATAAAGAGACAAAACGGAAATATCGTAATCCGGAAAAAGACAAGGCAACGGATAAGGAAGCTTCGACAGCCTTTTATTCCAATACAGTGAATCAACGTTTTACCTATGCGGTGAACGATCGTCTCACCCTGGGGATAAGGGGTACGTATTATAATTGGGAGAACGATCGGCCGGCATCGGTGTATAAATACAATATGGAGCATGAAACGTATACTTATGGCGCAGGAGCTAAATATATGATCAATAAATCTGCTTATATCGATGCCGATTTTTATTCCGATAATTTCACTTCGCGTTACGACTCGGTCAGTAAGCCCGGAGAAGCTTCCCGGGGGAAAGATACCCGGAAAAAAGTGCATTATTACAATGGTTCGTTAAAAGGTATTTTTAAACTCGGACAGGCACAAAAATTTTCTGTGGGTATGGAGTATGTGAAAGAGACATTGATGAGTGCTACCGATGATCTGGATGGGGAAAATATGTATACGATGGCTCTTTTCCTGCAGGATGAAATCCGGTTGTGGAAGAATTTTCAGGCTGTGGTCGGGTTGCGGTATATCTATAACGAATTTTTTAAAAACTATGCTACTCCCAATGTTGTCTTGAGTTATAAGTGGGGCGACCTGAATTTCCGGGCATCTTATGCTTCCGGTTTCCGGACTCCTACCTTATCCCAGTTGTATGCCACGGATGTGGCGAAAACGACGGATATGGTGACGATTCCTAATTTTAACCTGAAATCCGAGAAAAGTGATTATTTTATGCTGAATGCAGAATACGTACACAATAGAATTTCGTTTTCTGTATCCGGATATATCAATAAAATCCGGGATATGATCAACTACCGGGGAATCAATCCGGCTATAGCCGAACAGTTGGGGTATGGTAAACACAATGAGGCCCAACAGCGGGATAATATAAGCCGGGCTGAGGTAAAAGGGGTAAAAGCAGTATTGAATGTATATGCCGGAGCCGGTTTTTCGGTGGGGGGAAGTTATCATTTTATGGATACCGAAGATAAGACAACTCAGGAACCGATCGATAAAAGTGTGAAAAATGTCTGGACGGCCAATGCCCGCTGGGGACACCGCTGGGGATTATATCATCTGAATGTCAACCTTAACGGTCGTATTCAGGAAGGGCGCTACTCTAAGACCTATTATTATGATCCTGCTCCCGGTTTTTCACAATGGGATCTGAATACCCGGCATTCTTTTAACTTGAAATCGGTGGTATTGGAACCGGGGTTCGGGGTGGAAAATCTTTTCGACAAAGTCGACGACCGCCCCTGGAATAGTAATTACTCGACTTTGAATCCCGGTCGTTCGTTTTATGTCAGTTTGTCTGTAAGATTTAATTGATGCGACTATATTGTTTTTGAATTTTATATGGAACATATCCTCTTGCTTTTAGCAATATTGGCACTGGTAAAGTCGGTGTGGGTGATGAGTTTGTGGCCCGGGAAACGGTGTGTTTTAGTATTTGGTTGCATATGTGTGGTTTTTATCGTTTCAGTCCATGATTGTGTCATAGAACTGGGAAAGCCTGTCTTTGACCGGTGGATTTCTGATTATGATTCTTTACTGGATCTTTCCCTGTGGGCTATGGCGGATCTTTTACTGACTGCTTTCCAATGCCGGGTTGCTATGCAATACCGGTTCGGCGGTTCTCTGAAGTTTTGGGAAAAAATGCTATTGTATTGTCCACCGGTAATTATTTTCCCTGTCTTATTTTATATTTGTCGCTCGGGGAGTTGGGGGTGAATATGGAAGATGTGATGCGGGCGAAAGCGACGGAAATGGCTGTAAGTCCGCGGCAATTGTCGATGAGTGAGATGATGGCGATGGCTTCGGAAGCAGGTAATAATATTTCCGAAGGCGTGAAAAAAAGTGAGGGAGGAATGAAAATGCCGGCCGGAATTCCGAAAGTCGGTAAGATGCCGGATTGGGTGAAAAAAAGGATTGAAGCCCGGAAAAAGGCGGAAGCGGAAGGGAAAAAAGCGGAGATGCCGGAAGTTCCGGCGGAAGAAAAAGAATTTGCACAGGCGGTTGGGGAGATTGAGCGGACAGCTGAAAATATACAACAGTATGTACAGGAATTGCGTGAGTCTCCGGAACGGGAAATGCGTTCGTTGTTGAATGCGTTGAACGGTGGATTTATAGCTCCGTCGCCGGGAGGGGATGCTGTGCGTAATCCGAATACACTGCCGACCGGGCGTAATCTCTTCGGTATTAATGCCGAAGCAACACCCGGTGTGAGGGCCTGGGACGAAGGGAAGGCGTTGGCCAAGTCCACGCTCGACCGGTATTATCGTAAGCATGGTGAATATCCGCGTAAAGTCAGTTACACTTTTTGGGCGGGGGAGTTTATCGAAACTGAGGGAGCGACTTTGGCTCAGGCTTTGTATATGTTGGGGGTTGCCCCTGTTCGTGACGGAATGAATCGTGTGACAGATCTGCGTTTGATTCCATCGGCTGAACTGGGTCGGCCGAGGATAGACGTTGTGGTTCAGACCTCCGGACAATTACGTGATGTGGCTGCTTCCCGTTTGGAATTATTGACTAAGGCTGTGGAAATGGTGGCTCAGTCGGAAAATGACACTTGCGGGAATTATGTGTCGGAAGGAACGGTAGAATCAGAAAGAATTTTGTTGGAAAAAGGTTTCTCTCCGAAAGAAGCCCGTGAACTGTCGACAGTACGTGTTTTCGGTGGAGCCGGTTATGGAACGGGAATCACAGGATTGGTGGAAAAAGGAGATGCCTGGGAAAAGGAATCCGAGATTGCTGCCCGTTATCTAGTGAATATGGGGATGATGTACAGTGACGGTAAAGCCTGGGGTAAGTATGGTAAAGAAGTTTTTGAAGCGGCTCTACATGATGCGGATGTGGTTGTTCAACCCCGTCAGAGTAATACATGGGGAGCTTTGAGTTTGGATCATGTTTATGAGTTTATGGGTGGTCTGAATCTTACGATAAGGCAGGTTACGGGTAAGGATCCGGAAACTTATTTGAGTGACTACCGGAACAGGAACCACATGCGCGTGCAGGACCTGAAAGAGGCAATCGGGGTAGAAGGACGTACTACTCTTTTTAATCCTGAGTATATTCGTGAAAAAATGAAAGGAGGAGCTTCGTCGGCCGCTCTTTTTGGTGAAACGATCCGGAATACTTTCGGATGGAATGTGATGAAGCCTTCGGTGATAGGAAACGATATTTGGGATCGTATCTATCAAGTGTATGTAAAAGATGAGTTCAATCTGGGGATACACCGTTTTTTTGAAGCGGAAAATCCGGCAGCGTTGCAGGAGATTACAGCAGTGATGTTAGAAACAGCACGGAAAGGATACTGGAAAGCAACGGAGGAGCAATTGAAGGAAATATCCGGCTTGCATGTCCGGTTTATCAGTGAGCATGGACCGGCCTGTTCCGGATTTGTATGCGATAATCAGAAATTGCAGAAATTTGTAATTTCTCATATACCTGAAAATGGTCGTGAAGTATATCAGGAACAATTGGACAGGACCCGGGAAGTGCAAACCGAACATAGGCAGAATGCGGTGGTGTTGAAAAAAGAGGCTTCTTATCAGCCGGCGCAAGAAAACCGGAATACCTTAATCGGTCTGAAACCTGTATTTACCGGGATGCTGATCGTTGGGATACTATTGGTTTTAGTGGTAATCTGGAGGCGGAAAAAAAGATAAATGAGAATTTAGCAGTTGGTTTGACCACCTAGTTTAGCTTCTATCTCTTTGATTTTCAGCTTGCCCTACATTAGTTTCGGAAGAAGTGTGTCACGAAGGCAAATAGGCCTGTCATTTTCTTGTAACGAGGGTGTCCAAAAAGGCAAAATACCCCCTTGTAGAATCGGATATTTGATTTCAGTCTCCAATAGGGATACGAATAA
>ENA-UESI01002273-UESI01002273.1-human-gut-metagenome-genome-assembly--contig:-NODE-2273-length-10328-cov-3.910058_pt1 | contig 10328 bp, 9 predicted proteins | sample MGYA00243005_ERZ508006 | MGnify/ENA primary metagenome ERZ508006 (study PRJEB26167, sample SAMN06115436) | human gut metagenome | host: Homo sapiens | place: China:Shandong | collected 2015-06-10... | reverse complement strand
GACAGCGTGGCGCAGATGCAGCAGGCAATGTCCGCCGGCATCAATCAAGAAGAGGTCTCCCGGTTGCACCCGGTTGCCGTGATAGTGGTTATGCAGCTCCAGTGTTTCGTCCCAGCCGATCATCCGGCGCCCGTGTTCATTTAAAAATTTCTCCGCGTGGCAAATAATAAAACTCTGCAAATATTCCTCCTTCGTGTGCCTGTCGTCACCTTTGATACCCAATGCTTTGATACGGGCCTGACATTTCGGGCATTTTTCCCATCTCACCTTGGGGCACTCGTCTCCTCCTACGTGAATGTACTCGGAAGGAAAAATCTCCATAATTTCTGTCAATACGTCATCGATAAAAGTCAACACGCTGTCGTTCCCTGCACAAAGCACTTCTTCGGACACTCCCCACATTCTCCACACTTCGTACGGACCTCCGGTACACCCCAAATACGGATACGCGGCCAATGCCGCCTGCATATGTCCCGGCAAATCGACCTCGGGGATCACGGTAATATAGCGTTCGGCGGCATAGTCCACTATTTCCCGTGCTTGCTCCTGCGTGTAAAAACCGCCATACGGCTTACCGTCATATTTACCGCTATTATGCCCGATCACCGTTTCCGTGCGACGGGAACTTCCTGTCGGCGTACAGGGTAATGGGGGACGTGGTATCCAGCAGGCTGTAGTCATTGTCGTCCGTCACTTGCAGGCGGAAGGAGATCTTGCCGACTTTTTCAATATTTCCGCCTTTAAGGTCGGTGTCGTCGATCCAGATCGAGGTCATTTCCTCCCGCCCCGCTTCCAGCAGGATGAAAAAGAGACGATCCTCCGTCATGTAGCCATTGACGCAGTCCATGCTGCTCATGAGCATAACGTCCTTGTCCGAACCGTTGCGAACGTAGACGGGAATCTCCTCCGTGTATGTGTCCCCGTCCCGCCAGTCGGCCACGGCCAGGATGCCGTCCTTGTCGTACAGGACGGTCTGATGGTGGAAATCCTCCGGGCGAATCACCGCTTCCGTCTCCCAAGTGTCCTCGTCGTCGCTCCACAGGGAGGACATGCTGCTCACTTTTTCGGTAATGAACTCCGTCAGCACGTACTGCGCCACCATGAACGCGGTTACGATCAGAATTGGCCAGAGCCACTTGGGGCTGGTCTTTTTCCGCCGGCCGGAATACTGCCTGCATTCTTTTTGCCGGGTGGGGACGCTCCGGCGGACGGGTCTGTCCTCGGGCTGCTCAATGACCAGCGGTTCCCCCTCGTGGGTGTGCAGGCCGTGGGCGATTTCTTCGGTAAACGGCTCGTAGTAGCATTCCCGGCAACGCTTGCCGTTGTAGGGCGCGCCGCAGCAGGGGCATCTTTTCATTTGGGTTCACACTTCCGCACCATCCGGTGCCGCCTTCCTTTTGGTTTCCAATTTTAATTGTAACATAGGGGTCAACCCTCCGCAACAGCATGAACACGGGATTTTTTGCCGCTTCACGGGAAACCTCCCTCTTTATGGCAAAACCGTTGCATTCTTCCGTCCGAAACGGTATAATGTCAAAAAACACTCGGGAGGAATTTTTATGGATTTGAACATCGGCCGTATGCCCCACGGGCCGCGGAACTCCATCGCGGCCGTGTCAGGCGTCCGCGTCGGCCACTGCACCGTGGACGATGAACGGCCCAGACCCGGCGTGACGGTGCTCCTGCCCTGCGAGGACGACATTTTCCGCAATAAAATGCCCGCGGCTTACCACGTTCTCAACGGCTTCGGGAAAACCACCGGTCTGATGCAGATCGGGGAGCTGGGGACGCTGGAAACCCCCATCGCCCTGACGAACACCCTGAACGTGGGGCTGGTTCACGACGCCATGGTGGAATACATGTGCCGTCAGGGGGAGCGCCTGGGGTATCCGGTTCTCTCCGTGAACCCCGTTGTGTGCGAGTGCAACGACGCGTCCCTGAACGACATCCGTCACCGGGCGGTGGGGCAGGCGGAGGTGTTCACCGCCATTGCCGCCGCGTCGGCGGACTTTGCCCAGGGCGACGTGGGCGCGGGCAAGGGCATGACCTGCCACGACCTGAAGGGCGGCATCGGTTCCTCCTCCCGGCTTGTGGAGATCGGCGGTGAGACCTTCACCGTGGGCGTGCTGGTTCTGACGAACCACGGGTGTCTGCGGGATTTGACCGTCGGCGGGGAAAACATCGGCAAGGAGATCGAGCGGCGCATCCGGGAGGACACTCCGGACGAGGGCAGCTGCATCATGATCGTCGGCACCGACCTGCCCGTCACCTCCCGCCAGCTGGGGCGAATCATCCGCCGGTGCAGCGTGGGGCTTGCCCGGCTGGGCAGCTATATCGGCCACGGCAGCGGCGAGGTCATGGTGGGCTTTTCCACCGCCAACCGGATTCCGGCGCAGGGCGATTGCCTGAATTTCCGCTGCATCCACGAGTCCCACATAGACGATGCCTTCCGCGCCGTTGCGGAGGCCACCGAGGAAGCGGTGCTGCGCTCCATGCTGGAAGCCCACCCGGTAACGGGCTTCACCGGCAAGGTGCGCCGGAGCCTTGGCGAATTCTGGCAGCCCTGAACAGTGGAATAATTGAGCCGCATCTCTTGCCTCTCCCCTTGGGAGAGGTGGCTGAGCGCAGCGAGGACGGAGAGGGTAAACGAGGCTGCAATACCCTCTAATACCAAAAGCTATCAGGAATAAAAAACGCGCAATGAGGACATCCCCAGCCTTGGTCATCGCCAATTTTCTTGCTGACCAATTGCACGTTGCAATAAGGGCATTTTCTCGCCCATAGCGGTAGGAAACTGCTGATGGAAACTCGTTCCTCTTTGGAAATGGAAAAATCCGCTATTGTTGAAATCCGCTTTCGGCCAGAACATAGAAGATTCTTTCCGCGACTATAAGAAATACAATACACGCAACGCATGCAATCATCTCGAACATTTGCATAATTTGTCCAGTTAAGGTCCTGGAGGGGACATCTATCAACATAATATGTTCCACCTCCGTGCCGTTTTAAAGGCAATTCATCCGAGGCATCTTTTTCAAAATGTCGATACCATTTTTCAGACTCAGTATGATATTTCCACGATTTTTGAGGGCTACTATTCAGCAGAATATCCGACAATTCTTCAACAGAAATCTCTCTTTTTATTTTGCTTAAATCGATTTCAATGGTGGAAATCTTTTTCTCCTTCAACTTTTTCAGCTTTTCATCGTCAATGGGATGGGTAACATAGATTTCTATAAAGAAATATTTATCACCAGAATCTACTACGATATCCGGTATGATGTCATCAAAACGCTTTTCCAGTTCGACGTCGTCAATGGAAATCTCTCTTCCCTTGCTTATCAGTTCTTTCGGCTTGCCGGATTGCGGAAATTCGACATAGACGGGAGGAATGACCATTTTCTTTGAGCGCGAAAGAATGTCTTTTGCTGCCAAATGTAAGGAAGACTCATATCCATATTCGCAGTCCTCATTTGAACGGTGCGCAAAGTGATGCATACGCTTCTCCCCTTTGCGCGCTATAAGTTCGTCACCGCACGCAGGGCAAACACACCCACAGTCCTTTCCACTTTGTACTTTATCAATACTTACGATATTGCCATCTTTTAATGCATATATCAATTTCGAGTGTGTTGTCACTGTACTATCATTCCTTCCTAAAAAATATATCTTGTTCTGTTAAAGCGTCAGCCCTTTACTCCCGCGAGGGCGAGGAACTTCTTGTCAGACTGAATGGCGTGGGTCACGAACTTCCCGTCCCGGAACAGCGCGTAGGTGGTCACCGGGGCGGGGAGATTCTGCGCGGTTTCCCTGTCCGTGATCCGGACGGTTTTCAGGGGAATGCCGTGTGCCGCGGCCGCTTCCGCCACCCGGGGCACCCAATAAAAGGTGAACGGACACTGATCCGTATAGTAGAGAACGAAGCCGTCCTCTTTGATTTCCGGATGCCTGGCGCATTCCTTGAACGTTGGCTTTTCCGCCGACGGCGTCAGCGGCAGATACATGAGGGTGATCCCGCAGTCCGAGGCGTCTGCGACGGTGAAGCCCTTGTAGGCCAGATACTTGGGGTCAGAAAGAAACTCCCGCTTCCTGCCCTCCGCAGAAAGGATGCATATCCCCTGCCGCCCCTGCGCTTTGGCGTCCCGGATGCACTCGCCCAGCAGGTCGGAGGAACACCCATGCCCTTTCATGGACCCGGCGACCCACAGGCAGTCAATGTAAAGATACCCCGGCGCGTCGATAGGGACCCAGGCGTTCTCAGCCGGGATGTATTCGATGAAGCACTTGCCCCGTTCTTCGCTGCGGTAAAAAACCAGCCCCTCCGCGAACCGCTCCTTGAGCCACGCCTTTTTCCCGACGCTCTGCTTCCCCGACATGGCGCAGCAGATGTGCTCGGAGTCAATGTTTTCGCTTGTGATTCGGATGTATTGCATATGGTTTCTCCTTTTTGCAAATTTGCCCATAACCGGCATTTCCCGACAGCCTCACGGCTGTCGGGAAAGTGGTGGGTGAATTTACTTTTCCGGATTCAGGGCGACCTGATAGTCGAAGCTGCCCATGTGGAGAACTGCGCCGTTCTTTACGCGGCTCCACGCGTCCGGTTTCAGATTGGTGCCGTTGAGGACGGTGCCGTTGGTCGAACCCATGTCCTGAATGTACAGGTAGCTGCCGTCCCATTCGACGGTGCAGTGCTTGCCGGAAAGCTGGTAGTCTTCCGCGTTGAGAATGATGTCGGCGCGGTTGTCACGACCCAGAACCTGAGGCGTATGGGGTGCAAGGGTGAAGCTGGTGGAAACATCCTGATGGGACGCGACGGTCATCTGGACAGTCACGCCGCCGCTGGGGGTCACGGGCTTGGTGGCGACCCACGACTCGTCCGGAACGGGGGTCGTCGTAGGAATATCAAAATCACCAGTGGACGGGATGGATGCCATGACGGGGTTGTTATCGATGACGGGGTTGTTATTGATGGTCGGAAGATCCCTATCCCGAAGCCACTGCTCCTGCTTCTTCCGGCTGTTGTTCACCGCGACCACGACGATCACCACGATCACGGCTACCAGTGCGACCGCGCAGCAGATGACCAGAATGAGATTTCCACGGATCCAGTCCATGACGGAGGTCTGCGTTTCCGGCTCCTCGATTACTTCGGTGGGGTCGGTAACGCCGGTGGGAGCGGCCGGGATGGCGGCGGGAACCGTGGTCAGGTCAACGGCGACGGAATCTTCCCACCGGGTATCGCCCAGCTCGTAGGCGGCGCGAACCGTGGCGTTGTTGCTGTTGGAGGTCACGAAGGCAAGGTCGATTTTGATGACGGAGCCGTCCTGAATGGTTTCCCAGACCTGCTGAGCCGCGGCGGCGGCGGAGATCTTTTCCTCGGCGGGAACCAGACCGATGCCGCCTCTGGAAACCTCCGCCATTTTCAGCATGTTGTCGGCGTTTGTCAGAGAATAGGCAGAGGTGGAGTTGCCGGTGATACCGATGGCGTAGACCGGGATGGAGGTGGCGCTGACCACGTCGATGGCCCGCTGCTGGGTGGTGCCGCCGTCGGCGAGAATGCCGTCGGAGAGGATCAGCAGGCACCGGTTCGTGCGGTAGCTGGTCTTCTTTTCCAGACTGCCCATGGCTTCCACGATGGCGCTGTACATATCCGCTCTGACGCCGTCGCGCTTAAGAGTGTCGATGGCGGCGGTGCGGGCGTCCATGGTGTCGAGGACGGCGCCCTCAACGACTTTGCTGCCCACGGTGGTGATGACCATGGAGTCACCCTCGCCCATGCGGCTGCTGATGATGTCCAGAATGTCCGTCTGCTGCTCGATCTGCTCCTTGGACATATGGGTGGAGATGTCCACCAGACAGTATACCGTGGTGGGCAGCTTTTCCTGACGCACGGTGGTCAGGACGGGATCGGAGATCTGCTGGGAATCGATGGAAACCGTCAGGCTTCCGTTTTCGGGAAGGACGGTGCCGTAGACGAGAAGGTCATTCTGATGCTCCTCCGTCACGATCTCGTGAAAGGTCAGAAACGAATTCAGTTCAGCGGCCTGCGCGCTGACCGCGGGGCAGAGCAGAAACAAAAACAGGCAGACGCATCCTAAGAATGCGGTTATTCTTTTCATTTTGACTACTCCTTTATCCAAATTGCGATGGCGGTGTTGTTGTCCACATCCGTGCTTTTCCGCATCATGGCGCGGCAGCGGAGCAGATATACCCATTCCTCCGCTGTGGCGGCCTTGTGAAGATCGAGCATGATCTCGTCCTCCAGCAGCCGCTCCCACAGACCGTCGGAGCACAGCAGAAACGCATGGTCTCCGGGGGAAAGTGTGATGGGCGCATGAAGCTGGGGCTTGATCTCGTCGTCGCCGATGACCCGGAACAGCTTGCTTCTGCCCTCGAAGGACGGAATTTCCGACCGGGAATGCAGCTCGCCCATTTTGATGGAAAGCTGGGCGAGACTGTGATCCTCCGTGTAGTCTGCGAGGACGCCGTTGTGGAAGTGGTACAGCCGGCTGTCGCCGATGTGTGCCCATACCGCCTGATTTTTGTAAAGATACAGCGCGACCGCCGTGGTTTTCATCTGGTTCGCGTTGGCGCGGGTAGCGAGGATGTTCCGGTTCGCCTCGTTCATCCATGCGAGAATCGTCTCGCCGGAGGGCAGCGCCTCATCCGCCTGCCACTGGGAAAGCGCCTTGACGCCGATGGAGGACGCGGCCTTCCCGCCGCCGTGGCCTCCCAGACCGTCGCAGATGACGGCGCAGTACTGATCCGGTCCCGGACTGAAATAGGCGCAGGAATCTTCGTTTTCAGACCGGCTGCCGATATTTGTATACCAATACCCTTCAATTACCATAGCTGTTTACCTGTTGTTTCCGGGCTGATCGGGCGGGTCGTAGCCCAGAACGATCAGCGTGTAGTTGTCCTGATACGGCAGGGCAGCGCCCATGATCCGCTGGCCGATGTGGGACGCGGCCAGCTGGACGCTGCCGCAATCGCGCAGGATGGCCGCCATTTCGGCGTCGCTTACAGTACCGTAGACACCGTCGCTCATCAGAAGTACCCGGTCGCCGGGGAGCAGGGGGATGGGCGTGCGGTTGTAGTCCACATGGCGCAGCTCACCCATGCCGATGAAGCTGGTGAGCTTCCGTCCGTTGGGGTCGCGCAGGGCTTCCGCCATGGAGCGCTTGCCCTCCAGAATGTCGGGCATCCAGTCCTGCAGCAGATCGTGGTCACGGGAAAGCTGGCTGATCTGACCGTCCCGGTATAGATAGACCCGGCTGTCGCCCACGGAGATCCACCGCAGCGCATTGCCCGTGATCAGGGCGGACACCACCGTGGAGCCGCTGGTGTAAAGCCCCTTGGGGCCGAGCATCTGATTGACGGCGCGGTTGATACCGGCCACCATACCCGGCAGCGCGGTGGGAACCTGATTTGCCTGAAGGGTGGAGCCGAAGGTCAGCGCCTCCATGACGATCTTCTGGCTGACCCGTTCTCCGCCGGAGAGGCCGCCCATGCCGTCGGCCAGAACTGCCAGAATGCCCGTATTGCGGAGCACAGCCGTCTGACCGAAGCTGTCCTGCTGGTAATCCCGCCTGCCGATATCATGTATCTTGCCGATGGAGACACCGGGGATGGGGCAGACCGTTTCCTCCACGGTTTCCTTGGTGATGGGAACGGGATGTACCTCCGCGGGTGTGGGAGGCTCCATGGGCTGTTCGCCCGAGCGCTCATGGTCGCGGACGATCTTGCGCAGCATTGCCAGCAGCAGGATATCCACGCATGCGCCCGCCGCGAAAACGAAGCAGGCGATCTGCATGACAAGACGGAAACTGGGGACGGACTTGCGAGGGGAGGTGGGTTCGCTCAAAACCGTCGGTATGGTGTCTTCAGAATTTGTTGGGGCGGTTTCTTCAGAAGCCGGTTGGGTGAATGTATGGGGATTAATGTAGATGCCGGAGTGAGGGGCTTCTTCTGTGGCGGTGCTGGATGGAGGGAATGCATCGCCGGGGTCAAAATTCTCACTGGCGGGTCTTATGGGAGCCTCGGTAGTTGCCGGGGGCTCCTCGATATTTGCCGCGGGTTTCTCAGTAGTCGCCGGGGGTACCTCGGTAGCTGTTGGGGTGTTCTCGGTAGTTGCTGGGGGGGCCTCGGTAGTTGCCGGGGCCTCATCAGTGGGAGCAGTTGCTTTGTCCGATCCGTCTTTTTTGGCAGGCGCTGCCTCTGCCCCGTCGGCCTCCATGGGAACACTCGTTGCCTCTGTAGTCTCAACAGCGGCAGGCGCAGTTGTTTCCGTGCCTACGGTCGTTTCTTCGGTTGCGCCCGTCGCCGTAGCCGAGACGGGATTAACCCCGGTCGGCAGCGGGGAGCCACCGGGCACATCTTCTCCCGGGTCGTATACGAAGCCCAGATAGCCCGTGCCGATGGACGCGAGGATCAGCACCACCGCCATTACGGCCAGCAGAGACTGCCTGCGCTTTATCATTGCTGCTTTATTTCTTTTCATTCCAATCAAACCGATCTCCGCAAAGCGGCACAAATAACAGCTTCGTCGTACCAATCGTCAGCACGTCGTAGGCTTCGATTTTCTCTACGCTGAGAGCGGGCTTCCCATTTACCCGCACGATATTGCGGCCGGAACAGGGGCCAAAGTAAAAGGTGCGATCCTCGTTGTCGTAGGCGATGATGGCGGAATTCTCCGCGCTGATGTGGGAATCCTCGGGAATGGAAATGTCCATCCTGGCGCTGCGGCCAATGTAGTTGTTCTGGCTGTGAATCCGGTAGTCATTGCCCTTTGTGGCGCCATCGATGCACACCAGCCAGCCAACTACAGGGTCAAAGGTGGTGCTTTCCTCACTGCTTGCAGCTACGGGGGAAATAGGCTCCGTTTTCGGGTAGGTACCCATATTGCCGTTGCTGCTGGACTGGGCATGCTGATAGTCAGCGCTCACGGTGGGCTGATAGGACTGCACCTTGCCGCCGTTCGGGTCAACAGGCATGGTCGGGGAGGGGGTGTTGTCTACGGCGTGGCTGTTGCCGGTCTGGCCAAAATATTCGGTGGGTATAATCCCGTCTTCAAGGATGTTGTTCCCAAGGGGATTTTTGTTTCTCGCGGCCTCGGCGGCGCACATCGGGCAGGTGGCGTTTTCTTCCGAGTCATAAAAGTGACCTTTGCTGCAGCGAACGATTTCCATAATAATGAACCTCCTGTATGTAAATGGTGTTGATATTGTTTGTTAACAGACGGTGATGCGGTTTTCGGAAGTACCGACGCAGAAGCTGCTGCCGTGCTTCAGGGCGACCTTTGTCCCGGCGGGGACGCGCTTGCCGTGGATGAAGGTGCCGTTGCGGGAGCCTTCGTCTACGAGGATCAGGAACTCGCCGCTATTCTCCAGCGTGCAGTGCCTGCGGCTGACGGCGGCGGCGCTCTCCGGGAGACGGATCTGACAGTTGGGGTCACGGCCAACGGCGACCTTGCCAGCCGGTACGGGGATGATTCTGCCATCCGGCAGCTGCACCCGGAAGGAGGGCGTATATACGCCAGCGGGAACGGTGCCGCCGGGGACAGTGCCGGGGGTGACGCCGCCCGCGGGGTTCTTCTCAGTGCTCTTGCGGTTACGCAGGAGGAAGTAGATGGCCACGGCCACTGCCGCCACGGCGACCGCCGCCGCCGCTATGGTGACGACGGAGATCGAACTTCCGGCGGTCATGTAGGAGATACCCAGCTCATTCAGCGCTTGCATGACATAATCGCTGTAAATGGCGCAGGAATAGGAATCCACGATGCTATAGGTATTCAGGCCGATCACGTTGCCGTTTTCGTCGATCAGAGGACCGCCGGAGTTGCCGCCGGAGATGTTTGCGTTGTGAACGATTGCATTGGTGTTGCCCGCGCTGGCCATGACCATATGCCTGGCGACAGTGCCGGTGGTATAGGTCATTTCTTCGTTGGAAAGTACCGCATAATCTGCGGGATAATTCATCTTTTTCATCTTCAATACTCCTTTGTCAAGGGGGAATGCCGCATTGCATCCCGATTCCCCGGCGTCCATACCCAAGGCCGATAGAGCATTGTTCTCTATATAGCCATTCTACAACAGTGGTCGGATTTTATCAAGGGGTTTTGGTACATCTGTGCAAAAACTGGCGGGACGCATGAAATTGCAGCTATAAATTTGTGAAAATAGACTGCAATAATTTGGGCTTTTGGCTGTTTAGCCTGTTACACCGGCGCGGTAGAGGTAGGGGTCGCTCTTGAAGCTGTCAATGACAATTTATGATGATCGTTGATTACCTTCGAGATATTTCCAAAATAAGTCCATCCTTCATAATTG
>ENA-UESI01002272-UESI01002272.1-human-gut-metagenome-genome-assembly--contig:-NODE-2272-length-10332-cov-54.222136_pt1 | contig 10332 bp, 10 predicted proteins | sample MGYA00243005_ERZ508006 | MGnify/ENA primary metagenome ERZ508006 (study PRJEB26167, sample SAMN06115436) | human gut metagenome | host: Homo sapiens | place: China:Shandong | collected 2015-06-10... | reverse complement strand
CGGGGTTTGGAAATGTGTCTGGATAATGAACTGGCGGATGCCGATGGTAGACGCCTTTTCCTTGAATTCCCTTAGAATCTCCACCAGCCCGTCATTGATGCGCATGGGCAGGTAGGCGGGGAGGCGTGAGCCGAGGCGTACACGTTGCAGCTCTGCATACTTTTCTCCTTCGGGCCGTTCCTGATTGGCTTTCCGCTTGCGGACTGCCATGCGGTAGACGGCGTCCAGAATATTGCCCAGCGTCTTGTTTTGGCTCATCAGTGCGTCACCGCCGGTGATGAGAATGTCCCGCAGTTGCGTGTCTTCCTCAAAATAGGCCATCAGCCGACGCAGCTTCTTTTCCCATGTTTCCTTGGGACGCAGGGTGTCAAACTCAAAATTGAGCCGTTTGCTTTGAAAGTCGTACATACGCTGACAAGATGCGCAGAGTCCTCCGCAGGCGCGTCCCATGGTGTCGGGGATGAGGATGGCCACTTCCGGATAACGGCGGTGGATGTTATGCCCGTCGGGCAGCAGCCAGCCGGCGGCATTGGGTTTACCTGGTTCTACGATATCCTCCCGTTCCCAGGCACGTATCTGTCCGTAGGTTTCCACCAGTTGGGGTGAATAGAGTATATAGCTGCGCAGGGCCTCGTCGTCGTATCCGCTGCCGGTGCAGTTCAGCAGTGACAGATAATAGGGGGTGGCGAAGAAAGGCATTCCCTTCTTGCGGGCTTTTGAGAGCAGGTACATGGTTTCGGCAGAAAGGGAGTTGCCGAGAAGACGGTTTAGCTCCGTAGGGCTTTTGACGGCCATGGCAAGATGGAAACGGAAGTCATTCCACCATTCGCTGACGAGGTTGAACTTCTCCTCGTAGCTGAGTCCCTCTTCGAAATGGAAGCGGGAAGCCGGGTTCTTGCGGTGCTCAATCTTCTGCACCAGTGCATGCAGGATGCGTTCCTTGTTCTTTGCACGGATATGCTGCACGTCTTCATCCAGTCCGCTGGGCCAGCGTTCGGTCAGGGTTTTGATTTTCTGTGCGGAGGGCAGGGTGGGGGCTGGCTGGTGGAGGCGTTTGAACTGCTGGAACAAGTCGATGAACAGGTCCGTTTCCGTTTCCTCTTCCCATTGTCCCGTGAGGAAGGAATGCAGCATTGATAAAGTTGATATGGGCAGCTGTTCTCCGATGGAGAGCTCGTGTACTTCCTGCCCGTCAAATTCAATCAAGAGTCGAATTTGCTTACCGGCCTCGTTGTCCACTTCCGGATGTCCGGCAATGTACTCCGTCAGGTTGGCCTTGAAGGCTTCCGCATCGTCGCTTTGAACGGCGATGCTGACCAATTCAGGGAGTTCGTGCCGATAAAGTTGTTCCAGTTGTGATAGAGTGAGTGCAAGCATTTTCTTTTGTTTCATAAGCGGTCGTTTTTTTGAAGTTAATATTTATGATGGTTGACGCGGGGTGCGTCCTTGTGTTCCGTGAGGGGAAAATGATTTCATTTGCTAAAAATAACAAAAAAAAGCGGGAAATTTCTTTCCCGCCTTCTTGTTTCTAAAGTTCTTTAGAATTCTTTTTCTTTTATTTCTCTTCGTTGGCTTTCTGTTTCGGTTCCTTTTTGGCCAGCATCACTACGTTGTAAACGTACTCGGTCATCCATTGTTCCGAATATCCCAGACGCTCTTTGTACTGGCGTACTGCCGCTGCCGTTTTGTGTACATCGTCCTTTTTCCATACGGTTTTTGTACAGACGTCGTGTACGGTTTTTTCGGTCATGCTGCGCAGTGCTCCCTTGAAGATGGAAGGCATGCGGAATTTCCACTGCATCAGGTTTCCCATCAGCATCATCAAGTCATTGGAGAAGCCTTGATACATAAAGAGATAACCTTGTACGTCGTTCTGCGTACGGCAGTGCTTCTTGACGGAAGTATCAATTTCCTTGAAGAAGTTTTCACTGATGCCGTAGTCCTGCATCAGCATCTTGCGCGAAGCGGCCTTTTCCGCTTGTCCCAGGCGGCCTCCCTGCGTGGGGATTTTGAACAGACGCTTGAAGTTGGCTACATCCGGCACAAAGCGGATATTGGTGATGCCCAGGTTGGCGGCTATTACAGACTGGAAGTAGACGCGTGTCAGTGACACGAAGTCTTCCACATTCTTCGAAGATACTTCTCCGGTATTCTTGTTGAATAGTTTGGCAAATAAACTCATATCAAATTACGAATTACTGATTACAAATTACAAGACCGCAGGTCATCCGGCGGTTCCGGCTGCAAAAGTACGAAATAAGTTGGTTATCACCAGCACTCTATGTCTTTTTCTACCTCTTTCAGGCGGTTCTTGGTGAAAACGGGGTCTTTGATACCGGCGCTTTTCTGTGCGCGGTAGTCTTCAAGCAGTCTGAAAGCGTATTTTCCGAGCAGGCTGATGGCGATAAGATTGCAGAGCGCCATGAGTCCCATAGTGACGTCGGCAAGGCTCCATGCCAGGTCGAGGGTGGCAACAGCACCGAACATGACCATGCCGCCCACCAGTATACGGTAGATGTTGAGCACCCATTTACGGTGGGTAAGGTAGCGCACATTGGCTTCTCCGTAATAATAATTTCCCAGAATGCTGCTGAATGCGAAGAAGAACAAGGCTACCGCAACGAAGATGGCTCCCAAAGGTCCTATCTCGTTGGTCAGCGCATGCTGGGTAAGCTGTACGCCGTTTGTGGAACCATCCAGTGGAGCACCGCTGAACAGAATGATGAAAGCGGTGCAGGTACATATAATCAGCGTATCGGTAAATACTCCCAGCGTCTGAATCAAGCCTTGCTTCACGGGGTGGCTGACGTGTGCGGTTGCCGCCACATTGGGGGCGGACCCCATACCGGCCTCGTTGCTGAACAGCCCGCGTTTGATGCCCTGCATCAGCGCCATGCCGACACCCCCTCCCAAAGCCTGCTCCCATCCGAAGGCGTGGCCGACAATGAGTGCCAGGACTCCCGGCAGCTCTTTGATGTTCAACAGAACGATGATAAGTGCCAGTGCAATGTATCCCAACGCCATGATGGGGACGATGATGCTGCTGACTTTGGCTATGCGCTGTACGCCTCCAAAGATGATTGTCAGCGTGAGTGCGGTGATGATGCCTCCCACAACGGCATGGTCGAACCCGAAAGCGCCTTCGAAAGCGGCACACAGTGTATTGCTCTGTACCGAGTTGAATGCAAATCCGAAGGTAATGGTGATAAGTACGGCAAACAGTGCCCCCATCCACGGCTGTTTCAGTCCCTTACGCATATAGTAGGCCGGGCCGCCGATAAAGGAGTCTTTGCCCTTTATCTTATACAATTGGGCCAGTGTAGATTCTACAAACGAGCTGGAAGCACCCAGGAGGGCAATCACCCACATCCAGAATACAGCGCCCGGACCGCCTACTGCAATGGCGGTGGCAACCCCTGCAAGATTGCCCGTACCTACACGGCTGGCAATGGAGATGGCAAATGCCTGGAACGATGAGATATGCTTTTCCTTGGCATCGCCTTTCCCGCCCGAGTCGCCCAGCAGACGTACCATTTCCTTTATCATCCGGAACTGTACAAAGCGGGTTCTCAGCGTAAACCATACGGCGCATCCCAACAGCAGGGCAACGAGGATGTAGGTCCAGAGCAGGTCGTTTATCAGATTTATTATTCCCATAATGTATATGTACAGTTATCTATTTGTAGTAAAAAAAACTCACACAAAACAAGTGCTACCCTCTGTCGTTACTTTAGGCTGCTTCTGTAGTTATTCAAGGCTACCTCTGTCGTTAACTGAGATAGATTTCTTGCAAGTCGTTGATAATCAACGTGGTATAAACTCGTGTGCTGCGATTTGTACCATGGACAAATCTGGACAAACCTGACGGAATCTCCTTGCCTATTTCAGCTTGAAGTGAAATTTGTGTCCTTCAAACACCGGTTCCACTATGTCATAACGAACAAACTTTGCCAGCAGATGTTCGGCGGCGCGTCGGGAAAGATGCGCCAGGCGGCAGTAACGGTTCAATGACAGGCGGTCGTTCTCTTCCAGCAGATTGAGCAGCAGCTGTTCCCGTTCGGTATATTCTATCAGTTCTCCTTTCGGACTTTCGCTTTGTTGCCAGACACGTAGATGGACGGGAGTGGCAAGGATGTTTTCATCCTTGATACGGAGATAGGCAAGATATTTTCCCGTTTCGTCCTTGGCATATACCGGCTTCCGGTCACTTTCCTCGATTTGTACCACCAGCACACTGCGGCCTTCCACCTGATAGGTCTGCATGGTATAGTTCACTTCGGGGCTGCAATAAAGTCCGGCAGCCGCTTCTATCATATATTGTTCTTCGTCCGAACGGACACCGGCAATTTTCCCGTTATCTTTCACTCCGATGAGCAGTTTTCCACCGTCTGTATTGGCAAAGGCTGAAAGGGTTTTGGCTATCTTGCGGGCGTCGGATATTTCGAACTTGAAATCCTGCTGTTGGTGCTCTCCTTCGGCTATGAGAGCGTGTATATATTCGGTGTCAGTAAGCGTTTTCATGCTTGCAAAAGTAGATAAAAAATGCGTAAGAGCCCCTTTTTGCGGCGATTTTACCGAATATTTCAAAAAAAATATCGTTTTTCTGCATTTATTTCAAGAAAGAATGTATTTTTGCCAGACATTATTAACGAAGTAATTTAAAAAGGATTATGAAAGAATTAGTTGAAAAAGTAGCTGCATTGTATGCAGACTTCTCAAAAGATGCAAACGCTCAGTTGGAAAACGGTAACAAGGCAGCAGGAACTCGCGCTCGTAAGGCTTCTTTGGAAATCGAAAAAGCTATGAAGGAATTCCGCAAAGCATCTTTGGAAGCTTCTAAGAAGTAAGAAAAAAAGCATATTTGATGCTGCGAAAGACTGCCACTACTGGCGGTCTTTTTTGTTTTTGAAAAGTATTATTGCTACTTTTGACGCAGGTATTATGGATGAAAACGTTCTCAATAAACTGAAGATACTGGCAGAGTCGGCAAAGTATGACGTCTCTTGCTCCTCCAGTGGTACGGTGCGCTCCGGCAAGGCAGGTATGCTGGGGAACACTGTGGGTGGCTGGGGCATCTGCCATAGTTTTGCCGAGGACGGCCGTTGTATCTCCCTGCTCAAAGTAATGCTTACCAATTATTGCATCTACGACTGCGCCTACTGCATCAACCGCCGCAGCAACGACCTGCCGCGTGCCACGCTGTCGGTGACCGAGCTTGTAGACCTCACCATGGAGTTCTATCGCCGCAACTATATCGAAGGGCTTTTCCTGAGCAGTGGGGTGGTGCGTAATCCCGATTACACGATGGAACGTCTGGTGCGCGTTGCCAAGGACCTCCGCACTATCCATCGTTTCAACGGATATATCCATCTGAAAAGCATTCCCGGTGTCAGCCGCGAACTGGTGAATGAGGCAGGGCTTTATGCCGACCGTCTCAGCGTCAATGTCGAGATACCGAAGGAGGAGAACCTGAAACTGCTTGCCCCGGAGAAAGACCATAAGAGTGTATATGCGCCTATGCGCTACATCCAGCAGGGAGTCCTTGAAAGTTCGGAAGAACGCAAGAAACACCGCCACGCTCCTCGTTTCGCTCCTGCAGGACAAAGCACACAGATGATAGTAGGCGCTACCGCCGAGACGGACAAGGATATTCTGTATCTTTCGTCGGCCCTCTACAAGGGACCTACGATGCGGCGTGTCTACTATTCGGGCTATATTTCCGTCAATACCTACGATAAGCGCCTGCCGGCATTGAAACAGCCCCCTTTGGTGCGCGAAAACCGCCTTTACCAAGCTGACTGGCTGATGCGCTTCTATCAGTTCAAGGTGGAGGAAATAGTGGATGATGCCTACCCGGACCTTGATTTGGAGATTGACCCCAAGCTGTCCTGGGCTTTGCGCCATCCCGAGCAGTTTCCGGTCGATGTGAACAAGGTGGATTATGAGATGTTGCTCCGCGTGCCGGGCATCGGCGTGAAGTCGGCACGGCTGATAGTGGCTTCCCGACGTTTCTCCAAGATAGGTTTCTACCAGTTGAAGAAGATAGGGGTGGTGATGAAGAAGGCGCAGTATTTCATTACCTGCTGCGAGTTGCCGATGCGCACGGTCAATGAGCTGACTCCGCAAGGGGTACGCAGTCTCCTGTTGCCCAAACCGAACAAGAAAAAAGTGGATGAGAGGCAGTTGATGCTTGATTTTGGCGAATGAATATCTTTTTATACGATAAGACTTTTGAGGGATTGCTGACTTCTGTTTTTGAAGCCTATTCCCGCCGCATTTTCCCCGATGCACTGTTGTTGGAGGGAGAGCCTCTACCATTGTTCTACGATGAAATATTTACAGTGATAACCGATGAGGAGAAGTCCGGTCGCGTCTGGCGCGGATTGCAGAAGAAGCTGTCGTCTGCGGCACTTGCCTGCCTCGCCCAATGCTGGCTGGCAGAGGAACCGGAAACTCCCATGCTACTGTTCCGCTATATTCGCAAGGCGATAGATGCTCCTCGCTCCATTGAAACGAACTTTGCCGACCCTGATGTGCTGGAGTTCTCCCGTATGTGGAAGCGGGTGGATTGGGAGCGTATACGCCTGCTTCAGTTTGTCCGCTTCCAGAAGGCTGCGGACGGTACTTTCTTTGCTGCCGTCGAGCCCGAAAAGAATGCCCTTCCTTTGGTGACGGGGCATTTCAAGGACCGTTTTGCCGACCAGCGTTGGCTGATTTATGACATCAGGCGAGCCTATGGGTACTATTACGACTTGAAGGAGGTGCGCCAGGTGACTTTTGGTGAGGACAGTCGCGAAGGACATCTTGTCACCGGCATGCTCGACGAAAGTCTGATGGACGGAGACGAACAGCTTTTCCAGTCTCTCTGGAAAACCTATTTCAAGGCAATCTGCATCAAGGAACGCCTCAATCCCCGGAAGCACAAGCAGGACATGCCCGTGCGCTATTGGAAATATCTGACGGAAAAACAGCAGTGATTCCCTTTATTCGATTTTCTCCACTGTCACTTCGGGAAATTCCTGCATCAGTTGCAGCAAATATCCCTCATCATAGCTTTTCTTGGATTTGATGACCATGGTCACTTGATAGTTGGTGTACTCTCCCTGCACTTGCCGGTCCAGGTTGTAGGACACCACCAGATAGTCTTTGGAGTTGAATCGCCGGGACACTTGCGGCAGTATCTCTTTGCTGGAAGTGGAAAAGGTTATCACGGAACTTTTCATGCCAATGCTTTTGAAAATAAGGCTCAACAGTTCGAGCCCTGCCAGAGTCAGCAGGGTGGCGGCAATGCTGATGGTGTACATTCCTGCACCTACTGCCAATCCGATGCCTGCAGTAGCCCATATTCCTGCGGCTGTTGTCAGTCCCCTGACTATCTGTTTCTGGAAAATGATGGTACCCGCACCGATGAATCCGATACCGCTGACTACTTGTGCGGCAACACGGCTGGGGTCCAGCGTCACACTGCTTTCCTTGATGATTTCCTGAAAACCATATTGGGATACAATCATGATGAGCGCGCTTCCCAATGATACCAGGAAATGGGTGCGGTAGCCTGCTTCTTTGGCACGGTATTCCCGGTCCAGTCCGATAATGGCACCCAATATTCCGGCTACCAGCAACCTGAGCACAAAATCAAAGTTTAACATCATCATCGTATCCTCTCTTTCTTTTTTATTAATTGATGACCCAATTCTTATTGTGGGGCACTGTTTTCTTGGGGTTGTAATGCATTCCGGCTTGTGTCGGTATTTTTAGTATGTATGTACGTCCGCTTTTATTCATCAGCGAGGTATCCCGCAGCCACGGATTGGCATCTTTCAGTTGGGCATAGGTGATGCCTTTATCTTTGGCAAACTGTGCCAGGTTGCCGATGCCCGTTGTGACGGTCACTTCCGTGTAGGGGATGGGCGGATAAAGATGTTCCCGTTTCAACAGAAAGCCGTACTGCTGTGGATTGCTGATGACTGCTTTGGCTGCCAGCAGGCGGAACATGTAGCGCGAAGTCTCTTCTACCAGCCATAAGTCGACAGCCTGGTCCACCATTTGCTTCTGCAGCTGTGTGGAGATGCGTCCTTGCCCGGCATTGTAGGCGGCGGCTACGCACAGCCAGTTCCCGTATTTCTGATAAGCATCTTTCAGGTACTTGCAGGCTGCTTTGGTCTCTTTCTCGATATGGTATCGTTCGTCGATGTTGCTGTTCACCTCCAGTCCGAATTCGCGTCCGGTGGCAGGCATGAACTGCCATAGGCCGGCGGCACCCGCAGGCGATTTGGCAAGCGGGTTCAGGTTGCTTTCTATCACAGCGAGGTACTTGAAGTCATCGGGAAGGCCGTTGGCTTTTAGTATAGGCTCTATGACGGGGAAGTAGCGGTTGGCACGCTTCACCATGAGCATGGTGGTGGAGTGCATGTAGGTGAAGGACATCAGTTCGCGGTCCATACGTTCGCGGTGGTCGTAGCGAAGCAGGTCAATAGCTTGTCCGGCAAAAGTGATCTTGTTCGGTACGCTGGGGGAGGTCACGCAGTAGGGAACTTCGGATTTCACGGAATCGCGTTCGGGATTCAGCGTACTGCTGCCTGCGAGGAAGGGGAGGCTGGAACCTGCGCACAGTGCAATGGCAGCGGTAAGCACGATATATTTTGAATTTTTCTTCATGTCTGTATGTATATTTCTGTTTGGAGACGTGAAGATACGAAATCAATTCGTTATAGGCAACCTTTCCCATAGCCATCGTGGAATCATACGCCAAAAAAATACCAGTACCCGGTAGCGTCCGTCAATGACAACTACCCGTCTCTTTTCTCTTAAAGCCTTGATTATGTGCTGTGCTACACGGTCTGCTTTCATCAGCATCGGGTATTTCCCGCTTTTCAATAAATCGGTGGCAACAAATCCCGGACGGATGTCGGTGAAGTGTATATCAAGATGCTGCATCCGGGCAAGTTGTGCCAGCGCTTCGATGTAGGTATTCTGGAAGCGTTTGGTGGCAGAGTAGGCCGGTGCAACGCCCAGTCCTTTAGTGCCTGCAATGGAACTGATGACAGCAATATGTCCGGAGCCTTTTTCCTTGAAATAGTTGAAGGCGGCAGTCACCATGCGGGTAAATCCCTCTACATTGGTACGTGCCGTGTTCAGTTCGATGTCCGGTTGTAAGTCCCGGTTTTGATGTCCCACGCCGGAACTGAGGAAAAACAGGTCCATGCCTCCCAGCTTTTTTATCAGGTTATGGAGGTGTAGAGTCGCTGTCTCTTCCGTAACGTCCAGCTGTTCCGTGACTATCCGGTCGGGTGCGGTGGCTTGCAAGGCATGCAATGCTTCCTCTCTTCTGCCGGCAATGCCTATATGCCAGCCTTGTTGTACAAGTATCCTGGCTACTTCTTGTCCGATGCCTGAAGTGGCACCGATGATGATGGCTTTCTGCATGGTGATAGGGGATTATCCGATGACGGTTGCTACAATTCTTCTTCCTCCGCCCCGGTTGCGGAACTCGCAGAGATAGATGCCTTGCCAGATACCCATGTTCAGACGCCCATTGGTGATGGGGATGGTGAGGCTGGTTCCGCTGAGGGTTGCCTTGGCATGGGCGGGCATGTCGTCATCACCTTCGCATGTATGCTGGTAATAAGGTTCCCGTTCTTTTACGAGGCGGTTGAAGATGGCTTCCATATCTGTCTGTACGTCAGGGTCTGCGTTTTCGTTGATGGTGAGGCCTGCGCTTGTATGCTTGATGAACAGATGCAGGATTCCGGCAGGCGGAAGCGGTGGAAGGTTGCGTATAATCTCCTCTGTCACCAGGTGAAAGCCACGTCGGCGAGGGGTCAGGATAAATTCTTTCTGTGCGGTCATAAATCATTGTTTTTCGTTTGTTGTCAGGAATGGTCTTGTCCGGCAGGGCAGTTCCACGGTGAATGTGCTTCCCACTCCCATTGTCGAATCTACGGCTTCTTGTGTCTGTCGGATGTCGTCGAAGGAATGTGTGGTAGTATGCCGTTGTTCCTCTTTCAGGATACGTTTGTTGAAATCTTTAAAGCTGATGGTTCCATCCTCATCCAGTCCCAGCAACCGGGAGATATATTCGGAGCAAATGTAGCTTTCGGTCTTTAAATCAGCTTCCCACCATCCCATATTGGCATTGGTCATCATTGCTGACAGTAAATCATAATCAAATTTAGAATTCATACCGGAATCTTTAATAGTGATGTCATTAGTGTCCCGTTAAAATGGGACGAGTTAAACAATTAATCAAATAGCTCCGGAATAAGGGGATTATTTAGATCTTTGACATCATTGAAATTAGTCTTATCGAACAGGTCACGCAAGTGGGTTTTG
>ENA-UESI01002270-UESI01002270.1-human-gut-metagenome-genome-assembly--contig:-NODE-2270-length-10352-cov-10.896156_pt1 | contig 10352 bp, 9 predicted proteins | sample MGYA00243005_ERZ508006 | MGnify/ENA primary metagenome ERZ508006 (study PRJEB26167, sample SAMN06115436) | human gut metagenome | host: Homo sapiens | place: China:Shandong | collected 2015-06-10... | reverse complement strand
CAGGTGCTCCTGCCAAGACGAAAAATTATGTAAACGCTGATGGCGTTTATATTTTTTCGGGAAAAGGTCCGACCTTTTCCGCATCTTGCAAAACCTATGAACACATTTTTAAGAAAGGTTGGAAAAGCAATGGTACAGATAAAAAGAGATTGGTTTGATACAGCATTAGAAAACTACGAAAGGGGAGAACTGTATGGCAGATGGAAAGAGAAGATACAAGTCTGACAGGAAAGATTATAAGATATCTGTGAAGCTGTCAGAGAAAGATATGGATATTCTGAAAGCAGCACTTAAACGAACAGGAATGACAGCAAGTGCATATATAAGAGAATTGATCCGGACAGGTGGCAACATTGATACAAGTTATCCAGAGGACAGGGCAAGAGTAATCCGTGTTATTGCCGGTATTGCAAATAATATTAATCAGGCAGTAAAGCTTGGCAATTCACAGGGAAAGTTATATTACAGCGATATTGATAAACTGCAGAGCAGTCTGGATGATGTAAAGAAAACATTTGGGGAGGTGCTGGAAATATGGCGATTACAAAGATCCTGAATATCATGGAATCGGAAGGCAGAAATCCGGCATCGCACCTGAAGAATGCTTTGGAATATATTCAGAATCCGGATAAGACAGAAGAATGTGTACTGGTGGGCGGTATTAACTGCCTGCCGGATACGGCATTTGAGCAGATGGAGGAGACAAAGAACATTTTTCATAAGACGGGTAAAAGGCAGGGATATCATGTGATCATATCATTTTCACCGGAGGAAAAAGTAACATCAGAGCAGGCAATGTATGTTCTGGAGCACTTTGCGAAGGATGTGCTTGGTGATGATTATGAGGCTGTGTATGCGGTTCATACTGACAGGGAGCATATGCATGGACATCTTATCTGGAACAGTGTCAGTATGACAACCGGCAAGAAATATAATTCACCTAAAAACAACTGGAAGAATCATCTCCAGCCTATTACAAATAAATATTGTGATGAGCTGGGGCTTGCTATCATGCCGGCAGAGTACAGCAGGAATCCAAAGAATATCAGTAGGGACAAGTGGGAAAAGGAAATGTCCATGAAAGAGATAATTCTTAGGGATGCTAAGATGTGTGCGTATGCAGCCGGAAATGTGGAGCATTTTAAATATCTGATGAAAAGACTTGGATATGTATTTAAGAAAGACGCATGGATGGAGGTGCAGGCACCGGGATTTCGGTATTATCATAAACTGGCAAAGCTGGACGAGATGTTTTCTGAAGATATGTTACGGCATTATGTGGATATGCCCTGGATGGCAAAGCCTTACTTTTATTCGTCGGATATCAGGGGACTGCACAGGGCAAAGCTGTCACCATTCCAGAAGAAGTTTTATGCAAAGCTATACAGATTAAGGGTTGTAGAACAGAAGCGTTTTGTAGTTGGTGGAGCAAAGTATGCAAAGGATTTGAAGAGGTTTCATCAGTTACAGGATGAATATCTGCTGCTTGTGAATAATGACATCAAAAGTATTGTGGAGCTTGTGGATTTCATAAGTGAGAAAGAAGATAGGATTCAGCAGATTGAGAACAGGCAGAAGGAGATATACAGAGAAAGTTCTAGTCGGAAACGCAGTATAAAGAATGAAGAGCAGTACCGGGAATATCAGATATGGCACATGGAAGTGCAGGAAGAACTGGATGAGCTGAAGCAGGAGAAGAGAAATGTTAAGAGGCAGATACAGCTTGCTGATGACATTATAAAAGAAGATTTGTATACGGCTTATTATGCGGTGTCGGGGAAAGAAGAAATTATTGCTGACAGGGATGTTGAGATACCAGGGATGGAAGAGGATACTGAGGTTGAGCTTGATAGAAATGTTGAGGTGATGAATCCTGACAATAATCAGAATGAAATAAGCAGACAGAAAGAGCAAGCTGATAGTGCGAGAAAACAACAGACTGGTTTAGAGGGTATAGGAATACCAGAGGTTCATAATTCGTCTGATGTGAATGTGGCAAGAATGGACGAAAGTATAACTGATGTAACAGGTAAAAGTGAATTTGTGGAAACTAAAGAAACTGAGCCTGTGGACAAAGTTGGTTGGATTATCAGGAGAATATTAGAGCTTGGCGGTTATGAGAATGTCAGTGATTCTGTTAAGGCTGATGTATTCGGATTTGATATTACCGATGTGAGTGGAAGCATAAAATTGTTTTCAGATGTAATGAAACGGCTGGGGATAAAGCTTGATGGGGATGAGCTTTATGAGGAGTTTCAGAGGATTTATGATGAGAGTGTCAATAGAGATGCCTGTAAAGAAAAGGCGGAAGATAGGAGCTGTAAGAAAGAACAGGACTCAGTTCATTTTATTTGATAGACATTCGCATGACCTTGCGAAGATGAATGTTTCGTGATAAACTAAAATTAATATGAGTAAAGGTGCAAAAGGAGGCAATTATGGCAGTTTCATACAATCGTTTGTGGAAATTATTGGTAGATAAAAAGATGAGTAAGGCTGATTTAAGAAAAGCCTCTGGCATTGCACCTAATACTATGACAAAAATGCGTAGAGAAGAAGTAACACTATCTGTTCTTGGAAAAATATGCAAGACGCTTGATGTTGATTACGGAGACATTATGGAGTTTGTAGACAAGGGGGGAAGATTGATATGACACCAGAAGAAAAAGCACGTCGTATAATTGATGAAAAGTTATGTCAGGCAGGATGGGTTATACAAGATATGAATCGCCTGAACCTTGCTGTGTCTTTAGGTGTTGCTGTGAGAGAATTCCCTACGAGTACTGGAGAGGTAGATTATGCATTGTTTATTGATGGTGAGCCAGCAGGTGTAGTAGAGGCTAAGAGAGAAGAAGCTGGTCAATCAATCACAGATGTAGAGATTCAGTCTGGAAGATACGCCCATAGTACCTTTAAATGGGTTAGGAAAGATTATTTTATCCGCTTTGCATATGAAGCGACAGATAAATTGATTAGATTTACAGATTATAAGGACATAAAATATAGGTCAAGAACAGTTTTCTCATTTCATCGTCCGGAGACACTTCGTGAGTTACTGAGACAACCAGATACGATTCGTAATAATATGAAGCATTTTCCGGTTTTGGATGAAACAGGTTTCCGTAAATGTCAGGTAAATGCTATAAAAAAACTGGAAGAGTCGTTTGCTGATAACAGACCGAAGGCATTGGTACAGATGGCTACTGGTGCAGGAAAGACGTTTACGGCCATTACTGCATCATATAGATTGCTGAAATATGGAAAAATCAATAGGATTTTATTTCTGGTTGATACCAAGGGATTGGGCGAACAGGCAGAGAGGGAATTCCTTGCCTATACTCCAACGGATGATCCAAGATCCTTTTCACAGATTTATGGTGTTAGAAGATTGACAAGCTCCTATATTCCAGGCGATGTGCAAGTATGCATCAGTACAATACAGAGAATGTATTCTATTTTAAAAGGTGAAGAACTTGATGAATCTGCTGAAGAGACTTCATTTGCAGAGTTTACGACAGCTGAAAGTAAAGCACCAAAAGAAGTGGTTTATAATGAGAAATATCCTCCGGAATTCTTTGATGTCATCATCGTAGATGAATGCCACAGATCTATTTACAATGTATGGAGTCAGGTTTTGTCTTATTTTGATGCATTTGTCGTGGGCTTGACTGCGACACCGGACAATAGGACATTTGCATTTTTTAATGAAAATATTGTCAGTGAATATCCGAGAGAACAGGCCATTGTGGATGGTGTAAATGTCGGAGAGGATATTTTCCTGATTGAAACAAATGTTGGAAAAAATGGCGGTCATTTGATGAAACAGTTGATTGAATACAGAGATCGTTTGTCCAGAGCAAAGAGATGGAAACAGCTGGATGAGGATGTACACTATCAGCCGACACAGCTGGATCGAGACATTGTAAATCCAAGCCAGATTCGAGCTGTCATTAGGACATACAAAGAAAATCTTTATACGAACTTGTTCCCAAGAAGAAAAGAGGTTCCTAAGACATTGATTTTTGCAAAGTCGGATAGTCACGCAGATGATATTGTTCAGATTGTGAGAGAAGAGTTTGGGGAAGGAAATGATTTTTGCAGAAAGATTACCTATTCTGTAGACAATTCGGAATCTGTACTTAGCTCTTTTAGAAATGATTATAATCCTAGAATCGCAGTTACCGTTGATATGATAGCAACCGGTACAGATGTTAAGCCGATTGAATGTTTGATTTTTATGCGTGATGTGCGCAGCAAGAATTATTTTGAGCAGATGAAAGGTCGGGGAACCAGAACACTAAGTAAAGACGAACTTCAGAAGGTAACTCCATCTGCTACAGAAAATAAGGATCACTTTGTTATTGTGGATGCAGTTGGTGTTACAAAATCAAAAAAATCAGATACTAGACCATTAGAGAGTAAGCCATCCGTCAGCATGAAAGAATTGATGATGAATGTGGCTTTAGGTGCTAAGGATGAAAAAACATTGACTTCTCTTGCAAACCGTGTGATTCGGTTAAATAGTCAGATGACACCAGCAGAGAGAAAGCAATTTGAAGAGAAAGTGGGTACTCCGGCAGGAACTGTCGCGGAAAGACTTTTGAACGCCTTTGATGAAGATGTGATAGAAAAAAGGGCACAGTTCAAAACCAGTGTTGAAGAGCCTGACGAAGAGGAGAGAAAAGAAGCCCAAAAGGAACTAATAAAGCAAGCAGTAGCACCGTTCCATAATCCAGATGTACGTGAATACATAGAGAATGTAAGGCGTAATCATGATCAGATTATTGACAATGTAAACATTGATTCTGTAATCTTTGCTGGCTTTGATACTCAGCAGGAAGAAACAGCAGAGCGTGTGATTAAGACATTCCATGAGTTCATTGAAGAAAACAAGGATGAGATTGTGGCATTGCGAATTATCTATGATGAAACTTATAAAAACAGACCTATGGCAATAGAACAGCTGAAAGCCTTATATGAGAAACTTAAATCAAAGGGAATTACTGTGGAACGACTGTGGGATTGTTATGCTATTAAGAAGTCTGACAAAGTGAAGAGAGGAACAATAGCACAGCTGACAGATTTGATTTCCATCATTCGCTTTGAAATGGGATATACAGATAATCTGACGCCATTCGCAGACAAGGTGAATTATAACTTCATGCAATGGACATTGCGGAGAAATGCTGGTGCTATACATTTCACGGAAGAACAGATGGAGTGGCTACGCTTGATCAAAGATCATATTGCAACTTCGCTCAGTATCTTGCCGGAAGATCTGGATCTGACACCGTTTGATCGGAAAGGTGGACGGTTGGGATTTTATGATGCCTTCGGGGATAATTATGAAGAAATATTACAAGAAATGAATGAGGAATTGGTGGCGTAATGCGTTACAAAGAAGTGGTGAAAAAAATATCTGTTCCTGCAGAGAATAAAATAAAGCAAAAGCAATACATTGAGAATGGCAGATTACCAGTAATTGATCAGGGAAGCAAGTTGATTGGCGGTTATTCTGATGATGAAGAAAAAATAGTTAAGTGCAATCTGCCCGTTATAGTATTTGGAGATCACACCAAATGCGTTAAATATGTAAATTTCCCTTTTTGCGCAGGAGCAGATGGAATAAAAGTTCTTAAGCCTAAGGAGGATTGTTCTGAAAAGTATTTATACTATTTGACAAAATATGTTGTTTTGAAAATAAAGGATCATGGGTATGCTAGACATTACCAATATGTCGAAAAGGAAGAAGTATATATTCCTTCATTGAATGAGCAAGCCCGTATTGTTTCACGCATCGAGGAAGTGTTTTCTGAGTTGGATAAAGGTGTGGAGACACTGCAAATTATTAAAGAACAGCTGGCTGTATATCGGCAGGCGGTACTGAAAATGGTTTTTGCATCAATGAATGAAAGAAAACCAATACAAGAAGTATCTTCTTTAGTAACAAGCGGTTCGCGTGGATGGGCAAAATATTACAGCGAAGAGGGGGTTCGATTTATTCGAATTACAGACTTGAATAGAGATAAAATTAAATTAAAAAATAATGCAATTCAACATGTACTTTTACCTGAAGAAGCGGAGGGGAAAAGAAGCCGGTTGCAAGGGAACGATGTTTTAATATCCATTACGGCTGATTTGGGCAGTATTGCATTGGTGCCCGAAGATATCGAAGAAGCCTATATTAATCAACATATAGCATTAGTGCGCTTTTTAAACTGTCATCAAGGAGAATTTATGGCGTGGTATCTAAAAAGTGATTATGGACAAAAAGAATTACTATGTAATAAAAGAGGTGGTGGAAAGTTAGGATTAGGATTGGACGATATTAGAAATACGTCAGTTCCAATTGTATCAGATGAGGTAGCGGATAAAGTTGTTTCTGAAATTGAATCACGCATGTCTGTTTGTGATAGTATCGAACAAACCGTAAACGTAGCACTTTCACAAGCTGAAGCCATGCGTCAAAGCATACTAAAAAAAGCCTTTGAAGGAGGATTAAATTAAATGAGTGAACTGACATCAACAATAGTCTCAAAGGTATGGGGAATGTGTGGTCCATTGAGGGATGATGGCGTATCCTACGGTGACTATCTGGAACAGATTACATATTTAATATTTTTGAAGATGGCAGAAGAGTATTCTAAGCCACCTTACAAGAGAGATACTGGTATTCCGGTAGACTGTACATGGTCTGATATGAGTTCGTTGAAGGGGGCAGAACTGGAAGAAAAATATAAATCCATACTTGAAAAACTTGGAGAGCAGGGAGGAATTCTTGGAAAAATCTTCAAAGGAGCAACAAATAAAATTAGTAATGCAGCGATTCTTTATAGAGTTGTGCAGATGATTGATAAAGAAAAATGGGTTGCCATGTCTTCAGATGTAAAAGGCGAAATTTATGAGGGCTTATTACAGAAAAATGCAGAAGATATTAAGAGCGGAGCAGGCCAGTATTTTACTCCACGTCCACTGATCAGAGCAATGGTAAAATGTGTTCACCCTGAGCCAATGAAAACCATCGCAGATCCATGTTGTGGATCAGGAGGATTTTTCTTAGCGGCACAGGCATTTTTGGCAGATCCGGAGAACTATTCGTTGGACAGAGAACAAAAGGAATTCTTGAAGAATGAAACCTTCTATGGTAATGAAATTGTGCCTGCAACATATAAAACTGCATTAATGAACTTATATCTTCATAACATTGGAGATATTTACGGAAAAGTGCCGATTGTTCAAGGAGATGCACTCCTAACTGATCCAAGTTATCGTGTGGATTATGTACTAACCAATCCTCCGTTTGGAAAGAAATCTTCCATTACTTTTACCAATGAAGAAGGGAAGCAGGAAGAGGAGGAGCTGGTTTATAACCGTCAGGATTTCTGGACAACGGGATCTAATAAACAGTTGAACTTTGTACAGCATATTAATACAATTTTGAAGGCAACTGGAAAAGCAGCTGTGGTAGTTCCAGATAATGTGCTGTTTGAAGGCGGAGCAGGTGAAATCGTTCGTAAAAAATTACTGGAGACTACGGACTTGCATACAATTTTAAGACTGCCAACCGGAATCTTCTACAAGCAGGGTGTAAAAGCAAATGTAATCTTCTTTGATAAACGCCCAGCTAGTGCAGAGATGCAAACAAAAAAAATATGGGTATATGATTTCCGTACTAATGTACACTTTACTTTAAAACAACATCCTATGACTGATGCAGATCTGGATGATTTTGTTAAATGTTATAATCCTGAAAATCGCTATGAGCGTACGGAAACATGGTCTGAAGAAAATCCAGATGGTCGTTTCCGGTGCTATGATGTTCAGGAGATACTTGAAAGAGATAAAACGAGCTTAGATATTTTCTGGATTAAAGATAAGTCTCTTGCAGATCTTGACAATCTGCCGGAGCCAGATGTGCTGGCATCAGATATTATCGAGAACTTGCAGAGTGCCTTAGAGAGTTTTCAAGAATTGAAATCGCAGATAGGAAAATAATAAATGGAAACAATTTTTGAGAAGAGGTATTGTAAAGAATTAAAATATATAGGTCGATACGAAACAGATTGGTTGCTTTCATATAACATTCAGCGAGAGTGGGCATTACAGCGTGAAAAAATAAAATATAATGTGGAGATTATGACTGTAATGAATCGAAAAAGTATAATTATAACAATGTCCGCTCCTGTACTTTTGAGTAAAGTGCATGAATTGCTTTGCAAAATTTTAAGATATGAATGTCTTTTTGATGGGCGTTTTTTTAAAATGCAAAAATATGAAATTGACAACTTAGATATTACTGCCGAGATGAGAAAAAGCATGCTGTCGTATTATGAGGGAGAAAAAGCTTATACAAAATTTAGTCAACCTATGAATGATACAATATATAAAAGAGGATTTTGTGCATGGGAGCGTTTTAATAAAAAACTACTCAGTATGAATCAAATGTTTTATTATATTGGCTTTGGCAATGGAATGACAGCTGATTTAAGATTGGCGTTGTTTGCAGAGATATTTGAACCATTATCAGAACACCTTGAATATTTTCAAAAAGTTCAAATTAATTGTTCACAGCAGTCTAGGCAGAGAAACGCTAGGTGTCCTAAATGTGATTTTGAATTCAAAATCCCAACGCAAAATAGACCAAGTTTGAGAGATAAGATAGAATCGGTTATTCGTGCATATGGACTACGAATTTTTGATGGAGATGATGTTCTGAAAATCTTAAAGAAAACTGTTAATACCAGAAATAAAATGCTTCATGTAAAAATAAAAAAGGACATATTAACTGGTGGACAGTGTGGATTTTATATTAGAAAGTATGTGGAATTGTACCGAACAGCTATACTTTCAGAACTGAAATTATGGAATTCAGATATGGAAAATGAACTTATGATTGCAATAGAAAGATATAATTCTGAATTTCCTCAATTGAGAATTAAACAAAAAGCATAGATAGGAATGCATGGAAATGTTATAGGACTTTTAACCGAATAGAATGGCAAGGCAAAGCAGATGAAGAGATTATGAAGAAAATGGCGAGAATGAAGCAATATCTAGAGCAGTCGCGAAGGAGAATGTATGGATGATATAGAAGACACAAATTATAAGTTTAATTCCCAAGATATTGAAAAAATATGGTATATATTCTTCTGTTTAGCAGATTCAACATTTTCGTCTGTAGATGTATCTTATGGAAAAAAAGGACCATATATGTTATCAGGAGAGACAATGATGTCAATCTGTAAAACACTAGAGACTATCGATTTTTGTTGCCATAGAGATGCTTATTCGGATGCGTATACTTTACTACGGAAGTATAGAGATGATTTAATGCAGTATTTATTTGTATTGAATGTTATACAGAATAAACATGGCTTAACGGATGAAGAAGCAGAAGAATTCACCATAAACTCGGAATCTATGATGAAAATGATAGAGTTAGATGTGTCTATATTGGTTTCAGGTGAAAGAAAAACAGATGCAGAACTAGCTATGGAAAAATGGATTTATAATGTATTGGAAAGTTCTGAAAATAATAAGGATAGAAAACAATTTTTTGATGCATCAAAATACAAATCATATTTGGTAAGTAATAATGAAAAGGTCAAATATATTTTTGATAATTTTCTTGTAGATAAGTGGTTGAGAGAGGACAGAAAGTTAAATAATTATGTCCATGCAAATGGCATTAGATTTGTAATGGATAATTATATATATCAGAACAAAAAGGAAGATAAAGATAAAGAGCTTATAGAGACACTTCAAAATATTACAGATATATTTTTGAGTTTGTTGTCAGTTATAGATAGTATAAAATTTCATTCTTCGGATTATCTTGATGCTTTAGAAATGGATATGGAACCTCAGGAGGGAAGTCAATATTGGGTATGTCCAATAATTGTTGAATATATGAATGATAGGTTTGATAAGAAACTATTACAGTATATTCAGAATAATGAAGGAAATGGAATGCAATTTATGGCAGAATATTATAATTAAAATAAAGGATAGGAGGATGAAATATGGATTGGACAAAATTTAATAATCATGGAGAATCCTCTAATCATGCATTTGAAGTAATGTGCAATATTCTGTTTAAATATTGGTTTAAGAAAGAATATAAAGATAATACTTCGCACTTTGCCTTTATAAATGGAACAGGCATTGGAGCCGGGGTATAAACCACCATATTATAGAAATGCATTCTTATGTAATGCTATGGTAAATATGTATATGATAGACACTAATTCAATGGGAATCCCAATGATATATGAGATGTCTTGTTTATTGTGAATGCCAGTAATCGTTATACAATAGCAATGACAGATATTGAACCAAGAAACTGGAATTAC
>ENA-UESI01002267-UESI01002267.1-human-gut-metagenome-genome-assembly--contig:-NODE-2267-length-10366-cov-6.575080_pt1 | contig 10366 bp, 8 predicted proteins | sample MGYA00243005_ERZ508006 | MGnify/ENA primary metagenome ERZ508006 (study PRJEB26167, sample SAMN06115436) | human gut metagenome | host: Homo sapiens | place: China:Shandong | collected 2015-06-10... | reverse complement strand
GATGATGTCTTTAAGAAAGAATATCTTAGATTCCTACCATTTGTATTTGCAAGTAGAATGGGATTAAAACAGGCATCCTGACAGATGTATCGTTTGATGCAGCCATCCGACAAGGCGGCTGTGCTGGCGCTGTGGCAGCGCGAGCGCGGCGAGTCGGAAGAATTTGCGGCCAACGCCGTGGAGCGTTTTGCAGGGCAGCAGAATGTCTATGTGGCCGAGGAAAATGACGCCATTGCCGCTGTGGCACTGGCGGTGCCGGTCACGCTGCAGGGGCGGCAGGGCAGTTACCTCTACGGCCTGTGCGGACAGGGCAGTTTGATCCTGGCCGGCCTGCTGGACTACCTGTGTGCGCAGCAGAAGCTGCGGGGCGCAGGCTTTACCGTGGCCGTGCCCGCCACCCCGGAGCAGGCCGCTCTGCTGCAGGACAAGGGCTTTGCCCGCGCCTTTGCATTGCGCTGCCTGCCGCGGGAGGTGGCCCGCAACCTGTGGAGCCAGGCCGAGTTTGACAGCGTTACCGCCAAGAAGCTGTGCGAGCTGCGGGAGAAGTTCTGGCCCGATACGGTGCAGTTCACCCCGGAGCGCATGGCCGTGGTGCTGGGGGACCTGTATTCCCGCGGGGCCACCATCGTGGCCAACGAGCGAGGCTACGGCGTGTACTTCCGCAAGGAGGACACCCTGTATTTCGTGGAGCTCATGGCCGAGGACGACCGCGCCGCCGAGGTGCTCATGGAAGCCGCCCGCGAGAAGGAAGTCATCGTGGAAAAGGCCGTGATCACGGTGGGTGCCGCCCAGTCTCTGTTCCTGGGGGAGGGCACCCGGCAGGAGTACGGCATGATCCGTTTTGACGGTGAGCCCTTTGACGTATCGGAAAGCTATATGCGCCTGATGCTGGAAGGCTGAGACGCAGAAAAACAACAAAGGAAGGTGCGTATGGCACACAAGGAGAGACACACCGCCCCGAAGAAAAAAGGCGGTGCCGTGAAGATTTTGCTGGCAGTGGTACTGTTGCTGGTGCTGGCCGCCGGAGCAGCAGGGGTGTTTGCCTACAACGAGATCCACGGCAATGGAAAGCCCGGCACCGAGGTCACCGTCAGCATCCCCCAGGGCAGCGGCGTTGCCGCCATCGCGCAGGAGCTTATCGACTACACCGACAAGATCTATCTGGAGTTCGGCGCAGACCCCCATGTGGAAGGCATCTACACCGGCGAGGAGATCAAGGAGATCCGCAAGAACGCCATCCACGCCGGTCTGAAGCTGGTGGACTGCCCCATCCGCCATCTGGGCACCGAAAAGGCCCAGCAGCTCTATCTGGCCATCCAGAACTATCTGGCCGACAACGGCGTCGAGATGCTTTTCTCCACCGAGTGTGAGAACATCATCCTGGAAGACGAGGTCTGCAAGGGCGTGTATCTCCGCGCGGGCAGCGACAGCGAGCCCCGTGCCGTCTATGCCGACACCGTCGTCATCGGCACCGGCCGCCGCGGCGCGGACTGGCTGGAAAAGATCTGCGCCGAACACCACATCGCCCACAAGCCCGGCACCGTCGATATCGGCGTCCGCGTCGAGTGCCGCAATGAGGTCATGGAGAAGGTCAACAAGGTGCTGTATGAGTCCAAGCTCATCGGCTACCCCAAGCCCTGGAAGAACAAGGTCCGCACCTTCTGCCAGAACCCCGGCGGTTTTGTGGCGCAGGAGAACTACGACAACGACCTGGCCGTCGTCAACGGCCACAGCTTCAAGGAGAAGAAGAGCGAGAACACCAACCTCGCCATCCTCGTCTCCCACAACTTCACCGAACCGTTCAACCAGCCCATCGCCTACGCACAGAAGGTGGGCGAGCTGACCAACATGCTGGGCGCAGGCCACATCATGGTCCAGCGCTACGGCGACATTCTGGACGGCAAGCGCACCTGGGCCAAGGAGCTGGCGCAGTCCAACGTCAAGCCCACCCTGAAGGACGCGGTGGCCGGTGACATCACCGCCGCCATGCCTTACCGCGCCATGACCAACATCATCGAGTTCATCAAGATGCTGGATATGGTCGTGCCCGGCTTTGCCGCCAACGAGACCCTGCTCTACAGCCCGGAGCTGAAGTTCTACTCCAACAAGGTCAAGATGGATGAGAACCTCGACACCAACATTCAGGGCCTGCACTGCCTGGGCGATTCTTCCGGCTGGACCCGCGGCCTGATGATGGCGTCCGTCATGGGCGTGCTCATGGGCCGCAAGCTGGCCGAAAAGGAAGGCTGCTGATCCCCGGAACTCACGATCCCCCGTGCGATTCGCACGGGGGATCTTTTTACCGGTTTTTGCTGGTTTTTGCCCGGATTTGCCAAACTGGCGGTGTTCCGGTCCTGTTCGGCCTCCTTCACAGAAATAATTGATTTTTTTCGCGAAAACTGCTACACTAAGAAAAACTCCACTGAAAGCGCTTCATAGATGTAGGGAGGTATCTTCTATGCGCGATTCTCCGGGAAGCGTCGTCACGCTGCTGTGTTCTGGCATCCAGCTTTACAGCGCGGAACGGCGCATTGCAGACTGCATCCTCAACGATGTGAAATGGGCGTCTGTGGTCACCTCGGCCCAGCTTGCCCGCGCCAGCCAGTCCTCGGAAGCCACCGTCACCCGGCTGTGCCACAAGCTCGGCTTTGACAACTACCGCAAATTCCAGCTGGCACTCGCGCGGGATGTGATGGACCAGCAGGAGACGGAGACCCAGCGCTCCACCAGTCCGGACCCCTTGCGGCAGGCCCTGCAGTCGGTGGAGGCCAACCGGCAGGAAGAGGTGCGCGCCACCATCCAGGCACTCAATCTGCGCCAGCTGCGGAAGGCGATGAGTGTCCTGCGCAGCGCGGAGCTGATCGAGGTCGAAGCCTCCGACAACAGCCTGCCCGTGGCCATGGATGCGTCGCTCAAGCTCGGCAGCCTGGGCAAGCGCTGCATGACCAGCGCCGTGCCCGGCCGGACCAGAGCCTTTGCCGCCACCCTGACCGAGCGGGACGCCCTGCTGCTCATCTCGAACTCCGGCCGCAGCGAGCGCCTGCTGGAAACGGCTCGCGCCGCCCGCGAGCGGGGTGCCTCGGTCCTGCTCATCACCTGCGACCGCCGCTCCCCTCTGGCCGCGCAGGCAGACCACCTGCTGCTGGCCTCCAACCGGGCGCAGCGCATCGTGGCGACCGACCCGGTCCCATCTCTGCTCTCGTCGGCCCTTCTGGTCGAGGTGCTGTACTACCTGCTCCTGACCGAAGAAGACCTCTGACCAACCAAAAAGGGCCCTCTGCCAACCGGCAAAGGGCCCTTTTTCTGCTTCCTTACGCATGGAAGACATACTGGTCCATCCGGCGGAAGGCTTCCTCGATGCGGGAGCGGGGCGAAGCCAGGTTCATCCGCAGATGGCAGGGGCCGTGGAACATTTTTCCGTCCTGCACGGCTACGCCGACCTCCCAGCAGGCCTTTTCCACATCGTCGATGGTCTTGCCGTGGGCGGCGCACCAGTCGGTGCAGTCCACAAAGAGCATATAGGTGCCTTCGGGCTTGGAGACCGTGACGCCCGCAAAGTGCTGCTCGATGTAGTCGCAGGCAAAGTTCACATTGCCGCTCAGCACCTCGCAGAGCTCGTCCGTCCACGCATAGCCTTCGGGCCGATAGGCGCCGATGAGGGCGTGCATGGACAGCACGTTCATCATGTTGTAGTGGTTCAGGCTGGACTCTTTCTCGATGCGGTCACGCCACCAGTTGTTGTACACGATGTGGTAGCTGCCCACGAGACCGGCCAGGTTGAAGGTCTTGGAGGGCGCATAGAAGGCGGCGGTGCGCATCCGGGCATCCTCGCTGACGGACTGGGTGGGGGTGTGCTTGTGGCCGTTCAGGATGATGTCCGACCAGATCTCGTCGGAGACGACGTAGACGTCGTACTTTTTGAACAGCTCCATGGCCTTTTCCAGCTCCCAGCGCTCCCAGACGCGGCCGCAGGGGTTGTGGGGGTTGCACAGGATGGCCGCATGGATATGCTCTTCCTTCAGATGCTTCTCCATGTCCTCAAAATCCATCCGCCAGACGCCGTTCTCGTCCTTCACCAGCGGGGAATGCACGGCCTCGTAGCCGTTGTTCTTCAGGCTCATCGTGAAGCCGATGTAGGTGGGGCTGTGGATCAGGATCTTGTCGCCGCGGGAGCAGACGCAGTTCAGCGCACTGATGACGCCGCCCAGCACACCGTTCTCGTAGCCGATGTGTTCCGGCTTCAGGCCGGTGACGCCGTTGCGCTTCTCATGCCACCGGATGATGCTGTCGAAATACGCATCCGTGGCTTGAAAATAGCCGAAGGCCGGGTGTTTTGCACGCTCAATGATGGCTTCCTGGATGGTGGGCACGGTGGGGAAGTTCATGTCGGCCACCCACATCGGGATAGCGTCAAAGCCCGCCTTCGGGGGAGCCGGGGAGAAGCCGTCGCCCTTCAGGCCGTCCACTGCGATGGCGTCTCTACCGCGGCGGTCCAGGATGGAAGTAAAATCGTATTTCATAAGTGCGCTCCTTCTCAAAAATTTTGTCTGGCCCCACCTTAACACATTTGGGAGCCGGATGCAACCGCCCGCCGGGAAGTTGAAAAAATCGTGCGGAAAAATCACGAATTTCTACGATAAAAAAGAGCCTTCCGGCCGCCGAGTAAAGCACTTTTTGGGGCGATAAGGCACAAATAAGGCACATTCTAGCCAGATTTCAGGATTCTGAAAACAAAGAAAGCCACGATAAAACCGCATTTGTAAACGGTTCATCGTGGCTTTTCTTGTGGTCGAGCAGAGCTGGACAAATCCGAACTATTTCCCACTGTTTCTGTGGTAGTCAAGGCATCCTCAAAGCGGATGGTTTGAGAGCCATCCTTGTAGTTGAACGTGATCAGCATCCGGTCATCATACAGGAAAATGGCGTTCACAAAAATCTCAATCAGTGCTTTGCGCTGTTTTTGCTGCGATATATCGAACTTTCTGAATTTCATCAGCCAGAACCGGATGAAATCGGCATTGAAGGATGGCTTTCGCAGTTTTTCATCAGCGATTTTTGCAGTCAGCTCATCCTTCTGAGCTTCCAAGGCATCCAGACGTTCCTTGGTCGTTCGGGTGAATAAGCCTTCCTCGATTGCTTTCATCAGGTTGTCCAGTTTCCTGTCCACCTCTCGGAGCTGCTTTTCCAAGAGCGGAATCGTAGTGTTCTCCTGATTCTGAAAATCCATGACCAGCTGAACGATTCTTTCGATAACTGCATCATCATGAATCAGCTTCATCGTCTCTTGGACGACCAGATTCTCCAGCCACTCCTTTTGTACGGTTTTCTTATTGCAGCCTTTGCGCCGCTTGGCAGTAGCACATTTATAGTAATAGTAGGTTCGTCCAGTGGCGCTTGTTCCGCTTTCGCCAAACATCAATGCTCCGCACTTGCCACAGAACAGCTTGGTAGTCAGCAAGTATTCCTCATCTGCCTTTCCGTGAGCCGGTGCGCGCTTGTTTTTCTCCAAACGCTTTTGAACACGGTCAAACAGGTCTTTCGGGACGATAGCAGGAATCGCATCTGGCACAACGGTATCCCGGAAAGAAAGCTCTCCAATGTAACGGCGGTTCTTCAACATGGTGTTCATGCTGCTGCACGTCAGCTTTCCACCCAGCATATTACGAACGCCTTTTGCGTTGAGATAGTTCAGAATCTCAACGATTTTCTCACCATTATCGTAGCGCTGAAAAGCCTCTAATACAAGTGGAGCGACCAGTGGGTCGATACGATAGAACTTATCTGCGTCGATTTTATAGCCAATCGTTCCGGTGCCGCCTGTGCATTTGCCTTTCAGGGCATTTTCCGTCTGACCACGGATGACCTTTTCAGATAGCTCAGCAGAGTAGTATTCTGCCATGCCTTCCAGCAGTGTTTCCACAAGAATACCTTGCGAGCCTTCAGCAATCGGCTCCATGACCGATATCAGGTGTACATTGTTCTTTTTCAGAATCATCTTGTAGTTCGCACTGTCAAAACGATTCCGGGCAAAGCGGTCAAACTTCCAGACCAGAACGATTTCAAACAATTTTTTGTTGCTGTCCCGAATCATTTGCTGAAAATCCGGGCGATGATCTGTTTTAGCGGAGAATGCACGGTCAATGTAGTGCCTGACCACCGTGATACCGTTTCTTTCTGCGTAGGCTGTGCATTCCCGAATCTGACCTTCGATGGATTCTTCGCGCTGGTTGTCACTGGAATAGCGGGCATAAATCACAGCATTCATAGCAAGCACCTTTCTTTTATATATCATCGAACGGTAGGTCGTTCATTCAGGATGTTGTTTCGTATAATGTATATACCACACTTCATAGGGGTTTGCAAGGACAATTTTGAAAGATATCCCAATGTGAAATAGCAGCCACTCCGGTGATTTCAGCCATCTTAGCACCCTACCTTTAGATATGCTCGCAATTTGGCCTGCAAAATCGGGTCTTCGGACGGAAGAAATTTACGACTGTCGACTCGCATCACCCGATCGGGGGACAGCTGCGCACGATACTCGGTGGGTGTGCGGTGCAGTGTGGAGCGAAAACGTGCATTAAAGGTTTTCAAATCGGCAAAACCATTGCGCAAAGCAATATCTGTCAGGCCATCATTGGTCAATGCCAAGTCACTCAAAGCGTGCTGGAAGCGCACACGGCTCAGATATTCATGAAAATTAACACCAACCACCTGTTTGAACAGGGTTGAAACATAGGTTCGGTTGTACTGGGCAAAATCTGCAAGATTTTCAAGAGTGAGCTTTTCTGCGTAATGTTCTTCAATATATGCTAAAAGGCGGCGAATTGCAGAACGTCTTTGCTCATCTTCCGGCATTTCGTTCAATCGCTGTGGCTCAAACTCTGTGCATAGTATAACGAGCAGCAAGTCGAGGCTTGCCTTGACAGCCAGCTGTGCATATGGACTGTTCTGCTGCATCAGCATGAAAATCTGGCTGGCATAAAATCGAATATGACGGTAGCGTTCTTCTGTGTGTGTTCCAGCGTTTGAAAGACAGGAAGGAAAGTGGTAGACGCCACCCTTTTTAAGCAATGGACGAATCGCTGTAGCTGAAAAATGCAGGACGATGGCAGTAGTATTTGCCTGTTGACCAAAGGAGGCGTGTCCTACTCCCGGCGGAGTGAGCAGAACGTCATCCTCCTCCAGTACAACATTCTGCGTTCCACGGCAGTACTCTTGACTGCCATGCAGCAAAATGTTAAGCTCATATTCGTCTGGATGCCAGTGGTAACGATAATTCATGATATCGTGTGCAAAGCATCGCACAGTAAGCCTCTCACGCGGCCATTCCATTTTGTAATTGGCTAAATCCATCTCTTTCTCTCCCAAAATCCAAATATTTTCCCTATGTCAAATCTTTGGAGTGTGCTCCATTGGTGAATCGTCTTTTTCAGAATAAACGATAAAATATCTCCTGTCAACTGATTTTTTGAGGCCTATCAATAAATTTTTTACTTAGAATTTGACATTTTGACTAAGGGAGAGTCTCTCGATTTGGCAAAGCGCACAGGGGAAATATTTGGATTTTATTCTGATATTTCAGGATGTCATAGCTTTCCTGACAAGATTTGATTTCTGTACGGGTGCCAAAAGATACAAATTTTTGCATCGACAGAGTAAATTTGCTTTGTTAAAATGTCCACAATGAGCCTGCCCGGGCAGCAAGCGAATTGAAATCGAACCGTTTTCATATCAGGAAAGGAAAACAAATCTATGAATACTCAAATGATCATCTGTATGGTGATCTTTGCGGCAACGCTGGTCAGCTATATGCTGAACAAGATCCCCATGTGGCTTACTGCATTGATCTCAATGGCCGCCCTGTACATCACCGGCTGTATTGATGATGCCGGTGCATTGTCCGGCTTTTCTAATGTGAACACCCTGCTGATGGCATGTATGTTTATTGTAGCAGCGGGTTTCCGCCGTACCTCTCTGGTGGACGGTATGTGTAACAGCATCATGAAGCTGACGCATGGCAGCTTCAAAATGGCTTACTTTGGTTACATCCTTCTGGCAGTTCTGCTCACCAACTTCATTTCCAGCCCCATGGTCGTTTATGCGATCATCAGCCCTCTGCTGGCAGCACTGTGCGACAAGACCGGAAACAGCCGTACGCAGTATATGTTCCCCATTATGGTCGTCTGTGTGGCTTGCTGCGGTATCCTTCCACTGGCAACCTCTATCCAGATGGCTGGTCAGTTCACTGGTTTCATGGAAACCTATGGCTTTACTGGAATGAGTGTCCGTCCCATTGATTTTACGATCGCCGCATGGCCTGTCCTTATCGTTGTTCCTCTCTGGGCAATTTTCCTTGGCCCGAAGTTTACTCCGAAGCAGCCGGTCGTTCCCATTGAGGCACTGGAGAAAAAGGATTCTGGCAAAGCTCAGCAGAAGCTCAGCCCTGTTGTGGATAAGATTGGTATCTTCCTGTTCTTTGCAACGATTATTTGCCTGATCTTTGCACCTCAGCTGCATCTGACCACTTGGTTCGTTGCGCTGGTCGGCAGTCTGCTGATGGTTCTGTTCGGCGTAGTCGATCAGAAGTCCGCTCTCCGCGATATTCCTTGGGATATGCTGATGCTCTTTGTCGGCGCACTGGCTCTGGGTACTGCACTGACCAATACCGGTGCAGGTGACATGATCGGTCAGACGTTGGCAACAGTCGTTGGTGGTACTCACAACAACTATGTCCTCGGTGCCCTGTTCTTTATCATCCCCTTCTTGCTCACTCAGTTCATGCTGAACCGTTCTGTCTCCGCAGTCTTCGTTCCTATCTGCCTGCTGACCTGCTCCGCTCTGGGCGCAAATCCCACCGGCCTTGTTATTCTTGTCAATGCCGGTTCTCTGACTGCCTTCCTGACCCCGATGGCTACCCCCGCAGTGCCCATGTGCATGGCAGACGGCGGTTACGACCTGAAAGCCATCGTCAAGAGCGGTGCACTCATCACGCTGATCCTACCCTTCGTTTATATTTTCTACACCATGACGGTGCTTCCTGCATTCTGATCCTGTGAAAAGGAGCGCAAAATCCTATGACGTTAGAAGAAAAAGTCGCTATGGCCAATACCGTGCGCAGCCGCGACCGATTTGGTCCGGTCAGCCCGGAAGAGCTGGCCGCTCTGCCCGGCACCGAAAAAGAAATGTGGGTCGAAGTGGCCGATGGTCGCAAAGTCCATGTGTTCGAGGAGTGTCCGGAGCATCTGCCCGCCAAAGCAACCCTGCTGTTGAACTTCCACGGTGGCGGCTTTATCAAGGGCCGCACTGACCGTGACCACCGCTATTGCTGCACCCTGATGGAGCAGCTGAACTGCCTTGTCTGGGATGTGGACTACTGCCTTGCACCGGAACAGGCGTTTCCGGCAGCAGTCGAGGAGACGTACGGTATCATCGCTTACGCCTTTGATCATGCGGAAGAACTTGGAATTGACCCTCAAAAAATCGTGCTGGCTGGTCACAGCGCAGGCGGAAATCTTGTCGCTGCCGCACTTATCAAAGATGCGGAAGCGCATCGCTTGAAGCCCTGCTGCGCATTGCTTGAATATTTTCCTGTGGACAACACGGTCGATCCTGTAAATCGGCTCTCACCGGAGTTGCAGACTAACGAATTCTGGGTCAAACGCGCCCAGACGGAGAAACTGTATACCGATTTTTATGTTGGCGATGCCGATCCTGCCGACCCGCTGTGTTCGCCGCTCAAGGCAGATGAGACTGCACTTGCTGCATTTCCTGAGTGTCTTATCCTTTCCGCAGGCGAGGATAGTCTGCGAGAAGATACAGAAGCCTTTGCATTGCGTCTGGTCAAGGCCGGTGTCTGCGTAACAGCACAGCGGATCCCGGAAGCCATGCACGGGTTCACGACAAACCGCACTCCCGGTTGGGAGTATGCACTCAAAAAACATATCCAGTTCTTCCGGGAACATTTGCAGGAGGATAATTCATGAAGATCACAGATGTAAAACTGCGCTTTGCCAAGCATTATCTGTTTGTTCAAGTCTATACCGATGCTGGTATCGTGGGCTTGGGCGAAGCGGGCAACTGGGGCTATCTGCAGGCGACCGCAGCAGCAATTGAAAAATTTGCCGACTATCTCATTGGAAAAGACCCCTTCCGAATTGAAGACTTCAATCAAAATTTTCTGAGGTCGGTCTATTTCCGTGGCTCGGTCATCATGAGCGCAATTTCTGCCATTGACATTGCGCTGTGGGATATCAAGGGCAAAGCACTGGGTGTTCCTGTCTATGAACTGCTGGGCGGTAAGACCCGTGATAAGGTGCGCGTCTATGCTTCGGTGATGCACATCACGGAAGATAAGAATGAGCTG
>ENA-UESI01002264-UESI01002264.1-human-gut-metagenome-genome-assembly--contig:-NODE-2264-length-10371-cov-5.952011_pt1 | contig 10371 bp, 6 predicted proteins | sample MGYA00243005_ERZ508006 | MGnify/ENA primary metagenome ERZ508006 (study PRJEB26167, sample SAMN06115436) | human gut metagenome | host: Homo sapiens | place: China:Shandong | collected 2015-06-10... | reverse complement strand
CAACCCGACTTCGCATTATGTACACCATTTCGGAAAATGAAATGTCGGTGCTCAACATTGCTGAAGCTCTCAACATGGAGCAAAGCACAATTTCTCACCAACTGCGTGTGTTAAGGCAGAACAAGCTGGTGCGTGTTCGCCGTGAAGGAAAGCAGATTTATTACAGCCTTGACGATGACCATGTGAAACGAATCATAGAAATGGGACTTGACCATGTTCTTGAATAAGGAGGGAGACATATGAGGTACAAATATCAGCTTGACAATCTCAACTGCGCTAATTGTGCAGGCAAGATTGAGGCTAAAATTGCAGAAACAAACGGCTTTGAGGATGTAAGCTTTAATTTTGCGACAAAACTTCTCAATTTCAAAAGCGAAAAGCAGAATCCTGTTTCCGAAATTCAGGCAATCTGCGACAGCATTGAGGACGGTGTAACTGTTGTTGACAAAACTCTGAAAAATGATATCACAACAAAGGCAGAACCCGAAATCACGAAAAAGAAAATCAACCATGACACAATCTTCCTTGCAATTTCAATTGTACTTGCTGTAGTGTCCGAAATTCTCCACCTTACACTTGACGGTGTTACGGCTGTTCATTATGTTGTACTCGCAGCGTGTTTTGTTGCAACGCTTCTTTCGGGTTACAAGGTATTTATCAAGGGTGCAAAAAACATTCTAAAGCTGAGAATTGACGAAACAACGCTTATGGCTGTTGCGGTAATTGCGGCATTCTGTCTTGGAGATTTTGTTGAGGCGGCAATGGTAACAATCCTCTTTTCTATCGGTGAAATTTTTGAGGATCGAGCAGTTGACGCATCCCGCCGTGACATTGAAAAGCTTGCAAACATTCGTCCCGATACAGCAACAATTATTGTTGACGGTACGGAACAGGTTGTTCCTGCCGAAAGCGTTGAAATCGGAAGTATCATTGAAGTCAAGCCATACGAAAGAGTTCCGCTTGACGGCGTTATTATTAAAGGTAAAACAACTCTCGACACATCGGCTCTCACAGGCGAAAGCCTTCCTGTTGACGCAAGCGAGGGCAGTGAGGTACTCAGCGGTGCAATCAACGGCAGTAACCTTATTACTGTCAAAACCACAAAGCATTTCGGCGACAGTACCGCAACAAGAATTCTTCAGCTTGTTGAAGATGCCGCCGCTCAAAAGGGCAACAGCGAAAAGCTTATTTCAAGATTTGCCTCTGTTTACACACCGGTTGTTGTACTCATTGCAGTTGCAATCGCAGTAATTCCTCCGCTTTGCGGACTCGGAGCATTCAGCGAATGGCTCTACCGTGCGCTTGTTTGTCTTGTAGCGTCATGTCCGTGTGCTATTGTTATTTCCGTACCTCTCTCCTACTATTCGGGTATCGGTGCGGCATCCGAAGTCGGCATACTCATCAAGGGCGGAAAATATATTGAGGCTCTTGCAAAAGCAGACACATTCGTATTCGATAAAACAGGCACGCTCACAAGCGGAAAGCTCAGCGTAAACAAGGTTAATACGGTCGGTTCATACAGTGCTGACGAAGTTCTTGCTCTTGCCGCTGCAAGCGAAAAATATTCCGCTCATCCGATTGCCTCCGCAATCAGAGAAAGGGCAAACGGTCTTGAACTTCCCGAGCTTTCCGACTACAGCGAAAGTGCCGGTCACGGAACAAGCGCAGTTTATAACGGCAAAACTATTCAGTGCGGCGGTTCAAAGATTCTTTCGGACGAACAGAAGAAAATTGCAAACAAAGACGATTCTGTTTTCGTAATTTATGACGGTCAGCTTATCGGTTCGCTCAATGTCAGCGACACGGTAAGACCTGAGGCAAAAGAGGTTATCTCACAGCTTAAAGCGCTCGGTGTCAAGAACACGGTAATGCTCACAGGCGACAGACAACAGCCTGCCGAAAATGTTAAAAATGAACTCGGACTTTCCGAATGTCACGCAGAGCTTCTCCCTGCTCAAAAGCTTGAGCTTTTCAAGGGCTTGAAATCAAAATCCAAGGGTGCTTGCTTTGTGGGTGACGGCATCAATGACGCCCCTGTTCTTTCGGCAAGCGACTGCGGTATCGCAATGGGATTCGGCAGTGAAGCCGCTATTGAAGCGTCAGACGCAGTTCTTGCATCAGGCACACTCAAACAGCTTCCAAAGGCAATTAAAATTGCAAGAAGTGTTATCAACACTGTCAAGGGCAACATCATCTTTGCCCTCTCAATCAAGGCTCTTGTAATTATCCTCGCCGCATTCGGTCTTGCACAAATCTGGATGTCCGTTATCGCCGACACAGGCGTCAGCGTAGTCTGCGTCCTCATAGCCGCAAGACTCCTCAAAAAGAAATATTGATTTTTTTGCAAATCATATCATTTATTATGATAAAGCACCGTGAGCTTTCACAAGTTTCACGGTGCTTTCATTTGCCAAAATTTTTCTAAATATAATCTTATATCATAATATTTTAAAATCATTGACTTTTATAATTATATAAATTATAATATTTTTGTCAGTGCTTGCAACTGATAAATAAACTTTGGAGAGATTAATTTGAAAAAGATATTTTTATTATTAGTAACCGCTTTATTTTTACTTTCATTATATGGATGTAACACTTCTTCATCAAGCAATAACCCCACTGAACAAACAACCGTAACGAATACAGATGATTTATCTCTTGATTCAGATATTGAAACAACAGAATTAAATCATGATTATGAAATTTACAATAACGGCAAAAAGGTGGATACTTTAAATCTTTACGGCTTATTTAAACAAATTGATAACGGCTTCATATATTCAAAAATCAATAAAGACTCTCCAAATGAAATGGAATACTACAGATATTATTTAGATAAAAAAAACAGTGTAAAACTTGGTTCAATAAAAAACTGGTCTATGCAAATTCACGATAAAGCTTATGTAAATAATCACCTTTGCTTTACGTCAAGCACGGGCGACATTACAGACGAAGAAAACAGAACTCTTGAATTTATTGATATCGACCTTAATAAAAACAAAATGACGACTGTATTTTCTGACAAAGGCGGATTTCCATATGACACTGTTACAGGAGCAGACAATCTTGTCATAATCACAAAAGTGCTAGACAACGGTACTTCTTTGGAACTGTATGATACCGAAACTCAAAAATTCAAGCAATTAAAATATTTAGAGTTTGATGATAAAAACAGTATCGGGGAAACTATAAGAAAAGTTTCAATTGACAAAAGTACAAAAACAATCTCTCTTTTGGTTTTGGACTGCATTTCACAGAACGAAGCTTCTTTAAAAATAGAAACTTATGACTATGATATGAATTTTCTCAAAAGCTATGATATATCCAACATTTCAGATGATTCAAACGAATTAATTCAGGGCGTACAGGTTTTTGATTTTAAAAACAATTATCTATTCTATCAAAATTTCAGCATAACAAGATGTATAGGATATATAGACAGCGATAAGCTGAAAAAATCCGACATATCAGAAGATGTAGATGATACTTTTTCAATAGTATCCGCATCTGAAGATGACAGTGATACAAATTTATTGTATAAGAGGGCGGAATCAAGTTCAGAAAATAACTACATATATCTTTTTGATACAACCAACAAAACAATGAAAGAAACAAAATTTAATATTGAAGAAAAAGGGTACACTATAGGCGGTATATCACGGATAGGAAAAGATAATTTGATGATAATGATGTCCCCTGATAATGCAGACAAAAAAAGTGACCTTAATTCAAGAATATACTTTACAAAATTAAGCGACTTAAATTTTCAGTAAACAGGCGGTAAAAATCAATTAAAATCCATTTTGCAAATTATCTGTCAAAATCCTGCAAAAAATTTAATTTATGGGCAATACTGCTCTTTACTTTTTAAGGTATTTATTGTATAATTAGCGGTAAAGCAAAAGGGTAATTGAATGATGAAAACACCCTTTGCTCACAATAAAAAGGATAGGAGGGACAAAACATAATGATCAGCGGTGCTGAAATTATGGTAAAATGTTTGGAAGCCGAGGGCGTTGACATAGTCTTTGGTTATCCCGGTGCGGCTATCTGCCCATTTTACGATAAAGTTTACGATTCGAGCATTACCCACATTCTTGTTCGTCAGGAACAGAACGCTGCTCATGCGGCAAGCGGCTATGCAAGATGCAGTAATCGTCCCGGTGTTTGCGTGGCAACTTCCGGTCCCGGTGCAACCAACCTCATCACAGGCATTGCAACCGCCTATACGGACTCTATTCCGATTGTTGCCATTACAGGTCAGGTTCGTTCCGACCTTCTCGGCAGAGATGTCTTTCAGGAAGCTGACATCACGGGAGCTTGTGAACCGTTTGTAAAGCACAGTTTTCTCGTCAGCAAAACAGAAGACCTTCCGAGAGTTTTCAAAGAGGCTTTCCATATTGCCTCAACCGGCAGACCCGGTCCTGTACTTATCGACATTCCCGTTGATATTCAGGAAAATGAAATTGAAAGTTTTGAATATCCCGAAAGCGTAAACATTATCGGTTACAAGCCGAACACTAAGGGACACGCAATTCAGGTTAAAAAGGCTGTTGAGGCCATCAACGCAAGCAAGCGTCCTGTTATCGTATCAGGCGGCGGCGTGCTGAGTTCGGGTATCAAGCTTAAACTTCAAAAATTTGCAGAAACTACGGGTATCCCCGTTATTTCAACTATGATGGGCATCGGTGTTATGCCCAGCGAGCATGAGCTTTATCTCGGAATGCTCGGCACTCACGGCAAGGCTGTTGCCAACCGTGCTCTTCACGAAGCCGACCTTGTAATCGTATGCGGTGCAAGACTTGGTGACAGAGCTGTTGCGGCCCCCGACCAGATGAGTGAAAACACAAAGGTAATTCACATTGACATTGACCCTGCTGAAATCGGTAAGAATGTTAAAACGGAAATTCCGATTGTAGGCGATATGAAAAATGTCATCAATATGCTGATTGACAGTATAGGCGATTACAAGGTTACAACAATGTGGAGCGAAACCGTAAAGAACTGGAAAAAAGACCTTTACCGTGAGCCTCCCGTTTTTGACGGCTTTGTTGAGCCGAGAACACTTGTCGGTCATCTCAGCGCAATGTTCCGCTCAAAGGCAATTCTCGTTGCCGATGTAGGACAAAATCAAATCTGGTGTGCAAACAACTTCCGTATTCGTGAGGGCAGATTCCTCACAACAGGCGGTATGGGTACAATGGGTTACTCAATTCCCGCTGCAATCGGTGCAAAGTTTGCAAGACCCGACCGTGATGTTATTGTAATCTGCGGTGACGGCAGTTTTCAGATGGGGCTTAATGAGCTTGCAACTATTGCAGGCAATCAGCTCGGAATTAAAATCATCATTATGAAAAACGCACGACTCGGAATGGTTCGTGAACTTCAGGACAAACACTACGGCGGCAGACACTCCGCAACAATTCTCAACGGTGATCCCGACTTCTTGAAGATTGCCGATGCTTACGACATTGACCATGCAGAGGCTCATTCAAACGAGGAAGCCGAAAACATCATCAAGGGTATTGTTGATTCGGAAAAACCGTTCATTCTTGTTTGCGATGTTCACCCCGACACTCCGTCAATTTAATGAGGTGATAAAATGCAGTATACATTATCAATACTTGTTGAAAATCAGGCGGGCGTTCTTTCAAAAATTTCGGGACTTTTCTCTCGCCGAGGTTTTAACATCGACTCACTTGCAGTAGGTGTTACTCAGGACCCGTCGGTTTCCCGAATCACAATCGTTGCAAACGGTGACGAGTACATTGTTGAACAGCTTGAAAAACAGCTCAACAAGCTCATTCCCGTTATTAAGGTAAAAAGGCTTAACGAGGGTGAATTTATCAGCCGTGAGCTTGTTTTAATCAAGGTTCACTGCGCCGCCTCAAAAAGAGCCGAAATTGTCAAAACGGTTGAAATTATGCAGGCGAAAATCGTTGATGTATCCCCTTCGTCAGTTACCGTTGAGTACTGCGAATGTGCAAGCCGCATCAACACGCTTGTTGACTTACTCAAGCCTTATGGTATCCGTGAGATTGTAAGAACAGGTACTGTTGCCATTGACAGAGGCACAGCTTCGGTTTCCGTTTAATCTTACAGTTAGCATATATTTTAATTTATATGCCGCGTTTGCGGTAAGGAGGACTTTAATATGAAAGACTACACAAAAAACATGACAGCACCAATCTACTATCAGTCAGATTGCAACCTTGACCTTCTCAAGGGTAAGAAAATTGCTATTATCGGTTACGGCAGCCAGGGTCATGCACACGCTCTCAACCTCAAGGATTCAGGTTGCGATGTAATCATCGGTCTTTACGAAGGCAGCAAGAGCTGGGCAAAGGCTGAGGCACAGGGCTTTAAGGTATATACATCGGCAGAAGCTGCAAAGCAGGCTGACATCATCATGATTCTTATCAACGATGAAAAGCAGGCAGCTCTTTACAAGAACGACATCGAGCCAAACCTCGAAGCAGGCAATATGCTTATGTTTGCTCACGGCTTTAACATTCACTTTGGCTGCATCAAGCCTCCAAAGGATGTTGATGTTACAATGGTAGCTCCTAAGGGACCGGGTCACACAGTTCGTTCAGAGTATCAGGTTGGTAAGGGTGTACCTTGCCTCGTTGCTGTTGAGCAGGACGCTACAGGTCAGGCTAAGGATCTCGCACTTGCATATGCACTCGGTATCGGCGGTGCAAGAGCAGGCGTTCTTGAAACAACATTCAGAACAGAAACAGAAACAGACCTCTTTGGTGAGCAGGCTGTTCTTTGCGGCGGTGTTTGCGCACTTATGCAGGCAGGCTTTGAAACACTTTGCGATGCAGGTTACGACCCAAGAAACGCTTACTTTGAGTGTATCCATGAGATGAAGCTCATCGTTGACCTTATCTATCAGTCAGGTTTTGCAGGCATGAGATATTCAATCTCTAACACAGCTGAGTACGGTGACTACATCACAGGTCCAAAGATCATCACAGATGATACTAAGAAGGCTATGAGAAAGGTTCTTTCTGACATTCAGGACGGTACATTTGCTAAGGACTTCCTCCTTGACATGAGCGATGCAGGTTCACAGGTTCACTTCAAGGCTATGAGAAAGCTCGCTGCCGAAGCTCCTGCCGAAGTATTCGGTAAGGAAGTTAGAAAGCTCTACAGCTGGTCTGACGAAGATAAGCTCATCAACAACTAATGTTTTTTAGTTCGTGAAGTTAGTTTGATATATTCAAGCTTCTGTCACCCGAGCGTTACATAGTATAAATTAACGGTTCAGTCAATTTGGCTGAACCGTTTTTTGTAGGGGCGCACTGTATTCGTCGGCAAGTAAAGGCATAAATTCAATACCAAATCCAATTATATAAAAATCACAAATTTACTGATAATCCGTAGCGGCGAACCTCGTTCGCCAATCGAACCGATTTTACAATCGGTTCGACTCAACACAAACTATTCGTTTATTAATATATCATTTTCATATAACAAAAGCTGTGTATATGTTCGGTTTGTTTTTGCAAACAAACCGATTGGCGAACACGGTTCGCCGCTACAGTAGAACAATCACATTGCGACATTTATAAAATTACATTTGTAAATTGTTTTGTGCCATTACTTGCGGGCGGGTAATAATCTCCCGTCTGAAATTTTTAATTTTCCACTTTCTGCTTTTCATTTTCCATTTAAAAAATCAGGGTTCAGCTTTTTACGGCTGAACCCTTTTGCAGTTAAAACTTATTAATTTTTAAATAATCAATACTTCTCATAGGAGAAAGAATTATAAGCGTCAAGCAAAGACTGCTTATTCTCAGCGGTAGTTTTCTCACCCCATACGCTGGTATCACCATAACCTGTCGCAATAAATTGGGTAAACATATGTGCATTTACGCAATTATTAAACTGTTTAAGGTTAATTTCGTTATATTTTGCCCGTGAAATATTTTTGTCATTACCGTCAAAATAATTATAATAAATATTATTATTTGATTCTTCGCCTACGCCTCTTGCCGAATACATATTTGGAAAAAGATTCTCTCCGTCGTATGTGATTATTGAATTACCCGACCAATAGTAACCGTCATCTACATTTAAAGATATCTTTAGGTCGTGAACCTCATACTTTTTGGCAGTTTTATTATAGTATATCGCAAAACCGTCGTTAACATTTCCCACTCTTTTTAACTTACCGTCTTCAAATTTGTAAACAACGGAATGGAAACTATACTCATTGGAATCAGCCTTTTGTGCAACAAGCTCCGGAACTCCGTCAAAGTCGAAATCCAAAAACATAACACCTGACAAATTGTGATTACTTCCCAAGCTTGGCATCCATTCACTCTGATGATTCATCATATAATTGATATAAGCGTCCCTTGTTTTATCGGATGTCTTATACCTGTATGTTACACCGGTTGGGTTAAACATCGTCGTAAACTTTTTACCGTCTTTTGAAACACCTCTTACCGTATAAGTGTTACTGCCGGACTTTGCGCCCTTGTGAACATAATAGTTGTCATAAGTTTCTGCTATCCTCTTCCAAGAACCGTTTTCTTTAATATAAACACGGAACTTTGGTGCATCTCCCGTCCAATGCATTTCAACACCGTTGTTTACTGCACCAATGCTGTAAATTTCGGGACAATCCTGATGATTGCCAATAGGCGTACCCTTTGAATCGTAGCCGCTTGTAAAACTCTTGGCATCCTTGCTGATACAACGAACCGTGTAATAAATATCATCAACGCTTAAATCAAATTCCTTTGAAACAACATTCATATCAAGCATAGTCGTGCCTGTTGTATCGGCAAGTTTTGTCCAACCGTTTCTGTCCTTGTAGTACACACGATACTTCTCTGCACCTGCAACCTTGTTCCATGTCAGCTTTACGCCGTCATATGTAACCTCAAGTTTTGAAATTTTCGGAGTGGCGACATACTTTACCGACTTGCCTGTCGGGTTATAACCGCTTGTAAATTTCTTTGCGTCTGATGTAATACATCTTACAGTATATGTGTAATTTCTGCCGGATGAAACATCCTTGTCGATATATGAGGTTGAAGTTGTATCGACCATTCGTGTCCAGCCTTTACTGCCCTTGTAGTAAACTCTGTATTTAGTTGCACCGCTTACTTTGCCCCAAGAGATTTTCACACCGCCGTTTACGCTTTCGAGCTTTGAAATTTCGGGGGCGGCAATATATTTTACGGTTGTCCCCTTTGAATCATAACCGCTTGTAAAGCTCTTTCCGTCAGCAGAAATACATCTTACAGTATAGGTGTAATTCCTCCCCGATGAAACATCCTTGTCGATATATGAGGTTGAAGTTGTATCGACCATTCTTGTCCAGCCCTTACTGCCTTTGTAGTAAACTCTGTATTTAGTCGCACCGCTTACTTTGCCCCAAGAGATTTTCACACCGCCGTTTACATTTTCAAGCTTTGAAATTTCGGGGGCGGCAATATATTTTACGCTTGTTCCCTTTGAATCATATCCGCTTGTAAAGCTCTTTCCGTCAGCAGAAATACATCTTACAGTATAGGTGTAATTCCTGCCCGATGAAACATCCTTGTCGATATATGATGTTGAAGTTGTATCGACCATTCGTGTCCAACCTTTACGGCCCTTGTAGTAAACTCTGTATTTAGCCGCACCGTTCACTTTGTTCCATGTTAGCTTTACACCGCCGTAAACGCTTTCGGCTTTTGAAATTTTCGGAGTAGCCAAGCTTGCCCTTGCAACCTGTGCATACTGCACGGGTGTGTTAAGCGGTTCAACCGCATTTGCAGAAACTGCCGAAACCGCAACCGCAGACATCGACATTACTGCCGCCATAGCTATAGGTAAAAACTTTTTCATAGTTATCCCTCACTTTGTTAAAGTTCTACGCATTATTAAAAGCTTTTGCTAAATTTTTATGCAAGTTAATTGTAACATTAAATGATATAAAAAGCAATACATCTTGATAAACTATCACAAATCTTTAAGCTAAAATAAATAAACCGTTCACAAAAGCGAGAACGGTTTATTTTATATATTCTGTTGATGTTTTGAATTATTTAAAATAATTTCTGCGTTTTGCAAAAATCACACCGCAACCTGCAAGCATTGCAACAAGAAGAATTACAGCAACGCTGTTCTGTCCTGTTTGAACTGCACCGCTGTTATTCTGTGAATTGTTCGGTGTGTCATTTGTTGCTGTGTCGCTTGTTGAAACAGGCTTTGTTGCCAAAGTTGCAGAAGTTGTATCGGGTACTGTTACAGGTTCATCAACTGTTGCAATCGAAGTTGCAGGCTTAGTAGGAACAGTTGTATTCGGTTTATTAGATTCCAAACCAAAATTCATTTTTGACAATTCTTCAAGAATACTATCGT
>ENA-UESI01002262-UESI01002262.1-human-gut-metagenome-genome-assembly--contig:-NODE-2262-length-10375-cov-22.701398_pt1 | contig 10375 bp, 9 predicted proteins | sample MGYA00243005_ERZ508006 | MGnify/ENA primary metagenome ERZ508006 (study PRJEB26167, sample SAMN06115436) | human gut metagenome | host: Homo sapiens | place: China:Shandong | collected 2015-06-10... | reverse complement strand
ATATGTGTTGTCGAGAAAAATCAACTGTAAGAAATGCGGAGCAACGTATAAGCGAAGAAATCGTGAAAAAGGTGCATTTTGGGTTTGCCGTACACATGACATAAATGCGTCGGATTGTGAAAATGGGGCTATATTTGAAAGAGACTTTTATTCTTCATTTATCAGGTTGTATAACAAGCTATGGTATAATTACAAACAGATCCTTGTACCGCTTCAAACAGCGTTGCAGGATCTAAAGCTCCGAAAATTCAGCGGTAAAACTCAGGTAATGGATATGCACAAAGAGGTAGCCAAACTTCGTGAACAGATGCACGTCCTTGCAAGGCTGAAAACCAAAGGATTTCTGAACGAGGCGAAATATATTGAGCAGACTATGGAACTGACCGCAAAAGTCAATAAACTGCAAGCTGAGCTGAAAAAGCTGACACGTTCAGATGACGAGGATGAAACCATCAATCAGATTGAAATGCTGATCGACTTTTTTGAAAAACAAAGTAAACCAATAACAGAATTTGATGAGTCAGCGTTTGAGAGTATAGTTGAAAAAATCGTGGTTGTAAATCAGCATGAGCTGGAGTTTCATTTGATCGGAGAATTGAAATTGAGGGAGAATATAGAATAGACAATTTTAATACCGTAAATTTATTGCCTTTGTATATAGCTATTTCAAAGGCTTTGTGGTATTGTTGTATTCGGAGGTGAAATTAATATGCCCAAAAACAGAGTTACCCCCTTTGGTTACTGTATGAAAAACGGCGAAATCACAACCGAGCCTAAAGAGGTTTACGCAGTAGCAGAGATATTCGGCGAATATCTGAAAGGCAAAAGTTTATTGCAGATCGCAAAGCTTATGGAGTCCGAAAAAATCAAATATACTGAGGATTCAGACCATTGGAATAAAAATATGGTCAAGCGGATCATAGAAAACGAAAAATATCTTGGAACGAACAAATATCCGCAGTTGATCGATGAGGATATTTTTAAAAGAGCAAATGAAAAGCGAGAACGCAAAGCCACAACTCTGAATTTGATTGCCGATGATCTTCGGGAAATCCGAAAGGTTACATACTGTGCTGAATGCGGCGGAAAAGCTTATAGAAAAACTAACGGCAAGGGTCGTGAATATTGGAACTGTGAAAATCCTGACTGCTTTAAATTTGAATATCGTATGACCGATCAGATGATTCTCGGAGCAGTGATCACTGTTCTGAACTCCGCTGCTGCAAACCCAAGTTTAATTGAATGCGGGGGAGAGGTAAGCACATACGTGCCTACCGCCGATGTTATCCGTCAGCAGAATGAGGTAAATCAGATGATAGATTCAACCCAAACGGATTTTGAAAGAATAAAATCTGAGATCTTTAAGCTTGCTGAAATGAAATACGACTGCTGTACTTACAATGACAATCCGCAGAAAACAGACAAACTCAAGGTTTTGCTTGAGAATCATGAACAATTAAATACGTTGGATATTGGCTTATTCAAAGCGTGTGTTTCACGAATTTGGATAAGCCATTTTTGTACCATAGAGGTTGAGTTTGTCAACAGAGTGATCATAAAAAATATTACAGAGAGGAATGAAAGAAATGAGCACAGCGCCGAATGTAACGATAATTCCTGCAAAAGTCCAGACAGCGGAAAATCGTGATAAATACCACCAGCTAAGAGTAGCAGCATACTGCCGTGTCAGTACCGAGCAAGAGGAACAGCAGAACAGCTTTGCAGTTCAGGTCGCTTACTATACAGACCTTATCAACAAGAAAAAGGAATGGACTCTTGCAGGTGTATTTGCCGATGAGGGTATCAGCGGAACGCAGACGAAAAAGCGTACAGAATTTAATCGTATGATAAGAATGTGCAAAAAGAAAAAGATCGACCTTGTGATCACCAAGTCAATATCAAGATTTGCGCGAAATACGGTGGATTGCCTTGAATATGTTCGACAGCTTAAAGACCTGGGTATTGGTGTTATTTTCGAGAAAGAGAACATAAACACGCTGAAAATGACAAGCGAGTTTATGATAGCTTTGTATGGAAGTTTTGCACAGGCTGAGTCAGAATCTATAAGCAAAAACGTCAGTTGGGGTAAGGAAAAAGCTTTTCGGGAGGGAAAAGTGCCATTTCAGTATAAGCATTTGTTAGGATATAGAAAGGGAGCAGACGGCAAGCCTGAGATAGTTCCGGAAGAGGCTGAAACTGTACGATTGATCTTCAGTCTTTATCTTGACGGATATACATTACTTAACATCGCTCAGATCTTAATGAATCAAAAAATAACTACAGCAACCGGTAAAAGTGAGTGGACTAAGAGTGCAATTCAGAGCATCCTTAAAAATGAGAAATATGTTGGAGACGCACTTTTGCAAAAAACCTTCACAGTCGATTGCATAACACACAAAGTTGTAAAAAATAACGGAGAGCGTCCGATGTATCTTATTACAGACCATCACACTCCCATAATCGACCGTGATACCTTTAATCGGGTACAACAGGAAATTGCAAGACGAAGCTCAAAAAGAAAAATATCCGATCAGACCAAAACTGAGCAAGGAAAATACAGCGGAAAATATGCATTGTCCGAATTGTTGATATGCGGACATTGCGGGACTCCGTACAGGCGCAGAATATGGACAAAAAGCGGAAATAAACAAGTGGTTTGGCGATGTATAAGCCGACTGGAACACGGCAGAAGATACTGTCCCGATTCGCCAACGATAAAGGAAGAACAGCTCCACAAAGCCATAATACGAGCGATAAATAACTACTACTCTTGTGGGAACGACGTTGAAAAGATCTTAAAAGCGAATATCGGCAATGTGCTTGAATGTCATGGACAGGAAGAGATCACAGCGATCAAAAAAAGGCTTAAAGAGATCGACAAGGCAAGAAATGATCTGATAAGTCTCATAGCAACAGGCGGCTGTGATGAGGACAAGCTGGACAGCGAGTTTGAAAAGCTGTATGAGGAAGAGCAAAGCCTGAGTGAAAGACTTGCAATGCTGAAATCACAGAATAAGACTTCCGCCGAAACTCAAGCCAAGCTTGATAAGATAATAGATATGATAGAGCATGAGAAATTCGAGCTGGAAACGTTCGATAATGTGCTTATCAGAAAGCTGATAGAATGTGTGAAGGTTCTGAGCAAGACGGAGATACTGGTGATCTTTAAAGGTGGGTATGAGGTCAGAACGGAAATAGAGTAATATTAGAGAACGGCTTGCGGAATATCCACAGGCTGTTTTTTGTTGGGAGGTGCAGCATTGTCCAAAAACTTTGAAGGAATAAAAACAAGAAAATTCGGTATTGAGATCGAAATGACAGGACTTACACGGAGTCAGGCGGCAAAAGCTATGGCAAATGTCCTTGACGGAAGTGTTGAACACGAGGGAGGCAGCTATGATAAATACGTTGTCACGGACGCCAAGAACAGAAAGTGGGCTGTAGTTTATGACGGAAGTATCAACTGCTATAACTCAAACGGAGACAGAGCGTCCAAGTCTTACAGCGTGGAAATGAATTCTCCTGTGCTGGAATATGAGGATATTCCGCTTTTGCAGGAAGTTGTCAGAGCGTTGCGCCGTGCAGGCGGAGTAACAGGTCCTCGGTACTGTGCAGGAACACATATCCATATTTCAGCGGACGATTATACACCTCAGCAGTTAAGAAATCTAGTGAACATATTTGCAAGCAAAGAAGATTTCCTGTGGGACTCTTTGCAGGTATCATCTGCCCGTGAAAGCTACTGTCACAAGATGGACAAGCAGTTTATAGAGGACATAAACCGCAAGAAACCCAAAGATATGGAGGAGATAAAAAAGCTTTGGTATCACGGAAGAATGAGCGAGCAGTTTCAGCATTACTCGAACAGCCGATATGTTATCTGCAATCTGCACAGCTTTTTTCAGCACGGACATTATGAGATAAGAGCGTACAATGGTTCTCTTCATGCAGGAGAGGTAAGAAGTCAGATAGTGCTTGCATTAGCCATAAGTAATGCGGCTATGACCAAGAAATATTGCTCTCCTCACGTTTCTCAAAGTGATAATATGCGGTACAGTTTTAGGGTCTGGCTTTTGAATCTTGGACTGATAGGAGATGAATTCAAAAATTGCAGGACACACTTGCTAAAACATCTTGAGGGTGATATAGCCTGGCGACACCCGGAGGACGGCATAGCAGCAAGGGCAAAGCTAAAAGAAAAGCGAGAGCTTGAAAAACAAGCGGCTCGTGAGCGGCGTGCCGAGCCTGTAAGCGACAACAGCACACAAGCCGAAAATGTACCCGAAGAAAACAACGAGCCGTTAGAAAGCGAATGTGACGGCATTGAAGAACTTGAAATGAGTATGTAAATTTGAAAAGGAGATTTTTATGGAATACAGAAGATTATATATCGCCTATGGCAGCAACATCAATCTTGAACAAATGGCAAACCGCTGCCCGAATTCAAAGATCGTAAGCAAGGAGATGCTGAAAGGATACGAGCTTGAATTCAGAGGTGTTGCTACTATTGTTCCGAAAGAAAACGCAGAGGTTCCTGTTCTCATATGGGAGATAGACGGTCGAGATGAGCACAGTCTTGACAAATATGAGGGCTTTCCGAACTATTACCGCAAGGAGCTTTTTGAGATAGATGTTAATGGCGAAAAGAAAGAGTGTATGGCATATTTGATGAACAGCGGTCACATCTCGCCGCCTATGAGCTATTATTACAACGTCATAAAGCAAGGTTACGAGGCAAATGATATGGATACGAGTTATCTGAGAGCGGCACTTGAAAAGTCGGTTTGCGAACAATGTTTTGATGAAATTCAAGATGAAGAGCTTGACGAATATGATGATCTTCAGATGAAGTTTTAAGGAGCGTGGTCAAATGAGATACAAAGGATTTTACATCAAGATCTCAACCGACAGCAACATTCGCAGGGTCGACAAGAAAGGCAGAGATATTCTATGCGAAGGATTTTTGATACAGATTTTTGCGGATAAAAATGAGCATAACGAGATCGATAATTTTACTGCTGCGGTGGGGTTTGAGATACTGGAGGACAGTTTTGCGGAGGCGGTGCAGTTTGCGAAGGATTTTGTGGAGTGTGAGGGGAAGAAAAGCACGTAAAATGTGGGGATTTTAATAAGAAGTGAGGTGAAAATCGGCTTGATGACAAGTCTGTATTCTTATGCAATTTGTCGAAATATGTCATAATAATGTATGTGTTTGAAAGTATGTACAAAGCTAAGGTTGGCCGATTGTGCAATATATAGAAATCATGCTTGAATTATTAAAATGTCACTAGCTCTATTGAAAAATGCTGTAAAATGGTGTATAATTATGTTAGGAGGCTTGTCTTTATATGCAATGCTGTATGTAAAATAAAACAAGTGGCAATAATAAACGTTCTCACACGAGTGCAAATCCATTATATTATGTAGTATGTGATTCTTATTTGATTAACATATCAATCATTATTTCATAAAAAAAAGAGAGGAATATCTATGGAGATTATCTACAAGTCAATTCGTACAATCAACTATGAAACACAAGAGATTAGTGCAATTGATACGCCATCTGCGTTTAATGCTTACATAGCTGAGTTAATAAATCACATAAGCAACAATACTTCTGTTCGTGAATACAAAACTCGTTCAAATTCTACTGAGGTTATTGGAAATATATTAGGGGTATGTGCAAATATAAATGATGATGATTGTGTTTTTAGTAAGATGGATGTTATAGCCAAACGCCTTTTGCTAAAAGAAACAGAAGCTCAAAGTAGTATTAGGAACACTAATACAATAGTGCAAAAGGGAAGTTTAGTTCAAGCTTTGTTATTTGATGAAATATCGGAAAAATATATCTACTTGTTGGCAAAGGTTGAACATACCGAGTGGGTAGATGATTCTGATTTTACTTTTAAAACTGGTTTTTCAAAAGATAAAAAGAAAATATGGAAGTCATGCTTGTTTGATTTATCTAATCTTGTTGCAGATACTTTTTGTGCTAAAGTATATTCTGATACAAAAGCACGATATTGGTATGATGGTTTTCTAGAATTGGATGAAATGAATAGCGATGAAGCAAACACAGAACGAGCTTTTAAAGCAGTCGATGCTACACTGGGTCACGGATTTAGAGGTATCACCAGTCCTGATCATACAATAATTAGAAATGGTTTTGTAGCATATATGAAAAACAAAGAGCATATTGATTATCCAGAAATGGTCGAAGAAATTTTGGGAAATTATGAACCTATTGATCCTAATATTTCATCGGATAAAATATTAGAAATAAAATCAAGGTTGTTAGAGCAACCAGAAAAGAGAAAATTTGATTGTCAATTTAATGTCGTAGGAAGTGCAATTAATGCAAGAATAAGGCGTGTATATCCAATATATGATGGAATAGATCTTAGAGTCAATGGAGGTATTAAGGAATTATCAAAAACAATTATTGCTGTTGAGGAAAATGGCGTGAGATACATAAAAATTAGAACCAATAATGAAACTACGTTCAATCAATTTAAGTTTTAAATAAAGGGAAAATAGAATGTTGAGAAAGGAGGTTAGATATTATGTTGTTTTCCGAAATGAAGAGGATATTTAAGTGTGATAATATTAATATTTCTGAACGACTAAATACAGTTGAAGCTTCTTTTGACATTGAATTTCAGGATTTCCCCGCTATGGAGGAACTTCGGAATATTATTTCAATTGTGCCCACACGTGATATTATAGTATTAACATTGAAAAGTTACAGTGGTGATATTATTCAAATTACAAATAGTCAAGTTGAGGAGTGTGACTTTTCAAAATTGATAGACGGATTATCATCTGATGATGAGATTAGCGTAAGTGTTAGAATTGACAAAAGTATCTTGGATAATAAATTTTCGATATATGATTTTGATTCCTTTAGTAATGATTTGACAAGACGTGAACCTAATGAGGTGATGAAATGGTTCTCAGATTGTTTGAAAGGGATAGATTTCTTACGATTTGAAGTGTTCGATTATGATATTTCATTTGCTACTAGAACATTAGCTTTTGAATCCAGTAGTGATGCTATTTTTTATCCAAAGGTAAACAGATTACAGAGGCTAAAAAGTTGTAGAGAAAATGCTTGTTTTTATAACATGAACACTTATGAAATAATTCCTGATGATTTCATTTTTGAAGGCATTATGAGAGCAGGAGAAAGGCTGAAATCGTTATTTGGTAAATTGGCAACGATTCTCTCTTTGATATATGTAGTCTCTTATTCATCAATTGATGAATACAGCGTTAATCTTCAAATCAATGGTCAGAGAACAACAAGCCAAACGAGACCTTTGAATAGTATTGAAGAAAACGATAAATGGATTTCGATTTATAATTGGATATTTACAGATGGAAATCCAACTGACAAAATGTTGATAGCTCACAATGTTATGAGCTTATATTGTAAATATGAGAGCTTTTTAAATATCGATGAGACTATGTTTGATGCGATTAAGACAAACTATAATCTTTACTTGCGTACTAATGTGAGTCAATATCTTGACATGAAACGTGATATAGGTAAATTCATTCAAAACATTGTTACTCAAGTAAGTGATTATGCGTTGAGCATACTTAGTAAGTTTAAAGCAAACCTAATTGCATTATTCGTGTTTCTGTTTACTGTTGTATTAACAAATATTGGGAACAAGCAAAACTGGGGAGATATTTTTACTAAGCACACAATATATATAATTGAATTATTTGCAATGGGATCTATGGTGTATATGGTTATATGCATTTTTGAAACGAGATACCAATTAAAGAAAGTACGAACTGGATATCAAGAATTAAAGAATAATTATAAGGATGTATTATCAGACTTAGAAATAAAAGAAGCGTTTCAAGAAGATAAACTTTTTAAGGAGGCAAATAAGTCGGCTAAAAACGGATTAATTGGATGGTCTATAGTTTGGGGTGCTACATTACTGTTATGTATTCTTGTTATTGAGTTTTTTACAACAAATCATGGGGTGCTGGTATGGTTATGGGATAAATGCTATACTCTTTTTATCGCTTCTAAATGAGAATAATATCTATAATTTTTTATCAAAGGTTTAGACATTACTTTTAACGAGAAATATTATATATTTCGTCATCTATTTTATAGTCGCAAGACATAACTGGACGCCAATTTTGATACAATGCGTATCTTGATTGGTGTCCAGTTTCTTTTTATAAAATCCTTGATTTGCAAGTTTTTTTCAACACTTTTTAACGATATAAGGCTCTGCAGTGCTCCGAAAAAGGTTGCCGCAGAGCTTTTTGCGTTTTCTCCCATAACACCTTTTAACGAAAGGTCTATGGGGTGTGCATTTTGAACCAAGGGGTGTGCATCTTTTAATTATTCCTCAAGAGCGCAAAAGAAAGGCCGCAAAACCCGTTCACCCAAAAATGCGAACGACCTTGTATTTTATTCTCCGACTTTAATCTCGATTCCGTCCTTGAAAACGAAGGTAATCGCCCCGTCCCTGTGAACGATCGCTTTCTCGACCATCACCGTCCAGATGGTGCTATCCCATTCACGCAGCGCCACCGGCTGTTTTTTGAGGGTGCGTATGTAGAGTGCCATTGCCTTGTCTTGCTGACTTTGTGTAGTGTGCAGACTCTGTAACCGCTCCAGTTCCGCAGCGGCTTTTTCGTAACGCTCGGTGAGGGCTTCATACTTTCTCAGATAAGCCTCCTGTGACTGTGCTGTAGAAGCGTTTTCCTTTACCGCCGCCTTGACCAGTTCGGCTACGACCTGTGTTTCCTCAAGCTGCCGTTCAATTTCTGCGTCCAATTCCGCAAAGTCTGTCAGCGCACGGCTTCGCAGTCCTTGATGATCCGCTCCTGGCTCTCCATCATCCGATTGTAGGCTTGAATGAAAAGCCGCTGCACGGTTTCCGTATCTACCGAGGGAGTATGGCAGCGTTCCTCGCCCTTGAACTTGCCATTGCATTGCCAGATGGTACGGCGGTAGCGGTCGGTGGAATGCCAGACCTTTGAGCCGAAGAAGCCGCCGCAGTCCTCGCAGACCAGCTTGGCTGAAAGAACACTCTTTCCGCTGTAGGCTCTGCCCAGTGCCTTTCTTCTGGCAAACTCTGTCTGTACATGATCCCATTCGTCAGGATCGACAATGGCGGGATGGCTGCCTTCCACATAGTATTGGTCGTAGTACGCTTAGGAAACTCTCTCTTTGCTAATTAAAAGATGCCGATACCCCGAAAAAACACCGAAATTGCGTTATCTCTTTTGGAAAACGGCAACTTTTTGCTTGTGTTTTGACATTTGCCAACTTCAATATGTTCGATAAAGTCAGCCAATATCAGCGGAGTTAATTCTGTAACGGCATCATGCTTTTTGATTGCCTGCATCAACAGTTTGACCTTGTTTGCAGATTCATTTTTCTCATGAAGTTTGCCTATGAGTTCTGCAACAAATGCGTTAAGCTGTTCTTTTTCTTCATCGTAAGTTTTTTTCAAACTTGCAAATAAAGCTCCATCTATTTCACCTCTGACTTTTGCTTCAAATAAGCCTTGAATGTACTTGTCAATTTCTGCAATGCGAAGCTGTGCTTTTTCAAGATCAGCTGAAACAACGGCTTTGCTGTCATCAGACTTCTTTTCTAGATGCTTCTGCATAATTCTGTGAAATTCATCAGAATCAGATTTTGCCTTGCTCATGATTCTCTGAATAGCTCTCAGGACTTTATCTTCAAGATACTTTTCAGGAACGCCGTGAAAGTAACACCCTTTGCTTTTTCGGTAGGTTGCACATTCATAACAATAAAGAGTATTCTCACGCTTTGTGCCACACTGTCTGCCGTGCATTCTTGCGTGACAGTCCATGCAATACAGATAGTCACCAAAAAGATATTTGTGCGGTCTGGACGGATGGCGTATCGTTTTTTCACGTTTGTTCTGTGCCATTTGAAACAGTTCACGGCTAATGATTGCAGGATGCGTATTCGGAAAGATCTTGATTCTATCGCTTCCATTGTAGATCACAGTCTTATTCTTGTAAGAGGTTCGCTCTGTACGAAAATTGACTGTATCTCCGACATATTCCTGTCGTTTGAGAATAGAAACCACAGTTGCACTGCACCAGGAGTAAATATTTTCAGCAGTGACTGCAATGCCTTTACGGATTTTCTTATGATATTCTACTCCCACACGTTTTTCAGCCTGTAACTGGATAGCAATCTGCTTTGTTCCCATTGCGTGATAAACATACAGTTCAAAGATTTCTCTGACTACCTCAGCAGCTTCTTATCGATCAGCCACTCCTGCTTGTTTTCTGGTGTATTGTAATATCCATACGGCAATTTTGAAGTGATGTGCTGACCACTGTTGCCTTTCTGTCG
>ENA-UESI01002257-UESI01002257.1-human-gut-metagenome-genome-assembly--contig:-NODE-2257-length-10388-cov-4.296673_pt1 | contig 10388 bp, 8 predicted proteins | sample MGYA00243005_ERZ508006 | MGnify/ENA primary metagenome ERZ508006 (study PRJEB26167, sample SAMN06115436) | human gut metagenome | host: Homo sapiens | place: China:Shandong | collected 2015-06-10... | reverse complement strand
GTGCGCTCGAGGGAACTCGAATCCCTGGCCCTCTGATTAAAAGTCAGATGCTCTACCGGCTGAGCTACGAGCGCATATTCCTGCGGCAAAACAATACCGCCGAATAATATTACCACAACTTTGCGCAAAAAGCAAGGGTTCCCGGGCAAAAAGGCGCAAACAGCGCAAATTTCCCGTTCTGCTGCGCCGGTACGGCAGCTTTTTTCACAGTGCCTGGGCAGGGCACCCGCACCGGGAACAGCCCTAAAAACTCCCGGCGCGTCATCCCCGACAAGTTCGCGTTTGTGGAGCGAAGCGGAACAATGAAAGCCCCAGTGGGGCTTTTAAGCGACCGAACGGTCTTGCCAAAGGCAAGATGGAGGGGCCCCGCCCCGACAAGTTCGCGTTTGTGGAGCGAAGCGGAACAATGAAGTCCCCAGCGGGGACTTTAAGCGACCGAACGGTCTTGCCAAAGGCAAGATGGAGGGGCCTCGCCCCGACAAGTTCCTCTTTACAAAACCGGCAAGAATCGTTACAATCAAATCAAATCCGTTTGCGGTGCGCCGGGCCTCACCGGTGCGCCGTGTCTGCCGTGTTTTTTGCGGCTCCGGCGCTGTGCCGGGCCGAGCTTTTTGTGCAGGAGGTTTTTCCTATGAAGATCACGCGCCGTGCCGTTCTTCGCCTTACCGGTGCCGCTGCCGCCTCGCTGGCTTTGTCCAGCTGCAGCGCAAGCGGCACCATTCTGGGCAGCAACTTCTCCGCCTGGCTCCAAAAAACGCTGGGCGGCTCTGCCTCGTCCGCCGCATCCAGCGATGCTGCGTCCGATCTGGTCGTCTCGCCGCTGCCGGAAGGGGAACAGCTGGACCCCGGCTTTGCCGTGACGCCCGCTTACGACGCTGACCCGCTCACCGGCGAGGCCCGGCGCAGCGGCGGGCGCATCGTGGGCGTGATGGTGAACAACATCTCCAACACCTCCCGCCAGAACGCCCGCCCGCAGCGCGGCATCGGTTCGGCGGACGTGCTCATCGAGTGCAAGGTGGAGGGCGGCATCACCCGCTTCTGCGCGGTGTTCCACGACGCCGACGCCATCCCGGAGATCGGCCCGCTGCGCTCCGGCCGCGACCAGTTCCTGCAGCTGCTGATGCCGTATCAGGCGCTGTACTACCACGACGGCGAGAGCGCCGCCTGCACCAAGTTCATCAGCGTGTACGATTACTCCGGCCTGAACATCGGCGGCAAGAGCTACTTCAACACCCCGGTCCACCCCCATGTGGCCCACCGCGACAGCCGCAGCCGGGACGTGGCCTACGAGCACACCGAGTTCACCTCCGGCACCGAGATCAAGCAGGCTGCCGCCAACGCAGGCATTGGCCTGGACTACGCCTGCGACACCACCTTCTTCCGCTTTGCGGACTACCGCACCGGTGCCGAGAACGCCATGAAGGGCACCGCCTCCGGCAAGAGCGTCAGCATCGTGCACTCGGACCACTACAAGACCAGCTTCAGCTACAACTGGTTCGACCACACCTATAAAATGCAGATGTACAGCCGCATCTCCGGCCAGTTCGAGAAGGCGGTGGACGAGCTCACCGGCAAGCAGCTCAGCTTCGACAACCTGGCCGTCTGCTTTGCGCCCATCGCGGCTTACCCCGGCGACTCCGGCGACGTGCAGCAGGTGAGCTACATCTCCGGCGGCGAGGTCTATTTCTTCAGCCGGGGCGGCATGGTGCGCGGCACCTGGCAGAAGGCCTCGCCCGAGCACCCGCTGCGCCTGTTCGACGAGAGCGGGGCCGAGCTCATCTTCAACCGCGGCAAGACCTACCTTGCCATCGTGGACGACGACGAGTGGTCCAACTTCAGCTATCAGTAAACGAGGAAACGCCATGAAACGCATCTGGACCCGGGCAGCGGCGGCCGCCGCGCTGTGCGCCGTATTGTTGAGCGGCTGTTCCTTTTCGTCGGAGATTCTCTCCGACCATTCCGCGCCCGCCGACCCGCTCACCGGGCAGGCGCTGCAATACCCCGGCGAGCGCGCCACTGCCGTGGTCATCGACAACGCCCCGGCCAGCACCGTGCAGTGGGGCATCGGCAGCGCATCGGTGGTGCTGGAGGCCCAGACCGAGGCCGACGCTCCCACCAGCCTGTGCCTGGCGTACCCTGCAGTGAGCGCCATGCCCACGGTGGGCCCGGTGACCCTGGGACAGGACCTGTACTGGCGGCTGCTCAGCGGCCAGCAGGTGCTGCCGGTGCAGCGGGGCGCAGGCCAGTTCGCCCGCAACTATCTGGATTACTACAATCTCCGCGCCGTGGACGCGCTGGAGGTGGGGCGCAACGCCTTCACCTGCGACGCCGACTGGAGCAGCGCCCCGCTGTGGCGCACCAGCGGCAAGGCGGTGCTGGGCGTGCTGGACAGCCTGAACCTCTCCAGCCAGCTGGATGAGCTGGCGGCGTCGGCCTCGTCGGCGGTGACGTCCGACAGCACCGGGGCGGACACCGTTCTGCCCACCCTTCCGGCGCTGCTGCCCCAGAAGGCAGAGCCCCGCCTGCCGGAGCCGGACGCCGAGGACGCCGCCGCCGTGCAGGTGCACTTCGGCACCCAGAGCACCACAGCCTTTGCTTACAGCGCCGAAAGCGGCACCTACGGCATGCTGCACGCCGACGGCACCGCCCAGCTGGACGCCAACACCGGCACCCAGGCCCAGTTCGACAACCTGCTCATCCTGTTCAGCTCGTCCACCCTGCGGGACGACGGCCGCACGCTGGATTACGACCTGACCCTTGGCGGCGGCGTGTGGCTCAACGGCGGCCGCCTGTGGCACATCACCTGGACCCAAGGCACCGACTCCACCTTTTTGTTCTACGACTCCGACGGCCGACAGCTGAGCCTTTGCACCGGCCGCAGCTATCTGGCACTGGTATCCAGCGTCACCGGCGAAGAACTGGCTGTGCAGAGCTCGGCCGGGGAAGAACTGCTGGCACACACCGCCGCATAACAACGCAAAAAGCCATCTGCGACTTCAACCGTCACAGATGGCTTTTCTTATGTTTTGCGTTCTTTCCGCCCGGGTGTAGGGAACACATTCATGCGTTTCGCTCCCTGCAGAAAACCGGCTGCCTGAGAGGGCCCCTTTTACAGGTCCACCACGCTGCCCACCTCGGCGGGGCAGGCGGGCACAGCGCCCAGGGCCACCTCGTCGGTGCCGCGGTGCACCGTGAAGGTCTCGCTGCGGCCTGCAGCAAAGTCCGGGTGCCAGGTCAGCTCCAGTGTCTGCCAGTTTTCCGGCACGGCGCAGAAGCAGTGCACCAGCGCGCCCTTGCCCGCGGCAAGGTTCAGGGTGAACACCGAAGCATCCGCCGCGTTCTCGCCGTAGAGCGGGGCGGCAAAGCTGCCGCAGCGCACGGCGGTGCCGTCGCACACAGCAGAAAAGCCGGTGCCCATGCTGTACAGGTCCGCCAGGGTGCGCACCTCACGGCTCTGCAGGTAGCTGGCGTCCACGGGCAGGGAGGAAGCCGAGAGGTTCTCCACCGAGAGGTACACCAGCACGTTGCCCATTTCCGGCGCAGGGGCATAGCCCAGCAGCTCCACAGCGGCCTTGCCGTCCAGCAGGGCAGGCTCGCCCGCAAGACGCGGCTGCTGCGCCGCAGCGGAAACACCGGTGAGCAGGGCAGCGGCAAGGCTGACCGCACCGGAACCGGCACATTTCAGGAATGACCGGCGGGAAATGGACTGGGACATGGGGCTTCCTCCTCAAAAATCGTTCCTTTATACAATAAAGGATTGCGCGGGTTCTGTCAAGGGATGGGCCGGGATTGTAACCGAATCCTTACTCAAAGGCCTCGTTTTCCTCGGTCTCGGCCTGGCCGCGCAGGGTATCGGCGTAGCCGAAGGGCACGATGTCGATGGCCTCCACCAGGCGGTCGCGCATCCACAGCTGCACATCGGTCTGCACGGTGTAGCCGCAGCCGGGGTCGGCCATCCACTGCTCGGGGCGGCGGGTGGGCACGGCACGCTGGCTGAGCATGCTCATGATGACGCCGCCGTGGGTCACGCAGGCGGCCTCGGTCACATCCATGCGGATCATGTACTCAAACAGCTTCATCAGGCTTTCGGCGCAGCGGGCGTGGAACTGGTCGGTGGGCTCGGCCCCCTCGGGCACATAGCCGGAGCCGGGGGTGATCCACTTTTTGAAGTCCTCGTCGTGCACCAGTTCCTTCACGGGCTTGTTCTCAAACTTGCCAAAGCCCGCCTCCCGCAGGTCGTGGACGGTGAAGGTGTGCTTTGCGTCCGGGAACAGGATGTTCGCCGTTTCCACCGCGCGCAGCAGGGGAGAGGAGAACACGGTGTCCACCTGCGGGTATTCGAACCGCTCCTTCAGCTCGGCCAGCTGGGCACGGCCCTCGTCGCACAGCGGCAGGTCGGTGCCGCTGCCGATGTACAGGCCCTGCAGGTTGCCGGCGGTCATGCCGTGGCGGATGAGATGAAGCTTAAAGGTTTTCATGAAAACACCTCGTATCGTTTGGGGAATGCCCCGCCCGGCAAACTGCGGACAGGCGCTGAATTTTTATTATAGCACAAAAAGAAGGTTTTGAAAACCGGGGTCAGTCGTAGTAGTTGATCTGGACGGTGGAGGGGAAGGCACCATCTTCCACCGTACAATTCCGGCTGATCGTCACAGATTTCAAAGCTGTGCATCCTTCAAAAGCACTGCTTTCGATATAATTCACACTGCGAGGGATCGTGATGCTTGTCAGCGAAGTATCTGAATAGAATGCATACGCGCCAATTTCTTCCACACCTTCCTGGAGAGTTACTGTTTTCAATCGGCTGTTATAGGCAAATGCATCCCAATCAATTACCTTCACATTGCCCGGAACCGTAATCTCTGTGAGATTTGTACCCGCAAACGAAGCAATCCAAATCTCAGACAGGCTCGACGGAAGCGAAACTGCTTTTATTCTACAGCCTCTGAATGCGCTGCTCCCGATAACGGTCACACCGTTCGGAATGGAAACGCTTGCAACATTGGAGCAGCCATTAAAAGCAAAAAAGCCTACGGTCGTTACGCCGCTTTCAATTGCAATACTCGTAATTTGGCTTGAATAATCCGCCCACGGTGCAGTCGTCGAAGTATTGTTTGACGTCGGCTCATAATCGCTCATTGCGCCCGTTCCATAGATGCGCAGTTTTCCGTTCGTATCCAGTTCCCATTTTACCTTACTGCCGCAAGTTCCAGATGCTATTGTGCTGATTGTCGGTGCTGTGCTTGCCGCCACACTGCTGGACGAACTCACAGAGCTGGAACTGCTCACCGGCTTTTCGCTTTCCGAACTTGCGGCGGCACTTTCGGCCACGCTGGCGGAAGCACTTTCCTCGCTGGCGGTACTGGAAGCCGCTGCACTTGCCGCCTGACTGGACGCCGCCTTTTTACCGGAAGCCTGTGCAATGCAGTCCGCAGCAGCCTTCTTGATGGCGTCGCTGGTGAGAGTGGCACCGGTGTAGCCGTCCACATCGGTGCTCTGGCTGCGGATGATCTCGCTCGGCAGTTCTTCTGCGGCCTTGCCGCCCAGCTCTGCCGTCTCGCCGGAAGCGTCCACCCGCACATCGGTGATGGCTTTATCGCTGACGGTCACCGTCACGGTCACATCGCTCAGACAGCCCTCGGCCGTGGCCGTGTAGGTGCCCGCCGTATAGATGGCATCTGCCGTGCTGGCAGCTGCTGTGCTGGATGCACCGCCCCGCCCAGCCAGAGCGAAGCCGCCCACGGCCACCACGGCGGCAACGGCCACGCCGCCGATCGCCAGCGGCAGCTTGCTGCCCTTCTTCTGGGGTGCCGCAGGGGCTGCAGGGGTCTCCTGCTGCTGGGCTGCCTGCGCCGCAGCGGCCTGTTCGGCTTCCGCCTTGCGGGCGGCTTCCTCGGCGGCGGCCTGCTCGGCCGCGCGCTTCTCGGCGCGGATGCGGGCCAGCTCCGCTTCCTTTTCTTCAGCGGCCTTGCGGCGGGCAGCTTCCTCCGCTTCCCGCTTGGCCTGCTGCTCCTGACGGCGCTTCTCGGCCTGGGCTTCAAACAGGAAGGTGGTCTTGTCGCTCTCCTGCACGTTCTGCACCGGCTGCACCGGCGCGGCCACGCGCTCGGTGCGGTCCTCCGCCGGGGTCTGCACCGGCACTGCGCCGGGCATCAGCCGCACGGTGCTGTCGTCGGCCGGGGCGGCGGGCTGGGCCGTTTCCACCCGCACGGTCTGGTCCGCTGCGGGCTCCTGCGGCACGGCAGGTGCTGCCGGTTCTGCCGCCGGGGCAGGCTGCGGCATCGGTTTCAGGGTGAGGTCCAGCGCGTCGGCTTCCTCTTTGCTCAGGCCGGAAAGCTCCCGCAGGGAGAACTGCTGTTCCAGCGGGGCGTCATCCCTTGCGTTTTTCAGGCATTCCGGCAGGTCTTTCTCCGCTTTGGCGGGTTTCTCGCTGTCGGCGCGCGCCTTTCCCCACACTGGGCGCTCCGTCTCTCCGTTGGGGTCATTTTCCTCCGGGGCGGCCGCGCCGCTGGTGCTGGGCACGGGCACGGTGTCACCCTCCGGGTAGATCATCTTCGCCTCGCCCTCGGTGTAGCGGATGGCTTCCAGTGCCTGCCGCATCACGGTGGGGCTGTCGTAGCGCTGGGCCGGGTCCGGTGCGCAGGCTTTGAGCACGATCTCGGCCAGACGGCCCTCGGCGTTGGCCGGGGGCGGCAGGGCCGCGCCGGAAAGCCGCTGGGCCTGGGCCCGTTCCCGGCTGGAGGGGGTGATGGGCTGGGGGTAGGGCGGGTAAAGCGGCATCCGGTTGTTGTTCAGCAGCTGGTACATCACAAGGCCCAGCGAGTAAATATCCACGTTGCTCGTGTATTTTTCGCCCTTGAACACCTCCGGGGCCATATAGTTCACGGTGCCTGCGCGGGTGGAAGCGCCGGTGGACGCGCTGGCGATGCGCGCCACGCCGAAATCGCCCAGCTTGAAATCTTCCGTCTCGGAGATAAAGATGTTGGCGGGCTTGATGTCGCGGTGGATGATGTTGTACCGCTGGCAAATTTCCAGCGCCTTGCACAGGTCCATGCCCAGCTGGATGACCTCGCGGCGGGTGAAGGTGTGGTTCTGCTTCAGGTAGCTGGTGATGGGGGTGAGCAGCTCCATGCGGATGAGGATGTCCCAGCCCACGCCGTCTTCGTGGGGGAACATCTTGTGGTCCTCGTAGCTCACGATGTTGCTGTGGCCCTTGAGCTTGCTCATGAGGGCGATCTCCCGGTTGAGCTCCTTGACGTAATCCCGGAAGTAGGTGGAAGCGCCGTTCATGTCCATGCCGTCGGCCAGGATCTCGTCCAGCTCCCCCTGACTGGCCGGGATGGTCACGGCCTTGAGCGCACCGGTGTACACGGTGTCGAACTCATCCCGGCGTTCGATCTCGAACACCCTGCCGTAGCTGCCTGCGCCGATGAAGCGCTTGATGCGCCACTCGCCGAAGAACGGCTCATACCGCTTGTAATACTCGTTTTCCATGCTGATCCCTCGTCTTATTTTTCTGCCTGCAGCGCTGTTTTTGGCCAGAATGCCCGGCAAACGGCTGCAGACCGTGCCAAAGCGCCGAATTTTTTGGTTTTCCCGCAAATCGCGCGCCACAAAATGTATGCGCTGATGCTTTCAGTTTAGCATAGATATGGTATCCGGTGCAATGGTTTTGACAAAAATGACGAAATTTGATGAAAAATATCGTCATTTTTCTTGCTTTACAAGTCGTTTTCCGCTGTGTATAATCAACCTGTTGTAAACCAAAAATCAGGATGTCCCCCAACCATCCGACGCATTGAGGAGTCAGTATCATGGAATTCAACCGTATCATCAAGCTGCTGCGCAAAGAGCGCGGCATCACCCAGAAGCAGGCCGCCGAAGACCTGGGCGTCTCGCAGGCGCTGCTGTCCCACTATGAAAAAGGCATCCGCGAGTGCGGCCTGGACTTCGTGGTGCGGGTGGCCGATTATTATAATGTTTCCTGCGATTACCTGCTGGGCCGCAGTGCCGAGCGCAACGGCATGATGCTTTCGGCCGAAGATATCCCGAACCCGGATAAGATGAAGGATAACGTCTACCACGGCAGCGTGCTGCCCACCATGAACAAAAAGCTGATCTCCAACAGCCTGAACGTGCTGTACGCCAAGATCAGCCAGTGCCACAGCAAGGCCCTGACCACCGAGGTGAGCTCCTACCTGATGATGGCGGTGGCCAAGATGTTCCGCCACCTCTACTCGGCCGAGCCCCACAACGCCGCCAGCATGTTCAGCATCGACGCCTACCGCTGGCGCGGCTATTCCGACGCCGTGATGCGCATGTCTGAGGCCAATGTGGAAGCGCTGCTGGCCGGGCAGGACGTGAACGGCGGCGAGGGTGTGAAGGACCCCGCCTGCCTTGCCATGACCACCGAAAGCCTGACCCGGGAATTCCCGCTGTACACCCCCAGCCTGTTGAATCTGGTCAAGACCAGCGAGACCCACGTCAAGGGCATCTCGCCGGAAGGGTGATATTCCTGTGAAAAACAGGTGATTTTTCGCCCAAAAGGCTTGCACTTTTGTGCCGGAAAGGGTATAAACAGAATAGTAGATTCTGGAAAGCTGGCTTTCCGCACGTTTTAAGGAGGATTTATTATGTCCAACTGCATTTCCCGCCGCGCTTTTCTGAAGGGTGCCGGTGCTTCTGTGGTGGCTCTGGGCGCATCCGGCATGCTGGCCGGCTGCAAGCAGAACGGCAGCTCCACCGTCGTTTCCGTCAAGGTCGGCGATAAGGTCAGCAACTGGAACGGTCTGGGTGTTCAGCTCTCCAGCCTGTTCAGCGTTGACACCGCTCCCCAGCAGGAGGGTTATGAATATCTGGCAGTTCTGGTCACCGTGGTGAACCGCACCAAGGATCAGACCTTCACCATCGGCGCACAGAATGTGGACGCCATCGACGCCGCCTACCCGGTGCCCCCGGCAAGCAATGTGGACGCAAACTTCCACGCACTGGCTGCCGACACCACCGACTTCGTGGCTTCCTGCGACGGCCAGACCGTCGAGTGCACCGCCACCATCTCGCTGTACAACCAGAACTCCCAGAGCTTCTCGGACTCCACCACCCTGCCCCCGCAGGGCAGCGGCTATGTCCAGATGCTGCTGATGGTGCCCAAGGGCTGGAAAGAGCTGGAAGTTACTTACATGCCCACCTTCGTGGCCGACAAGACCCTCACCTTTACCATGAAGGCCGCCGACGTCACCCGCGCCTGATGCCCCGCAAGCGGGACGAAATTTCGTCCAAAACCCGCGCAGCATCCTGTTTTTTGCAGAATTTATTTTTGCAAAAGGCATTGACATTCCCACCGGTTTCGCCTATTTTATAAGTAAACGCCGCAAGGCTTTTTGAATGTATCTGCCTTTAAAGGAGGAACGATCATGTCTTACACTTTCTCCCGTCGTGATTTTATGAAGTACACCGCCCTCACCGCCGTGGCCGTGGCAGGTGCCGGTATGTTCACCGGCTGCAGCGGCAACCCGAACCAGCCCACTGCTGTGTTTAACAACGCAGATGCCTCTGTGACCTTCGGCGGCACCTCTGGCGGCTTCCTGGGCATCGGCGCTTCCCATGACAAGCACACTCTGCTGGTAGATGGTACTTCCTACAACGGCACCACGCTGACCTGCGCTTTTGCACATACTCCCGTTACGGAAGGCACCAGCAGTGCATCGAAGTACTATCGCATTCGCGTTGATACGGAAGATGGCACGAAGTATTACGTTGGTGGTGACGAGAGCGGCACCGTGAAGGTCAAGGCTCTGTACGAGGCTTCTCCGATCGAGATCGGCAAGAACAGCACTCTGCCGTTCAAGAACACCGTAACTGTCACCGGTCTGGATACTACGGGCGCAACTGCCGTGTACATCCAGTATTTCCCCCGTCACAATGCGCTGAACAACGACACCGACTCTTACTCCGATGTCTTTGCCACTTGGAACATCACCAGCCTTTTCAATCTGTAATTTTCCAAAAGCATGCAAGGCCCGCACCTGCAAAAGGGTGCGGGCCTTTTTGTATCCCAGTTTTTGGCATCCTGCCGCAAACAGGGCAAAGTTTTTTAGTTGTTTTGTGCCTTGTGCACAGTGGTGTTTTCCGGTACAATAAGGTTATCAGATCGTACAGGTGCATCGCGGCAGAGCAGTCGCCGCGATGCTTTGTATTTTGAGGGAACCCCCGAAAACGCTGTAAAGGAGTGCTGTTTCGATGATCAACATGGTAAAGCTTCCCACCAAGAAAAGCAACTTGTTCCTGCGCGTGGCAAAGGGGCATTTTGCCACCAGCCACAGCCATATCAACTATTACATCGACGTCACCACCCAAAAGGCCCGCCTTTCCGAGGCAAAGGCCGTGGC
>ENA-UESI01002254-UESI01002254.1-human-gut-metagenome-genome-assembly--contig:-NODE-2254-length-10395-cov-11.795988_pt1 | contig 10395 bp, 10 predicted proteins | sample MGYA00243005_ERZ508006 | MGnify/ENA primary metagenome ERZ508006 (study PRJEB26167, sample SAMN06115436) | human gut metagenome | host: Homo sapiens | place: China:Shandong | collected 2015-06-10... | reverse complement strand
TTTTCGCCCATGTTTTTCAGAACGATGCACACCACACGGCTGTCCGTCTTGACGTTGGTAGGATGGTTAAAGAGATTGAGGGAGCCTGTGCAATAAAGCTCTAAGGCAGTTGCCACGCGCCGGGCTTCGGGCTCCGGCTGGCGTAAGAGCTCTTCGTACAAATCCTGCAACAGCGGTGTTTTTGCAGTTTCCAGTCCAAGCGCCTGTTCCCGGTACACCAAACGCACACAGCGGTCAATGACCGTCTTTTCAATGGGCTGCAAGCCTTCCTTGCCGCCGACCACCAGCTCGCATAGGGACAAAAGAAAATCCGCCTTCATGGAAAGCGGGCTTTCTCCGGCGGCCATATTGAGCTCCACATCCATCGGATTGAGGTGGTGCGGGCTGTCCGGGGCAATCTCGATCACCTGACCGCCCAGCCTTCGCACCAGCGGCGCGTATTCGCCCATCGGGTCAACCACGATGATCCGATCCTGCGGGATGGTGAGAAACACATTCAAGAGCTCGCGCTTTGCGGCAAAGCTCTTGCCGGAGCCCGTAGAGCCCAAATACATCCCGTTTGCCGATTTCAGCTTTTTGCGGTCAGCCATGATGACATTGTGAGAAAGTGCGTTCATGCCATAGTAGAGGGCCTGTCCAGCCATGCGGAGCTCCCTTGTCATAAAAGGAATAAAGATGGCTGTGGAGCTGGTGGTCATACCGCGCTGGATTTCTACCTCGTTGTAACCAAGGGCCAACGAGGAAACAAAGCCCTGTTCCTGTTGCCAGTCCAGACGGCGCAGAGCGCAGTTGTATTTCTGCGCGATACCGCCCACGGTAAACACATCGTTTTCCAGCCGCTGGCGGTTAGGAGCAAGGTTTACCACCGTAAAGGTCAGCAGAAACATTCGCTCATTGCGGGATTGCAAATCAGCCAGAAGCTCCGCTGCGTCCTTGCTGAATGTAATCAGGTCAGGGGGAAGAATATCCGGGTCATAGCCGGAGCGCACAGCCTTTCTCTGTTCCTCCACTTTCATTTTTCCGATGTCCGAGATTTTCCCCTTGATGGTCTTAATTGCCTTGAGCTGATCCACGGTCTGAATGTGCATGGTCACGGTCATTTCCGCATCCAGCTCCAAGATTTCCGCCAACAACTTATCCGAAAGCTCCGATGCCATAATCTGTAAGTAGGAGACCGCGCCCCAATACTGGCCGATGCGGAATGTGCGGGACTGGCGGAAGTCGAGACTGTCCGGGGCAATAAAGTCTTTTGTGCCGAGCCCGGTCTGCGGGATGTCTTTCCACGAAAAGCGGAACGGCTCGCGGCTCCCCGGATGCATCTGGCTATGAAGCAGCGCAAGGCGGGCCCGCCCGTCCATCGGCTCCGAGGGAACGCCCAGCCGCTTAAAGTTTCCCATGACATCGGCCTCCACACGCTCCAGACGGGGCCGTGCCTCCGCAATCCCCTCGGCGGGTATGCCAAAGGTGATGTATTTTGAGCGTTCAATGCCGTTATTGCTTTTGGCAATCTGATTTTTCAGCATCCCGGTAAACTCATCCCGGACGCTGTTATAGTTGTCATCCGCTTTCGGGATATTGACTTGATAGCGGCTGCGGGAATGGGAACGACGGTTGATAAAGGAAAGCTGGAACGGCAGCGAACTGTCAAAGTAGTTGAGAAATGAACTCCATCCGCTGAATATGGCAGTCTGATCCTCGGTGGATGCCACGGAGTAATTGATGTCCTCATATTCCACGGTTTTTGTATAGAGCCCGCCCGGGAGCTTGCACACACCGTCCGGGTGCATGGACAGATACGGGATTGTCTGCTGGGTAGACAGAGCCGCCCGGCCTTTACCCTTGGCGGCGGCTCCGTTTTTCTTCTTTGTGTTTTTCAATCACATCCTCCTTTCCAGCGCCCGGCCCGGCAAAGGGCGCATAAATGTTTTCGGTTCGGTAGGCCCTGATCCCCGGCCTTAGAAACTTGGCCCGGATGATGTTTCGCACAACCTTTTCAAAGGGCAAGCCGTCCTTTTCATACATCGCCAGCAGGAACGCCGGGAGCATAATTCCCAGCATGAGAAACATCGCCCCGGTATTGCCGAGGGTGCCACGGGTCAGCAGATAGGCCGGAATCCCCACTGCGCCCGCGCTGCCGAAGCAGACAAGCTGGCGTTTGGTGAGGTTGAAAGCCATCTTTGTTTTGATTTTGGATAAATCGTTTGGTACGTTTACATAGGGCATAGATCACACTCCTTTCTGCACTTCGGGACAATGTGTCCCAAAGTCCGGGATGGTTGGTGTTACTTCATTCCCCCATACAGCCCAACCGGGCGGGGTCTGCCTGGCAAAGAGCTCCACGCGGGGCAGATCGCCCATCAGGGAAATAATTTTGTCGCGGGCCTCGTCCGGCTTTTTGCTGTGGGCCTCAATCGGGGAAACGATAAATTGATGGATGTTGGCAGCCTGCCGCTTCGGGTGTCCCTTGGTTGCCAGCAGGCAGATTTCCGCGTTGCCCCTCGTCCAGAAGCCAAGGCCATAAAACCAGCTATCTGCCTTCTTGTTCTTTTTCAGCCAGACGAAAGCAACGCTTTTGTAGGTGAAGCCCCAAGCCTCGATCAGCCGGAGCGCCTCCGGGAGCTGCGGGAAAGTGGCCCATAAAAAGAGTGCGCTGTCCGGGGCTGCAAGATCAGCCACAGGCAACGCACATAAATCCTCAATGCTCATAGTGGGATAATGGTTTTCCGCCGCGCCCTGTACTTTCTTAGCCGAGTAGCGCCAAGGGGGATCGGCGTAAATGATAGAATACTGCTGGATAATTACACTCCTTTCTCGCCAGAGCTTTTTACTGCCTGCGCCGCACGAATACGCTCACTGGCTGCGGCATAAAAGGCCGGGGCCGTTTCAAAGCATACAAAGCGACGTTCTGTGTTGATAGCTGCAATCGCGGTTGTGCCGGAGCCCGCGCAAATGTCCGCGACCAATTCGCCGGGGCGGGTATAGGTGCGGATCAGATACTCACAAAGCTCCACGGGCTTCTGTGTGGGATGGATGCCGCCGGACACCGTAGGCACAAAAAGCACATTTCCGGGATAGCGGCGGCCATCGTTGGACTCTGAGCCCTGCCGTTCAAATTTTCCATAGTTGGAGCTTGTACCGCTTCGGGAATGAACACGGGTATATGGCTTGCCGTAAGTAAACTGTGGATTGTAGACCGGGGACTTTTGGTAAAACACCAAGATGTTCTCGGACTTTTTCAGCGGAGCCCGGTTTGCATTGAGAAAGCCCGTTCCGCGCTCCTTGTACCAAATCCACTCATAGCGGAGCATGGCGAGGTTGGATGCGCCCAGCACCTTGTCAAAGGGGCACTGTGCGAAAAACAGCACTGCGCCATTCGGCTTGACCGCCCATTTCACCGCCTCCCACAGCTCCGGGAGCGGCAGGGGCACATCCCAATAATTCCGGGTTGTGCCGTAGGGCGGATCGGTCAGCAGCATATCCACGCTATGTTTTGGCAAAGAACGCAGGCCCTCGATGCCGTCCATGAGAAACAAGCCCTCCTTCGGGACACTTTGTCCCAAAGTGCGGCTATCGGTCATTACGGGCCTCCTTTGCCTTGGCAGGCGCAGGCCGGGCAGCGTTTTCTTTTCCCGCTTGCTTTGCAGCCTCGGCCATCTGCTCCTTGATCGGGGCAGGCCGTACCGCCTGGGCCCGTGCAACAAGCTGTTCCACCGCCGCATGATACGCCTCCACACCAGCCGCGTTAATCCGTTCCTGTGTGGCTCGGTCAGGAATCCGAACCGTAGCCCGGTATCCCGTCCGGCTGGCAGGATCAGGTTTAGAGGGAGCGCCGAGAAAAATTCCGTTTTTCCCGTCCACAACCTTAAAATCGTCGATGACCACACCGCCAAAATTGACGCTGGCGAAGCCGATCAGTTTTCCCTGCGGCTCAATCGGGCGGACAGATACCGTGATCGGAACAACCGCCTCCTGCAAGACAGCATCTGTCCGCATTTTTACTGCCTCATCAATGCTAACGCCCTTGACTTCTGCAAGCTCCGCGATGGGAGCATCAAACAGCCAGCGCCGTTCCTCCGCAGCAATCTGCTCCGGGGTCAGCAATACATCGTCTTTCTTACTCAGATAAAATTCCTCCTTTCCGCTTGCCGGAGCAGGCTGGGCGGGGTCGTCCATCAACTCTTTTCTTTGCAGGACGGCCTCTGTTTCCGCCATAAAGCGGTAAGCGTCTGCCTCAGTAAACTCCTCCGGCGTTTTTCCATTCCATAAGCGCGTTCCGTCTGCCCCGTATCTTCTCGGCATAAGCACCACCTCCTGTTAATGAGCGCCAAAGATACGCTGGGCAATGCTCCCGGTCTTAAAGAGCATGAAGCAAAGCAGAACCGTGTAGCCCACAGTTCCCCAAATCGCCCCAATGGGATCGCCGCTTGTTGCGATGCCTTGAATGAGCACCGCGTAAATTGCAACACATACAAGAATCAGCAGCCCTTGAAAGCCCACGGCAAACAGGGACTTGATGTAGTTTTGCCCGGTGCTGCCAAGCTCCCGGTTGGAAAGCGTAGCAACGGGGATGGGGGCCAGACTGGTCAGCAGATAGATTTCCAGCATCCTGCCATACACCAAAACGAAAATGATAATCCCCATCGCCTTCATCGTAAATCCAATGAGCGCAGACTGCAGCCAAAGCCCCAAAAGCGGCCCCAAGTCCATCGCCTCCAGCGAGGTTTCCAGTTCAGCAAGCATATCCGCCGAAACATCGGTAGAGCCTTGAATGAGCCCGCCTGCCTGCGCGATGACGCTCTGCGAGACATCGAACACGGCCATGACGATATTGAATGTGTTTGACAGGATCAGGATTGCACAGGCTGTTTTGAACATCCATTTATAGAGGTTCGCAACGTCAACCTCGTGCATATTGTTCTTTTCCAAAAGCATCTGTATGAGCTCATAAGTGGCAACAAAGGTCAGCACCATTCCGGCAATCGGCAGGATCACCGTTTCGGAAAGCTGTCGGATCAGGGAGAAAACCCCGGCGTGCCACGCCGCCGGGGTAGTCCCTACCTGTGCCGCAATCTCTCCGACTTGGGTATTGACAGTATCAAAAAGACCTTCGAGGTTCCCCATGATCCCGCCAATCAGAAGCTCTTTGAGCCAGTTTGTGAGCCAGTCGGTGAGAAAATCCATAAGCGCCTACCTTAAAACAGGCCAGACAGCAGAGGGATCAGTGTGGTGCCAATGACGATGATGCCGCCGCCCGCCATGAGCTGCTTCATGCCCTGGGACTTGGAGCCCGGGTTATCCGAGCCGTAGCCCTCCAGCAGATTAACCACGCCCCACACGCCAAGGCCAGCACCGAGAGCAATAACGAGGGTCTGTAAAGTGTCGATTGCAGATGAGAAAAATGCCATATAAGCCTCCATTTCTCCGGGATTTTCCCGGTAACAAAAAAGCCGCCCTTGCAGGCGGCAGGTTACAAACTTCGGGACACTTTGTCTCGAAGCGTTTATGCAAAGGCGTCTGGATCGTCGATGTCATCATAGTTGAGGATGTCCTCGTCCTCTTCTGTGAGCGCATCGTCCGGCACAGTCACCTCATACATCGTACACGCCTCGTTCAGACCGGGCCGCCTGCGGCGGTTAATGAGCCTGTCGAGGTCAAAAGCGTTTTTCTGTTTATCGGCCTCCGCCGTATAACGGTAGTTCGGATGCCGTTTCAGATCATACTTGGGAGAGAAGAACGGGGGCAGGCCCCGAAGCTGCAAAATACATTTATCTCCCGGCATGGTTGCAAGTTCGGCTGGGGTCATCAGTTCCCGGCCCAGCCGCTGGGTATTTTGACTGTAGCTTTCCGACTGACCACGGGAGCGGCTGTCGGTCTGCATACTGATTGTGGCTTTTCCCAGCCAGTTCTCGGATATTTCCTTGATGGTGCTGGCTTCGCGGCCACCAAGGAACACCACGCTGTCCATGTTGCCGAGGATTGTCTCGGCGTGCTTATCGTAAATGGCCTTGCATTGTGCCAACTGCTGATACAACAAGCACAAACTCACCTCACGGGAGCGGATGACCGCGACCAGCTTTTCGAGCTGGGGCACCTGTCCCGTGTTGGCTGCCTCGTCCCACAGCACCCGTACATGGTGCGGCAGGCGGCCACCGTGAACATTGTCCGCCCGTTCACACAGGAGGTTGAACATCTGCGAAAATGCAAGTGCCACTAAAAAGTTGTAGGTCTGCGTGGTATCGGAAATAATGAAGAATACCGCCGTTTTCCGATCTCCGATGCGGTCAAGCTCCAATTCGTCATAGGCCATGACTTCACGAAGCTGCGGGATGTCAAAGGGAGCCAGCCGCGCACCGCAGGAAATTAAAATGCTTTTTGCCGTCTTGCCGCTGGCCAATTTGTACTTTTTATACTGTTTGACCGCGAAGCAATCCGGCTTGCGCTTTTCAAGCCCGGCAAACATATAGTCCACCGCGTTCATAAAGTCCTCGTCATCCTCCTTGACCTCCATGCCGGAAATCATATCCACAAGGGTATTCATGTTCCGATCCTCGGCAGGCCCCTCGAAAATGATGTAGGCAATCAGGGCGCAGTATAAAAGCGTTTCCGATTTCGTCCAGAATGGATCGCCTTCCTTGCCTTCGCCCTTTGTGTTGGAAATCAGGGCATCCACGAATTTCAGAATATCGGCCTCGTTGCGGATATACGCCAGCGGGTTATAGTGCATGGATTTTGAAAAATCTATGCTGTTGAATACCTTGATTTTGTACCCGCGTTTTTGCAGGAAAGCTCCGACCTGTCCCAGCACACCGCCTTTGGGATCGACCACCACATAAGAGGAATGAGCCTGTAAAAGCTGGGGCGTGAGCCAAAAGCGGGTTTTGCCGGAGCCGGATGAGCCGATAATACAGCAATTCAGGTTTCTGGCATTTGCGGGGATTTTAGGGCGGGTGTTCATCGTGAGAAACTCCGTCCCGGTCAAAATCACGTTGTTTTCAAACTTCGGATCGACAAACGGTTTGATGTCTTTTTCCGTTCCCCACCGGGCGCTGCCGTATTCTGCATCCCGCCGAAACTTCTTAGCGTTCTTGCTTTTGAAATAGATCAGCAGCCGGAAACCAACTGCGCCTACAATACCAACAAGCCAATCCAGCGGGACAAGACCGGGTGCAAAGTCAGCAAAGGCCGGGCCAATCGTCTGGCCCAGCCCGATGAGCTTATGTGCAAAATCGTTCCCCGCCGCCAGCCGGTAGGCCGTTCCCAGCTTGAGGAACGCCCACAGGATGAATAGATAGGGAATGTTCGGAATGAGATATTTTCTGCTCTTATCTGTCCCCATGGGCCACCTCCTTTGCACGTTCTTTCTGCTTCGGCTTTTCTTTGGAAAGCTGATCTGCCGCCTGTTGCAGTTGTTCCCGGATGGGAACACGGTTCGATTTTGCTTTGCTTAACACCTTCCGGGAATACTCAGAAAAGCAGGCGGTCATTGCGTCTGCCTGTCCAGCCTTGAAAAACAGCAGGTATTTGTCCGGCCCGGTTTTATAGAACGCATAGTCTACATTCCATTTCCGGGCCACGCGGTCAAAGGACTTGGCATCCCCGGATAGCTCAATGCTGTTTGTGGCTGTACCGTGGGCCATGAGCTTTCGCACACTTTGTTTTCCATGCGGTACTTGCCGCCCACGGTATGCCTTGCGGATCTTCCGGCCCACCATGCCCAGCACATACGCCAGTCCCCGCGCCGTCAGCTTGGTTGTTTTTACGGATATGGCTATCGTGCGCCGGGAAATATCTTCATCAATCAGTTACACCGCCTCCTTCCTTGGGACAATTTGTCTCGAAGTGCCATCACCGATCCCCACGGTCTTTTTTCTGCATTTGACGGTAGCCCTCCAAAGAAGAACCGTCTATGATTTCCTGATAAGCGGCCATTTGCTCCCGGATAGAGAGCTTCGGGAAAGAGAATACCTTATGCTCCTTGGGAATATCCTGCAAGCCGTGATACACTTCCACGAAATGATCGCTTTCTTTGACAACATAGCCGCCCGGGGCAAAATGGCCGTTTTCGTGGATGCAGGCATCCCGGCCATACGCCTCATAATCGAAATACGGTTTTACCTGATCCGGCACATCCAACATTTCCAGATCGTCCACATAAATACGCCCCAGCGTTTCCTCATCGGATACGCCGGGGTAAAAACCGTAACAGTCCAGATTTTGTGTCAGATTGATGATGTCCCGCACCGAAGAACAGTGATCGCCGCTGTCGAGGACGGCCTCCAGTGTTTCCAGCTCCGATGAGGTAAGCTCGGAAAGCAGGCAGGCCAGATGATTAAGCTCATCCAGATTTTCATACTCGCTCAAATGGTCATAGAGCCCCAGCACATCCCCATCGAAAGAGGTAATAAAAATTTCCTGATAGCGGACGCCATCCACGCCGATCCGTTTCAAGAGAGCCTCCACCTCCTGGGCGGTTGTGGGAAATTTCAGTGTTTCACCCACAAGCTGGCCCTCGCTGTACTTTCCGGCGTTGGTAACGTAGGCTTCAAACAGGGTTGCCATTAGCGGCGGCCCTGTCCCTTGACGGTCAGGATGCCCTCAAGGGTTGTTGCCGTAATTCCCAGCCGCTGGGCCACGGCAATATCATTTTTCATGGCTTCGGTCATACTGTGCCCGCAAACAACCAGCACATGAGAACGGCGGAGCAGGTCACGGCTCATGTCGATGCCGCTTTTATGCTCCTCGGGAACAGCATCATTGAGAAACAGGGGCAAGTACAGGGGCGGGCAAATAGGAGAAAAGCCTGCCTCATACACGGTGCGGCAATACTGCGCCGCCAGTTCTGCGTTTTCGCTATCGCCGCCGAGCCATGCAGCGGTGATATAAGCAAGGGGTCGTTTCATCGTTCATACCTCCGATATTTTAATAAGAAAGTTCAACCCAAACCCCACGCCCTTTCCCAGTCTTGGGAAAGGGGGCGGCTCTGGAGGATATACCCCCGCCGCTTGCCGGGGAAATAGCACAGCCGGGGCAGACCGTCAAGGGCGAGCCGCCGAAAACGGCGGTGCGCTGCACCCTTGACGGCCCACTCCCGGCTGTACTAAAAAACAGGCGGCGACGGGGGATATATACCACCAGAGCCTCTGCGCGAGGGCGGGGCCCTCGGGACAAAGTGTCTCGAAGTTGTTACTTGTCAAGTTCCTGCTTTTTCGGGGCTTTTGCCAGCTCCGGCGGCTGTTTTTCTTTCCAGTCATCCAGCAGGGACATAATCTGTTCTTTCATTTTGGCGGGAGTGACCTCCTTGCCAAAATACTTTTCCAGTTCCGCAGTAGAAATAATCACGCCTCGATCCTCCTTTTTCTGTTCTGATAAGATACCGTCAATGACATCGCCGTTGAGCTTGCCTTCCTTATCCAGCTCCCGGAGCCGTTTGGCCTGGGCCAGCGAGGGCGAAGCCTGCTCCCCGTCAATGGAAACAGCAATAAGCCTCTGATTTTTCGGTTTGATGTAGGAAAGCTCCACGGCAGGCATGAAGCCCATCTTTTTATCGTCTACCTTATCCAGAAGCTCCGGCACAAGGGAGTTGAGCCGCAAGTAGCGCATGACCTTTTTATAGTTCATTTCATGCGCCTCGCCTACAATCTCAACCGAGCGTTTCCCGACATCGCCTTCCGCAACACCTTTCAGCCGCCCGCCCTGATGCTTGATGTCCTCAACCTCGAGTTCCAGCAGCGCGGCCAATTCGCTGGGGAGCATCCCGTCACGCTGCTTGTTGCTGTCCTTCATGGCCTGTACCGCTTCGTGGTCGGTCATTTCACGGACGATAAAGGGCATTTCCTCCAGTCCAGCCAGCTCACTGCCGTGGGTACGGCGATGGCCCGCTACAATTTCATAGCCGTTTCCATCTTTCTCCGGGCGGGCAAGACCGGGAACCATTACACCGTTTACGCGGATAGAAGCAACGATTTCCTGCATCTTCGCATCGTCCCGTACCTTAAAGGGGTGCGGACGGAATGTGTGAAACGGATGAACCTCGGAAAGTTTCAGATAAACCAGCTTGCCTTCCTCAACCGGGCGGGGCGGTGTAGTCGGCTCGGGAGCCGTCTGTTCCACAGCAGCAGTTTCCTTCAGTGCCGTATCCTGTGCGGGCTTAATGGGCTCCTTGGCATCCGGGGCCTTTCCATCGCTTCGGGACACTTTGTCTCGTTTGGACGGCTTGGGCTTGTCAGGGGCCGCCTTATCCGCCTTGGGTGGGCGGCCCTTGCGAGCCCCAGCCGATTTCTCCGCTTTCTGATTTTCAGTCGCAGCCTTTTCCGCTTTCGGCGGACGGCCACGGCGCGGCTTTTTCGGTTCCTCCGTATTGGCGGGCTGCGGTGTTTCTCCGGGGGCTGCCGCCTC
>ENA-UESI01002252-UESI01002252.1-human-gut-metagenome-genome-assembly--contig:-NODE-2252-length-10404-cov-55.337755_pt1 | contig 10404 bp, 18 predicted proteins | sample MGYA00243005_ERZ508006 | MGnify/ENA primary metagenome ERZ508006 (study PRJEB26167, sample SAMN06115436) | human gut metagenome | host: Homo sapiens | place: China:Shandong | collected 2015-06-10... | reverse complement strand
GCAACAGGATGTCCATGTCATGGCGTTGCTTGATCTCTTGTACTGGGTTCATTCCAAGTTCTCCTTTCTAAATTTTCCCGGCATGAATGATTGTTAAGTAATCCTCATCTGTAAAGCGAAGTGCTTCCCCCATAAGGATCAATTCATTGAGGGTAAACTTCCCTGGGTCTTTTCGACGGGCCTGCAATGGAGGTCTCGTTTGCAATCCGATGAGCATCGCAATGTTTTCTTCTGTCAATCCAGCTCTTGCTTTTCCAATACGATACACAACGCCGAATTCATCCCGCCACCGGTCCACCCGGTTTTGCTTCTTCCTTCCCATTGTTTCGCTCCTTTCTGGCTGTCTCAATGTCAGAGACATTACAGCGGTAAATTCTCGCCAGATGTACCCACTTCTTCCGCAGAGGGAACGTATTTCCTTGTTCCCAATGACTAATTGCAGATTGCTCAAGATCAAGCATCTTTGCTGCGGCTTCCTGGGTTAAACCGGCATTGATTCTTAACTCTTTTAGGTTAATATAAATCATTCCTTCCTCTATTTAATTTTCCAATCCAGTGCATGAGGGACGGTCCCACAAAAGAAGGGAAACGAAGCATCAAGGGGGGGAGATGCTGAAATAGATTCCTGTGGGAACCGCCCCTCATGCGCTGGATTGGATTATTACTTTTAATTGACTGTGCTGGGCAAAACAGATAGAATAGAAAAGCCATTCTGGCAATAAGACGGCCTCCGTCCTAAGAAGGGGGGTGTCTTTATAGTTAAGAAGGCATTCTGTTCCTCGGAGGAGGCGAAAGACAGATTCCTGAAAGACGGATACGTCATTGCTGCGCTATCCTATTTCCCATCTGTCGGGGTTGTTTCCTACTGTCTTGAAAAGGGTTCCGAATGGAGCCGAAAACTTGGCAGTAAGTAATCCCCCATTGGACGCTCTGTGTACGCGCACAGGGCGTCCTTTATGCCAGAAATTTTCGCAGGATTGGCATGGCTATTGAACCTACTAAGGCAATAACAGAAATTACAAGTGGAAAGTCGGGATGCCTTTTAGGGAACTCGTCCCACCATTTCTTGATTTTCTTCATCTCCGTCCCCCCTCTTTACGAATAAAACGCAAGCTTAAATATTAGGGGATAAATGTTTCCGACAAAAACATTGTAACAGCTGGAACGGAGGCAGTCAACATTAAAACTCATGTTAAGTGAGTTTTTGGTGTAATCGACGAAAATAGAAAGGAGATATTTAATGCCTGATAACAAACTTAGTAAAGAGAGAAAGGACGAGAGGAAAACGAAAGGTTTTTTGAAGTGGTTAAAGCCCATATTCCGACATGCAGATATCACCGATATTGCAATGCTACTTTTTGTAGCGTGGTTGTTTTTATTGAGCCTGCTTGCTTATGATTAAAACTATTTAACTGAAGGGGCTATCGGTTTCTCACAACCGTTACCCTCATTATACGTCATGTTTTATGACGTTTCAAGCGAAATGTTATGAAACGATACTTTTTGTTTGTTTATACAAAAGTGGAGGGCTTGCTTTGGATATAATGTTAGAAAGAATTCTTTCATTGATTCCTAAAAAAGAAAATGGGGATTTCCAGCATGGGGCAAAAAAAGAATTTGCACAAAGAATCGGTTTTAAGAATGGAAACATTGTTTCGCTTTGGATTTCTGGTGCAAGTAAATCATACAAAGGAAAACTCGCTGAAATCTCAGACAAATACAATGTTTCTATGGATTGGTTGTGTGGAAAAGAAAATATAAAAGAACCTGCCGGAATAGAGAGAGAAGAAGATGAAATGCAGAGACAAGCAGTAGGCAATCAAACCTTTTTTGAGGTGTATCAAAGCCTATGTCTTTCAATCGGGAAGAAACCAGGAACTGTTGCCCGTGATCTCGGAATAAGTGCTCCTTCTGTAACCCAATGGAAACGAGGATCGGTGCCAAGGCCAGCCGTATTGAAAAAAATAGCTGATTACTTTAATGTGTCGATAACATACTTACTCGGAGAAAACGACCAAAAAGAAAATCCCCTGACCGAAAGTCAGAGGATTCTTGAAAGTGTCAATTCATCTGAAAATATAGACTTGCTTCTTCACATAATAAAGAATGAAGCATCTCTCAGCAGAGAACAACTTTTGAAGCTGCAAGGTTTTGTGTCAGCACTGGAAGCGGAAAATAAATAAAAATATCCTACCTTCTCTGCATCAATACCCCGTGTAGGGATGTAGGATTTAGAGAAAGATAGGACATTTTATGAAGCTAAATTTAGATTGTATGAAAGATATTCTTTTACGGATTGAATCAGGGCCGTATGGAGAAATAATAAAATTCCATAGTCTATGCGATGATCTCTCGGAATATGAACAGGATGTTATAGCCTATTCTTGTTTTATGTTGGAATCCGAAAAATGTATTACACTGGAAAGCAAAAGATATATTCGTTCAAATGGGATCGTAATAAACACGATAACTGGGATGACAATGAAGGGGCACAATTTAGTTGCCACGTTTTCAGATAAAGATAAATGGAGTAAAATAAAAAAATTCGCAGCCGAAAATGCAACAAAAGCCTTTAGCGTTATTTTGGAACATTCTTTAAGACTTGGTTTGGACGCCCTATAATATTAAGCCTCATGTCGTCTATTACGTCAAATTTTAGTGTGACAGTCGGAGGCGCATCCACATTCTCCTCGATTTTGTATGAGATGAGATGTTCAATAGGATGTCCGTCCACTAAAACTTCACGCTCATCTCCATAGGCACGCACTTCAAATCTTTTCGCCATGCTTGACACTCCTTTTTGTTAATTAAAAAAACCTAATCGCTTTGCTTCTTCTATTACGATTTTTTGTTTATCTTTAGATAGCTTCATTATACTATTTATCAGTGTATTACGCAAATCGGAATCAGAAATAGATTTATTTTCGTTCCCCACACACATAATAAAACCCTCCGCAAAATGAATATGGTATCGTGTTGTGGGTACCCACAACACGCGATAAGACGTCTTATCGCTCGATTTACCATATACTACCATTTTTTGCTGCAAAAACAACACGGGATTTGTCGAAAAGAGAAGATGGATTTCTTGTGTTTATTATAGAACATTGATTCCAGCATGAAAAGGGGGCTCGGAGAAGAATTTGCCCTCCCCTACCCTAATATCAGGACAAAGGAAGGATATGTTATGAAAAAGAGAGTTCTTGCGCTTGCCCTTTCCCTTGTGGTGGTTTTTTCTGTTTCGGCGTGTGAAAATAGTAATGAAAACAAAGAAGAAAGCAGTACCAAGCCTGCAACAACAGAAATCGAAAAAAAGCAAACACAAGTAAAAACTTCTGATTTTCAAAAAGGAACTTCAAATTGGTATATTGAAAATTTTTATTTTGATGTCCCGAGTAATTGGATACATGAATTTAAGGACGGAGATTGGTTTTATCCAACGAGCAACAAAACCTTAGATGGTGCTGTATGGACAAAATTTATAGAATCTGAATATTCAATCTTGACAGAAGAAAATTTCAAATCCTTTGTAGAGGGGGTTGTAGAAGGATTTCCTCAACACGAGATAATTAAATATAATTACACAAAAAACAAGAATGGATTTCCAGCATTAGGAGCCGAGTTTTCTGCTGTTGCGGAGAATGGAACAAGTATTAACGCAAATACCCTTTGTTTTGACTGCAACGGTGGATTCGTTGTGATTATATTCACTACTTCTACGAACACAAAATATGATTTTTCTGATGATTTTAATTCTATATTTCATTCTATTGTAGTAAAAGAGGTTGAAGATAATACACAACAGGAAAAGGACACGCAAACAAAAAATATAACGATGGGACAAAAAAATGCTTTGCGGTCTGCATTGCAATATCTAAACACAATGGCATTCTCAAAGAGTGGCCTTATAGATCAACTGGAATATGAGGGATATTCCACTGAAGAGGCAACTTACGCTGTCGAGAACTGCGGGGCAGACTGGAACGAACAAGCCGCAAAATCGGCACAGAACTACATAAATACCATGTCATTCTCTCGGTCTGGCTTGATAGATCAACTTATTTATGAAGGGTTCACACGGGAACAAGCAGAGTATGGAGTAAGTGCAGTAGGATACTAAAAAGAAATCCCCCTGGTGCGGTAACACCAGGGGGACCTTCTAAATAGGGTGATATGAGATGCTCCACATCACCCTCCAATCATATCAGAATGGAGGAAGAAAAGCAACATGAAAAAGAAAATGCCAACCGCGACAAAGCTTCCAAGCGGCTCCTGGCGCTGCCTGGTGACCGTAAATGGCAAAAGGGTATCTATTACCGCTGACACACCAAGTGAGGCTCAGGCGAAAGCTATCGCCCTGAGAGCGGGCCTTATAGATAAGAAGAAGGAAAAGAGAGGGGTGAAAACACTTTCAGAGGCAATCGATGAATATATAGATCAGAAATTTAACGTATTGTCTCCAGCTACCGTTCGAGGATACAACACAATCAAGAGGAACAGGTTCAAGACGATTATAAACAGAAATATTTTTGAGCTAAGCAAAGACGACGTTCAAAGAGCAATAAACGATGAAGTTAAGGTCGCTTCGGCTAAAACAATCAAAAACGCCTATGGGCTTGTTCGGACTGTCTTAGAGGCAAATGAAATTTATATCCGAGGAATTAAGCTCCCCCAAATCATAAAACCAAATAAAAAATATATTCAAGAGGAAGAAATATCAAAGTTATTAGAAGCGATCAAGGGTGACCAATGTGAAGCTGCCATTCTTCTCGCGTTGTGTACTGGTATGCGTAGATCCGAAATCATTGGACTGTGCTCAGACTGTATAAATGTAGAAGCTTGCACGGTAACTGTCCGGCGAAAGATGGTCCCCAATGATAAAAACAAAATGGTTTTAGTCGGTGGCGCAAAAAATGAAATGTCACAGAGAACTGTAATCTGTCCAAAGTTTGTTATGGATAAAATAGCACCATTGATTAAAGAAAATAAGACAACACCGATATTTAAGTTTCATCCTGATACGCTGCGAAAACATATTCATAAAGCCTGTGAAATCGCCGGGATAACAGATACGGCAACCCATGGGCTTAGGCATACAAACGCCGCATTGATGAAATATCTCGGCGTAGACGATGCCCATGCAATGCAGCGCGGCGGGTGGTCGAGCGAGGCAACTTATAAAAAAACTTACTCTTATGTATTCGAATCTGCGGCCAAAACGGGGGATGAAAGCATAAACAACTACTTTGATAGTCTTACAAACAGAGAAAAAAACGCACACGAAACTGCACACGAAATCCAAAAACACATTGATAAATAAGGGAAAATTAATTTTTTTCGGGATGGTTCAAATCCCTCCTTCTCCGCCAAAAGAAAAGCCTTGATCTTCAATAGATCAAGGCTTTTTCCTTTGTGTATCAAAGGTTTTTGCAAATCGAAATGAATTTAATATGGTTCATTTTGGAGACACAAAAAAGCAATCAAACCCGAAAAAATGCACACGAAATGCACACGAAAAAATACCGTGTGTCCATTTTTAATGTTTCACGACATACTCATAATAGGAAGCCAGCTTATCTTTTACTGCATCCTGGTCGTCAAGCCAAAAAGCTTTTGAAAAACTAATATATGCATCAATATTGTTTATCCCCAGCTTTTTAAAGACTTCGGACAAATCACTATAAGTTGCATTCATGGCAACCTGAAATTTAATGGGGTCCTCTCTTATTCCGTGCTTTTCCATGATACTACGGATTTGTTCCATATTCCAGTGAGGCCCACGTGTCCCGTCGCTGTTTTCCATTTTCCTCATCCACTCATGAGCAATGGATTCATTGAGTTCTGGAACAGACATTGAACGAGCACCGCCTACCAGATTGTTTTCTCCGTGCATTCTGTCTCCCTCTCTCTTACTCGGGAAATTTACAACTGAACCGCCGTGCATGTTTGTTTCGTAGTTACGTTCAAATCCAATAGGAGGGGTGTACGATCTATCGTCAGAATAATTCATGCCCATATAGTTATTCTGAGGTTCGTATCTCATGTCAGACCAGTCGCGCATTCTCTCAGAGTAATAAGGCGGAAGCCAATGACTGTTTACATCATAATCTCCCATTCTGCTTTGTGGTGCATAGCGGCCGTTGTCATAATGTTCACGCCCTCTACGATCTCGGAACTTATCTTCGGGACTATATTCCATTCGATATCCCCTATTATATTCCTGATCTCGTTTATTCCCTCCGGCCATCATAAGCATTTTAGTCGAACGTTTCATTCGTTTTACCTCCTTAAGCAGTGGGTGCGGGCGCTGCTCCGCCATCAATAGTCAATAAACTGTTATCAGGGGAACAACAAGGATTTCCTATCATACGAAATGAACCGCCGGTCGGCGTGGTAGAAACACAGGCAGAATAACGTGTACGGGTTCTAATGCCTGCCGCAGTTACTTGAGAACAGTTGCGCTTAGTCAGTGGATATAATTCGGTCCCAGAACCAATGGTAATATAGACAGGAGCATTAATAGTTGTTGCCGTAGGTATCGTTTGCGCGACAACAATGCAATACTTCTCCCTGTTTTTATAACTACCAGCCGGGAGGTTGATTTCAAGATTGCCGCCAGTGAATGCGACAGCCTGGGAAATTACTAAGTTATCGCAAAGCTTACATACAGGTTTGCAAGACATAATTTTACCTCCAAAAAAATCAAGGGCGGCAGACTATTGCCCGCCGCCCAAAGTAATCACGGCAAAGCCGGAATATAAAAGTGGTCTCTTTTAATCAGGTTAGCACCCAAAGCCACAACCGTTTCCGGTCCCGCAGAAGGGATAAGGCGCAGGAACCTGATATGCCGGGACCGGCATCGGATTGATACGACGGATCAGTTCAGAAGTCTGTGCCTCCAATGTGGCTGTCAAATAGCTGTTCTGGCTGGCCTGGGATGCTGCCAACTTAAGAGCCTGATTCTCAGACTGGAGAGAATCAATCTTAGACTGAACCATGAAATCCATCAGACCGCGATAGTTTGCGTTCTGGTTGTCAATGATATCGCGGGTGCTATTCTGAATGGTATTTCTGGTATCGCATGCCTGTGTAGCCATGTCATAGCGGACACCCTGGATTGCATTCTGTGTCTGGCAGCAACAATCCTGGAGGTTATAGCCAAGCTGACACATAGACTTGTCTACGCCACTGAAACCCTGAAGCATTGCAACATTGGTATTGTTGAATCCACTGGTAATTGCATTGTTCAGCGCATAGGTTGAATCACAAATACCCTGCTGGATGTTAGAAATACCACGCTCAACGCCATTAAAAGCAATTGCTTCATTCACATCTGCACGAGTGGCATAACCCTGGAACCCAGGGCTGTTAGAGCCGCTGCCAAAACCGCCCCAACCATTACCGCCCCAGATCATAGCCAAGATAATAATGGCCCACAGACCATCTCCCCAGCCGCCGAAGCCACTGTTGTTGCCGTTTCCGCTATCACTGCCAAGAGCGTAACCAGTTGCAAAATCGTTATCCATTTGTTTTCTCCTTATCAGTTATTCACACCGGTGTGCACCCCGGATGCGTACAAAACACATCCAGTTTTTTTCAAGACCCGGAAACTGATAGGGAGTTTTTATTTATCTATTACTTGGGTTGTTTATACCAAGTTGTCTGGCAATGTCATTGATAGATACGCCACGTTCTTTGGCCATATTTTCTGCCATTGTTTTTAATTGCTGAGGATTCTTTCCTTGAATCATTTTCAATGCTTGAGCCACTTGTGGATTTTGCCCCGCCATTTTTTGAAGTAGTTGCATAGGGTCTCCACCGCCCCGCATTGTTTGCACAAGCATCATAAGAGGGTTATTCATTGGTGCTATCATTGTTCTTTCCCCCGCCTTGTTTTAACTGTTCTACTTCTTGTCTAAGCAAGTTTAATTCATCCCTTGTTGCAAATTGATTTGTTTGCTGGAGGGGCTGATCTTGTTCATATCGGAATGAAAGAAAATCTGAGGAGCCGGTATTCTGATTAAATCTTTTGATGTATACCATTCCATGGCCTAAATCTGGCATAATGGTGCCAGGGCTAAAATAATCAGTCTGGACAGCGACAGCTTCCTCTCTGCTTGTTACCGGACGACAGGTATATCCATTTTGTTGGGTTTGCATTGAAGGTTGCTGTGGCTGTTGTGGTATCTGTGACCCAATATAAGTTTGCGGGGACTGATATTGCATCTGCTGCCCTTGGGGATAAAATTGATAGGGATTGTATCCATAAACTCCAGCCATTCTTTTTCCCTCGCTCTTTTTTATTGACATTATCATATCAAAAAATGGATATCCGCCTGTCCAAATGAAATCCAAATTAAGGACAAATTAAATACAAAAAAACTGCGGGGAATCACTCCCCGCAGTAAAAAGATTGTTCTGTTTTCTCCCGAATGTGCCGAAGGACATTATTTATTGTTCCTCTTGAGACATCCATCTCTGCCGCAATGGATTCAATCTGCCACCCACGACGATAAAATAAATTAAATATGGCTTTTTCTCTATCTGTTAGCCACTCACATTTTTCCATAGAGTTTAGTTGCTCTATGCTGTAAATGTAACGAGACAGAGACAACCGCCCTCCTTTTACAGCAAGCCTAAGCGACCAAGGATAGCAATCATCTCATCTCTTTTAGCAGGGCGCTCCGGGCTGGTGCCATCCACGATGCCATTTGCCACAGCCTTTGCCCAATGCCCCTCCTGTTGGGACCAGACAGGCTCAGCCAGCGTCTTCGCGTGGAGCTCTGCTTTCTGCATGAGCTGATAGGCTTGTTCGTTGGTCATTTCAGAGATCAACTTTGCAATATCCATGGGTTCATCCTCTCCTTCCAGCCGCCGGTTGACTTCGGCGGCAATCTCTCCGTGCCGATTGTATAGATAATCCCCCGGGCAGGCCTTGGCGGCAAACCACCGGTGAACCGTCATATTCTGCTTGTCCACCTGGCCGATCAGGGATTTATCCCCTTTCCACAGCAGTTTCTTGATCCCATTTCTCCGGCAGATATCCGTCAATAGGTCCAGCAATGCGGCGTAGGCTTTGTCCGACACCGGCCAATCCGGCGCCCCGCCGTTATTGGCCACCTCAATGGTAATGGCCCGATGATCGTTGGAGGCGCTGGAAGTACACCAGGACCGATTTGCTTCATCTACATATAAGGCAATCCGTCCGTCGCTTCCAATGCCGTAGTTGCTGCTGGCCTTGCGGGCCGGGTCGGCAAACAAGGCCCCGCAAGTCTCTACGCTGGCATTCCCTGCCATACAGTGTATAGAGATCGTGTCAATCACATGGTTGCGCCGCCCGGAATGATTGGGGGATCGTTTGGTGTAGGTTACAAGGGAGCTGTTACTCATCCACTCCTCACTCCTTTCAAGCGGGACAAAAAGTCCCCGGTCTGCTCTCTTGACAAACCAGGGCGGGATGGTATAATGAAAAACAGAAAGGGCACTGCTACAAGCGGTTCAGCCCAATAAACAGTTATCTAAAACAAGTATAGAAACCGTCACTTGGCCGAGTGGCGGTTTCTGCCTTTAATGCGAATCGTTACGGTATATCCAAAGATATGTAACGTAATCGTAATGGGCATGGGCCTCACCTCCTTTCGGAGGATGTGGCTAAACCGCCTGCCGTTTTGCGCAGCGCCTCTTTCTGACCCCTTTCAGGGCGCATCCATCATACCATGCCGCGCTGTGGATTGTCAATTTTTGCTGTCCCGTTACCAGGGGGCAGTTTTTTGTTTTTGCAAGCTTATCGGAACAGGTCTGCCAGCGTCTTTGTCTTAGACTTCATGTAGGAACGCTGGATATCGTTCCATTCGTCCATCTCCTTCTCCCAGCCGGTCCAGCCCTGCTGCTGCGCATACATGCGGGAGGCAATGTCTACGTCCACGCCCTCTTTCTCGCTGATTGCCTTGATTGCCATACGATTCTCATAAAAACGATTTGCCATACGAATTCTCCTCCTTTGTCTTTAGTTTTTGTTTGCGGTTTCTTTCTCAACTTCCGGGAGCCCCGCCACACTGGTCAGAAGGCTCACCACAGCCGCCAGGACAGCCGCAGAGGCCACCATGGGCCAGTTGACATCCCCCAGTGCCACGGCGGCTCCAATGCAGCCTACGGCGGTCTGCGCCAAGGTTTTGATGGCTCTCATTCCCGCCGCTTTCCACCAGGCTTTCCATTTTTCACTCATTCCCTTCACCCCCTCTCACAGCCCGATTTTTGCCAGCAGAAACGCAATCACTGCCGCGAAAACAGCCCAGATTGCTTTATCAGCCAACCCTTCCCACCGGCGTGCGGGCTTGATCTGGAGCTCACTCACCTGGCTGAGTGCCAATGTGATTTTAGAGGACATTTCATCCAGCTTGTCCA
>ENA-UESI01002247-UESI01002247.1-human-gut-metagenome-genome-assembly--contig:-NODE-2247-length-10415-cov-21.128555_pt1 | contig 10415 bp, 7 predicted proteins | sample MGYA00243005_ERZ508006 | MGnify/ENA primary metagenome ERZ508006 (study PRJEB26167, sample SAMN06115436) | human gut metagenome | host: Homo sapiens | place: China:Shandong | collected 2015-06-10... | reverse complement strand
GAACCTGATGAAGAACTGTCAAAGGTTTTGGATGAATCCGAACGGTCTAAAATTAAATTAGGAGCGGATTCCATAGACTCCATCTGTGTGTTTACCGCCATATTGCGTGAAGGTGTCGTGTATTCGCATCAGCAGATAGAGATGCTGGATGTTTCGGAAGATGACATATTGTCCCACTACAATGCCCTTACCCCGTTGCATTCTTATCAAGGAGAGGAAATGCAGATAACAGCAAGCGTTCCTTATGCCGACAACCTAAAAAAGCAAGAAACCATCAATGCCGGTGGCTTTGTCGTCGGTAGGGAAAAAGAGGTCCGTACTATTTTAGAATGCCTCGAACGCTCAGAGAACAAGGGCATACTGATTGTCGGTGAATCCGGTATCGGGAAGAGTTCCATCATTAACGCCTTTGTCAAAGATATCTGTGAGAATGAAGACGAGATGTTAAAGCAAATATCTATTGTCGGACTCAATACGGCAAAACTGCTCGCATCAACCTCGTCTGAAACGGAGATAGCACAAAAAGTTGTCAATCTGATGCACAAGCTCAACCAATTGGAACAAGCTGTGCTGGTGATTGATGATTTACAGGTCCTTTTGTCGAACAGGTCGCGCACACGGGAAGCACCGACGCCGACGTACATCTCCACGAAATCCGAGCCGGAGATGGAGTAGAACGGCACACCGGCCTCACCGGCGCAGGCGCGGGCCAGCAGGGTCTTGCCGGTACCCGGAGGGCCCACGAGCAGGACGCCGTGGGGGATGCGGGCACCGAGGGAGTTGAACTTGTCCGGGCTCTTGAGGAACTCGACGACTTCCTTCAGCTCTTCCTTCTCCTCGTCCTCACCGGCCACATCGGCAAAGGTCGCAGTCTTCTTGTTCTCATGCTCATCCTTGACCTTGGCTTTGCCGACGTTCATGATGCCGCCGCCACCGGCACCGCCCCGCATCATGGAGAAGAGCAGGAAGCCGGTGCAGCCCAGCATCCCCAGATAGAACAGGATCTCCATCCAGGGGATGGTCTCCTTGAGGGTGGTGTAGTCGTAGGTCATCGGTGCGTCGGGGTTCGCCGCATCGTAGGAAGCGATATATTTGTCCACATTCTCAATGAAAACGTAGGCATAGGGCAGCTTGTAACGGACGGTCACAGTGCCGTCGTCGTTCTTCACCGCGCCGACGGAAGCCGAGGAGGTGGAGAACATCCCGCTGAGCAGGCCGCCGGCAGCCTGCGTGGTGCCGGCCGCGGACGAAGTGTCCGGCAGGGCCAGGTCGCCCTCCTTCAGCGTCAGGGTGATGATGCTGGTGTTCCGGTCCAGCGTGAAGTCCGTGACCTGATTGTGCTCAAAGTAATGCACCACGGTGGAGTAGCTCATGGTCGAGCCGCTCGTGCTGCTGCCGCTGGTGCCCAGCACCGACCAGATCATCAGCACAGCCGCCAGAGCCAGCGCCAGGATCAGGGGGTTAAAGCGAGGTCGTTTCGGTTGCAAAAGGGATCAACTCCAGTTCTATTCTTACTTATTTTTCGTAGACAGCGGGCTTGAGCACGCCGACATAGGGCAGATTGCGGTATTTCTCATCGTAGTCCAGGCCATAGCCCACCACGAACTCGTCCGGCACCTGATAGCCCTCGTAGTCGGGCTGGATGTCGGCCTTGCGGCGGCTGGGCTTGTCGAGGATGGTGCAGATCTTCACGGAGTTCGGGTTGCGCATCTTGAGCATCGGCACCAGGTTGGACAGGGTGACGCCGGTGTCGAGGATATCCTCCACGATCAGCACATCCTTGCCGGAGAGGTCGCCGTCCAGATCCTTGATGATCTTGACCAGGCCGCTGGAGGTGGTGTTGCTGCCGCCGTAGCTGGACACCACCATGAAGTCGATGCTGCACGGGATGCTCACCGCCCGCATCAGGTCGGCCATGAAGACCACCGAGCCCTTCAGGATGGAGACAAGGACGAGGTTTTTGCCCTCGTAGTCTTTGCTGATCTGGGCGCCCAGTTCCGCGACCTTGGCCTTCAGCTGTTCTTCGCTGACCAGAACTTTCTCGATATCGTCGTGCATACTCATTGTTGTTCCTCCATTTTTTGCGCTTCCATCTGCAAGACGTTTTCACTGTCCGCCGTGGGAGCCAGCCCGTCGGCAAAGCCTGCACCGCAGACCCACACGACCTCACTCCCCGCCGCAAGCAGCGGCAGACGGTCTCGTTCTTCGGGCGGGATGCCCGCTTCGTTCATCCATTTGCGCAGCTCTTTGCGGATGCCGCGTCCCGCCGGGCGGAACGTATCCCCCGGCTGGCGGCAGCGCAGCGTGAGCGCAGAATATAACATTATTATTCTAGCATAATCTGCCTGATTTTTTAAGTCTTTTTTATGAACACCCTGTGTTTTTTCTTGAAAACCGCCCGGAATCTGCCGGGCTGCGAGCATCCAGCCCCCCGGAAGGGCGATCTCCAGCGGTCCTGCCGGGTCAAACGGCAGCGGGAGCACCGCAGCCGCCGGGTCGTCCGGGGCCGCCGCGGCGGGCATTTCCTCTGCCCAAAGCACTCCGCCGCCCGCACAGAAGCGGACGCTTCCGGTCAGCTGGACGGCCCCGCTCCCCTGCTCCACCAGAGTGCTGAGCAGGCGGATGTATTTTTCCTCCGCATCCCGCACCGGGGCCACCAGACTGTGCAGGGCAGCTTCCAGGATCAGCGGGTCGGCCTCCTGCAGCCCCTCCAGCCCCCAGACGGGCCGGCCGCTCTGCAGCGCATACCGCGCCCCCGCCGGGAGGGCGGGCGGCAGCAGGACTTCCGCGTCTTCCAGCAGCTCTTCCGCCCGCTGTGCAAAGTAGGCATCCGCGCGGGCGGCCTTTTCGCAGAAGCGGGCGAAATTCTCCTCTGCTGCCTCGTTCACCGAGCGCAGGGCCGGGAGCGCCGCGTGGCGCAGCCGGTTGCGGGCGTAGGCATCGGAGGCATTCGTCTCGTCCGTCACCCAGCGCTGGCCGCATGCCGTGCAGACCTGCTCGGTCTCCGCGCGGGTCAGGCAGAGCAGCGGGCGGCAGAAACCAGGGCGGCTGGGCCGGATGCCCGCTGCGCCGTGGAGACCGGCCCCCCGCGCCAGCCGGAACAGCAGCGTCTCGGTCTGGTCAGTAGCAGTATGGGCGGTGGCGACCGCATCTATCCCACCGGCCCGCAGAGCATCGAAGCAGGCATAGCGGAGCTTCCGCGCCCAGTCCTCCCCCGGATGCGCCGGAACGGCAGCGCCCACGTCAGCCGGGTGGAACACGCGCAGCGGCACGTTCAGCCGGGCGCACTCGGCGCGGACAAAGGCTTCGTCCCGGTCGGCGGGCTCTCCCCGCAGGCCGTGGTTCACATGGCAGGCCGTCAGCTCGTAGCCGAACACCGGCTGGATCCGCAGCAGCAGCCGGAGCAGCGCCATGCTGTCGGCCCCGCCGGAAACGGCGGCGCACAGCCGCTGCCCCGGCGCGAACAACTTGTTTTCCTGCGCGAAGGCGCACACTTTTTCCACGATCTCGTTCATCAGCGTTTGAAATCCACATCCATAAAGCGGGTATGCGCGCCATCCCAGCCCAGCGGCACCGTGCTGGTCTCGCCGTGGCGGTTCTTGGCCACGATGCACTCGGCGGTGTCGGCGTCCACCTCACCGCCGTCTGGGTTCTGGCTGGCGTAATAGGAATCGCGGTAGAGGAACAGGACGCAGTCGGCATCCTGCTCGATGGAACCGGAGTCACGCAGGTCAGACAGCTGCGGCCGGTGGCTGGAGTTGTTGCCCTGCTTTTCCACCGCACGGGACAGCTGCGACAGCGCGATGATGGGCACGTTCATCTCTTTGGCCATGATCTTGAGGTTCCGGGTGATGGAGCTGATCTCCTGCACACGGTTCTCGGTGCGCTGGCCGGTGGTCATCAGCTGCAGATAGTCGATGACGATGAGCCCGACGTTCGGGCGGGTGGGGTCCTGATTGACCCGGCGGATCTTCGCCTTCATCTCGGTGATGGTGATGCCGGACGTGTCGTCCATATAGATGGGCGCATCGTGGAGCTTCTCGGTCGCCATGGCCAGATACTCCCAGTCCTCGGCACGGAGGGCACCGGTGCGGAACGCCTGGCTGTCGATGCCCGCTTCCGCCGAGAGGATGCGGTTGGTCAGCTGTTCCTTGGTCATTTCGAGGCTGAAGATGGCCACCGGTACCTTCTGCTGCATGGCCACGCGGGTGGCGATGTTCAGCGCAAAGCTGGTCTTGCCCATACCGGGGCGGGCAGCCAGGATGACGAGGTCGCCGCGGCCCAGACCGGTCAGGACGGTATCCAGCAGGCGGAACCCGGTGGGGATGCCCTTGTATTTGTCGGCATCGGGGCCGCTGATCTTCTGCAGGTTGGTCAGCGTTTCCACCATGCTGGAAGAAAGAGGCGTCAGTGCGCTGGAATCCCGCCCGGAGCGAATCTCGTAGATGCGCTGCTCGGCGTTTTCCAGCAGCAGATCGGCGTCCGGCTCATCGCCCGCATCCTGCAAGATATCCTTCGCCACCCCCATCAGCTGGCGGACCAGATACTTTTCCTGCACGATCTGGGCATAGGCCTTGACGTTTGAGATGCTGGGCACCGTCTCGGCCAGACCGGTCAGGTAGACTTTCGCCTCGTCCGCGCTGGGGAAGACGCCGTCCGAGATGACTGCGTCCAGCAGGGTGACGAAGTCGATGGTCTGGTCGCTCGTGAAGAGCCGCAGCATCTCGGAATAGATCTGTGCATTCTGGCGGGTGTAGAACATCTCCGGCCGGATGATCTCGACCAGGTCGGTCAGGGTATCCGGCTTGAGCAGCACCGCGCCCAGCACACTCTGTTCGGCCTGCATGTTGTAGGGCAGGTTGATGCCCACGCTCTCCAGATTCAGTTCGTTGGTATAATGTCGTTCGTTCGGCATGGTATCGTTTTCCTCTCAGAAACCCAAAAAGCGCCCCCTGCACTGAGGGGGCGCTGACAGGCATTTTGGGATCAGGCCTGCTCCACTTCCACCATGATCTTGAAGGAAGCCACGACACCGACATGCAGACGCACCTTGGCGTTGAACACGCCTGCGTCCTTGATGTCCTTGGTCTCCAGCTCGATCTTCTTCTTGTCAATGGGAGCACCGGCCAGCTGGGCCAGAGCCTCGGCAACTTCCTTGCCGGTGACCTTGCCGTGCAGGCGGCCGGATGCGCCGCCCTTGGCCTTGATGGTCACGGTCTTGCCGTTGATCTTCGCCGCCAGAGCCTGGGCAGCAGCCACCGTCTCGGCCTCGTGGAAATCCGCAGCAGCCTCCTTGCCGCGTGCGATATTCACCGCGCTGGCGTCGGCCACAGCGGCCAGTTTGCGCGGGAACAGAAAGTTGCGGGCGTAGCCGTCGGAGACCTCGTGGATCTCGTCCTTCTTGCCAATGCCCTTGACGTCCTGCTTCAGAATCACTTTCATGATAGTATCCCTCACTTCTCACCGGAAAAACCGGTGCCGTTCTTGTAAGTTCTAGTATACAGCAATTGACCGCTTCCGTCAACTTGATATCCGACCGCATCGCCGGGCGCTTTTCCCTCGTGCAGCCGGGAAACTGCTGTTATGCCAGTTCGTTTTCCGCCACCGACAGTGCCACCTCGATGACCTTGTCCATATCGTAGTACTTGTACTCGCCCAGACGGCCGCCGAAGATGACGCCCGGCTCAGCATCGGCCAATTTCTTGTATGCAGCGTAGAGCGCACCGTTCTTCTCGTCGTTGACGGGGTAGTACGGCTCATCGCCTTTCTTCCACTCGGCGCTGTACTCGCGGCTGATGACCGTTTTGGGCTGAGTGCCAAACTCAAAGTGCTTATGCTCGATGATGCGGGTGTAGGGGGTCTCGGCGTCGGTGTAGTTCACGACGGCGTTGCCCTGATAGTTGTCGGTGTCCAGCACCTCGGTCTCGAACCGGACGCTGCGATACTGCAATGCGCCCAGCTGGTAGCCGAAGTAGGCATCGACGGGGCCGGTGTAGACGACCTTCTCCGCCAGCTTGTCCAGAGACGCCTTCTCGGCCAGATAGTCCACGTTCAGGCGGACTTCCACGCCGTCCAGCATCTTTTCCACCAGAGCGGTATAGCCGCCGTTGGGGATGCCCTGATACAGCGCGTTGAAATAGTTGTTGTCGTAGGTAAAACGGACGGGCAGGCGCTTGATGATGAACGCGGGCAGCTCGGTGCAGGGGCGGCCCCACTGCTTGCCGGTGTAGCCCTTGACCAGTTTTTCGTAGATGTCGGTGCCCACCAGACTGATGGCCTGCTCTTCCAGATTCTTCGGCTCGGTGATGCCCGCTTCGGCCTTCTGCTGCTCGATCTTGGCCCTGGCCTCGGCCGGCGTGACCACGCCCCACATCTTGTTGAAGGTGTTCATGTTGAAGGGCATGTTGTAGATCTCGCCGTGGTAGTTGGCCACCGGGCTGTTGGTGTAGCGGTTGAACTCCGCGAACTGGTTCACATACTGCCACACAGCCTTGTTGTTGGTGTGGAAGATGTGGGCGCCGTAGCGGTGCACGTTGATGCCCTCCACCGGCTCGGTGTAGATGTTGCCCGCGATGTGGCCGCGCTTGTCGATGACGAGGCAGCGCTTGCCGGCCTTCTTCGCCTCGTGGGCAAACACTGCGCCGTACAGACCGGCACCCACGATGAGATAATCATACTGCTTCATGGGAAGATTCCCCTTTCCTCATTTTTTCGTATCCGGAGCGCTCTTTTTCTGCGACTCCCGGTACTGGTCGATGGCGGTCTGGATGCGCGCCCGCGCCGCCTCCGGAGTGATGTGCTTGAGCTGGGCCGCCGCCATGGTCTGGTGGCCGCCGCCGCCCAGCGACTCCATGATGACCTGCACATTCACGGCCCCCAGGCTGCGGGCCGAGACATTCACGCCCGTGCCCACCTGAACGGCCACGAAGCTGGCATCGACGCCCTGAATGGTCAGCAGGTCGTTTGCAGCCTGCGCCACGGCCACGCGGGCCTCCGGGGCGAGCTCGCCGCCCACCGAGATGGCACAGCCTTTGTACATCTGGGCGGCTTCCACCAGCGCGGCCTTGGCGTTGTATTCCACCATCGTCACATCGAACAGCTGGCGGACCCGCTCGGTCTCCGCGCCATAGCGGCGGAGGGCCGCAGCGGCCTCAAAGGTGCGCACACCGGTGTGCAGGGTGAAGTCGCGGGTATCCAGCATGATGCCGGAGAGCAGGCCCTCGGCCTCCACCCGGTTGGGCTTGTCGTCGCGGTCGCCGACGTACTGCAAAAGCTCGGTGACCAGCTCACTGGCCGAGGAAGAATAAGGCTCGTGGCAGACCAGCGCGGGGTTTTCAATATAGCCCACGCCCTTGCGGTGGTGGTCGATGACGGCCACCTTGCCGCATTTTTCCAGAATTTCCTTGCTCTCCACAAGGCCCACCTGGTATGTATCCACCACAACGCACAGCGTCTGCTTGGAGATGATGGGCAGTGCCTCTTTCGGGTCAATGAAGTCGTCCCTCTGGCCCGCGCGGCACAGCGCGTCGATCAGGCTGCCCGCCAGCGTGGCGTCCCGTTTGACGGCGATCACCGCCGGGACATCGCATATTTTACAAATGCGCAGCACGCCCTCGGCGGAACCGATGGCGTCCAGATCGCTCATGCGGTGGCCCATGATGACCACATGGTCGGCCTCCTTGATGAGCTTGACCAGCTGGTCGGCCACGATGCGGCTGCGCACCTTGCTGCGTTTTTCCACGCCGTGGCTCACGCCGCCGTAGAAGGTGAAGCCGTCCGGCGTCATCTCGGCGGCCTGGTCGCCGCCGCGGCCCTGCGCCATATCCAGCGCCTGCACCGCCATATCCTGCGCCTCCCGCAGGGTCTTGGCCCCGCGGCCGATGCCGATGGAGATGGACAGGTTCACGCTGGGGTCGAGGGCGCGGATCTTATCCAGCACATCATAGCCGCGCTTTGCGTACTGTTCCAGATGGCGCTCTTCCACCACAGCGATATACCGGCCGCTGGCCACCCGGCGCAGAAAGCCGGTGCCCCGCCCGATCAGATCCTCCAGCACACGGTTGATGCCCTCCAGCAGGCGGGCGCGCTCGCTATCCAGCATATCGCTGAAGACATCGTCGTAGCCATCCACCAGAAAGACCATGTAGCCGGGGCGGCTGGCCTTGTACTCGGCCTCCACCCGGCGCAGCGCGGTCTCTTCGTTGAAGATCAGGAGCGTGACGCTCTCGCTCTGGCCCGGCACCGTGGAGCTGTGGATGCTCCACACGCCGTCGGCCAGGTTGAGCTGCTGACCGTCCGCCGTGCGGCAGAGCTGCAGGTCCAGGCCGGGCAGCAGCTTCTGCGCCCGGCTGGCCAGACGGTCTTCGCCGCCCAGCAGTCGCTGGCGGAATGCGGTGTTATACCACAGCACCGTCTCGCCGGAGAGCACCGCCGCCGGCTGAGACAGGGATTCCAGACTGTACTGGGTCTTGGAGTTTTCAAAACTCCCGCCCGTTACCCAGCGCGCAAGCCAGCTGCGCAGCCGGTAACGGAAAAGCCCCATCCCGATGCCCCACAGCACCACCAGCACCACCAGCACCGGCCAGCCCGCCGGGCGCTGGACGAGCAGCACCAGAAACAGCAGGCCGCACAGAACGGCCAGCGCGCCGGTCAGTATCTCAAGCGTCCATCTCGGTTTTCGTTTCATCAAATCTTCTGCCTCCTGATCTGCCGCCGCGTCGGGCGGCCTCTATCAGACCTCCATCAGGATGGGGAGGATCATCGGGCTGCGCTTGGTGCGGCGGTAGATATAGCTGCTCAGCGCCTCGCGCACACGGGTCTTAACGCTGTTCCAGTCGCGGACGTGTTCGTCCACGCAGCGGTCCAGCGCGTTTTCTACGATGCTCTGGGCACCGTCCATCAGGCTCTCGTTCTCGCGCACGTAGACGAAGCCACGGCTCACGAGATCGGGGCCGGCCAGCACCTTGCCGGTCTTGCTGTCCACGGTGGCCACGATGATGACGAGGCCGTCCTCCGACAGGTGCTTGCGGTCCCGCAGGACCACATTCCCCACATCGCCCACGCCGAGGCCGTCCACCATGACGGCACCGGCCGTGACCGGTTCGCCCAGCTTGATCTCATCCCTGGTCAGGATGACGTTGGAGCCGTTTTCTGCGATGAGGATGTTGCTGGTGGGGATGCCGAGGCTTGCGGCGGTGAGGGCATGCTTTTTCAGCTGCTTGTACTCGCCGTGCACCGGCAGGAAATACTTGGGCCGGGTCAGGGTGAGCATCAGCTTCTGCTCCTCCTGGCAGGCGTGGCCGGAGACGTGGACATCATACATGCTCTCGTAGATGACCTCCGCGCCCAGCAGCAGCAGACCGTTGACGATCTTGGTCACGCTCTTCTCGTTGCCGGGGATGGGGTTGGCGGAGATGATGATAAAGTCGCCGGGGCCGACGCGGACCTGGCGGTGGCTGCACGAAGCCATGCGGGAAAGGGCGCTCAGCGGCTCTCCCTGGCTGCCGGTGGTGATGAGGACCACCTGTTCCGGCGGGTACTGGTTCAGCTCTTCCACGCTGATGAGGGTGCCCTCCGGGATGTGCATATACCCCAGCTCCTGCGCCATGGCCGTGTTGTTGACCATGCTGCGGCCGCTGAATGCCACCTTGCGGCCATCTTCCACGGCCAGGTCAATGATCTGCTGGACGCGGTAGATGTTGGATGCAAAGGTCGCAATGATGATGCGCTTGTTCCGGGCGCGGGCAAACAGGCTGCGCACACCGGCGGCGACCTTCTGTTCGGTGGCCGTAAAGCCCGGACGCTCGGCATTGGTGGAGTCGCTCAGCAGGGCCAGAACGCCCTTCTGGCCGTACTCGGACAGGGTGGTCAGGTCGGTGACGCCGCAGGCCAGCGGGGTATAGTCGATCTTGAAGTCGCCGGTCTGGATGATGGTGCCTGCCGGGCTGTCGATGGCAAAGGCCACCGCATCCGGGATGGAGTGGTTCACATGGATGGGTTCCACCGTAAAGCAGCCCAGCTTGAGCTTCTGCTTGGGGGTGATCTCCACGAACTTGGTCTTGCCTGCCAGGCCGAACTCTTCCAGCTTGTTCCGGATGAGGCCGCAGGTCAGGCGGGTGCCGTAGATGGGCAGATCGAACTTTTGCAGCAGATAGGGGATGCTGCCGATGTGGTCTTCGTGGCCGTGGGTGATGAGCAGGCCCTTGATCTTCTCCTTATTCTGCACCACGAAGGTGAAATCCGGGATGACCAGATCCACGCCGTACATGTCGCTGTCCGGGAAGACGAGGCCGCAGTCCACGATGATCATATCGCCGCAGCACTCATAGACCGTCATATTCTTGCCCATACATTTTATTTCTCTTACAAAAATAACTGATTTCCATCTATTTTAAGAACAAAAGCGCCGCAATTAT
>ENA-UESI01002241-UESI01002241.1-human-gut-metagenome-genome-assembly--contig:-NODE-2241-length-10432-cov-5.581845_pt1 | contig 10432 bp, 8 predicted proteins | sample MGYA00243005_ERZ508006 | MGnify/ENA primary metagenome ERZ508006 (study PRJEB26167, sample SAMN06115436) | human gut metagenome | host: Homo sapiens | place: China:Shandong | collected 2015-06-10... | reverse complement strand
TCCTTTACTTCACGATTTCTTTGCGTGGTACGGCGGACCGCTTGATACCGCAAATATGCCGAATGTCGAAAGCCTTTTTAACCGTGAAAAAAATGTAATAAAAACCATTTCACAGAATGAATCCTGCGTAATAGTCGGCAGACTTGCAAACGAGATTCTCAAAAACAAAAAGCATACATTCAATGTATTTGTATCAGCCGATGAAAATACCGAGGCAGAGAGAATTTCCGAAAGGGATAATCTTTCCGTAAACGATGCTCTTAAAAAGGTCAGAAAGGTAAACCGTGAAAGAGCCGACCATTGCAAATACTTTACATCTTCCGAATGGGGCAATGCAGATAACTACGATTTGTGCATAAAGTCCGATACATTCGGCTGTGATGAGAGCGCTAAAATTATTGAAGAGTTATTCAGAAAGAAATTTCCGAAATTCAAATGATTTGTCACAGATATCTTTGTCAATTCTTATTTACATTCAATTTCAGTTATGGTATAATCTTGATGATAATAACTACCTTTATTAAATTAATTTAACGAAAAGTTGGGCTTAATATGGATAATGAAATGAACAATGTAACTAATGATATTGAAGTTAATGATATTTTTGAGGAAGAGGTTAATCTCACAAGAAGTGAGTCAAGAGAGCAGGCTTTTATGCTTTTGTTCTCAAAGTCTTTTGACGATGAGCCTCTTGAAGAAACAATAGATGATAATTCGGAAATGTTTGTAGGCGGTGTTTGCGCATATGCTCAGGCTGTAGTTTCCGGCATTGAGGACAAGCATGAGGAGATTGACGAAATCATTGCAAGCCACCTGAAAAAGGGCTGGACTCTTTCAAGGATTTCAAAGCCGTCGCTTGCTATTCTTCGCCTTGCAATCTATGAGATGAAGTATCTTGACAATGTTCCGCAGAGCGTTTCAATCAACGAGGCTGTTGAACTTGCCAAGAAATATACAATCGACGAGAGCAAATTTGTAAACGGTATTCTCGGCACATATTCCCGTGAATTTTCGGGAAAGTCGGAGAAGTGATATGAGCCTTTTTCTCGGAATTGACACTTCAAATTACACAACATCAACCGCCCTTTACGACAGCAAAACGGGCGAAATGGTTCAGCAGAAAAAACTTCTTCCCGTAAAAGAAGGTCAGCTCGGACTTCGTCAGAGTGACGCTGTGTTTCACCACACAGCACAGCTGCACACGCTTATTGAAGAACTTTTGAAAGATGTTGATACAAGCAAAATAGCCGCAATTGCGGCGTCAAGCCGTCCAAGACCTGTTGACGGCTCATATATGCCGTGTTTCACCGTTGGAGAGAACACGGCAAAAATTTTATCTTCCGCAATGAAAATCCCTCTTTACACATTTTCACATCAGGAGGGACATATCTCGGCAGCATTGTTCGGCTCGCAGAGAACAGATTTGTTTGATAAGCAGTTTATCGCTTTCCATGTCAGCGGAGGTACAACCGAGGCAGTATTTGCCAAAGGATTCGGCACGGGCTTTTCCGTTGAACTTGCGGCACACACACTCGACCTTAATGCAGGACAGGCGATTGACCGCACAGGACTTATGCTCGGTTTAAAATTTCCGTGCGGTCCTCAGCTTGAACAGCTTGCCCTTAAAAATACAGAAAAAATCAAGGTGAAACCAACTCTCAAAGGCTGTGATTGTTGTCTCAGCGGAGTTGAAAATCTTTCCAAAAAGCTGATTGACGAGGGTAAATCTCCCGAATATGTTTCGGCATTTTGTCTTAAATATATTGAACAGACCTTGTCCGAAATGACCAAGCGACTGCTTGAAAAATACGGAGAAATTCCATTGCTCTTTGCAGGCGGAGTAATGTCAAATCAAATAATAAAAAATTCTTTTGAAGAAAAATATAATGCAATATTCGCACCGCCGCAGTTTTCGGCAGATAACTCGGCAGGAATTGCATATTTAGGATACAGGAAGTATAACGATGTACACACCCGAGTTTAGCAAACCACGAGTTTTAAGTGTTTCACAACTGAATTTCTATATAAAGTCAATTATTGAAAATGACGCAAGGCTGAATTTTGTCTTTGTTACGGGTGAAATTTCAAACCTAACCGACCACTACAGAAGCGGACACATCTACCTTTCAATCAAAGACGAAAAATCCGTTATAAGAGCCGTAATGTTTGCCGGCAATGCCCGTAATTTAAAGTTCAGACCGACCGACGGAATGAAAGTAATCTGCCGTGGCAGAGTTGCAGTCTATGAACCCACAGGTCAGTATCAGCTTTATATTGAAGATATGCAGCCCGACGGCATAGGTGCGCTATCGCTTGCTTATGAACAACTTAAAAAGTCACTTGCCGAAAAAGGACTTTTTGCTCCCGAACATAAGAAGAAAATTCCGCCGTTTCCGAATTCAATCGGTGTAATTACTTCTCCCACAGGTGCGGCAGTTCAGGATATCCGCAACATTCTTTCAAGAAGATTTCCGTCTGCTGACATAATTATGTGTCCCGTACTTGTTCAGGGCGATAATGCTCCCGCCCAACTTATTGATGCCGTACAGAAACTTGATAAATACAACGCCTGTGATGTTATCATAATCGGCAGGGGCGGCGGTTCAATTGAAGATTTGTGGGCATTCAATGATGAAAACCTTGCTTATGCAATCTACAACTGTAAAATTCCCGTAATTTCCGCTGTCGGTCATGAAACCGATTTTACAATCTGTGACTTTGTATCCGATCTCAGAGCGCCGACTCCGTCTGCGGCGGCAGAGCTTGCAGTTCCCGATACTGCGGAGCTTGTTGATTACTATAAATCGCAAAAGCAGTATGTTTCGTCAATGGCAACATTGAAATTAAGACAGAAATATAATGCTCTTACAGAATTAAAAACCAGACTGTCCGTTGTATCACCACAACAGAGAATTTTTGAATATGAAAAATCTCTTGAACTTTGCAAAACGAAAATACAGCATTTTGTTCAGGAAACAATAAATAAAAAGACTGCCGACATCACAAAGACAGCCGCAAAACTTGAAGGACTCAACCCCGTTAAAATTCTTTCAAGAGGTTATTCGATTGCCGAAAAAAACGGTAAGGCGGTAAATTCCGCAAAAATGCTGAAAAGCGGAGATGAATTTACACTCCGTTTTTCAGACGGTGAAATAAAGGCAAAAGCAACAGGTGAGTAAAATGGCATTTACACATTTACATCTTCATACAGAATACAGTCTGCTTGACGGTGCCTGCCGTCTGAGCAGACTTGCAAAAGCCGCAAAAGAAAAAGGAATGACTGCACTCGCAATCACCGACCACGGTGTAATGTACGGTGCAGTCGATTTTTATAAAGAATGCAAAAAGCAGGGTATAAAGCCGATAATCGGTTGTGAAGTGTATGTTGCACCGCAAAGCCGTTTTGACAAAACCACATCCTACGGAAAGTACTATCATATGGTTCTGCTCTGCAAAAATCATACAGGCTATCAGAATCTTATCAAGCTTGTGTCAAAGGGTTTTACAGAGGGATTCTATACAAAGCCGAGGATTGATGATGAACTCCTTGCCGAGTATCATGAGGGCTTAGTCTGCCTCTCTGCCTGTCTGGCGGGTGAAATTCCTCAAAAGCTCCTTGACGGTGATTATGCCGGTGCAAAGTCAAAGGCAGAATTTTACCGTGATATATTCGGGAGTGAGAACTTTTTTATAGAGCTTCAAGACCACGGAATTGAGGAACAGAAAAGGATAATTCCAAGCCTTATAAAAATTGCCCGTGAAATCGGTGTTGACATTGTTGCAACAAACGATTGTCACTATATCGAAAAACAGGACAGCACGGTTCACAATATTCTTCTCTGTATTCAGACCAACCGAACAGTCAATGACAGCGACAGAATGGAGTTCAAAACTTCGGAATTTTATCTTAAAACAGAAGATGAAATGCGTGAGGTGTTTGCAAGTTACCCCGAAGCAATCGACAATACACAGAAAATTGCCGATATGTGCAATGTGGATTTTGAATTCGGTGTACGCAAGCTTCCGAGATTTGATGTTCCTAATAACGAAGATCATCTGCATTATTTCAGAAGAAAATGCTACGAGGGGCTTTATAAACACTACGGAGAAAATCCTGACAAAGCTCTGATTGACCGACTTGAATATGAAATCAACACGGTGTCGCAAATGGGTTTTGTAGATTACTACCTCATTGTAAATGACTTTGTAAGCTACGCAAAATCATGCCAAATTCCTGTCGGACCCGGCAGAGGCTCGGGTGCAGGCTCGCTTTGTGCCTACTGCATAGGCATAACCGCAATCGATCCGATAAAGTACAATCTTCTTTTTGAAAGATTTCTCAATCCCGAAAGAGTCAGTATGCCCGATTTTGATGTCGATTTTTGTAAGGAACGCAGGGGAGAGGTTATCGACTATGTTGTGCGTAAATACGGCGAAGATCATGTTGCACAGATAATTTCATTCGGTACAATGGCGGCAAGAGGTGCAATCCGAGATGTCGGAAGGGTGCTTGAAATTCCGTATGCGACAGTAGATTCTGTTGCAAAGCTTGTTCCTATGGAACATGATATGACAATCGAGGAAGCGCTGAAACTGAGTCCCGATCTGAGAAGTCGCTGCAATAACGATCCGCAGATAAAAAAACTGCTTGATGTTGCAATGAGCATTGAGGGAATGCCTCGCCACGCAACAATGCACGCCGCAGGCGTTGTAATCACCGACAAGCCCGTCAGCGACTATGTTCCGCTGTCAAAAAATGACGATAATGTTGTAACACAGTTTACCATGACGGCACTTGAAGAACTCGGTCTTTTAAAAATGGACTTCCTCGGGCTCAGAAACTTAACGGTAATCAATGATGCAGAAAAGCAGATAAAACATAAAAATCCCGACTATACTCCCGATATGGTTGATGAAAACGATAAAAAAGTTTTTGAAATGTTTTCAAAAGGATACACAGAGGGTGTGTTTCAGTTTGAAAGCCAAGGAATGAAAAATGTCCTCACTCAGCTAAAACCGGAGAGAATTGAGGATCTTATAGCCGTTACGGCACTCTATCGTCCAGGACCTATGGACAGCATCCCCGTTTATATTGACTGTCGTCACAATCCGTCGCATATTCGTTACAAACATCCGCTTTTAAAGGAAATTCTCGGAGTTACAAGCGGCTGCATAATTTATCAGGAACAGGTTATGCAAATTTTCAGAACGCTTGCAGGCTACAGTCTCGGCAGAGCAGACATAGTGCGCCGTGCAATGAGCAAGAAAAAACTTGCCGTAATGGAGTCGGAGCGTGAAATATTCATCCACGGTCTTACTGATGATGACGGAAATATCATAGTTGAAGGATGCATTCGCCGTGGGGTTGATGAAAAAACGGCAATTTCCGTTTATGATGAAATGGAAAGCTTTGCACACTACGCTTTCAACAAATCCCATGCGGCGGCATATGCCAACATTTCCTACAAAACTGCATGGCTCAAATGCCACTATCCCCGTGAATATATGGCGGCTTTGCTTTCAAGTGTTCTTGACAATCAAAATAAACTTGCATCATATATCACTGAGTGCAAACGGCTCGGAATCCGTGTATTACCGCCTAATGTCAACGAAAGCAATCTTCATTTTACGGTCAGCGGAAACGATATCCGTTACGGACTTCTTGCCGTTAAAAATCTCGGCAGAAATTTCATAGATGAAATCATTTCGGAGCGCATAAACAATCCTTATAAAGATTTCTTCGATTTCTGCAAAAGGCTCTACGGCAGAAATATGAACAGCAGAGCAATTGAAAGTCTGATAAAATGCGGTGCATTTGACGGTCTCGGAGCAAATCGCAGACAATTGCTTGCAATCAGTAAAACCGTACTTGATGATGTTGAGTACGAAAGCAGAAGAAATGCGGGCGGTCAGATGTCATTTTTTGATGATGCAGAAGTTGATGCTCAATCATCAAAGCCCAAAATTCCCGACTTGCCCGAATTTCCCGTTTCTGAACTTTTGCATATGGAAAACGAAATTGCGGGAATGTATCTCAGCGGTCATCCGCTCGATGAATACACAACTTTTTCAAAAGCAATCCATGCCGACAAAACGGGCGATATAATCAATAATGACAGCGGTATGTATTTTGACGGAAAAAAAGTCAGCCTTGTCTGCATAGTTGCAAAGCTGAAAACCCAGCTTACAAAAAATAACAGGATTATGGCTTTTGTCAATGCCGAGGACAGATACGGAATGCTCGAAATCGTGATTTTCCCGAATGTATATGAAAAATATTCCGCACTTCTCGGAGCAGGCGGTGCGTTGCTGTTCCGTGGAACTGTCAATTTAAAAGAAAATGAAGAGCCGAAAATCATCTGCGATTCCATAGCGTCTGCCCGTACAAACGAGGATTGCAAAAATAACCCTTTTGCAATAAAAAACACAGAACATTTTTCGCAAAATTATCAGATGCAAGCCGTGAAAAATGATACACAAAAGCCTTCTGCGTTGTATTTGCGTATTGATGACCTCAATACCGACAAATACAACCGTGCAAAGCGTGTTCTTGACATTTTTGACGGCAGAACGCCTGTTATTTTCTATCTTACCGACACTAAAAGAAAGGTGAAAGCCCCCTCGTCAATGTGGGTTGATATCAATCCTGTAATGATAAAAGAACTCAAATATCAGCTTGGTGACGAAAATGTGGTGGCAAAATAACCAAAAACAAACTTTTATTTCAGTTATTTGTAATAAAAATTAGTGAAAGCTATTGAAAGTTTCGTTTTTATGTATTATAATTTATGTTGTTAAAAACACTTTATTGCATAAAAGTGCAGAAGTATATGATGCTTTACAGCGTGAAAGTGCTGAAAGCTTAGGAGGAAATTAAAATGAAAAAAGCTAAAAAGATTGTCGCGGTTGCTCTTGCGGCGGCTTCTATGTCACTCGCATTTGCAGGATGCGGCGGTTCTGCAGAAAGCTCAAAGGCAGATAATTCAGCCACGGACGGTAAGGTTTACAATATTGGTATCTGTCAGCTTGTTCAGCATGAGGCTCTTGACGCCGCAACAAAAGGCTTTAAAGATTATCTTACTGAGAAACTCGGTGCAGACAATGTAAAGTTTGACGAGCAGAATGCTCAGGGCGATTCCGCAACTTGTGCTACAATCTGTAACCAGTTTGTTTCTTCAAACTATGACCTTATTCTCGGCAACGGTACTGCCGCACTTCAGGCAGCATACACAGCAACACCGAATATTCCGATTCTCGGTACTTCAATCACAGACTACGGCACAGCGCTCGACAAGTCTGATTGGAACGGCGTTTCGGGTATGAATGTTTCGGGTACAACAGACCTTGCTCCGCTTGATCAGCAGGCGGCAATGCTCAAGGAGCTTTTCCCCGATGCAAAGAATGTCGGAATTCTCTACTGTTCGGCTGAGGCTAACTCAAAGTATCAGTGCGATACAATCACTCCTTATTTCAAGGATGCAGGCTATACTGTAAAATCATATTCATTTGCAGATTCAAACGATGTTGCCGCAGTTGCAAAGACTGCCTGTGACGAGAGCGATGTTCTTTACATCCCGACAGATAACACAGCGGCATCTAACACAGGTATCATCGACAATGTTGCCACAGCCGCAAAAACTCCTATTGTTGCCGGCGAAGAAGGCATCTGCAAGGGCTGCGGTGTTGCAACACTTTCAATCAGCTATGATGAACTCGGCAGAAAAACAGGCGAAATGGCTTACAACATTCTTGTAAATGGCGAGGACATCACAAAGATGAAGGTTGAGGCTGCTCCGAATGTAACAAAAGAATATATCAAAGATCGTTGTGACACATACGGAATCAAAGTTCCCGACGGTTACACAGAAATCAAAGCAGAATAATTCATATTCAGAAAAATAATATTGGCAGGGGTGCCGTGCAAGCGACACCCCGATATTTTATGTATAGGTGGTTTTTATGGATTTTTTAGCAAACTACTTCGGTTCTCTTAATCCAATGAGCTTTTTATCCGCACTTCCGGGTAATATTGCTCAGGGTATAATCTGGGGACTTATGGGACTCGGTGTATTTCTCACCTTTAAGCTTTTGAACTTTGCCGACCTCAGCGTTGACGGTTCATTTGCAACAGGCGGTGCAGTAACCGCAGTTATGCTCATCAACGGCTGTCCCGTTTGGGCAACAATCATCGTAGCAATCCTTGCAGGTCTTGCGGCAGGTCTTGTAACGGGACTTCTTCACACGCTTCTCGGAATCCCCGACATTCTCGCAGGTATCCTCACACAGATTGCCCTTTATTCAATCAACCTGAATATTATGGGAAAATCAAACCTCCCAATCAGCTACAGAAACTATACGCTTGTTGTTTCTGCAAGTAATATAAATATGGCAATTCTCGTAGGTCTTGGAATTTGTGCCGTTGTAATTGCCGCAATGTATTGGTATTTCGGCACGGAACAGGGTTCAACAATCCGCTCAACAGGTTCAAACCCTGCAATGAGCAAGGCACAGGGCATTAACATCAATTTTACAAAGGTAATTGCTCTTGCACTTTCAAACGGACTTGTTGCACTTTCGGGTTCACTTTTTGCTCAGTATCAGGGCTTTGCGGATATCAACATGGGCAGAGGTGCAATCGTAATCGGTCTTGCCGCTGTAATCATCGGTGAAGTTCTCGGTGAGGCAATTTTCCGCAAGCACATGAATTTCATCATCAGAATGCTCTTTGTAATTGTCGGCGGTATTCTTTATTATATCGCAATGGGCATCGTACTCTGGCTCAAGATGCCGACAGACGATACAAAGCTCTTTACGGCAATTATCGTTGCAATCTTCCTTGCAGTTCCGTATCTCCAGAAAAAGAGAAAGACTTCATTCAAGAAGGTTGCAAAAATGAATGCTAAAAACGCACAGAAGGAGGGTTAAGAATGCTTGAAATCAAGAATGTATGGAAAACCTTTAATAAAGGCACAGTAAACGAAAAGCAGGCGCTCTGCGGAGTAAATCTCACCCTCAATGACGGCGATTTTTGTACGGTAATCGGCGGTAACGGTGCAGGCAAGTCAACAACACTCAACGCAATTGCAGGCGTGTGGCCTGTTGACTGCGGTCAGATTCTCATTGACGGCAAGGATATTTCAGCATTGCCCGAGCATAAAAGAGCGCCGTACCTCGGCAGAGTATTTCAGGACCCGATGACAGGCACGGTAGCCGATATGGAAATTATAGAAAACCTCGCAATTGCCGCAAGACGAGGCAAAAAAAGAGGACTTTCATGGGGTGTAAAGGCTGACGAAAGATTTCGTTACCGTCAGATGCTTGCAGAGTTCGACCTCGGACTTGAGGACAGAATGTCATCAAAAGTAGGACTTCTCTCAGGCGGTCAGCGTCAGGCAATAACACTCCTTATGGCAACAATCAAAAAGCCAAAGCTTCTCCTGCTTGACGAGCATACAGCCGCCCTTGACCCGAAAACAGCCGCAAAGGTGCTTGAACTTTCCGACAAAATCATTGCCGAAAACAACCTTACGGCACTTATGGTAACTCATAATATGCATGACGCAATTACTCACGGCAACCGTCTTATTATGATGAGTGACGGCAAAATTATCCTCGATATCTCAGGTGAAGAAAAGAAAAATCTTACGGTCGAACACCTCCTCGAGATGTTTGAAAAAGCAAGCGGTTCAAAGCTTGAAAACGACCGTATGCTTTTAAGTAAGGAAAAATAATTTAAAATTACAAGTTATAAAATAAGTTATAAAAAAATCTCCAAACTGCCCGATACAATAGTCGGGCAGTTTTATTTTGTTTAATGAATATTGAATAGTGAATGTAGCATTGTAACCGTTTGTACAAATAAATGTAGCGGCGATCAGTGATCGCCAATTGTTTTGTGTGCAAACACAAAACAAGCATAATATTCCCAAAAACTTTTTGCTCCATTGCTGAATTGTAACATTCAAACATCGAACTTTTAACAAAATAGCATTAACAATTTTGTAATATATCGCAAAATATTTGCTTTTATGGAAATTAAAAAACACCGATATATAGACGAATTCTACAAAAAAAGCACCATAACTTGTGCATAACATAAAAATATCTTGTCAAAACGGCAAAACTGAATGTAAAAACAAACACAAAACTATCACATTAAACAAACACAATAAAATTATTGCAACCTAATTGAAAAAATCAATCTAAAATGGTATAATCTACTATAAAGAATATGGGTTAGTGTTCACATTTTGACTGAAACAAGCTCAAGGACACATTTTTTAGCTAAAGACACGGCACTTTTTGTAAATTAGCAACAAAATCCCGTGGCTTTGCCGATTATGTTTCACCGTTGGTCAGGCGGTAAAGGACATACAGAAATTCCTCAGGCGGCACTTCTCCTACGAGGATTACAGGATATTCATGCTGCGGT
>ENA-UESI01002239-UESI01002239.1-human-gut-metagenome-genome-assembly--contig:-NODE-2239-length-10434-cov-15.624216_pt1 | contig 10434 bp, 9 predicted proteins | sample MGYA00243005_ERZ508006 | MGnify/ENA primary metagenome ERZ508006 (study PRJEB26167, sample SAMN06115436) | human gut metagenome | host: Homo sapiens | place: China:Shandong | collected 2015-06-10... | reverse complement strand
CGCACCAACCGCCGCTACGCCAATACCGCCGACATCTACTCATACGGCATAACGCTCTACTACCTGCTGAATGACAATATGCTGCCGCTGACCGAGGGCAGCTTTACGGAAAATCAGGTGAACGACGCTATATTCGCGCGGCTGAACGGAAAAGCATTCCCCCCGCCGAAAAACGGCTCGGCGCTGCTGAAAGAGATAGTTATGAAATGCTGCGCCTACCGCCCTGAAGACCGCTTTCAGGACGCGGGCGAGATAATAGAAGCGTTTAATAACGGCAAGGTCGAGAGCCGCTGTCAGCCTAAGATAATGCCGAAGCCAGCCGCTAAGGACGCCTACGCTACCGTTTACGCTGGCGAGGGCGAAGAGCCGCAGAGGGCGCAGCAGAAAAACCGTCCGCAAAACGTTTCGCCTGTTTCGCCGGTGATAAACCGCCGCCCGCCTGCAAGACCTCAGCAGCGCCCGCCGCAGTATCGCGCCGGCAATACGAATGACCCTAACCCCGGCGGGCGTTATCCCACGGGGCAAAGACCCGCGCCGCGGCAGTACGGCTCTTACAGACCAAACGATTCATACCGTCCGAACGGGCAGTACGGCACATACCCGCCGCGTGGAACATACCGCCACGCCCCTGCGCCTGCGCCGAAAAAGCAAAAGCGCAGCCCCTTCGCCGTGCTGTCTGTGATGATCACGATATTCACGGTGGCGATAACGGTGCTGCTGGTGTTTTATGTGCTGAATATGGAGGACGGCGAGAGCGGCGCGCAGGCTAAGCTGTACAAATACACATACGATATGAATGAGGGAAGCTTTGAAGATGGATACGAACCGTACTATTTACTACAAACCGAAGCCCGCGAAAACGGCTTCGCTGCTGATAATAGATAAGCTCTGCAAGCCCACGGTGGTGACCCTTACGGGAGATAAAACGCTGGGGCGCGATTATCCGCAGGCAGACTGCGATATACGTCTGCTCTCGCAGATAGTCAGCCGCCGCCACGGCGAATTTATATTCGATGACTCTGACGGCGCGTATTACTATATCGACAACAACAGCTACAACGGCACATACATAAACGGCGAGCGCCTAGCGCCGTACAACGACCGCGGCTCGCGCGCATACCGCCTTTCAGACGGCGATATTATCCGCATAGACCACGCCGAGCTTCATTCGCCCCACCCCGACGCGGTGCTGATAGTTTTCAGCACGAACTTTGATATGAACGAGAAATGGAGCACGCTGGATATTAGCCGCATGGACGCGCTGAGCATCGGCAGGGGCGAGAACTGCACTCTGCGGCTGGGCGACCTTATGGCTTCACGCTGCCACGCTATGATGCTGCACGAGGGCGGCTGCTGGTATATAGAGGATAACGGCAGCACCAACGGCGTGGGCGTGAACGGCGAAGAGATCTCGCGGCAGACGCGGCTTTTCGACAACGACGTTATACGCATAGCGAACACCACGCTCGTCATGACCCACGGCAGGCTTTTTTACAATAACGGCGGAAAAGAGCGCTCGGCGCTGATGGTGGATATACGCGCGAAGAAAGTAGACTTCGGCAGAAAGACCCTGCTGAAAGATATACGCGCCGAGTTTGAAAACGGCGACTTTGTGCTTATACTCGGCGGCTCGGGCGCGGGCAAGACCACGCTTATCCGCGCGATATTGGGCGAGAGCAAGGCTGAGGGCAGGATAATACTAAACGGGCAGGACTTATACAAAAATTTCAAGAACATGAAATCGCAGATAGGCATGGTGCCGCAGTTCCTCACCCTGCGCAAGAACGACACCGTGCGCAACACGCTGATGGATACGGCGGGCATAAAGCTGGGCAGCTGCACCAAGCAGGAGCGCGAGCAGAGGGTGGATAATATACTCGAACACGTCGGCATAAAAGAGCACCAAAACAAGCTGATAGGTCAGCTAAGCGGCGGTCAGCAGAAAAAGGCGGCGGTGGCGAACCAGCTCGTCGGCTTTCAGAAGGTATTCATCTGCGACGAGCCTGACTCGGGACTGGACGCGGCTTCGCGCACGCAGCAGATGGAGATACTGAAAGAAATATCGCAGGAAAACAAGATAGTAATGGTGATAACCCACGAGCCGGACGACGCAGTGCAGGTGATAGACGGCGTGAAAAAGAGCCTTTTCACCAAGGTGATAGTGCTGGCGCGAAACTCGGTAGACCGCGCGGGACACCTAGCCTTTTACGGAAGCGTGGAAAACGCGCTGGCGTTTTTCGGCGTGAGCAGATTGCAGGACATAATGATAGAGATAAACCCGCCTGCCGAGGGCGGCAAGGGCAGGGCGGACGAATACATCCGCAAATACAAAATGCTGACTGGGGGCAGGAACATTGGATAACGCATCATTCGCGGCGCAGACCTCGATATACTTCAAAAAGATACGGCGAATAGCGCTGAAAGAGAAGTTTTGGAAATTCGTAGTGTTCGCGGCGATAATCTCGCTGATAGTGGCGCTGGTGGTCGGAAAAGATATGTTCACCACCTACGAGGCTACGAAATCGGGCTTTTTCTCGATAGCTTCGGCGGGGATATGGATAGGCATATTCAACTCTATACAGAATATCTGCAAAGAGCACGAGATAATACGCGCCGAGTACCGCTCCGGCATGAAGATCTCGGCTTACGTCACGGCGAACGTGCTTTGGCAGTTTATCATCTGCTTGATACAGTCGGTGATAATGACGGCGGTATGCGCGGCTTTTATCGACTTTAACAGCGAAGGCATAATCATGCCCGCGATAGCGGAATATTTCATCACTATACTGCTCATCACATTCGGCGCGGATATAATGGGCATAATGATAAGCTCGATAGCGGGCACGCCCACCACCGCCATGACGATAATGCCATTCGTGCTGATATTGCAGCTAATAATGAGCGGCGTGCTTTTCGACCTTACGGGCTGGAGCGAGAAGATCTCTTACATAACTTTCAGCAAGTGGGGCATGAGCGCTTTTGGCAGCACCGCCGACCTAAACAGCGACGCTTTTCCGCTGAAACTCAGCGAGGTGTTCCCGCAGGTGGTGAAGCTTGAAACTGAGGACTGCTACGACCACACTGCGGGCAACCTCATGAGCGCGTGGGGAATGTGCGCGCTGATAAGCGCAGTCTGCTACGTCGTGAGCATACTCAGCCTGAAAATAAGAAACCACGACTCCTAACTTGCGCAGGGGGGATTAGGCAAGATGAAAGTGAAGAAAGACGAACTGAAAATAAAGGCACAGCGGGCGTTCGCCATGCCGAATATGACATTTGATATTAGCATAAGCACCCACAGCGGGCTTGTGCGCGAGGTGAACGAGGACAGCTTTTCGCTGAACGGCTACCGCAGGCGGCGGGAGAAGAGCGCGCTCACCTACCGCGAGCAGATGACGGGCGGGGCTTTTATGCTGGAAGTCTGCGACGGCATGGGCGGCGAGGCTTGCGGCGACCTTGCGGCTGAAACGGCTGCGGTGCACAGCGCGGCGCTTTTTGAAAAGCTCAACACCCTGCCCGCCGAAAGGCTGGAGGGCGCGGTGAACGAGTACGTCGCGGAGGTGAACGGCGAGATATGCCGCCTGCTGGGAAACAGCGGCTCTCATCGCGGCGGCACTACCTTTGCGCTTGTGTATATCCGCGGCGGGGTGGCTTACCCCTTTTCGTTGGGCGACAGCAGGATATACCTCTGCGCGGGCGGGAACATCGACCAAATAAGCTTTGACCACACGCTTGCTATGCGCAAGTACATGGCGAACATCTACACGCTCGAGGAGGCGGAAAACAGCCCCGACAGCCACAAGCTTACGCTTTTTCTGGGCGTAGACGCAGAGGGCAGAGGGCTTACGGCGCAGACCTACGAGCCTATACAGCTCGAGCGCGGCATGAAGCTGCTGCTTTGCAGCGACGGCCTTTACGATATGTGTCCGCAGGAGGAGATAGCGCGGATAATGTCGGGCGAAACGCTCGGATGCGCGAAAGAGCTTGTAAAAAGTGCGCTGGCGCACGGCGGCATAGACAACATAACCTGCGCGGCGGCGGGATTTATAAAGTAAAACAGCACCAAAAACGGGAGAAAGCTTCAAAAAGGCTTTCTCCCGTTTCTTAATATCAGTACCTAAAAATCACTTTTCGCATTTATGCCGAATGTGTATGATCTGCGGTTTACTTGGTGGTGATGACCTTTACGTCAGACCAGTCGCCGTAGATCTTCTTGCCGCCTACGGTGGTGTAGCTGCGTACTTTTACGAAATATGTCTTGCCCGATCTCAGCTTGCTTACGCTCAGCGAGGTCGTGCTGTTGGTCTTTACATACTTCGATCTGCCGTTCTCAAAGTCGGAATTGTTGGCGTATTTGAGCTGGTAGCCGTCAGCCATGCTCTGCTTTTTCCACTTTGCGGTAAATCCGCCCTTAGCCGCCTTTATCTTGGTTATCTTCTGCTTAGCGGTGGATATTTTGAAAGTTTTGCTGAAGCTTCCGCTGTATTCGCCGCAGCCCTTTACGGTAACGGTCGCCATGCCTATATTCTTGTTATTGGAGTAAGAAACGGTGAAGTCTTTATTTAGTGTGAGCTTTTTGCCGCCGAGGTATGCGCGGACTTCGGGGGTCTTGGTCTTGCCGTCGTAAACGTACTTGCTGCTGGAAAGTTTTATGCGCGCTTCGGAGATGAGGCGCAGGCTCTCGGGCTTGTTGCAGTGCATTTTTGCGGACTTTATGTCTTTTCTGAAATCGCCCTCTATGGCGTTCCACTCGTCGGCGCTGCCGGTGTACCAGATGTTCTTTACGGGCGAGTCGGCGAAAGCTTCCGTGCCGATGGTCTTTACGCTCTTAGAGATTATGACGGTCTTGAGCGAATCGCAGAGCGAGAATGCGGAGTTGCCGACGCTCTCTACGCTTTCGGGTATCTTTACGGTCTTGAGCGAGGTGGCGGCGAACGCCGCTTCGCCAATGGTCTTTACGCCGGGCTTGATGTCAACGCTTTCGAGGGATAAGCACATCGAGAAAGCCGCGTCGCCTATGCTTTCAACAGATGCGGGTATGGTTATGCGGTAAAGCGCCATGCAGAGCATGAAAGCGCCCTCATCTATCTGCGTAACGCTGTCAGGTATCTTGACGCTGAAAACCAGCGCGCCCGCGAATGCGCCGCTGCCTATGCGCTTTACGCCATCGGGTACTTTAGCCGTGCCGACAACGTAGTTTGCGCTTACGAGTACATCGTTTACCACAACGTACTGGTTTTCTGCGACCTTATTGTTCAGCCATGCGCTCTCGAGAAAAGCCAACATGCCGAAGTCCTGCACGGTAGAGGGTATGGTAATATCGCTGAGGTTTTCGCAGGCGTAGAAAGCCATATTGCCGATGCTCTCAACGCCCTCGGGGATAACTATTTTCTCGAGGGTGGTGTTTTCCTGAAAAGCGGCCTCGCCTATAGCGGTAACGGGCTTGCCGTCTATCTCAGCGGGAATGGTGAGCGACTTAGCCTTGCTCTTAAAGCCGGTGATGGTGATATTGCCGTCGTTGTCGGCTTTATATTTCAGACCCTTAGGCACGCTTGCCTCAGCGGTGATGTCGGCGGTGTTCACGTCAGCGGCGCTTTCGTCGGCAGACTTAGTATCAGCCGCGCTGTTCTCCTCTGTTTTGGACGAGGTATCTTCAGCAGAGTCGGCAGAATCATCGGTATCCGCAGTATCGTCCGCGAGCGAGCTGTCATCTGCGCTGTCAGAAAGAAGGCTTTCGTAAGCGTCGATCAGGTCGGGCGAAGCCGCAGGCTCAGCAAAAACGGCGGCAGAAGAGCCGAAAGTAAGGGTAACGGCAAGCGCCGCAGCCAATATTTTTTTCATAGTGCATATCTCCTTATATCAGTAACGTTTGAGTTGCCTTTTGTTTTATGAATAAATTATAACATCTCAAAGCGTGGATGTCAATGAAGATAAGGAGAAATTAAGATTTTTCAAGGGAAAAACCAAGAAAATTGGAAAATATAAGAGTAAAAGTATTAACAAAATATTCGATATATGTCAATTTCGCCGTAAAAGTGCAAGTTTCGCCGCAATTATTGAAAGGTGTGTCGAAAAATGGTAGAATAAAAGAGGGCAGGGGGTCAGCCGTGGTGGGTCTCGATACCCGCGAGGTAATCGGCGGACACCTTATAGAACTTTGCGAGTTGGATAAAGAGGTGAAGGGGTATCTCGCGCTTGCCGCTTTCGTAAAGCTGGTACTGCTGGCGGGTGATGCCGAGGATCTTTGCGACTTTTTCCTGCGAGAGGTCGTTATCCTCGCGCATATCGCGTATACGCTGATAAAAATACATACAAACTGCTCCTTAGCTATTTAGTTATTATGTAGATTTTATCACATATAGCGCGTAAAAGGCTTGATTTGCATTCATACAAATGCTATAATTATCTTGCACGCAAATAAATGCAAATATACAGACACAACGGAGGTAAAGACTATGAAAAAATTAACAGCGGCGGTGTGCGCGGTGCTTATCGCGATGAGTATGGTAGGCTGCGGAAGCAGCGGCTTGTCAAGCAAAAAACACAATAAAGACAGCAAAAGCTCTGCAAGCGCCGGCGCGGGCGATAACAGCGCCTCAGACTCCAAAAAGTCGGTAATGGACGTTATTGCAGGCGGCGCGGCAGCAGACGATGCGGATATCGAGATAAACACCGACTACGAATACAAGACCTTACTCGGCGATGGCGTAAGCACCGATAAGGCGCAGCTCGACAGATATGTAAATTCCTGCATGAATTTGGCTAAGGCGATAGCGGCTGACGATTTTGAGGCTTACAAAAAAGCATCAAATTTTGAGCTGTTGAAAGAGCTTGAGCCTGAAGATACCGAGAGCGATATGCAGGAGAATCTTGACGATGACCGCGATACTTTTGAAAGCGCAAGTGTAAGGAGCGAGCTGCTGGAACAAAACAAAATAATGAAAGTGTATTTGCAGGAAGAAAAAGAAGATGCTCCCGACGGATATACATACTGCACTGGGGCATATGTGATAATAGTATTGGAATGTGAAAACAATATGGGGCATCTGGCTTTATATTTTGACTTAGACAGTTTTGACGGAAAAATATTGCCTTCTCTTAACGGTACCGACACCGTAACGCTCGAAGAAATGGAAGAAGCAGACAGCGAATTTGACGCTGAGAACGGCTCGGGTGATTCCGAGTACGATAAAAAATCGCAGCTGAAAACCGCTAACAGCAACAGCAAGACGGCTTATGTTGCTTTGGCTGAGAATTTGGCGGACGCCGAGACCTGCGGCTACCCGATGGACAGCGTATTTTCGGGCAGCTGCGATGAAAGTTGGCAGGTAACGCCAGACAAGGTGTATGACGCGAGCGACCCCGAAAGTATCAGCGAGGGCGGCGCGAAAAAGATAGCTCAGGCGCTTTGCGACAACGCCGACGCGGGATATTTTATAGTGCTGAGGGTACAGCTCAACGGCAGCGACGGGTTTGCAGTGCAGTGGACGAGCGACCCCTCGGGCGGCGTTTTCGGGCAGTATCCGAATGCGATAATGTCAGAAGCGTATGACGGCGGCGGGCTTAGCTTTGGCGAGTATCATGAGTGAAAATATTGATGACGGAGGTCTGCAAAATGAACAGCAAGAAACTTATATCTTTTATCTGCGCGCTTTCTCTCACTCTCACCCTCCCCGCCTGCGGCAGTACTGAAAATGACGACACCCGCTCGCGTGAAACTGCGGCTGCTACCGCGCAAAACGGCTCTCAGCAGTCGGCGGACGAGCAGGGTCAGCAGACCACTAAGCAGTCCGAATCGTCCGATACGGCTAAGGATAAGCTTGACGAAGCGCTGGGATTGAAAGAGCAGTCCCCTGCCCTTTCCGAGGACGAGCTGAAAGAAAAACTGGAAGCCGAAGCGGGCGCGGCGGCGAGCAAGTGGTACTATGACGATTACGACGGCGATGGTACTAAGGAGGCTTTTGGGCTTATCGGCAAGGATGAAAATAAGATAATTGCGGTGTACGGAGTAGACAGCGAGGGAAATGTAACGCTTATGCGCGACAGCTTTTGGGGCACGAATTACAATGTAGCTTTTGATTCGCTGGTGGAATACGGCGGCAAAAAGTATTTTTCAGTCGATACAAACTGCGGTGGTTCCGGTGCGGTATCGTCGGTATTTTCTTTTAAAGACGGCAAACCTTTTGAGCTTGCGCTTTCAAAAAGCGAGGAGCTTTTCGGCTTCTATGCTGATGAGGACGGTGCGTTTACGCGTGAAGAAGGCTCGTGGGCGCATGACAGAGCGCGAGTTGACCTCGAGTATGATGAAGCCTCTCAAGATTTCACGATAGCCAGCAAGCCCGCCGACAGCGGCGAATGGAAGCAGGCGTATATCGACTATATAGACAATACTATCGCGGAAACTTACAGCGATTCGTCAATGTTCTTCGACTGCTCGCAGTTTACGATAATTTATATTGACGGCGACGAAGTGCCTGAGGTTTTTTACGATTCGGGCTTCGGCGCGGGCGGTTCGGGTCTGCTGACGTATGCTGACGGCGAAGTTTCAGAGATACACGGCGGCAACAGCTCGGGCATTTCCTATATCGAAGCGGGCGGCATATTCAAGTACAGCAGCGGACATATGGATTCTTTTACCGACGATATTTACACGATAAGCGGCGGCAAGCCTAAACTAAAACTCAGTGGAAAATATTATCTGCCCGACGGTGCATATACAGGTACGGGCGATGTGCAGGACTATTACGAATACTACATAAACGATGCGCAAGTGCCGAGGGGAGTGTACGAAAAGAAGCTCGCGGCGGCTTTCGACCAGTCGTCCGCGAAGTGGGCGCTCGACGGCGAAACTTACACATATTACGACATAACGAGCGCGATACAGGGATATTAAATTGAACGGAGTGATGAAAAATGTTTTGTCCGAAGTGCGGGGCGCAGCTGCCCGACGTAGCGAAGTTTTGCGATAAGTGCGGAGCGGTAATGCCGCAGACGAATGCGAATAGTGCGGGCACATATGGTGAATATGAAAATATGAACACGCAAAGCACACCGAATAAGCAGGGCACGCAGCCGTACATGGGCGGCGCACAGCAGTCAGCGCCCGCGCAGAACGGCGATATGATACAGATGGTGCTCTCGCTGGTGTGCGCGGTGATAATGCTCATCTCGCCATTCATCAAGCTTTTCAACGTCGATTATCTTTTCGGCGATGAGGACTTTTCGCCCTCACAGATGTTCAGCATAATAAAAGACATCACGGGCGAGGCGAACGAGTACGGCGACCTAGATGGCGACGAGCAGACTATCGTGGTAGTTTCATACGTTATAATCATAGTTTACGCAGTAATGGCTATACTTGCGCTGGCTTCCATCGTGAAATGCTTACAGCGCATATCGGCTTCCGACAGCGAGCAGAGGGCGGAGTATTTTAAAAACGCATACTCGGCGAACCTCGCGGTATTTTTTGCGAACCTGCTGTTTTTCGGCGTGCTTGAGCTGATAAACGTGCTCGTCACGGCGGAGCTTGAGTCGGATAGTTTGGTGCAGGTGTTCACGGGAAACACGGCGTTTTTCGTGATGGAGATAATAGGCATCATCGGCTACATACTTGCCCGCATGAGATACAGAGCGTACAAATGATTTGGCGGCGGTATATTAAAATATGAACACGAAAAATATAAACATCTTCTGTATGAACTGCGGCCGCAGGCTTACTGACGAAGCACAGTTTTGCCCGAGCTGCGGCGCTGAGGTGGTGCGGTCAGAACAGCCCAAACAGCAAGAGCAGCCCGAGCAGACAGACCGCTACGCCACGCAGTATGCCGAAGACCCCGCGCCATACGAGCAGTTTGAGCCGTATGACACGCCGAGGTACGCTCCCCCGCCGAGCGAACCTGCTGCCCGCGGGCAGGAAGTGCCGAAGAGCCTTTACGCGATAGTGCTCTCGCTAACGCTGGCGGGCATGATAGTCGTAGGCGTTATCGGCGGAATGATAATACATTTCACGAGGTCGGGCGGGGAAAAGGTGCAAACGGCGCAGACCACCACCGCCGCCACTCAGCCCTCGGGCGGCGCGGCGTACTTAGTATTTATCCTGCCCGACAATTATTTCTATATGGACAACAGCGGCGATATGCACAACGTGCAGTAGCAGAAAAGCTCCCCCGAAATGAAAACTCGAGGGAGCTTTATTATGTTTGTTCACCCGCTCAAAACACCAACCGCGCAAACTTCCCCCTAGGACAATATTCTTATTTGTCAAACTTGAAAGCGCCTTTCTCCATCATTGACAGCTTTTACGCCTGTCAAGATTGAAAACACATAGCATTTGCAGGAGTTTGCGCCATCTTTGACAAATAACTTTATTGACTGCGCCGCGTGATGACTTTCACCAAACAAAAACGCCGACCGTTTATCAGCGCGGACAAACTC
>ENA-UESI01002230-UESI01002230.1-human-gut-metagenome-genome-assembly--contig:-NODE-2230-length-10485-cov-3.450711_pt1 | contig 10485 bp, 10 predicted proteins | sample MGYA00243005_ERZ508006 | MGnify/ENA primary metagenome ERZ508006 (study PRJEB26167, sample SAMN06115436) | human gut metagenome | host: Homo sapiens | place: China:Shandong | collected 2015-06-10... | reverse complement strand
CATGCGGTTCAGTCGGTCGGACTCGTTGCCGATGTCCTCCACGAACTCCTTCACCGTGTCCATATCCATGTTGTTCTGCAAAATGGAATCGGTCAGCAGCTTGATGGAGGCCAGAGGGGTTTTCAGCTCGTGGGAGGCGTCGGAAACGAACTGACTGCGCTTGCGCTCGGAGGTTTGCAGCCGCTCCGTCAGGTCGTTGAATTCCTCGCCCAGAACGGTCAGCTCATCGCTGCCGCCCATGTCCACCTTGTGGGAGTAATCCCCCTCCCGGATGATGCGCATGGAGGCCATGATCCGGTTCAGACGCCGGGAGAAAGCGTTGGAAAAGGCCACGGAGAAGGCTGCAACGATAATCTCCAGCATCAGCGTGATGCGAAGCAGGGTCTGCTGGAGAGATTTGATCAGTGTGCCCTGCGTGGTATCGTACTCCGTCATGTATACGCAGCCCACCACGGTGCCATAGTAGACAATGGGGGTCGCCGCGCGGGAGTCGGTGATGCCGTCGTGGTACGTCCATGTAAAGACGTTGTTCCCCTCCGGGGCCTGCTTGCTGACGGTAAGCGCCTGTAAGATCTCCGGAAGCAGAACGTAGGTGCCCACGGAAGCGCCGCTGCTGTCATACAGCGCCGCACCGCTGTGGTCGGTGACCACGAGCCGGGTGACCTTCAGACTTTCCAGCTGATTGACGATGCCGGTAACAGTGGAACTGTTCAGCACCTCAAGGGTGGAAATTTCGTCGGAAGCAAGCAGACATTTTTCAATCATGGAGGCTTCCTTGCTCTGGTAGAACAGCTTGTGGCTGACGCCGGAGCAGTAGATATTCAGAAAAAACAGCACGACCAGCGTGACCACCACATAGGTCATGGCATACCGGAACTGAGTATTGCCGTAGCCCCGGAAGCCGGTCTTTTTACTTGCGGAAATAATAGCCAACGCCCCATTTCGTTAAAATGTACTTCGGCTCTGCCGGATTTTCCTCCAGCTTTTCCCGCAGACGGCGAATGTGGACGTCCACGGTGCGGATGTCGCTGCGGTATTCATAAGCCCAGATGGTGTCCAGCAGCGCTTCCCGGGAGTAGACCCGGTTGGGATTGCGCATGAGAAATTCAATGACGTCGAATTCCTTTGCGGTCAGATCGGCCAGCTGGCCGTTTTTGTAGGCGTTCCGGGCGTCCAGGTCCAGCGTGATGGTGCCGATGGTCAGGCTGTTTCCCGCGGCCTTTTCCTCGGTGCGTCCGGCGCGGCGCAGCAGGGCGCGGATTCTCGCCTTCAGCTCTAAGATGTTAAAGGGCTTGGTCAGGTAATCGTCCGCTCCGTGGTCGAAGCCGATGAGCTTGTCCATGTCGTCGCCCTTGGCGGTGAGCATGATGATGGGCACGTCGGAAAACTCCCGAATCTTGGCGCAGGCGGAAAGGCCGTCCATGTTGGGCATCATCACGTCCAGCACCACAAGGTCGGGGTGCTGGGTCTGCACGGCCTGCACGGCTTCCAGACCGTCGCTGCCGGTGATGACCTCGTAGCCCTCGTTCTGCAAGTTAAAGCGAATGCCCTTTACCAGAAGGGCCTCGTCGTCCACAACTAAAATTTTCATTTTCATCCTCCGATTGTAATAAGGTCAAGTATGGCTTCCAGACGCTTTTCTCCGATACCCTCCACGTTCTTAAGCTCATCGGTGGAAAGAAAGTTGCCGTTTTCCTCCCGGTATGCAATGATGCGCTGGGCAAGGACCTCTCCGATGCCGGGAAGTGCCGTGAGCTGCTCCGTGTCCGCCCGGTTGATGTCGATGGGGAACGTGACGGCCACTGTTTCCGGGGTGGTCGGCTCCGGAAGGGTGGTCTGGGGCGGGGACGTCTGCATGGAAGCGGGAACGGATAACTCCACGCTGCCGTGATTGCCGTTTCTGCCCAGAAAGAAGCCAAGGGTGAATACGGCGAAAAGAAGGGTTACGGCGATCAAAATGCTGAGGCGTGGTTTTTTCATGGGAATCTGCCTCCCGGATTGACTAGAGGGGGAAAAGCTGTTATAATATCTCCATCATTATACACGACTTTTCACCGCCGGACAAGTCCGGCGAAGAAATATTGAGGGGAAAATATGAAAAAATTGAGATTGCTAAGCTTGCTCCTGTGCGCCGCGCTCCTTTGTCAGATGGCGGTTCCGGCGTCTGCCGCGGAAACCGGCGCGTCAACGCAGGAAACGCAGCCCGCCGAGCAGCAGGCTGCCCAGATCCCCTTCGGCCGGGTCTGCATCGACAACGGCTGCCGCACCCTGAACGGCATGCGCCCTCTGGCGGGAAGCGACAGCCGGCTGGATACGGCGCTGGCGGCCTTCGCCTATGAGACGAATACCGAGACGGTCATCTACTCCTATAACCCCGATACCAAGCTGCCCACCGGTACCCTTGCCAAGATAGTCACGGCGCTGGTGGCGATCGAAAACAGCAATCTGGACGACATTGTCACCTGCTCTGACGGCATCCAGTCCAAGGTGCCGGGAAGCAGTCTGAAAATGAAGCCAAATCTGAAAAGCGGCGAGCAGCTGACTGTGAACGATCTGCTGCACGGACTTTTGATGATCGGCGCCAACGATGCCGCCGTGGCGCTGGCGGAGCATGTGGCCGGTACGACTGACCGCTTCAAGGAAATGATGAACGACCGCGTTAAGCAGATGGGCTGCATCAGCACGGAGTTCGGCAACATTTCCGGTCTGGATACGGCGACGTCCTACACCACCGCCCGGGAAATGGTGAAGATCACCATGGAAGCAACGAAAAACGAGACCTTCGCGGAGATTTTCAAGACGGGAACCTATAAAATTCCCGCGACAAATCTGGTGGAAAAAGAGCGCTCTCTCATCACGACAAACTATCTGGTTGACGACCACGTCATCACACAGTTCATGAGCTCCCGCTATACCGGCGGCATTGCCAGCTATACGGAGAATTCCGGGGCGAGCATCGTCGGCACAGCGGAACACAATAACATGCGGGTCATTTTCGTGGTTTTGGGAGCTGCCCGTAAGACGACCGAGAAGGGCATCGTGGAAACCTATGGTAACTTTGAAGAAATAACCGAACTTGCCAATTACGTTTTCAACAACTATAAGGTCAACCGCATCATTTACGATGGTATGGCGGTGAACCAGTGGCCGGTGTCCGGCGGCGAATGTCAGGTAGTGGGACAGTCCTTTACGGACGTGGATACGGTGGTTCCCGCCGGTGTTCAGATGAAGAATTACGTCATGAACTACACCGTGGAGGGCGGCGGCCTGACCGCACCTATCAAGAAGGACGATCAAATCGCCACGATGGAGGTCTGGTATCAGAATTCCTGTGTCACGGAGGTGGAGCTGTACGCCATGGCGGACGTCCGGGCGACGGGGGACACCGGCGTGTCCATCCGCTCCAACGGAGAGAAGGACGGCGTCGGCGGCTCCGGCGTGCTGTCCACCATCGGCACCATCTGCGTGATCGGTCTGGGACTTGTGGGCGCGTATCTGGCGTTCAATTCCTTTATGCGCTCCCGCATCCGCGCCCAGCGCCGCCGGAGACGGGCAGAACGCAGGAGGAGCCGGTAACGATGCTGAACTGGGACGGACTGAAAAGCGTCTGCGCCGACTGCACCCGCTGCGGCCTGTGCGAGACGAGACATAACGTGGTGTTCGGCGTGGGAAAAGAGGACGCGGACATCATGTTCGTGGGAGAAGGCCCCGGGGAACAGGAGGACTTGAAAGGCCAGCCCTTTGTTGGCCCGGCGGGAAAGCTGCTGGACGATATGCTGTGCATCATCGACCTGAGCCGGGAGACGAACTGCTATATTGCCAACATCGTCAAGTGCCGCCCGCCCCACAACCGTGACCCGCTGGAGACGGAACAGGACGCCTGCATCGGCTATCTGCGCAATCAGGTGGCGCTGGTAAAGCCGAAGATCATCGTCTGTCTTGGGCGCATCGCCGCCAAGCGGCTGATCGACGCGGACTACCGCATTACGAGGCAGCACGGCCAGTGGGTGGAACGGAACGGCGTCTGGATGACGGCGATATACCACCCGTCGGCGCTGCTGCGGGATGTATCCAAGCGCCCGGAGACCTTTGATGATCTGCTCGCCATCCGGGCAAAAATCCGGGAAATAGATGCAAATATGTGAAAAATCCGCTGTTTTCGTTTCCGAAAACAGCGGATTCTGCTCGTTAACAAACGGAATCGTTGCTGCCTTATGAAGAAATTGCATTATGGCTGCCGGTGACGGAAAACTCCACCCACTCGGCAATGTTCGTGGCATGGTCGCCGATGCGCTCAAAGTATTTGGCGATCATCAGCAGGTCAAGGGCGTATTCTCCCTCGGCGGGGTTCTTGGCGATCATGTCGATCAGACCGCTCTTGATCCGGGTGAAGTAGTTGTCCACCACGTCGTCGTGCATCTGCACGGCCTTGGCGAGATATACGTCCTGCTTGACGTAGGCGTCCACGCTGTCCGTAACCATGGCGATGGTCTCCTTTGCCATTTCCCGGATTTTGGGGTATTCCTCGTGGGGATGGGCGATCATGCAGGGGATGATCTCCACAATGTCCTCCGCCTGATCTCCAATACGCTCCATGTCCGTGATCATTTTCAGCGCGGCGGAGACGGCACGCAGGTCCCGCGCCACCGGCTGTTGGCGCAGAAGCAGACGCATACAGATGGTCTCGATGGCGCGCTCCTCTTCGTCGATCTTCGTGCCGACCTTGGAGACCTTCTCCCCCAGCTCTTTCGTGTAGGAACCCAGCGCCTGCGTGGCAAGGGAGATGATCTCCTCGCACAGGGAACCCATTTCCGTCAGTTCCTGATTCAGCAGCAGAAGCTGCTCTTCAAATAATTCCCGCATTATCCGAACCTCCCCGTGATGTAATCTTCTGTCCGTTTGTCCAGAGGCTGAGAGAAAATCTGTTCCGTTCCGCCGAATTCCACCAGCTCGCCCAACAGGAAGAACGCAGTGTAATCAGAGATACGGACAGCTTGCTGCATGTTGTGGGTGACGATGACGATGGTATAGTCTTTCTTGAGAGACGCGGCCAGTTCCTCAATTTTCAAGGTGGAAATGGGGTCAAGAGCGGAGGTCGGCTCGTCCATCAGAAGTACCTTCGGCTCCACCGCCAAGGCTCTTGCGATGCACAGCCGCTGCTGCTGGCCGCCGGAAAGACCCAGAGCATTCTTTTTCAGCCGGTCTTTTACCTCGTCCCAGATGGCGGCATCCCGGAGGGAGCGCTCCACGATTTCGTCCAGCTTGGCCTTGTTGTGAATGCCGTGGGTGCGGGGGCCGTAGGCGATGTTGTCGTAAATGCTCATGGGGAAGGGGTTGGGCTTCTGGAACACCATGCCCACTTCCTTGCGCAGGTTGTTGACCTCTGCCTGAAAAATGTCCTTGCCCTCGTAGCGCACGTCTCCCGTGATCCTCACGCCGGGGATCAGGTCGTTCATGCGGTTCAGGGTTTTTAAGAATGTGGATTTGCCGCAGCCGGAGGGGCCGATGAGGGCGGTGATGCTGTGCTCCGGGACGGCGATGTTAATGGATTTCAGTGCCTGGGTATCCCCGTACCAGAGGCACAGATTTTTCGCGGTAATAATGTCAGCCAATTCGATTCTTCCTCCCATAATACTTACTTACCAGAGACGCGGACAGGTTAATGAGAAATGCCAGCACCATCAGAATGGCGGCAATGGCAAAGGCGACTCCGAATTCTCCCTGCTCCTTGGCGTAGACGTACAGGGCAACCGTCAATGTCGCGCCCGCGCTGTTTCTCGCAGCCCAGAAGCCGCCCAACACATGGGCAAATCCGGCGGTGAACAGCAACGCGGCAGACTCACCCAGAATGCGGCCGACGGAAAGAATGCAGCCGGTGACGATTCCGTCCACGCAGTTGGGAAGCACCACCGTGCGGATGACCCGCCACTTTCCCGCGCCCAGACCGAACGCGCCCTCCCGGTAGCTCTGGGGCACGGTTTTCAGGCTTTCCTGCGTGTTGCGCATGATGGTGGGCAGGTTCATGATGACGAGGGTCAGCGCGCCTGCCAGCAGGGAAGTGCCCATATTGTTGGAAAACAGCAGCATACCCACAAGACCGTAGATGATGGAGGGAATACCGGAGAGGGTCTCGGCGGCGTACTCAATGACCGCGACGACCTTTTTATTGTGGGCGTACTCCGTCAGATAGATCGCCGCGCCAACGCCCAGAGGGAGCACCAGAATCAGGGCGTAGATGATGATGTACAGGGTATTGAGGATGTCCGGCAGAATGCCGATGCGGTCGGCAAGGTAGCTGGGCTTGGTGCTGAGCAGCTCCCATGTGATGTTGGGAATGCCCTTCGCCAGAACGTAGACCATGAGAAACAGGGTCAGTCCGGCGGTCAGCGCGGTGGCAAGATACATCCCGCCCCGAACCGTCCAGAGAAACAGCTTTCGTTTTTTGGAAATCATTTCGATTTGTCTCCCTTCAGGAAGAAATTCAGAGCGGCGTTGATGAGCATGATGAACAGGAACAGCACCAGCGCGATGGAGAACAGCGCCTGCTTTTGCAGGCCGCTGGAATAGGACATTTCGCTTGCCACGGCGGTGGTGAGGAAGCGGACGCTCTGAAACAGGGAAGTGGGCATATTGGGGACGTTGCCTGCCACCATCATGACGGCCATGGCCTCGCCGATGGCTCTGCCCACGCCCAGCACTACGGCGGCGGCAATGCCGCTTTTGGCGGCGGGGACGGAGACACGGAAGTAGGTCTCCTCAGGCGTCGCGCCCAGCGCAAGGGAAGCGTCCTCGTATTCCTTCGGCACCGCTTCCAATGCGGTGACGGACATCTTGATGATGGAGGGCAGAATCATCACGGCCAGGACGATGATGGCGGCGAACAGGCTGGAGCCGTCGGGAATGTGGAAGAGCTTCCGCAGTCCCGGCACCAGCACCATCATGCCGACAAGGCCGTAAACCACGGAGGGAATGCCCGCCAGCATGGAGACTGCCTGCTCCATAAAGCGTTTGACGGGCTTTGGCGCCATTTTCGCCAGATACACCGCCGTCAGGAATCCGATGGGGACGCCGATGATGACAGCCCCGGCGGTTCCGTAGACGCTGGTAAGAATAAAGGGAAGAATGCCGTATTCCGGCTGCGCCGCCGTGGACGCCCATTTCTTGCCGAACAGGAACTGTAACAGACCGATCTGACGAATGGCGGGAATTCCGGAAATGATTAAATATATGGTGATCAGAAGCACGCAGCCCACGGTGATCAGTCCGAGAATCAGGAAAATACCGTGGACGACGGCCTCAAAAATGTTTGATTTATGTTTCATGTTATCAGCCTTTCGAGAAGGTTTACCATTTTGCCGAATTGAAAAGTTGGCTCCCCCGTGTGGGGGAGCCGGTGCTCGTTTGCTTAGCCGTTGGCGGGAACCACACCGGAAGCGGTGATGATGTCATTGGCCTGACCCTTGGTGGCGTAGTCGAAGAACGCCTGAGCAACGGGGCTGAGCTCAACGCCTTCCTTGGTGACCAGCACGAAGGGACGCTGGATGAGGTAGGTGCCGTCCTTGACGGTCTCCTCGGTGGGGGTCACGCCCGCGACCTTCAGAGCTTTGACGGAATCCTTGACGGAGGCGAGAGAGGCGTAGCCGATGGCGTCGGGGTTCTGGGCGACTGCGGTGATGACGTCGCCGGTGGAGGTCAGCTCCTGACGGTACTTGCACTTGTCAACGGTCTCGGTCAGTTCCTCGAAGCCGCTGCGGGTGCCGGAGCCGGCTTCACGGCCGACCAGAACGATCTCAGCGTCAGCGCCGCCGACCTCGGACCAGTTGGTGATCTCGCCGGTGTAGATCTTGGCGATGGTCTCGATGTCCAGATCTTCCACGGTGTTGGCGGGGTTGACGATCACGGCGATGCCGTCGTAGGCAAGGACGGTGCCGACCAGACCGGATTCAACTTCGGAATCCTTCAGCGCACGGGAGGACAGGCCGATGTCGCAGCGGTCTTCGGAAACGGCGGTGATGCCGGAGCCGGAGCCGGTGGGGTTATAGGTGAAGTTTACGCCGGAGTTCGCTTCCATGAAGGCTTCGCCCAGCGCGCCGATGACCTTCTCCATAGAGGTGGAGCCGTCGGTGGCGACGGTGCCGGAGAGCGCGGCGGGGGCTTCGGTCTGAGGAGCGGCGGTCGTCTGTGCCGGGGTCTCGGCAGGAGCGGCCGTTGTGGCGGCGGGCTGGCTCTGAGAGCAGCCGGCCATGGCGACAACAAGCATGGCAATCAGTGCAATGGAAATGACTTTTTTCATAATCTTACTTCTCCTTGTAGGCTTTATTTTTGATGTACTCGGGATTTATCCTACGATTCGCATTTTACTAGTTTAATGTAAATTCCAAAATCTTCGCTATGTAAAATCAAAATCAAAGAGCAAAGCGAATTGTAAAGAATGAAAAGTCCTTGACAGAGACGCACGATTCTTCTAAAATAGGAGCGAAGGGTGATACCGCCCTCCATTGGATAGACAATACTTTCGCGGAAAAGGAGACGCTATGTATCGTATTTTGGATTTGAATCCCCAGCTTGAGCCTTTCGCCGGGGATATTGATTTGCGGATGCACCTGTACCGGTCGGCAAAAAAACGTATTCTGTCCGAGGGACAGAGCCTGAATGATTTTGCCAACGCTCACATGTACTTTGGCTTCCATCACGTGGATGGCGGCTGGTACTACCGGGAGTGGGCGCCCAGCGCCTACCAGCTGTATCTGGAGGGCGAATTCAACGGCTGGAACCAGACCTCCCACCCGCTGACCAATCTGGGCAACGGCAACTGGGAGCTGTATCTCCCCGGCGACGACGCCCTGTGGGACGGCTGCAAGGTCAAGACTGTGGTGGACGCCAACCTGACCCGCACGGAGCACATCCCCCTGTATGCCCGCCGGGTGGTGCAGAACAAGCAGAACATCACCTTCGAGTGCGAGGTGGTGGATGACCGTAAGGCATTCCCGTGGACGGACAAGGGCTTTACCGGCGAGGACGAGCTGTATATCTATGAGGCCCACATCGGCATGGCGCAGGAGGAGGGCAAGGTCGGTTCCTACCGGGAGTTTGCCGACAACATCCTGCCGAGAATCCACAAGGCGGGGTACAATACCCTCCAGCTCATGGCCATTATGGAGCATCCCTATTACGGCTCCTTCGGCTATCAGGTGAGCAGTTTCTTCGCCGCTTCCTCATGGTTCGGAAAGCCGGAAGACCTGAAATATCTGGTGAACAAGGCGCACGCCATAGGCATCCGGGTGCTGCTGGACGTGGTGCATTCCCACGCCGTCAAGAATACCGCCGAGGGCATCAACATGTTCGACGGCACCACATGGCAGTTCTTCCACGACGGCCCCAAGGGCGACCATCCTGCGTGGGGAACAAAGTGCTTTGACTACGGCAAGACCGGCGTTATCCACTTCCTGCTGTCCAACCTGAAATTCTGGATGACGGAGTACCATTTTGACGGCTTCCGCTTTGACGGCGTGACCTCCATGCTGTACCATGACCACGCCCTCGGTACGGACTTCACCTCCGACGGCAAGTATTTCTCCTACAACACCGACACCGAGGCGGTGACGTATTTGCAGCTTGCCAATGAGCTGATCCGTCAGGTGAACCCCAAGGCCATCACCATCGCCGAGGACATGTCCGGTATGCCCGGCATGTGCCTGCCCATTGCGGACGGCGGCATCGGCTTTGACTACCGGCTGGGTATGGGATTGCCGGATATGTGGATCAAGGCGGTGAAGGGGCAGGACGAATTCTGGGACATCAATCAGATGTGGGGCAGTATGTGCCTGCGCCGTCCCGGAGAGAAGACCGTGGCCTATGTGGAGTCCCACGATCAGGCGCTGGTGGGCGACCAGACGATGATCTTCCGCCTGGCCGGGGCGAACATGTACACGGACATGAACAAGGACTGCCACAACCCTGTGATCGACCGCGCCATTGCCCTGCACAAGATGATTCGTCTGTTCACTCTGTCCGGCGGCGGAGAAGCGTACCTCAACTTCATGGGCAACGAATTCGGCCACCCCGAATGGATCGACTTCCCCCGGGAGGGCAATGGCTGGAGCTTCCATTACTGCCGCCGCCAGTGGAGCCTGAAGGACAACGGAATGCTCAAATACCAGTGGCTGGGCGACTTTGACGAGGATATGGTTCACCTGACCAAGGAGAACCGAATTTTCGACCAGCGCATGGCAGACCTGCTGCTGATGAAAGCGCCGGAGCAGACCCTTGCCTACTACCGGCACGGGCTGGTGTTCGTGTTCAACTTCCACTTCGGTAATTCCCTGAATAACGTTCTTGTTCCGGTTCGCCAGCCGGGGGAATACACGGTTGTCCTGTCCACCGACGATGAAAAGTACGGCGGCTTCGGAAATTAAAACTAGAATGAGCAGTGGATGCATAAGCGCTGCCTCCAAATCAGAACGAATGCAGCGCCACTCCACTTCG
>ENA-UESI01002229-UESI01002229.1-human-gut-metagenome-genome-assembly--contig:-NODE-2229-length-10485-cov-18.724058_pt1 | contig 10485 bp, 6 predicted proteins | sample MGYA00243005_ERZ508006 | MGnify/ENA primary metagenome ERZ508006 (study PRJEB26167, sample SAMN06115436) | human gut metagenome | host: Homo sapiens | place: China:Shandong | collected 2015-06-10... | reverse complement strand
AGACTGTAAACTCTGCTGTTGTGTTCAGAAACAGCAAAATTTATAGTCTTCATCAGCCGAGACAGCTTTATTTTTTTTGATTATACACCCGAGCTTTTATAAAGTCAACGGTAAAAAATTCAAATATTTATACTGTGCATACCGTTGTCCGTTCGGGCGGTCTCGTGATAATACTCGTTGCAATTGCAAAGCTTTGCTTTGTCGATACCGCCGTCCTTGATTCCGCATGGAAGATAGCGTCTTACTTTGCATTCGGTGCACTTCTTATTGTGATTTTCTACTTCTATCGCCGCTTTAGTAAGAAACTTGAACAACAGGCAATCGAGGATTCACAGAAATAAAATATTAAACTAAGCAACATATTAAAAGGGAACAGCTCGTGTGAACTGTTCCCTTAATATTTGTTTTTCGGTTTATATTATTACTTGCGGTTCTTTACTCTTTTTTTACCGCTTAAAATCAAAAGTTCCGTTACCGTTCCGCCTGAAATAAGAAGTATTGCAAACAGAAGAATTAACATACCCTCGCTGCCTGTTTTAGGGCTTGTTGATTTTGTGCCGGTTGCTTTTGAGGTTGATTTGTCGTTTTCGGCTTTTGTCTTTTTATCAGCGTTTTTGTTTGAATTGTCTTCGGAATTGCCGGGAGTTGAATTTGTATTTGTTGCAATAATTCCGTACTCACTCAGATGAGTTGTCTCAAATACAATATATCCGTCCTGTAATGTTGCGGGGATTGTTTCCTTTATTTCATCGTCAAGAATGTAAACAACGCTGTAAGTGTTGTAACCCTTTAATTCCTCAGGAAGAGCAATTTTGATTTTCATCTTTGTACCGCTTATCTGAACAATCTCATTATCTTTGAGTACTTTGATGTCTGCAATGAATTTTACATTTTTGTCGGCAAGGTCTTTATTGACATCAACATTGTTAATTATGAGTTTGCAATTACTGTCAATGCCGTCGGCAAATTCAATGCTTCCCTTAATTCCGACATTGCTTTCGATTACTTTTACGGTGTCGTCGGGAGCTGAGGCGTCTTTTGTCCAATCAGCATAAAGAGTGAGATTATGGTATCTCTCATAGCCGCTGTCCTCTGTTATTAAGCCGTCTCTTTCAAATTCGGAGTCTCTGTCCTTATCCCATTCTCTCCAATAGAGATATTTACAGTTCTTGCCGCTTGAGTCCTTTTTACTGTACCAGCCGTTAAAGGTATAGCCGCTTCTTGTCGGCACATACGGTAAAAGTGACATTGATGTTCCCGAGTTGCCGCCGCCGAGATAATTATATTTTGCACTTTCTTTGCCCTCTATTGTGCCGCCGTTTGCGTTAAGTATAACCGATATATATTTTTCATCAAAGGTATTGCTTACATATGTTGCCGTAACCGTAACAGAGTCTTTTTTTGCAAATTCAGCGGCAGTTATAGTGTTTACATATTTACCGTTTAAGTCCCAGCCCTTGAATGTGCAGCCTTTCCTTTCCGGTTCATATTTTGTTAAATCAACTGTTTTGAATTCATTACTCTTGCTTGTGATTTGGTAGACTGATTTATCTTTAACTGTACCACCGAATGCATCAAGGTTAAGATAATATGTTCCCGTGCCTTTGAGCGGTTTATCTGAAAATACGCCGTAAAGTTGAAAACCGTTGTTGTATTCAACTTCAGTGCCGTCATTTAGATATACATTTCCAGACCAGCTGAATTTTGAAATAGGGATTTCATCGTCTGCCTTTGAAGTACCCGAAAAATCGGTGCTCCAATGTGAGAACTCGTGCTCGCCGTCAAACGGAACGATACCCTTTGTGAGTTCTGCAATGCTTACCGAGTCCTCTCCGTCAGCCACATCGAATTTGATGATTTTTGACGTCTCGCCGTCAATGGTTCCTTCGGACAAACCGCCGCATTGCAAAACTAATGAATATTTTCCGTCATCTTTGATTGTAGCGGCATTAACGCAGATGATACCCGAAATGCTGAATACTGCCACAAGCAGCATTATAAGAGCACCTTTCAGTTTAGTACCGGTTTTTCTTTTTACTTTTTGATTTTTGCCTTTCATAAAAACATCTCCTTTTTATTTTGCATTGCGGCTTTTTCATTTTTATTATATGAAAATCGCATTGAAAAGTATATAAGGGATGTCCGCCAATATTAGAAAAACCCTGTATAAATACTATACAGAGCTTTTCTGATGTTTTCTTTTTGTTGTTATTTGTTGTTAAAAATTGTAAGTAACCCTATTCGTGACTTGGCTTGCGTTTTTTTGTATATAGAAGAAATGTGCCTTTCAAGCGTTCGCTTTGAGATATACATTTCATCGGCGATTGTCTGTAAGTCGCAATCAGTAGTCACTAAAAGTTTGAATACCTCCGCCTCTCTCTGCGTAAAGGAATAGTCTTCATTTATTATTTTGAATTTTTCTTCACTGTCTGCTTTTTTTGGGTTTTCAATTTTCGGTTCGGCTGTAATTTCATTTCGCTTTACTGTATAAATCAGCATTACTATACTGATAGCGGCAAATAAAATCAGCTCAACTATAATAATTAAAATGTTGTTATTTGAACTTAAAAGTGATAAAGAACCTCCGGTAATTGCGGCAGCGGTAACATTATTTACCGCTCTGCCGAGTCCGGCAAAGAGCGACGGAATTTTTGTATATTCGGCAATTTCCATAAACGATGCGGTGAAAAATACCGCAAAGAATCCTGCCGACAGATAAAATACCGTCAACCCGATTAAAAACGGAGCAGAAAACTGTATTATAACAAGGCATATGGTAGAAAGAATCATTACACAGTACATAATAATACTCATATATTTTCTTTCTTTTATATCAAATAAAAAACCGGCAACGAGTCCGCTCAGTGCAAGCAGTATTCTCGGAGATTGCCCTATGTCTGCTGCTCCGCTGGCATGATACAAAGTCACCGCATTGTCGAGCGTTGAAAAAATAAATGTAATCAGTGCAACTAAAATTATCAGGCAAATCATTATTGTACTTGCACCCTTGCGGTTTGCTTCATTGTGATTCAATCGCTTGTCGGACAGTTTAACATCGCTTTTGATTTTTATGAGCATTATTGCAAGCACGCATAAAAATATCGACAGCATCGCAGCCTGTGTCCATTCGGATAAGATTACGTTGTTATTAATAAACTGGAGCAGCGTACCTGTCATATAGGAAACACCGACGGTCTTTGCAAGGTGCTTTTTGTTTTTTATCAGCAATAATGCTTTGTATATTGCCGTGCTGCCTATTCCTCCGAGCAGCGTAAACAGCAGCATGCCCGATATGAGCGTAGCGGTATATGATATGTGATTGCAAATAATAATTATCAGTCCGATTGACAATACGGCAGTCGCTGCCGTTGTTGCCGCTTTTGCAATTTTGCCGAGATGATTTAATAAAATCGGACACAGTACAAAGCCTAGGGCACTTAAACCTAAAGAGTAATTTTGTGCCGCAACAGTTTTGCTTTCGACAGTTGAAAGCGATATCATATTTACAAATAAGTATTCGCAGTCTAAAAACACAAAGGTGAAAATACCCATAAGCATTATTGCCGATATATAAGCCTTACTTCTTTTGTCGTTAAGATCTTTTGTGTTCGGCGTCATAGTTGCGACTGACATAATTTTCACCTGCCTTTTGTCTATTTTATCACATTTTTTATTGCCATACAATATAACACTTGTTGTGTTTGATTAAATAACATTTTTATAAAAATTATTCTTGTCAGTCAATTTAAAAGTTAATACCTGAATATACTCCGTAGTGGTCGGACACATACCCGTTGTTCAGGTCGTTCAGCACGGTATAATCTACTGCTTTTCCGTCGGTAAATATAAAATCGATAGGCTCATTGCCGGTGTAGCGATAGCCCCACTCTTGATATGTGGCTGTCTTTTTTGCTCGGTTCGTGCAGTCGTTCAGCTTGGACGCAACGAGTTTATAAGCTGTTCCGTCTTGGGTTTCGTTGAAATCACCGGTCAAAACGGTGCCGTCGGTATTGTTGTATTTTTCTTTTAGCTCATTGAGTTTGTTCATAACTACATTTGCACCGAAATTAGCTGCCTGCTCCGATGCGTTATCCAGATGAGTGTTCAAAAAAATGAAGTTTTTGCCGCTCTGCTTATTCAGCAGAACAACATAGCTGCAAATTCTGTTGCATCCGGCTTCACAGTGATTACCGTCTTTGTCGGTGTAGGTGTATTTGCTTTCCTTTTCGGGAGTTTCGCTGAGCCAGATTGTGTTCTTTTCCACAGCGGAAAACTTGGTTTTGTTCCAAAATACAGCATTCATTTCGCTGTTCTTTTCTTCGCTGTCGCCGCCTCGCTTTACTCCGTAGTTTTCATAATCCGGCATAGTAGATTTGAGCTTTTTCAACCAAATAGAATTCATTTCCTGCGTGCCGATTATGTCCGGTTTTATACTGTTCATATAGCTTGCAAATCGGTCGCAGCGTTCTGCACTTGAAGTGCCGTCTAATTTTTCACCAAAAGCGGCAGCAACATTGAATGTTACTGCGCTTATGTCGCATTCAGCGTTTTTTGGAGGTGTATATGTCACTTTAGGTGAGCGATAAACGAAACAAGAAGAAGCGATAACAGCACCGACGATTATCAGAGCCACCACGGTATTGTAGGTATTGACTCCCTTTTTGTGAACTGCGTTGTGCAAAATGAATCTAATGAAATATATCAAAAGAGTCAAAATCAATCCTGCCTTTGCCCTTGCGCCAAAGCCGACAGAGAAAAATGACATCAGTACCGTCACACCAAAATTTACGCTGAATGCAATAATATCACGCTTGTATCCGCTTTTGGCAGAAGTGAAGAAAGAGCAAATTATTTCTGCAATACCAAAAATCACAACACAGAGTATTGCCGACACAGCAAACAGATATGCCCTGTCGCTCAATATGGCGGTTAGGTCTATTCCGTGGTTGCGTATGCTTGCCGCAAAAGTGATTAGCGAAACATTTTTGTGACCTGCATAAAACATCGGCAGGCACAACACAGCAAGGGAGGCTAAAAAAGAGAGCAGCCGCATTATGTGCCACGGGGTTTTAGCCTCAGAATCTTTTAATATGCTTGAAAATTTTTTGTTTGTTTTTGAATAATTATCCATTTTTATTCTCCAAAATAAACAGTAGCGTTTCTGTCGCTGATAACCGTGAATTTCAGTTTATCACTCATTCTTCTTTGCCTCTGTTATTGGCTTTTATGAACTCGTCTTTGTCGTTTAGATTCCATACACATTTACCTAAGATGTATTCAGCCTTTTCTTTTTTGCTCATTTTGAATGTAAAAGGTCTGTTGTTTTGGATTTCGTCATAGACAGGAGCGGCGAGAGTTGCTTTTCCGTCGTGCAGTGAGCAAGCCGCCAAAATTACAATGTCGCTGTCATTAGGCAAAATGACGGTGCTGTTTTTAGGCACATCAAATTCGACAATGTAAAAGTACATACTTTTTGCAATTTCATCCTTGCCGTTTTTGTGACAATGGGTTGCTTCATATGCGATTTTGCCTTTTTTGATATATGCGGTTTCGCCGAAGTCGTACAAATCCCATCTTGCAAAACGCTCAAAGCAGGAATTTACCTTTGCCTTTACTTCTCTGCCGTTTATGATAAATTCGGCGTCTTTATCCCCGGCCAATGAGGCACAAAGGAATGCAATTTTGCCGTCTTTACTGATTGTATTTATCTTTTGTGCAGAGGCAGTAAGAGCGTTGTTTCCATTCTTGTTAATGATGAATTTGTATCCGTTTGAATTGATTTCATCAGGCACAATTTCAAACGGAACAGTGTAGTCATAGTCGCCGCATTTGCCTTGCTTTGTGATAATATTTTTGTCGAGAGGCAGTTCAATCGGTACAGCCTTTTGCGCTTTTACCTTTTCACCGCTCCTTAGCTTGAGTGCAAAACTTTTGATTTCGTATGGTTTAAAGCTTGTAATAAGTTTTCCGTCCTTTATTTCAGCCTTTCCCTTGTATTCTTCACTTGCAAAAACTTCTTTTGCAGCCTCTATGCCGTTTCCGAGTGTGAGCGAAAATTTGTTTATGGTTTTGTTTGCGCCCTCATTGAGCCTTATGATAATTTCATCGCTGTTTTCGGCTTTTTTGATAGCACGAACAATGACATCATTGGAAGAAACACTGCCGAAAGAATAATTTGTACCCAAAGCTCCGTTGTGCTTTTTGCAAATATATGCAGTCATAGGAGTAATGAATTTTCGTGCCTCAAGCTGTGTGTCTGTGCCGACATCTCCCTTGTGGCTGAAAATTGCGAATGAATATCTGTTGAGCCCCAAGTCCATCATTGACTGCATAGAGTCGATTCGATAGTTGTTCTTAGGCGTGTGCAGAACGGTAAGTCTCAGTGTGCTGTCGTTGAATTTGTCCCAGCCGTATTTACATTCGCTGATTACGGATACACCGCTTTTTCCGTTTTTGTCTGTAATGTCTGCCCAATTTTGAGCAGGTACCTCATAGAGTTTGTCGCACATATTCTGCCTTTTTATTGCACCGAGTCCCAGATCAAATGTGGCTGTGCCGTTGCTTACATTAAAGCTGAATTGCTCTTTTGCCAATGTGCGCAGAGACTGCCATTCTATTTCGGAATATACCTCTACACATTTTCCGCCGTCCGAAAGTGCAATAATGTTTGTGAAGGTGCTCTTTTTGTCACGCTGTGTAACCTTGAATGCGACACGGCATGGGCCGTTTTCGATTATTTGAATTTTAGATTTAACGGGGATTCTGTCTGCCGCATTTTTGTTTTCGTTATAATCCATTTCCCACGCAGGCCAAACCCTTGAGCCGTTGTACTTGAGCAGCCCGAGAGAAACAGGCTCTTTCAGAATTTGGAAATTGTTTTGTTCCTTGTCAATAATTGACTCAATATCGCCGTTTGGATTTAGGGTGACGATATACTTTTGATTTTCCATTCTGTTCTTTGAGATGAAAACAGCACTTTCTGCGGCACACGGTATATCGCTTACTCTCGCATCATAAATTCTTGTGCCGAGACTCTTTACATCTGCAATGAACAGAATTTCGGTATAAGTGTTGGTTCGGTTTATAACTTGACTCTTAATCTCGTTTGAGTCATCATCGAACACTCTCACATTTTTATTGCCTATACCGCTCAGTCGGGCAGTTACGGTCTGCTGCCTTTGGGACTCAATCGGGTTGTATACCATAATAGGTGTACCCTTGCAAAAATCTGTTTTCATATTCAGTGCCAGTGCCGATGCAGAAGCTTCCAGCTCGTTTGCAAATTGATTCATTGACACGGCATAGTCGTTCCATGAACGCTTGTAAACTCTTTGGCAGCTTGTACCCGGAATATCATCGTGGAATTGGTGAGCAATGAATCTTTTCCAGGCTCTGTCGATAGCACTCTTGTTATATTCTTTGATGCCGAGATAAAATGCTGTTACACTTGCTCTTTCTGCAATGTCAGCCAGTTCCTGACATCTTCTGTTCCAGCGTTTTCCCACCGCTCTGGAAGTGTAACCGCCTACTGCGTGGTCTTTCATAACCAGCTCATTGTTCCAGACAGGGAGTTTCGCCTTTTGCTCCGGTGTGAAGTTTTCGTCAATATCGTGATAAATTTGGTCGGCTGAAGATGCCAAAACCTCAATATCGCTGCTGTTGTTTTTGCTTATTTCTTCTTCAACAAATCTTACGCTTTCTTCCTCGGGTGCGCCGCCACGGTCACCGATTCCGTGGAAAATATAAGTCATATTGAGATCGTATTTTTCATTCTCTTTCAGTTTGTTTTTGACAAAATCCCAATCACGCAATTTTTTGAGCGTAAAGTAGTAGTCGTGAGGGTTTACACTCGCATATATCTCGTTGCCGTCTACGCCTCTCCATCGACCTATGTCAAACGGCACTCCGTAGGCACTGCCCCAAGCGAGCTTTTGGGTGGTGAATCCCATAAGATTGGCGTGACTTGCGATGCTCGGCAATGCCCAACCGAAGCCAAAGCAATCCGGCAAATATATATCAACGCTTCTTTTTCCGAATTTTTTGTCAAAATATGAGTTGCCGAAAAGAATGTTTCTAAACAAAGCCTCAGGTGACGGAATGTTTACGTCTCCGTTTTCAAATGATGAACCGCAGACATTCCATCTTCCTTCGTTTATATATTCTTTCATTTTGTCAAAAAGTTCCGGATAATACTCCTCCATCAGCTCGTATCTGTATGAGCCTTCAAATGAAAAAGTGTATGTAGGATATTTTTTGAACAACTTGAAGTTGTCAACAAGTGTGTTGTAGATATATTTGCTTACGGTAGTTTCAAAGTCCCAGCTCCAAACGGTGTCGAGATGTGCGGTTGCGACTGTATAGATTTTCTTTTTATTTCTCATTGTTTTTATTTTCCTCGATATTTTTTTTATACTTTTTGTGCAGATACAGGGTGAGTATTTGGAGCAGAATTACTGCTGCCGCCCCTGCAAAAATGCTTGCCCCGTTTATAACAGCGGCTGTACTTAAAGCTATAAATGTGCAGATTTGTATGACCGACAAAATTATATTTCGCTTATATCCGTTTTTTGTATAAGAAAACAGGGATATAACCGCACAAACCAGAGAAGTCAAAATAACTGCCGCAAATGATATAAAGCAAAGCAGCATCGCTTTGTTTTGGAGCACCGATGAAGAATCCGAAATGATACTTTTGATTATTGATATAAGATTTATTCCTGCACCGTTCACTTTATATACAGGTATCAGCAGTGCGACTATCGGCAGAAAAAACGATATGAGTCTGACGATTGCTATGGGCGAGCCGATGGAGGACATCTTGAGTCCGTTCAAAAAATTATCGAATCGTTCCCATTCTTTTTCTACTCTTATTTTGTCGCTTTCGAGCCTTTCGTCAAAGCCATATTGCACGATATTCACGCCGCAGCTCGGACAGTTTGGCTTGAGATAAAACGGGCTTAACTTGGCACCGCATTTAGGACATTTGTTACTCATTTTCGTTGCCTCCCATCGTCTGAACTTTTGCTTTTTCTTCTCGTCTGTTTTTTAAGTCTTCACGAATTTGCTTTAGCTTTTCGCCATTCAGATTGTAGAATGCGTACGGAATAAGAGTAATGAGACCTAACAGTTTAGGTATCAGAATAAACAGCGCCCATATCCACAAGTCAGTGTGTTCTCCTTTTACGGCTACCGAATTACCGACTGTGTCTTTAGTGAAAGTTAAACCTATCAGAGGCAGCAGTGCAGTACCGATAGAGGTGGACAGAGAACCGGTCAGCTTGCCTACAAAGGTGAGTACGGAAAAGCTGACTCCCTCATTTCTTTTTCCCGTTTTCCATTCCATATAGTCTACCGTGTCGCCTATCATCTCAGTAGGAATGACATTGTTGACAGTTTGGAAAAAGGCAAAGAAAAAGTTTTGGAGCATAAGCAGAACAGAGATGGCAACAACATTTGTTTTATAAAATCCGAGGCCGCAGAAGAATACTGCCGTGCCCAAAACAGCGTTGAAAATAATATTCATCATAACTATATGCTAATTTTCTGATCCATTCTTTCTTCCCCGTTACAATCTATTACATTTCGTAACTGTTCCGTACCTTCACAGTTACGTGCTGACTTACCGAACAGTTACTACATTTCATTTATTATATTGCGTTTTTTTTGACTTGTCCATCCCCGTGTGCTCTATTCTCACGATAAACGCCACCGCCTGGCGATCTGCTCCGCAGGATTTTTACGTCTGCAGAGGGTTGCATAAGCAACCATCTACCCTTGCGCCGAGTGCGCATCCTCGCGGAGCACTTTTATCGTATGGAGACACAGTTTCCTGCACGAAAAAAGGCGGAAGCGCCAGATATCTGACAGCTTCCGCCTGATTTTTTTTATCTTCCTGATTGACCTTCCGGACAACCGTTCCCGCCTGCGAAGGGTAATTTCTATTTGCGTCCCTGCAGCGCCTGTGCGATATCTTCTCTCATATCGATAACCGCCTGTCTGGATGCGTCCGCATAGTTGGCCGCACCAAACTGTGCATATTTTTCCTGCTGATATGCTGCAATGATGCCGCGGGAAGAGTTGACAATCGCGCCAAGTCCGTCTTCATTGAAAAAGTGGACCAGATCAGCGCCCTTGCCGCCCTGTGCGCCGTAGCCGGGCACGAGAATGTAGGACTTCGGCATCACCTTGCGCAGCGCCTTGCCCATTTCAGGATAGGTTGCGCCAACAACCGCACCAACATTGCTATATTCGCTGCCCATGCACTCGCTGCCCCATTCGGCAACCTTTTCACCGACGATTTCATACAACGGTCTGCCGTCCACCAGACGATCCTGGAACTCACCACTGCTGGGGTTGGAAGTTTTTACCAGCACAAAAATGCCCTTATTTTCTTCTTTGCAGACCTTTATGAACGGCTTGATGCCCGGTATAATGGGGATGGTAACTCCGGCTTTGCGGGCGCGTTCTACGAAATCGAAGTATTTC
>ENA-UESI01002227-UESI01002227.1-human-gut-metagenome-genome-assembly--contig:-NODE-2227-length-10492-cov-5.716179_pt1 | contig 10492 bp, 8 predicted proteins | sample MGYA00243005_ERZ508006 | MGnify/ENA primary metagenome ERZ508006 (study PRJEB26167, sample SAMN06115436) | human gut metagenome | host: Homo sapiens | place: China:Shandong | collected 2015-06-10... | reverse complement strand
AGTCGTGAACTTATTTCTTCTACATTGGCTGTACAAAATCTGGTAAACGACCAGCGGGAGATTATGCACAAGAAGGTTGCCCTGCATGATAAGCTCGCAGATGCGTCTGCCGTCCGGGTCAAGGTGGTTCAGCTCGTCGTATAGAGTGTCGAGCAGTTCCTTATCCATAAGGATGGACTCCGCAGACGGTGTGTCGTCGGCCAGTGTGTCGCCAAGGGTAAGCTCGTCTTCTTCGCCGCCGATAGGCGTGTCGATGGAAACCTTCTTACCGGCAGCGTAGAACGGGCAGCCGGGGCAAACACCGTCACACTTCCAAAGCTGGGCCTTGGTGCAGCGGCACTCGCCGTTCTTCTGGGCATGATAGCGGGTGTTCCAGATGGGCTGGTAGTATGCCCTGTAAACTTCCTCGCTTACCTCGATAGGGGTCCCATCGACAGGGATAAAGAAACGGTTGTTTGACATTTAAATTTCCTCCGTAGGTTTTCAGATTTGCGGAAACCACAGAGGAAAAAGGCTCCTGTGGGGTTTCCACAAGAGCTATCCAATCGTTCGCAAGGTCAGCTGCCATAGTTCATAAGGTTTATAAGGTTAGCGACCGAAAAAGTTTTTATAAACCGGCCATAGTGAGTTCATCGCCGGGAATTGTAATTTCAGATTTTTTGTGTTATAATATGTTTTAGTGTGGTTTGTTGGGAATTGAAAAGCCGAAACAGCCGCCATTTTTCGGCATGTAAAGCAATGCCAATCGGAGGGACAACCTGTGACAATAAACGAATATCCTCGCCTTTGCGGAGGCACCTTCTTCACGTTGGTGTTACAAGCCCTCCAGCAACGAATGAATGCGAGAGAACACTACGACGGCGACAGCGACGGCTTATCAGACCCGGAAGTTCTGGTGGGACTCATCAAGGTCATCAATCCCGCCTACGTTGATCCCGGCAAGGAAAAGCTCAAGACCATAGTGAACAACTACAAGAGATGTGAAACATCGACCAGCACCTATTTCCCGTTTGGTGATGATCAGGTCATAAGCGCATTCGATGAGATCATAAGGAACAACTATCAAACAGCCCTGAACGGGATGATCGGGTTTGTGAATGACTTTCTCGATGTGAGCGAGACGGTTCATAAGGATATCAATCTTGTTCGAGCACTCGTTGATCTTGTTCAACAGGATCAAACTATCAAGGCTGGTGATGAGTTCTTTATCGGACCGAATGGAGAGAAAAAGAAAAAGGCCGCACTGGGCGACCTTAAGGAAGTGTGCCTCCCGTCATTCATACTTGGCGTTTGGCATTATGTTGTTGTAAATCGTAAGGACAATGGTATCGGCAAGAAGACCTATGATGCATGGTGTCCATCTACAGGCGGTGGCCAAAGAAAATACACCGCTCACATGGGTGAAGGAATCCTTAACGGGCTGACCACCTATCTGGTAGACACGAAGGAAACGATAACAGCAGAGGTCGTTGACGAGCCTATTGAAGATGATGCTTCAAATGCAGCCGGTCAGGATACGCCTCCTGTGAGTCAGCAGATGGTGAATAACAATCCGACATTTTACAACATTAACATCTCTGGCGGTAACAACAGCTTCTATCAGCACGTTGACAAGCTGACGATAAACAACGGAGGAAAATAAGATGAGTGACAATTTACCGGTCAATTCCTCCGGCAATCTCCCAGTGCCGGGGAAAGCCACCGAGATCACTGTATCCGGAGGCAATAACAATTTCGTTGCTCACGCTGATACCGTGGAGAACAATATCACGGTAATGCTGAATGATTCCAGATCAAGACGTGGCGAGAACAGAGCACGAATAACCTTTAACACAGACTTTTATCATCTGTTTGTGATTCTTGGCGAGAAGTTCGAGGATAACTATTTTCTGGTTCCCAAGGATCGTGCCTTGACCGAGAGCACAAACGATGAGCTGAAATCAAAATATGCGTCTCTCACGCCAGAAGCTATCGAGGGGCTGAAACGATATTTGGCCATCTTCGCTGACGAGAACCATTCCTACGGGAAGACGGACGATGCCCAAGATGCTTATTTCGGGTTTGTGAAGGACATTAAGATTCAAGACAACGGGATCAAAATCTACTACACGATTATAACGGCGATCCCGCAACAGATTTTAAATGAGCAGTGCTTTGAACTTGGCATCGGCGGAGCCAGATCGTTTAATGAACTGAACCGCACACATTGGGCGCTGAAACAAATAAATCTAATTGAAGCATTGCAGAAAGCTGGAGTTCAGATTATTTGAATCGTAACTCTTGTAGAAAAATGGAGGTAATACGATGAGTCGTGAATATGAAGAAATGCAGGTTGAAAAATGGGTCAATCTGGAAGATGTCGCGGAGCATTTGAGCATCAGCCAGGATACCGTTCGCACATGGATCAAAGAAGGAAAGCTCCCCGTTTATCGTGCCGGGAAAAGATATAAATTTAAAATTTCCGAAGTTGATGAATGGGTTCGTAAAGGGAAAATTCAAGAATAAAGAACACTTTTAAGGATAGGATGGTGAAATGAATGCAGCGCAAAGTCCCTTCAGCAATCGAAAACATTACACTCAATAGAGCAACATTCACGGATGTGCCAGTTGCCGATCTCACATTCGTAAACTTCTTCTATGGGAATAACGGAGCGGGCAAATCCTCAATTGCCCATGCCATTGAGGAGGACGACGGCGTTGTCTGGGCAGACGGAAAGTCTGCGGATGATTATGATGTGCTTGTTTATAATCAGGATTTTATCAATGAAAACTTTGTAAATTACGGTGATTTAAAAGGCGTATTCATTTTTGGCGAGGAAGATATCGAAGCAAAGAAGCGAATTGCTGAGCTGACCGAAGAAAAAAAGAAAAAATCCGATGCAAAGGTGACCGCTGGCGAAGAGTACAAACAGAAAACCGCCGGTGTTGACGCTGCGTTGGCTCAATTTCAGGAGGCCAGCTTCTCCAAGACTGCGGATATCCGCAAGCATTTTGAAAAGTGCATGGACGGCAAAAAGCAGAAGAGGAATTTTGCGGAGGCTGTTCTTGGAGAGAAGACTCCCAAGGAGCATGATCTTTCCGAACTGGAACGCCTTTATGGGGTTGCTTTCGATGATACTGCCAGAGCTTATGCCGAATTCAAGAAAGCCGGTGCGACGACTTACGGCAGTCTCCCCGGAAAAGAACTGCTGGATAAAGTTATCGTCAGTAGCAGTGATACACCGTTCGCCCGTTTCCTGAAAGCCCTTGGCAGCACGGCTTCCGATTGGGTTCGTGATGGGCACACGCATTTTTCTGGTTCTGCCGGTGGGAAGTGTCCATATTGTCAGCAGAAACTCCCGGCAAACTTTGAAAATGAAATTGCTGCCACTTTTGATGCACAGTATCAGCAGGACATTCGGGACTTAGGGCAGTTCCAGACCACCTACAGCAGAGAAACGGCAGATATCGTGCGCGTGCTGCAAACCAACACCGCCGATGCAATGCCTTCTCTTGATTTGAAGGCATATCAAGAGAGGCTCTCTCTGCTGGAGAGCAAGTTCGAGGTCAATCGACAGCGTATTGCCGAAAAGGTTAAAGAACCCTCAAAAACGGTGTCTTTGGAGGATACCGACACGCTTCTCCTTGAAATCGGCGCAATGATCGATGACATCAATAAGCTCATTAAAGCGAATAACGATGTTGTTGCTGCCAAGAAGAGTAGCAAGGAAAAGTGTAAAACGGAGATTATGCAACACCTCGCATTTTTGCTTGCCGATGAGGTGACGAGTTATAAAGACGAGGTTGCTCGCCTGAAAACAGAAATTGATGATGTAACCGAGCGCGGGAAAAAGCTCAAAAAAGAAATCGGAGAGCTTACTACACAGATTTCCGAGTTGAATAAACATAATGCAAACACCGAAGCCGCCATCGACAGCATTAACAAAATTCTGCGAGACTCCGGTTTCCAAGGGTTCAGCATCCGAGCCAAAGATGGTGTTGAGAATGTTTATGAAATCGTTCGTGAAAACGGAACGGTTGCCGAAAACCTCAGTGAGGGTGAACGGAACTTTATCGCTTTTCTGTATTTTTACCACAGAGTGCGTGGCAGCATGAACTGTGAAGAACTGAAAGAAAAGATCGTTGTAATTGACGATCCCGTTTCCAGCATGGACAGCACTGCTCTTTTCATTGTTAGTGCCATTGTCCGCGAAATGATCAATGTCTGCCGAAATAATACCGAATATCTGAATCCGCAGGTACCCGGTGATTACATCAAGCAGCTGTTTATCCTGACACACAATGTGTATTTCCACCGGGAGGTTACATATCAGCAGGTCGGGTACTACAACTGCACATCGTTTTATATGATTCATAAAAATGATAATGTATCCACTGTTAAGCTCTGCAAGCGGCAGAACAAGGAAATTCCGAGCGAAGAAGAAAACTACAATCCCGTGCAGAATTCCTATGCAGCTTTGTGGGACGAGCTCCGCGATATTCATTCTACGATTCCGGCACTGAATGTGATGCGCCGCATTCTCGAATACTATTTCCTTCAGCTTTGCGGTTATGAGGGCAGCGACCTGCGGTCTATCGTGCTGGAGAAAAAGGAAAACCGGGAAAAGTTCATCAAGCAGGTTGAGGGCGAAAAGCCGGATATGACCGACTACCAGCTGGCATCTTCTCTCCTTGCCTATATCAACAATCCCAACGGTATTAGTGACGGCTTGAATTATGTGGAGGACTGTGAGGACGCTGAAGCATACAAGCGTGTGTTCCAGATGATTTTTGATGCACTCGGTCAGAGTCAGCATTATAAAATGATGACCGGACAGCGCACAAAGTCCTGATTATGGGACAGTAACGGGTGTAAAATAAAGGTAGTATGGCACTACAAGAACGAAAAGTGAGGTAAACGGCAAATGGCTGATAAACAGATTATAGACGCAATGTGGGACGATTCGCCTGTCGATGTTTCCACGGAAGTAAACTTTATCTGGTCCATCGCAAACAAACTGCGCGGGCCGTACCGTAGCGACAAGTACAAGGATGTTATCATTCCGATGACAATCATCCGCCGCTTTGAGTGCGCTCTTGCGCCTACTAAGCAGAAAGTCGTTGAGCAGTTCAAAGCAAACCCGAATTTCCCGGCAAAGGCGATGTATCGCATTTCCGGCTTTCAGTTTTATAACACCAGCGAATTTGACCTTGCAGAACTTGTAAATGATGCAGACCACATTGCCGCCAATTTTAAGAGTTATTTGCAGGGTTTCTCTGCAAATGTGCTGGAAATTCTGATGTCCAAGGAGCGCGGTCTGAACTTTGGTGAAGAAATCGACAAGATGGATAAGAACAACCGCCTGCTTTCCGTCATCAAGGCGTTCTCCGAGCTTGATCTCAACCCTCGCACCATCGACAATGTGAAGATGGGATATATTTTCGAGGAACTAATCCGTAAGTTCTCTGAAAACGCCGAAGCCGGCGACCACTACACCGGCCGCGACATCATTAAGTTGATGGTCAACATCCTGTTGGCCGAAGGCTGTGACGATATCTTCGATGACGGTAAGGTAATCACCATATTGGATCAAGCCTGCGGAACGGGCGGTATGCTCTCCACCGGCTACAATTTCATCAAGCGTTATAATCCCTCTGCCGATGTGCGTCTGTTCGGACAGGAAATCAACCCGGAGTCTTATGCCATGTGCCTTGCGGAGATGCTCATTAAGGGTCAGAATGCTGAAAATATCTGCTATCAGGACACTATGAAAGCTGACCGTTTTAAGGGCACGAAGATGCGCTTCGTGCTGGAAAATCCGCCGTTCGGCACCGCCTGGGGCGGCAAGGACGCTGCCGAAGGTGTCGAGGATGCCGTCAACGCAGAATATCAGAAAGGCTTTGACGGTCGCTGGGGCGCAGGCCTGCCTGGTTCCGGCGATATGCAGATGCTGTTTCTTCAGTCTGCCATTGACAAGATGGACGACAACTTCGGTCGTGCTGCGATCATCGAAAACGGCAGCCCGCTCTTTTCTGGCGGAACGGCTTCCGGCGAGAGTCAGATTCGCCGCTGGATGTTGGAAAGTGATTTAATTGAAGCCATCATTGCGCTGCCAACTGATCTCTTTTATAACACCGGCATTGCTACATATATTTGGGTTCTCTCCAAGAATAAGCGTCTGGAGCGCAAAGGCAAAATTCAGCTGATCGATGCTTCGACTTTCTTCAAAAAGCTGCGTAAAGCCCTGGGCGATAAGAAAAACGAGATATCTCCCGAAGATCGCAGTGCCGTTACCAAGCTGTATGCGGACTTCGCAGAAAACGAATATTGCAAAATCTATCGGAACGAGGAGTTCATTTATCGTGAGTACACGGTGATGCAGCCCCTTCAGCGTAGCTATGCCATTACGGCGGAGCGGATTCAGGCGATGGTGGGTAAAGGCGCACTTGACAGCCTCTATAACGAAGTGAAATTTGCAGACTTGGAATTGATGGCGGAAAGAGATGGTAAAGCTCAGAAACAATTGGACAGGTTTTTTGTTGGCAAGCCGATCTTTGATGCGATTCTTGCAGATTTGAACCACGCCATCAGTGATAATGTGTGGATGTCGCCTGATGCCTTTATGCCGCATCTTACCGAAGTATTAAGCAAGGCTACAACAGATAAGAAGCTGTTGGAAAAGATTGCGGACGGGCTTTCCGTTATGGACAAGAGTGCCGAGATCCAGCGTGACCGCAAGGGCAACATCATCTATGATAAGGAAACCAAGGACACCGAACTGGTGAAATGGGAAGAACGCATCGAGGATTATATGGCAAGAGAGGTCCTGCCGCACATCCCGGATGCCGCCGCATTCTTTGAGGAGAACCTCGGTGCAAAGAAGCCCGTTATCAAAACCGGGGCGGAGATTCCGTTCACACGGTATTTCTATAAATACCAGCCATCTATGCCGAGCGAGGAACTTGAGACCAGATTTAAGGAATTGGAACTTTCCGTGACTGAGCGTGTGGCGAAGTTGTTCGAGTAAAGGAGGCCTGAGAGGGTGTTTAAGTTTATATTCGAAATACTGACCGACCCTTTGGGGCTCCCTATAGAATGGTACTGGGAGTATCTGATTTTGGCTGTGATCAGTGCCGTTGCGTATGCTGTTGCTTACCGTTGCGTTGGTGATATGTACAGCGGCGGGATGATTGACGGCAGCACAAGCGGCTCTTTCTTTCATTGGCTCATTCGCCTGATTCTGTTTCTTGCCCTGTGGGCAGTTACCTACGGAATCATTGCAGCGGTAAAATGGCTGACGGATAATTGGGTACTGGTTCTGTGTATCATAGGTGGAGTTGTCGTTGTTGTGGGTATCGCCACAGTTATTGTAATAATGATCCGCAAGCGCAAAAATAAAACGGGATTAGAGGTGTCAGATGATGAGAGCAACTAAAGATAGCGGCTTTGAGTGGATTGGAATAATCCCGACAGAATGGGGTCTGTCCAAAATCGGACAGGTTTATAGGCTTAGAAACACGAAAGTCAGTGATACCGACTATCCGCCGCTGTCCGTTACCAATAAAGGAATCGTCCCTCAATTGGATACAGCGGCTAAAACAAATGCCCATGATGATCGCAAACTCGTTAAAAAAGGTGACTTTGCTATCAACAGTCGTTCTGACAGACGAGGCTCGTGCGGAATTTCCGATTATGATGGTTCCGTATCGCTTATCAACACTATCTTGGCACCGCTGAACGAAATGAATCCAGGGTATTATGATTGGCTGTTCCACACAGTCCAATTCGGAGATGAGTTCTATAAGTTTGGCCACGGTATAGTTGACGATCTCTGGACTACGGGCTGGCAGGAGATGAAGAAAATTACCATACCAACGCCGCCGCTACCTGAGCAACAGCGTATTGCCGATTTTCTTGATGCCAAATGTGCCGAAATTGATGCGCTGGTCGCCGATATCCAAACCCAGATTGACACGCTGGAGCAGTACAAGCGGTCTGTTATCACTGAAACCGTCACCAAGGGGCTGAATCCCGATGCGGAGATGAAGGATAGCGGAATTCAGTGGGTTGGCAATATGCCTTCACATTGGGAGGTTATCCGTGGTAAGTACATCCTGCGTTATATGCAGAAGCCGGTACGTGAGGATGACGGTGTAATCACTTGTTTTCGTGATGGCGAGGTTACTCTCAGAAGCAATCGCCGTGAGGACGGATTTACGATGTCCGACAAAGAAATCGGTTATCAAGGCATTGATGTCGGTGACTTGGTCGTTCACGGTATGGACGGTTTCGCAGGTTCTATCGGCATCTCCGATTCAAGAGGCAAGGCTTCTCCGGTTCTCAATGTGCTGGATACCTACCAGTGCAAACGGTACATCATGTATTATCTTCGCAGTATGGCTTACAGCGATGTGTTTCTTGCTTTGGCAACCGGTATTCGTGTGCGTTCCTGTGACCTTCGGTGGAACAAGCTGGCGGAGCTTTCTTATCCAGTACCGCCGCTGGATGAACAGAATGCCATCGTAAAGCACATCGATTCTGTGCTTTCAAAAGCAGATGCTGTTATCGCTGATAAAAAAGCACAGCTTGCAACACTCGATGAATACAAGAAATCCCTGATTTTCGAGTATGTAACCGGCAAGAAGGAGGTGCCCATCTCATGAAGGTTGAATTCATAGAATCTGAGTTCTGGGGCGCAGCCTTGTTCGTTGCGGAAGCGGATTTTAAATTGGCTAAGACAAAAGATGCCGAGTTCGACAGCTTGGCTCATGCTACAACCGCTTTTGCAAATCTATTTGACGTGGATTATACCATTGCACGGAGCGAATACAATGCAGCTCTGGATGCTCTTGAGAAAAACGGAGCAGTTATTTTTACAATTGGCTCCTCACAGTATTCAGAGCGTAGATGGGTTGAAATTCAAGTGTCGAACAACAATCGACCGCAACGTGTGCTTTATGCCGATGAGGATGGGTATCACTTGATTCGCTATGCACATTTCAATCCGAAAGCGGTTGCAGCCATACAAAAGCGGCACAAGGAGGAACAGAAGAAATGACAAGTATTCTCTCCGAAAAAGAATATCAGCATTTCGTCATGGACAGGCTCTCTCAGGACAACGGTTACATCATCCGCAAAGCAACCAGCTATGACCGCCTGTTTGCTATGGATCGTGAGTTGCTGTTTCAGTTTCTGAATGATACCCAGCCGGATGAGATGGCGGCGCTTCGCAAAATCTACAAATCCGATTTGGAGGACACCCTCGTCAGCTTTATCAATGCAGAGGTGACCAAAACCCACGGCAGTCTGCTGGATGTGTTGAAGCACGGTATTGAGATTTCCAACATGAAGCTAGAGCTTATGTACACCAAACCTGCAACCACCTTCAACCGTGAATTGTTGGCGAAATATGAAAAGAACATTTTCTCCGTTATGGAGGAGGTCTGGGCAAGCGATGATGAGCGCATTGACCTGGTAATTTTCCTGAACGGTCTTGCCATCATGTCCTTTGAGCTGAAATGTAATGCTGCGGGTCAGTCCTATCAGGATGCTATCTATCAGTACCGTGTTGACCGTGACCCGAAAACCCGCCTGTTCTGGTTTAAGGCAGGCTGCCTTGTGAATTTTGCAATGGACCTGGAGCAGGTCTATATGACCACCAAGCTCGCAGGCAACGCCACCTTCTTCCTGCCGTTTAATATGGGCAACGGCGAAGGAGTCAATGCAGGTGCGGGCAATCCTACCTTCAAAGACAAATACAGCGTGTCCTATATGTGGGAGGATATTCTGACCAAGGATACCGTCCTTGACCTCATCAGTAAGTTCATCTTTATCGAAACCAAGGAAAGCAAGGACGAGCTGACAGGGAAAACGAAAAAGTCCGAGAATGTCATATTCCCTCGTTATCATCAGCTCGATGTGATCCGCAAACTGCTGGGTGATGTCCGTGACAATGGCACCACGCAGAATTATCTGATCCAGCACAGCGCAGGCTCCGGCAAAACGAACTCCATCGCATGGCTGGCACACCGTTTGACTTCGCTGCACGATGCAGATAATAAAATCATCTTTGACAATGTCGTAATTATCACCGACCGAGTTGTGGTTGACCGCCAGCTACAGAAAGCGATTATGGGCATGGAGCATAAAGCAGGGCTTATCCGTGTCATGGACGATAAGTGTAACTCTGCTGACCTTGCCATTGCGCTGAACGGCAATACGAAAATCATCGCCACCACGATTCAGAAATTCCCGTATATTGTGGACAGTGTTGCAGGGCTGAAAAACAAGCGTTTTGCGGCGTACATTGCCGGAAAGGTATTCATCAGCAGTCACATAATGGGGTGTGCCGTCCTGCTCCAGCTGTCCCGGCACACGGAAGATCACGCCTTGCAGTTCTCCGGCCAGTGCTTCTTTTGTTTTTCCGGTAAGCCGACTCATATAGCTCATATCTACGCAGGCTTTTTCCGAGATGGACACCGCCAGTGCTTCGCTTGCCGTATCCACAGTAGC
>ENA-UESI01002225-UESI01002225.1-human-gut-metagenome-genome-assembly--contig:-NODE-2225-length-10494-cov-3.784967_pt1 | contig 10494 bp, 10 predicted proteins | sample MGYA00243005_ERZ508006 | MGnify/ENA primary metagenome ERZ508006 (study PRJEB26167, sample SAMN06115436) | human gut metagenome | host: Homo sapiens | place: China:Shandong | collected 2015-06-10... | reverse complement strand
GGAAAAGAAATCAGTCCGTGAAATTCTGGAAGACATCAATACCGAAGACCAGAAAGTGGCGCTTGCCGTACAGAGGGAGTTTACGGCATTTGCAAGAGAGCACGGAATAGACCGCATTGGACTGGAGCTGCATCCGGGTCAGTGCTGCTATAATCCCAGAAGCCTGAAGCGCCTGCGGGAGGCGTGCGGTGAGGAAATCGGTGTGAACCTAGACTTCAGCCATTTGCTCTGGCAGCGAATGGATCCGATCCTTGTGATTCGGGAACTGGAAGGCATGATCTATCATATGCACGCCAAGGACATCCATCTGGATGAAGCTATGGTTCGGGAGAACGGACTGATCAACACCGCTTATTTCGATGAACCCAGAAAGCGCAGCTGGAATTTCCGCAGCATCGGCTACGGACATGGGCCGGAATTTTGGCGTAATGTTTTTGCGGAGCTTCGCCGCTGCGGCTATGACTATGTCGCAAGCATTGAGATGGAATGCGAAGTGCTGAGCATCCCGGATGCGCTGCCGAAGGCTGTGAAATTTTTGCATGACAATCTGCCTATGGACGAAGACCCCCAAGAGCAGAGCTGGCAGAAGAAAACACATGCCGGAAAAGTAAAGCGCCTGCAAGAGTATGGCTGGACGGAGTAAAGGAGGCCGCAGATGAAAAAAATAGCAATCGGCATTATCGGTTGCGGAAAGATTGCCCAGATGCGGCATATTCCGGAGTATGCGGCCAATGCCAATGCGAAACTATGCGGTTTCTTTGATGTGAACTTACAGCGTGCGCAGGAGCTTGCCGACCAGTATGGCACGAAGGCTTACGGAAGCTACCAGGAGCTGCTGGCGGATCCGCAGATCGAAGCGGTCAGTGTCCTGACACCCAATTTTACCCATGCGGAGATTACGATCGCCGCCCTGAAAGCCGGGAAGCATGTCCTATGTGAGAAGCCGATGGCGGTTACGCTCCAGGATTGCGAAGCCATGGTACAGACTGCGGAGCAGACAGGGAAAAAGCTGATGATCGGCCAGAATCAGCGGTTGACACCGGCACACCAAAAGGCCAGGGAGCTGCTGTGCAGCGGCGCGATTGGGGATGTGATCACTTTCCGGACAAGCTTTTCCCATTCCGGCGCGGATAATTGGAGCGTCGATGGAAGAAATTCCTGGTTTATGGACAAAAATCGCAGCCATTTCGGCGCCATGGCTGATTTGGGCGTTCATAAAACGGATCTGATGATTTACTTGTTGGGACAGAGAGTCGTGAAGGCTTCTGCCGTTCTGGGGACGCTTCAGAAGAAATACCCGGACGGAACGCCAATTACCGTAGATGACAATGCGTTTTGCACCTTCGTCATGGAAAACAATGTTATCGGCACCATGAATGCCAGCTGGACAAACTACGGCTGTGAGGATAATTCCACGTCTATATATGGCTCTTTGGGCGCAATGCACATTTACCGGAATCCGGAGCATTCCATTGTGATCGAGCGCGGCGCCCGTGAGAAAGAGTATTATGACACGGATACCATCCAGACAAATGATAATCAGACGGCATCGGGCGTTATAGAGCGGTTTGTGGATTGCCTGGTGAAGGATACACAGCCTGAAATTCCGGCGCAGAGTGTGCTGAATGCCATGCGCGCTCTGTTTGCCTGTGAAAAAAGCGCGGAAATGGGCAGCGCTCTGGTGGATGTAGAATAATGCGATTTTCTGCTTGAGCACGTCATCCTTACAAGTGAACGCGACTAATTTAACACGGCATAAAAAGGCAGGGCGCTCCAAAAGAGCGCCCTGTTTGCGTTTACTGCAGACCCTGCTCGTAAGCCTCGATCATCTTCTTGAACGTGTGACCCGTACAACCTTCGAAATTTGCCCTTCTTTTCAGTTTTTGCAGATACTTTTCGCAGCTTTCGCCCGTGAAAATCTTGATGTCCAGCCGCATGGTGCCGTCACCCTCCGGCGTAGCAAAGATTTTATCAATAAAAGTATCGATAAATTCCTTGGTGATCTCGCCGTTTTGACAGTCACGCTCGGCATCCCGAAGCACCTTGCGGATACGCTCCATGTCGCTGCGAAATTCCTCGCTGGATTCCTGCTGTTCTCGAAGCTCGGCAAGCTCCTGTTCAGCGGCTTTGATGTCGGCGTTGCACTGGGCAGTCATGGACTTAAAATCAGCAGGGGTGATACTGTCGAGGGCTACCAATTCCAGCAGCTTGCTTTTCTTTTTCAGGGTTAGCTCAATGGTTGCCTGTGCAGCTTCGATCTTCTTTCCGATGTTGCCGTCGCTGGTCATGGAACGGTACATCCGCTCGTATTCTTCCAGCATAGCGGCGGAGGCTTCCTTTGTATCACGGAACACCTCAAAGAGCAGCGGAATCAGTTCTTTTTCATAGATCGGGATGGAATCACAGCTGTCTTTGCCATTGTTGATTTTCCCGGAGCATACCCACTTGGAGTTTTTGTTACCCTGCCTGTCCACGGAGTCACGGCGGTAATAAGGTGTACCGCAATGGGTACAGAATAGTTTGCCGGTCAGGAGGTTGGCGTGGTTGCAGACACCCTGACGGTTCTTCACATCCTCGCTTCTCCTGCGAAGTACGGCATTAGCCTGCTCCCACAGTTCTTCGGAAACGATAGCCGGTACGATTTCTCCCGTTTCATCCTTGAACATGACCCATTCTTCCGGCGGGAGGAATTTCTGCTTTTTGGTGAACATATCCACCACCTTGACCTTGTTTCCCACGTAGTAACCCTTGTACTTAGGATTGGAGATCATGCCCGACATGGTGGAGTGGGCTATTTTCTTGCCGTTGTGGTTGCGGTACCCCTTTTCCCAGAACAGTGTTTCAAGCTGTTTCATGGAGTATTCGTCAGTAGCATACAGTTCAAACAGCTGCCGAACCATCACCGCCTGATCTTCATCTATAACCAAACGGCCATCCTTTTTGATATATCCAAAGATGCGGCTGTTGCCCAGCACTACATTCTGCTTGATGGCCTGCTGATGCCCAAATTTCACACGGGAGGACAGCTTGCGGAGTTCGTCCTGTGCGATGGAGGACATGATGGACAGACGAAGTTCGGAGTCCTCGTCAAAGGTATTGATGTTGTCGTTCTGGAAAAAGACACCTACTCCCGCATTCAGCAGCTGTCTGGTATACTGGATGGAGTCCAGCGTATTACGGGCAAAGCGTGAGATTTCCTTCGTGATGACAAGATCAAATTTACCGGTCTCGGCATCGTCTACCATTCGATTGAAATTCTCACGGCGTTTGGTGGAAATACCGGACAGCCCTTCGTCGATATATCCCGGCACGAATGTCCACGCAGCGTTCTTCCTGATGAAATCCTCGTAATAACTGATCTGGTTGCCCAGAGAGTTCAGCTGCTCATCCGATTCTGAGGAAACACGGGCATAGTAGGTTACCCGAAGCGGAATATCGTAGATGCTTTTCATCCGCAGCTGTTGTCTGACAGAATGTATATCCATAACGGTTCCTTTCTAAATAGTTCGCTATATCATCATCTGTTAATATTATATCGCATACAAATGAACTTTTCAAGATGATCTTAAAAGTTGTCAAAAAAAGTTTGGGCGGCAATCGTATCTCACGATTGCCGCCCTATTTATTTTATCGCGCCTTTGCAGCAGTACGGCTCTTAATCATCAAGCGCATCCGATTGCGCTGATCTTCCGTAATCATCCCTTTTGCAAAAAGCGTATCGTTGTAATAAGTCAGCCAGAGCTGTTCTAAGACAGCCTGCTTCTTCTGCTCGGTCATTCCCGGCTTCATTTCCTTGATTTCTGCCATAGAATTCCTCTCTTTCAAAAGTAGTATTGCCTCAGATTTCCTGATTCATTCGACCGTGATGCACATATTTCTGCTCGGTGTATTTCCGGATTACGGCATCGGGGATGGAATCTACGGTGCGGCGAAGCTCATCCAGCTCGGAAAGCTTGCGCTGAATCTCCAGTTTCTTCTGAATGCTCTCACGGGATACAGAGTTGAGTTCCTTTTCCAGTTCTGCATTTTCTGCGGTCAACTCCTTGTAGGTCTTGTCATACTTTTTCAGCTTTGTCCTCATGGCCTCTACACCGGGGATATACTTGTCTAGCAGTGCCTCCAGTTCTTCTGCTTTGGATTTCTTGTTGAAGGGATTGCTGTCATTCAGAATTGCCATAATCTGATCTTTCATTCGGTTCAGGTGCACGGCCTCCTTGAACAGCCTCGGCGGGATGTGCGTGCGTCCGGTCTCGCTGGCACTCTCGCCGCGTTCCAGATCGGGATATTTCTTGACCATGTGCTTCCAGAATTCATCCTGCCACCATGTCAGTTTTTTCTTGTTGCCAACGATTTCCTTGGCGCTGAGTCGCTTGTCCTCCGTCAGTGGGACAAAACAAAGGTGCATATGGGGAGTCTTCTCGTCCATATGCACCACGGCGGATATGATCGTGTCTTTTGACTGATGTTTTTGCATGAAGTCCAGCGCCTCGTTGAAATAGGCTCTGACCTCCGCCTTTTTCTTGCCCTTGAAGAATTCCGGGCTGGCCGTCACCAGCGCCTCCACTACGCGCACGCTGTCGGAGCGTGTGCGGCAGCCTGCTTCAGCAATTTGCTTTTCGGCCTCCGCACGGTATTTGCGTTCCGGTGATACCAGATGGAAGTTAAGATGGCTTCGGGATGTGTCAATATCGGGATTGCTGGCATACTTCTCCTTGGTACGCTCGTTGTGGGACTCAATGTGACCTATCTCCGGTCCCTTGTACTTGGCAAAGCGAAGAATGGCATACTGTGCTTTCATCGGTTATCCCTCCGTTTCTGCCATACTATGTCATAGCCCAGCACATCGGCCAGCTCCACAACTTCCTTGTATCGGATGCTCTCCCTTTGCAGCTTGGCAGACAGGTTGGACACGCTGTCACTCCAGTCATATTCCTCGGCCAGACGGTCAACCAGCTCCTGCATGGTAAATCCGGCGCGGACGATCTGTGCCTTGATCTCATTTCTGATGCTCATAAAATCCTCCCCAATTTTTGTGATGAAAACAGCGAAGCAGGTTTGCGTTTCCGAAAACCTGCTTCGCTGTGTGATGTAATATTCTGTTTTCCTGAAATCCGCTGGAAAAGCGGCGGGCGATGTCCTCTTCGTAAGTGAGGGGTGCCGACTTTCCGGAACCGCGTGGCTTCGCAGGAAACCATGCAAACCCACGCGCATCCGTGAAGCCGGTACTCGATTCCGAGCAGCACGGTTTCGCGGAATCGTTTCGTCGCCGCGCAAATTTCTTTCCGGTTTTCACTTGTCTTGCAGATGCCCCTTCCGTTTCAGCTCTGCCAGATCGGCAGTCACGTCCTCCAGACACATCCGCGCAAGGCAGCTCAGCTCGTAAATGTCGTACCGATCCACCAGAAGCAGCGTCATCAGCAGCTTGTGTGTGCCGGTCAGATCGCTGTCGTATAAGTGAAACAGCGGCAGTTCCTTATAATAAATTCTTCCCAGTAATAAATTCTTCCCATTGCATCCTCCTTTGCAGGCAAACTGAAAATTCTCCATCCCATCCGCCCATCTATCCCACATGGGATGGATGGGATGGTGTTTTCTGTGTTTGATCTCATAAAATAGGCGGTGCCACCAAAGCTTCGATGCCCCAGAAGCCGTTGACTCGTTTGCCGAGCCGATTTGTGATGTGGTTATCATGTTCGATGCCAAATTCGTCGGCGTGCTTTTTCAAGGTCATACTTACTGTTCGTACCGCCAGCGGTTTATAGGCGTTGTCGTTGCACCACATGGTATAGATGGCGTACAGATCGGCAGAGGTAATGGTGCTGTCGGATTTTAGCTGGATGTACCCCTCCGAACGCATGAACAGCAGTACATTGTCGGACTCCCGTTTGGCTTCCGCACGGTTATCCTTGGTGCGTTCACTTTCGGTAAAGCGGTAGTTATTATCGATCAGTCTCCGCAAGCCGTCCAGACACCAGAGAAAAATGCCCTCGATTTCGGCACAAAGCTTGTCCGCAAGAAAGGGGTCATCCTCACGATTAGGCGGTTTCTTCTTAACGGACAGGATCAGCTGTCTGCGGTAGAAGCCATCCGAATGGTCGTAGAGCGATTCCAGATCACCATTGGAGAACGCCAGAAAGCGGACGTACATTTCTCCCTGATAGCTCTGCTCGCCCTTGCGCTCCAAATCCATGGGCATTTCAGCCGTAATCAGCGACTTGAGATAGTGGGTGGATTTCAGAGCTTCCATCTTCATGTCATCGTCCACCATCACAAGCTGATGCTCCAGATCAGCTCTGGCAAAAGGGCTACGCTCCACCTTGGCAATGCTGCCGTTTTTCAGGTTGTCACCCAGCATCTTCTGCATCACAACCCCGATGCGGCTTTTGCCCTCACCGCCGTTGCCTTTCAGCAGCATCATGGTTTGCCCACGGTTAGTGGGAAGAAGGCAATAGCCGAGGTACTCTTGCAAAGTAAGAATGTCCTCGTCCTCCAAAAGTTCCGATAAAAAATGCAGCCATGTGACTGGCTGCGGAGCATTGGCATCATATTTGACCGGCAGACGGTTACGGCAGAATTCCTTTTCTGCGCGAAACTTGCCGCCGAGAAACAGTGTACCGTTGGCAACATGAATCCGATCTTCGTGTACCGGCCGGTTGGGAACATAGGCTTCCAGTTTCACCATTTCCAGAAGTCCCGATGCCCGTTTTGCAAGGCCGCAGGTGAGAAAAGGGCGAAGCATTTCATAGATTTTCTTGCGGACACTTTCTTCATCAGTGATACGGCCATCCTTGGTGAAGAAGCTGCCGCCCACACACACCATCGGATGCTGCTGAAGAAACTCCTCACAGAATCCGACTTCATTCACAGATTTGCCGTCATACCAAAAAGGTAATTCACCGGCGTACTCATGTTTACTCATTCATTTCCTCCTTGATTTCCTGCAGGCGCTCCTGCAGAAGTGTGATTTTGTTATCTTTCATCATGTCTTTTACCAGTTCTGCCCTTTCTTCATGTGAACCAATGGTCAACAGATCCAGCATATACTGCGTACATTCGAGCATATGACAGGCTTCCACGAAACGGTCATCCGACTCCTCCTCCGGTGCCTGCGGTGCGTACCTCTTTTTCCAATCCTGCAGAATGTGCAGATATTCGCTGAGCACCCGAAAGCAAAGCTTTTCGTTCTCAGCCTGTGTCGTATACATCTTTAACTTCGCCAGTACGGACGGTCTGTCTTCACGGATGCCAAAGTCAGCGGCAAGCTTCTGCGCTGCTTCCAGCGGTGTGATGCCGAACAGCTTCGATGTGAATGCAATCACATCACCGTTTGCCTGACACCCGAAGCAATGGTAATGATCCTCATACAGCTTCATGCTCGGGTGCCTGTCATCATGAAAGGGACAGCAGACCATCCTGTTTCGGCTGACACTCAGCCCGAAATGTTCCGCCGCCATTCTCGGCGCGACTGTTGTTTTCACGGCTTCAAAAATTGTCATAGGCATTTCTCCTTTCAATATTTCCGACAAATTTCTTTGTCAACTGAATATACGGAGAAAAAGTCTTGGACCGAAAAAATCAGGCGGTATTGCAAGAAATCAAAAAAGCCCTCTCGTAATCTTGCAGAAATGCAAGTACGGAAGGGCGGCGAGTCTATGTAAAAGTGATTTTCACAGATCAGAGTGAATAAAAGGCGAATTTTCACCCTAACCTATTGAAAATCATGAAAATATGAGTATAATATAAGTAAGCTACAATGGAGGTGCTGTATATGCAATATGAAAGCGAGCGCATTGAATATAAATCTCAGATGGTCGATGACATTTACAAGGAGGTCATCGCATTTGCAAATACGGACGGCGGTGTGATCTATCTCGGTATTGATGATAAGGGCAACCTGATCGGCATTGATGACGTGGATGAAACCTATACCCGTCTGACCAACGGCATCCGTGATGCAATCGCACCGGATGTGACCATGTTCGTGCGGTATGTCCTCCAGGATAATAAGGTAATTCGGATTGAAGTCGGCGAAGGCAGCTATAAGCCTTACTATCTGAAATCCAAAGGCATGAAGCCTACCGGCGTGTATGTCCGTCAGGGCACATCCAGTGTGCAGGCTTCCCCCGAACAGATTCGCCAGATGATAAAAGAATCAGACGGAGATACCTACGAAGATTCCCGCAGTTTGGAACAGGAATTGACCTTTGATGCTGCCAAAACTGCATTCCAGCGCTACGGTGTGGAGTTTTCCGTCGAGAAATACCGCGCTTTGGGCATCACCCAAAACGATGTGTACACCAACCTTGCGCTGCTGCTTTCCGACCAGTGCCATCACACGATCAAAGTTGCCGTGTTCAAAGATGAATTCTGCACAGAGTTTCGTGACAGCAAGGAGTTCGGAGGTTCCGTATTCAAGCAGCTTGATGATGCGATAAACTATCTTGCTCTGTGCAACAAGACTGTTTCCACGATCAAAGGAGTTGTTCGCACGGATAAGCAGGATTACCCCGAAGAAGCTATTCGTGAAGCTCTGCTCAACGCTCTTGTGCATCGTGATTACGGATTCAGCGGCAGCATCATCATCAATGTGAATGACAGAAAGATGGAGTTTATTTCGCTTGGCGGACTTCTCCCTGGCCTTTCTACTGAGGATATTCGCATCGGCGTTTCTCAGCCAAGGAACAAGAAACTGGCAGAGATATTTCACCGTCTGCGCCTGATTGAAAGCTACGGCACCGGCATTCGCCGTATTTTCAAGCTGTACGAAAACAGCCCTGTGCAGCCCAGCATTGAGGCAACGGCCAATGCTTTCAAAATCGTACTGCCGAATATGAATGCTGCCAGTGCTGCAAGCGAAGATGCACCGGCGACAACTGTCAAAGCCACAGCAGCCATCACCCCTCAGATGAAAACTGTGATGGATTATCTGGCAGAGTACGGCGAAATGACCGACGAAGATCTGCAAGAGCTGCTGAATATCAAAAAGACAAGAGCCTATCTGCTCGCCCGTCAGATGAATGAAAATGGATTGATTGAAACTATCGGCAGGGGTGCGGGTAAGAGATATAGATTGAAGTGAGGGACAATGTATGGCACGTTACAGCGTTAATAACTACACAGTTGAAACATTGCTTTCAAATATAAAATCCGGAAACATTGCAATTCCGGAAATGCAGCGTCCTTTTGTTTGGGATAGTTCTAAAGTCAGAGACTTAGTTGATTCTTTGTATAAGGGATTTCCAGTAGGATACATCATTGTATGGCAAAACCCAGATGTTAAGCTGAAAGACGGAACGAAGTCATCCGGCAAAAAGATTTTGATTGATGGGCAGCAGCGTATTACGGCAATGGCTGCCGCAATCGTTGGACAAGAGGTGTTGGACGACCACTATAAATGGAAACGTATATCTATTGCTTTCAACCCCGTCGAAGAGAAATTCGAAGTTGCAAACAATGCCATTTTGAAAAGCAGCAAGTGGATTCCTGACATTGCCCCTGTTCTGGAGCCAGCTTTTGATACATTCTCCTTCGTAATGGAATATTGCCAGAAGAATGAGATTACAGATCAGATGTCACAGGTAAACAATATCGTTAACCGGCTTCGTGGTATTCAGAATAACAGCCTTGGAGTTATCACTTTGGCTGAGGACTTGGATATCGATAGTGTGACGGAGATTTTTATTCGTATCAACTCTAAAGGTGTTGTACTTTCTCAGGCGGACTTTGCCATGTCCAAGATTTCCTCCAACGAAACTTATGGCGGCAATATCACCCGCAAGACAATTGATTATTTCTGCCACTTGCTTGAATCACCCGAAGATCTGAAAGATATCAAAAACAACGATATCGCATTCGCGGCCTTGCCGGAATTTGATGCAATCAAGTGGGCGGCTACTAAGAGCAACCCCATATATAAAACTACATATAATGACATTCTGCGTGTCGCATTCACCTATAAATTCAAGCGAGGCCGCTTGGCGGACCTTGTTAGCTTGCTGTCAGGCCGTGATTTTGAAACAAGAGAATTCAAAATTGAAATCGAGGAAGATTCCTTTAAGCAGCTTCACGAAGCGGTTCTGCAAGCTGTGAATCAGACCAACTATGAGCGCTATTTGATGATAGTCCGCTCTATCGGTATTGTTCGCAAATCTTTAATTCGTTCCCAGAACGTGCTGAACTTCGGATATGCGCTCTACCTCGCATTGCGCGAAAGGAAAATTGACAGCAATGAAATTGAGCAGATTGTCCGTCGTTGGCTGGCACTGACGATCTTGACAGGTCGTTATTCCGGCTCTCCCGAGTCCTCCTTTGATTACGATATCAAACGCTTTTTCTCTTACGATGAGCCTAAGGAATATCTTAAGCTCACGGAAGCGGGCGAATTGTCAGATGCGTTTTGGAATGTCAACATTGTACAGCGCTTGAATACCTCTGTTGCATGCAGTACCGGAGAAAAAGTGGAATATGTTCTTAGACCTTTTAGCTTGGATTAGT
>ENA-UESI01002213-UESI01002213.1-human-gut-metagenome-genome-assembly--contig:-NODE-2213-length-10551-cov-3.745369_pt1 | contig 10551 bp, 8 predicted proteins | sample MGYA00243005_ERZ508006 | MGnify/ENA primary metagenome ERZ508006 (study PRJEB26167, sample SAMN06115436) | human gut metagenome | host: Homo sapiens | place: China:Shandong | collected 2015-06-10... | reverse complement strand
ACGGCATTGTATGGAGTAAAGGACGTATCATTTCACTCACTACTTTTCAGCAAGGTATGTCCGAGATGAATGAAACACTGATCCCTGAGGAACCCCCCAAGAAGAAATTTCCTCGCTTGGGAAAGCGGGGAAAAATTGCCGCCGGCGCGTTGGCTGTTGTAGTCCTGGCGGCGCTGGTACTGCCAAGGCTTGGGCAGGGCACCGCTGCAGCGGTGCTGCCGTATCAGCTCTACCAGGCGGCGCGGCAGAACCTGACGGTTTCCGTCTCCGGTTCCGCTACCCTGGAGCCTGCCGACTCCTATCAGGTCACAACGCTGATCTCCGGCACGATCCAGGATGCCCCCTTTGAGGAAGGCGCCATGGTGGAAAAGGGCGCCCTGCTCTACGCCATGGACCACAGCGACGCTCAGGACTCTGTCAATCGGGCTAATCTCTCCCGGGAGCAGGCCCAGGTGAGCTACCAGCAGGCCCAGGAAGCCCTGCATCCCACCGCTCCTATCAGCGGCACCATCAACGAGGTTTTCGTCCATGACGGCGACAGTGTCAGCGCCGGCACAGCGCTGGCCCGCATCATGGGTAGCACAGATCTGACTATTGACTTCCTCTTCCCTTACGCAGAGCCTTCTGCGTTTTATGTGGGGCAGGCTGCTACCGTATATATCGGGGAATTTGAGGCCCCGGTTCAGGGCACCGTGGTCTCCGTGTCCGACTCCACTACCATCACCAGCAACGGCAAGTCCAGCAGCAGTGTCCGGGTCAAGCTGGATAACCCCGGCGTGGTGTCGGACTCTTACACCGCCTCCGCCGTGATCGGCACCTACACCAGCTATGGAAATTCACATATCACCATGGGCAGTTCCGCCACGGTTTACGCCTCCGGCAGTGGTACTGTCACCGGCTTTGACAAGTTGGCAGGCAGCAGCGTGACAAAGGGGGAGGTCCTCTGCACTGTGGAGTCCGAGGCCATCCGCTCCCAGATTGAAAATGCCCGTCTGAGCCTGGAGAGCGCACGGCTCTCCGCCAGTACTGCATCCGGCAATCTGGAGGACTATAACATCACCTCCCCGATTTCCGGCACAGTGATTGAGAAAAATTTCAAGGCCGGTGACAAGGTGGACGGCGTTTCCAGTGGTACGCTGGCGGTCATCTATGATTTGAGCTGCTTAAAAATGGAGATGGACGTCAGCGAGCTGGACATCGGCAAAGTCCAGGTAGGACAGCGCGTTGAGATCACCGCCAATGCCCTGCCCGGGGAGGTCTTTACCGGTACCGTGGAAAAGGTCAGCATCAATGGCACTACTACCAATGGCTTCACCAACTATCCCGTTACGATCTCCGTCACGGACTATGGTGAGCTGAAACCTGGCATGAACGTCTCCGCCACCATTCTCTGCGACTCCGCAGAAAACGCCCTGTGCGTACCTGTGGACGCTGTGGCTCGGGGTAACACCGTGTTGGTTCCCGCTGCCGGCGCACTCAGTGAGGACGGCACCAGCGTGGCGGACCCTTCTAAGCTGGAGGAGCGGCAGGTGGTGCTTGGCCGCAGCAATGCGGAGTACATTGAGATCACCTCCGGTCTGGAGGAAGGCGAGACGGTTGCGTACATGGAGCAGTCCGCCGAAGTAGGAGGCTGAGCGCTGTGGAGCATCTCATTGAGCTGAGAGACGTCTACAAAATCTATCCCATGGGCAGCGAGCAGGTCCACGCGCTGGACGGCATCAGCCTTACGATTGACCGGGGGGAGTTTGTGGCGATTGTGGGCCAGTCTGGCTCCGGAAAATCCACGGCAATGAACATCATCGGCTGTCTGGATGTGCCCACCTCCGGCACCTACCGCCTGGGGGGCGTGGACGTGTCCACTATGAACGACGACCAGCAGGCGGATATCCGCAACAAGATGCTGGGCTTCATCTTTCAGCAGTACAATCTGATTCCCAAGCTCACCGTGCGGGAGAATGTGGAGCTTCCCCTGCTGTATGCCGGCATCGGCGCTGAGGAGCGCCGGCGCCGGGCGGAGGAATCCCTGGAGCGGGTGGGCCTTGCCGGCAAGGAGCGAAATCTTCCCAGCCAGCTCTCCGGCGGTCAGCAGCAGCGGGTGTCCATCGCCCGGGCTTTGGCGGGTAATCCCTCGGTCATTCTGGCAGACGAGCCCACCGGCGCGCTGGACTCCCGGACGGGCCGGGAGGTGCTGGGCTTTTTGCAAAAGCTCAATGCGGAGGGTGATACGGTCGTTCTCATCACGCACGACAACTCCATCGCTGTGAAGGCTAAGCGTATCGTCCGCCTGCAGGATGGGTCCATCATCTATGACGGCGACGCAAAGGCACCAGAGGCCGTAGTCCGTCCTGCAGAGAGCGGAGAGGAGACCGGGACATGAATTTCACTCAATCCTTCAAGCTGGCTCTCAAATCCCTGCGGACCAGCAAAATGCGGGCCTTTTTGACCATGCTGGGCATTATCATCGGCGTGGGGGCGGTAATCGTCATCATCTCCCTGGGCAACGGTCTCACCGGCATGGTACAGCAGCAGGTGGATAAGTTGGGCGTTACTCAGATCTACGCCTACACCTGGGGCATGGGCGACGGAACCACCAGCAACATCACGCCCGATGAGATGTTCGCCTTTGTGGAGGAGCACCCGGAGGCCTTTGATGGCATCACCCCCTGGGTCTCTGGCGGTACCGGAGTGCGCCAGGGCAACACGGAGTTCAAAAAGACGAATATCTACGGGGTCAGCGAAGCCATGTATCGCCCCGAGACCGGTACCACCCTGGACGGGTCCACTCTGGCCCGGGGACGGTATCTCCAGTATGTGGATGTAGCCATGCGTCAAAACGTCTGCGTGATCGGCGCTTATCTGGAGATCAATGCTTTCCAGGGCGATGCCCTGGGCAAATCGCTGCTGATCGGCGGCATCCCCTACACCGTGGTGGGAGTGCTGGCTCAAAACAGCGACAGCCTCCAGGAGGGCGGCGGAGACGACGCGGTTTACATTCCCTACCAAAACGCCATGCAGCTCTCCGGCACCAGTTACGTCTCCCTCTACCAGATCACCGCTGCCTCCCGTGATATCGTGCCGTCCGCCCAAATCCTTCTGCGGGACTTCCTACAGGACTTTTATAAGGATGAGGACGCCTGGTATAATGCCTATCTTGTTGAGAGCATGCTAGACCAAGTCAATATGATCAACGCAATGATGGCCGTTGCCATGGCAGTGCTGGTAGCCATCGCCGCTATCTCGCTGCTGGTGGGCGGCATCGGAATTATGAACATCATGCTGGTGTCCGTCACAGAGCGCACGCGGGAAATCGGCATCCGAAAATCCCTGGGTGCCAAACGGAAGGACATCCGCCGGCAGTTTATCATCGAAGCTGGCACCACTTCCGCCATGGGCGGCATTCTGGGGATTCTCTTCGGCTGCCTGATGGCCATGGGTATCGGCTCTTTACTGGGAGGAATGCTCATCTCTCAAATGGGTGTCAGTGGCCTGACCTTCAATGCTACCCCCACCTTCGGCGCCATTTCTGTGAGCTTTGGTGTGAGCGTGGGGATCGGCGTGCTGTTCGGCTATCTCCCTGCCAACAAGGCGGCAAAGCTGAATCCCATTGATGCACTGCGCTATGAATAAAAAACCTCGGCGAGCATAAACTTGAAAGCCTCGGCTGGTCGGAAGCTCTTCCGGCCAGCTGCTTGCATAGGATGATCCCAGATATCAAGCTTTTCTTTCCATAGACATTGAAGCTTCCATGTCCTTTGCGCGTTTAAAAGTCCGGCGAAAATTTTTCACCGGACTTTTTGCTTTTCCCAAACTTTTCCCTCCTCTCTACCGTCTATCAAACAGAACGCAGCAGAAAGGACCGTTGCATGTGTCAAAAGAATCTCTTTTAACAAGCTACCTCATCACCGAACAGGCACGTTTTTACCGGTTGGCCTACAGCTACTTGAAAAACCGGGAAGAAGCTCTGGACGCGGTACAAACCGCTGTCTGCAGAGCTTGGGAGCAACAGGATCGCCTGCGGGAGCCAGAGGCTGTGCGAACCTGGTTTTACCGCATCCTGATCCATGTGTGCACTGATATGCTCCGCCAGCGCAAACGGGTCACCTTTGTTCCGCCGGACGCCTTGGATGCCGGCAGCTATGAAGACCCTCTTCCTCTGGACGGCGATCTGGCAACGCGTGTGGATGCTCTCCCTCCTGAAATTGCCACCATCATCCGCCTGCGGTTTTATGAGGAGCTATCTTTGAAGGAGATCAGCGCCGCTACGGGCGCGCCTCTCAGCACGGTGAAAACACGGCTGTACGCCGGATTGAAAAAGCTGCGTGTATCAATGGAAGGAGATTATCACGAATGAAGGATTTCAACGAAGCAAAAAAGGCTTATGAATCAGTTTCTGTCCCTGAAGAGCTGAACGACCGTGTCCAGGCGGGTATCCGCCAGGGCAAGAGGAATCGCTCTCGCCATGTCTGGAGCAGATCTCTCGGTACTGCGGCCGCCTGCTTCGCGGTGCTGGTCGGGGTGCTGAACCTCTCTCCCACCGTGGCTTCCGCGGCAGCAGATGTCCCTGTTTTGGGTGGATTGTTCCAGGTTCTGACGGTCCGCGATTATGAGACCGAGGAAGGTGGCATTGACTATGCAGTTTCCGTCCCCGGCGTGGAGTCCGGCAGCGAGCTTGCTCAGCAGGTCAATGAGGAAATTCAAAAGCGTGTGGACGCTCATCTTGCTCAGGCCCAGGCAGACTGGGCGGAGTATCAGGACGCCTTCTTTGCTACCGGCGGCACCGAAGAGGAGTGGGGCGGCCGCCAGATGGATGTTGTCATCGACTATGAGATCAAAAGCCAGAGCGAAACCACCGTCTCCTTTGTGGTAGACTTTGCCGAGGGCTGGGTGAGCGCCCAGCAGCAGCGATTCTGCTACAATTTGGATCTGGCGGATAACCGAAACATTACCCTGCAGGATCTGCTGGGTGAGGACTGGGTGAACATCTGCAACAACGCTGTAGAGGCATATATTGCAAACAGTACCGACAGCGAGGGCTTCACCTTCTTCTTTACACCTGAAGAAGGCGGATTTACCACTGTAGACGCAGATACGGCCTTCTATATCAGCGAGTCCGGCGCTCCCGTCCTGGTCTTCCCTGAGTACAGCATCGCCGCCGGCGCCGCCGGCATTGTGGAGATTCCTGTTGACTAATTCTCTTGGGGGGCTCTTCCTTTTAAAGCAGGCCGGCCGGTCCATATGGACCGGCCGGCCTGCTTTTTCATCGAGTCTTCATCGTCTCCCAGAAAAGGGAAACCGTGCCATATTTACACCGGTTATCCCTGTCTCCCTTTGAGACCATATCGTGGATCGGAGAAGCCACTCCACATACCCTCCGACAATTTCCATGAAGCTTCTATGCGCGCAGGGCCGGCAGGAGCAGCCAAATTTTCTCCGGTGCTGGCCTCTCCACATTCCACTCGTAGAGCAGCATCAAGCCCTTTGCCAACAGCTGCGGGTCATAGATATGTGGATGGGTGCAGAAGGGTTCGGCATAGCGGGCCATTCCCCCGGTTAAAACCAGCGTGACCGGCTTGCCCAGCTCCTGCTCAATGCGGGCAACCAAGCCGTCAATCATGGCAGCCGCACCGATCACAGCACCGGATTCCATGCACGCTTCCGTATTTTTTCCAATCGCGCTGTCCACGGTGTCCAACCGGAGTTCCGGCAGCTGAGCCGTCTTGGCGGCCAAGGCTTTCAACCCTGTGGCCATTCCAACGGCAATGGCTCCGCCCCGGAAGACACCCCCCTCATCAATCACATTAAAAGTTGTGGCGGTTCCTAAGTCCACTGTAACAGCGGGCAGCGGGCAGTTTGCTGCCACCCAGGCGGCATCCACAATCCGGTCCACCCCCACTTTCTCCGGATACTCCACATCCATCTTGAGCCCAGTCTTGCTCTGGCAGGTAATCCAAACAGGCTCCCTGCCCAGCACCGCACGGATACAGGCATGGATGGGACGGTTCAGGCATGGCACCACACTGGACACCACAGCCCCCTCAATCTGCCCGATCTCCACATCCGCTTTTCTCAGTGCGTCCCGAAGCTCCGCTTCGTAGGCCGCGCCGTCCTTTCCGGGCACTGTCTCCAACTTTGTGCAGAATACCGCGGTATGTCCCTCCGCCTCCCGCTTCTCCACGCCGCACACGCACACGGTGGTATTTCCAATATCAACCGTCAAAATCATTGCGCCGACCTCCTCTGTTCAATGGCGTCCAACAGTTTTTCGGCTACCTCATCTTTTCCCATCAGGGGCAATTCCATGACGTCGTCCTTTGTGATGAGTGTCGCTACATTCGTCGATACGCCAAAGCCGGCCCCCTCCACCTTCAAGTTGTTTGCAACGATCATATCCAACCGCTTGCTCTCCAGCTTTTTCCGTGAGTTTTCCAGCAGGTCCCGGGTCTCCATGGAAAATCCGCATACAAACTGTCCGCTCCTGCGGTTTTGTGCTACCCAACTCAAAATGTCCTCTGTGCGCTCCAAGGGGATTTCCATATCTCCATCCCGTTTTTTGATCTTGTCGTCTGCCACTGTTGTGGGCCGGTAATCCGCAACAGCCGCAGCCTTGATCAAAATATCTGTATCCGGCAGCGCTGTCTGAACCTCCCGCAGCATATCCGCTGCAGTGGTTACTGGCCGCAGCGCAACAAATGGCACAGGTGGAAGTGCCGTCCGGCCAGAGATCAGTGTCACCTGCGCCCCACGCAGCATGGCTTCCCTGGCAATGGCATAGCCCATGCGTCCGGAACTGTGGTTGGTGAGATAGCGTACCGGGTCCAGGGACTCCTGTGTCGGGCCGGCTGTTACGGTTACACGCACGCCGGAGAGGGTCTTTTTCCGTGCCAGTGACCGGGCGATATGGTTTAACAGCGTCTCCGGCTCTGGCAGTTTTCCGCTGCCAACATCCCGGCAGGCCAACATGCCGCACTCCGGCTCGATCACTTGAAATCCGTAGCGTCTGAGCGTCTTCAAATTATCCTGGGTAATCGGGTTTTCCAGCATTCCCGTGTTCATCGCCGGAGCCACTAATTTTTCACATCCCGCCGCCAGCACTGTGGTTGTCAGCATATCGTCCGCAATCCCATGGGCCAGCTTTGCGATGACGTTAGCTGTAGCCGGGGCAATCAGGATGAGGTTCGCCGCCTTCGCCAGTGAGACATGAGTCACATCATACTGAAAGTCCCTCGCAAACGTGTCTACTATGCAGCGGTTGTTGGTCAAAGTCTCAAAGGTCAGTGGTGTGATAAACTGCGTTGCGTTTTCCGTCATGATGACATGTACATCGGCCCCTGTCTTGCGCAGCGCACTGGCTACATACGCCATCTTATAGGCGGCAATCCCGCCCGTCACGCCCAGTACCACACATTTTCCCTGTAGCTTTTCCATAGCTTCACGCTCCTGCCACCCGAGTTTCCGGGCAAGTCTCTGGGATGTCTTCCTTCTGCCGCTTTTCCGCCGAAAACACAAAAAAACATCCATCTGTTTCCTGGAAACTGCAAAATACAGCCCGCAGGAAAACGCAGATGGATGGAAGCGCCAAAGCTGGAGAATACTCCCGCTACTGATGGCGCAATCAGCATGACCATGTGTTTCGGGCTCCCCCGATAGATCTCATCCGGTCATCGCAGAACCGTCTGGAGCCTAACGCTGATTCTCAATGCCGCCTAACTGCCGGTCACCGGAATATTGTGAGGTCTTCCAATGATTGAGATCATGCCGTCTTGCCAACGGCATTCTGGTGAGTGTCCGTTTTGTTGGTACAGTTTCCAAAGGCCTTCGGAATACCATCCACGTGCAACGGCGTTCTTCTACGCCGTTATCAGCGTCATTGTACCATTCACTTTCAGGATTGTAAAGTATTATTTTTGACTTACATCTTGCTGCTGCCAAAAGATCAGGCGCGGGCAGTTTAGCTGCCCGCGCCTTGTTGATCAATCGTAAATAGAATCCACGTCTCTGGAGAGGATCGTGCCGGAGTAAGCATCAATCTCAAACTCATACTCCATCGTTCCCTGCCAGAATTCCACTGTGTATTCCCAGCGGCCGTCATCCCGCTCCAAATAGCAGCGAATGTTGCTGACCTGACCGGAGGAGAAGCCAGCTGCACTCAGCGCGATGCTCTTGGCCTTGGCCTCGCCGATATAGGAGGAACTGCCGTTCTGCTGGGGTACGCTGGCCTCCGCGTCATAATCATAGGAGAGAATCTCCCCGGTCCGGGCGTCGATCTCATAGTCGTACTCCTTGTAGTCCTTGGTATAGAACTCTACATCATAGACCTGACGGCCATCATCCCAATCCAGCTTGCAACGCAGGAAGGTCACTTGGGAGGCAGTCAGCCCCGCGTGTGTCAGAGCTTTGGCCTTGGCGGTTTCCTCACTGACCAGCCCACTGTTGGGAGTCGTTGGATTGGTGGTGGCCGGAATTCCGCTGGGTCCGAAGCTGTCAGCGTCCGTCACCTGGGAGCCGCCGCTCAGAGTGATGGTCCTAGTAGCGCCATTCCAGCTGACAGACTTGCCCATCAATTCGCCAATAGCCCGGACAGGCAGATAATTCGTGCCCTGGTACAGCATGGGATAGACTGCGTTGCCCTGAGCATCCGTGAAGGTACGCTTGACACCGTCCACCGTGATGGTAAAGTCCGGATGCAGTTCCGCGGTAATCATCTGGGTCTTGGCGCTGGTGTCCGGTGTTCCCTGGACCGGGCCGGTGGTACGGCTGCCAGCGAGGGAAATGGTTCGAGTGGACTGATCCCAGTTCACATTCTTTCCCATCAGCTCTCCAATGGCCCGGACGGGCAGATAGTGGGTGCCGTTGTAGTACAGGGTATGAACCTCCTGTCCCTGGACGTTATAGAATGTGCGTGCGGTGCCGTCTACCACAATCTCCACATCTGGCCGCATCTCCACACTGACCGAGGCTGCCTCAACCGCGCCTGCGGCCACCGTCAGCGTGGTTACGAACAGTGCCATGCCCAAAGCAAGTGTGCTCAGGCGCTTCCAAAGTCTCTTCATCATTGGTTCCTCCTTAATAATATTCCAGAAAATTGATCTTGAAGATGCCTGTGTTTATCTGCCGTAGCGCTCTACCTCCCACTCACGAATCGTCCCGCTGTAACCGTCGATCGTAAAGTCGTACTTGGAACCGTCATAGAGGATCTCGCCCTCATACTCCAACCGGCCATCGTCAATATCCGTGCTGAACTCCCAAATATCGGACTCCGTGGCCCCAGGCACCTGAGCAAGCGCCAAGGACTTAGCCTCTGCCGCAGTGATCTCCTTACCGGAGCCAGTATTCCCAATCAGACTGGCCTCTGCGTCATAGTCGTACGAGAGCACATCGCCAGTATAGGCGTCAATCTCATAGTCATACTCCTTGCGGTCCTCGGTATAGAACTCTACATCATAGACCTGGCGTCCATCGTCCCAATCCAGATAGCAGCGTAAAAAGGTCACTTGACTCTCTTCCAGTCCCGCATGCTTCAGTGCTGCCTGCTTGGCCGCATCTTCACCGACAAACCCGCCGTTGGACGGTGTGCTTCCCTGTGCAGAGGCGCCCGTAGTGCCGGATGCTCCGTCTGTGGCGCTGGAAGCGCCCGCGGTATCAGTGCTTTGTCCGCCAGGGGTGTTCTTCTCTATAATCACGCCCGTGATAGCGTCGATATCATACTCATAGGTCTGCCCGTCGGCGGTAAAATCTACCGCATAGTACTCCGTGTTCCCCCGCCGGTCTAGGCCCGCTGTGGTGAAGCTGACTGATTCAGCGCTGACGCCGGCATCTTCCAGCGCCACGGCTTTCGCCGCGTCAATCCCGATGGGCTCCGCCGAGCTCGTCTGCTGGGAACAGCCGGCTAAAAGCATCACCGTCAGTGCCAGCACACATGCCTTCATCCATATCTTCATCTCAAAAACTCCTCCTCAGTTGTTGTCGTTGATGAAATCCTACCAATAAAATATGAAATGAACATGAAATGGAAAAACTTTTTCCATTTTTATTTTCCAGGGTCCGGCAAGTGCAATGTAAAGGCGCTTCCGGCGCCGGTGAGACTCTCCAGCGTCATCCGTCCACCGTGAACCTCGGCGATCTGCTGCACCATGGCAAGGCCCAGTCCCGCCCCCCGATCACTGCTCCGGGCCGGATCAATCTGGTAGAAGCGCTGCCAGATTTTATCCCTCTCATCCTCTGGGATACCCGGTCCCTCATCCCGCACGGTGAGACGGATCTCTCCTGCTTCCCGGCGCAGTGTTACCCACACTCTGCCGCCAGGTCTGCCATATTTGAAGGCATTATCCAGCAGATTTTGGAAGAGGCGGGAGAGCAGGGCCTCATTCGCTTGAGCTGTGATATGCTCTGGAATGTCCAGGATCAAGGTCTCCTCCCGCTCCCCCTGCTCACTGCACAGGGTCCGGACAATCTCCGATAAGTCTGTTTTCCTGAACTGTGCCAGCACTTGTTGCTGTATGCTCTGCTTGATACGCTGGCCGGGGTAGTAGGTGATGCGGTCGCCGTCTTTGA
>ENA-UESI01002211-UESI01002211.1-human-gut-metagenome-genome-assembly--contig:-NODE-2211-length-10557-cov-3.462882_pt1 | contig 10557 bp, 10 predicted proteins | sample MGYA00243005_ERZ508006 | MGnify/ENA primary metagenome ERZ508006 (study PRJEB26167, sample SAMN06115436) | human gut metagenome | host: Homo sapiens | place: China:Shandong | collected 2015-06-10... | reverse complement strand
ACCTCGGCTTTGACGAGGTGATGCCCATTTCGTCCGTGCACGGCCACGGCACCGGCGATCTGCTGGATGCTGTGTGTGCCCACCTCGACTTCAGCGAGACCGTGGTGGAGGAAGACCGCATCCCCGTTGCCATCATCGGCCGCCCCAACGTGGGTAAGTCCAGCCTGACCAACCGCATTCTGGGCGAGAACCGCATGATCGTGGCCAACGAAGCGGGCACTACCCGTGACGCCATCGACACCCCGGTGGACAACGCCTACGGCAAGTTCATCTTTACCGATACCGCCGGTCTGCGCAAGCGCAGCAACATCACCGACGGGCTGGAACGCTATATGGTGGTGCGTGCGCTGGCCGCTGTGGAGCGCAGCCGCGTGGCCCTCATTCTGGTGGACGCCACCGTTGGCTTCACCGAGCAGGACAGCAAGGTGGCCGGTTACGCCCACGAGCAGGGCAAGGCCTGCATCATCGTCGTGAACAAGTGGGACGCCGTGGAAGGCAAGGAGACCAACACCATGGAGCTGCAGCGCCGCGGCTATGCCGAGTGCTTCAGCTTTATGGGCTATGCGCCCATCATCTTCATCTCGGCCCAGACCGGTTACAACGTGAACAAGCTGATGCAGCTCATCCGCGATGTGGACAGCCAGAACGGTGCCCGCGTGCCCACCGGTGTGCTGAACGAGATGCTGGCCCGCGCCACGGCCCGTATGCAGCCGCCCAGCGACAAGGGCCGCCGCCTGAAGATTTTCTACCTCACGCAGGCATCCACCCGCCCGCCCACGTTCGTGGCCTTCGTCAACTCGAAGCAGCTGTTCCACTTCAGCTATCAGCGGTATATCATCAACCAGATCCGCGAGAACTTTGGCCTGGAACACACCCCCATCCGTCTGGTCGTGCGCGAGCGCGGCTCCGGCGAAGTGGGCGCAAAGGACGTGTAAGCGCCCGCAAAGGAGGCATCTGGCTTTATGATGAAAACGATCCTCATCGCCGCAGCCACCATCCTGCAGGCCTACCTGCTGGGCAGCGTGGACGCCGGCATCCTCATCAGCAAGTTTGTATACCACGATGACGTGCGCAAGCACGGCAGCGGTGCCGCCGGTATGACCAACATGCTGCGCACCTTCGGCAAAAAGGCTGCTGCCATGACGGCGGCGGTGGATGTGCTCAAGGGCGTTGCCGCTGTGTGCATCGGCCGGTGGCTGTTCCACCTGCTGCCCGCCGACGCCGGTGTTTCGCCGTATCTGGGCGTGTATCTGGCCGCGATTTTCGCAGTGCTGGGCCATCTGTACCCGCTGTACTTCGGCTTCAAGGGCGGCAAGGGCGTGCTGGTGGCAGGCGGTGCCATTCTGGCCATCCAGCCGGTGCTGCTGCCGTTTCTGGCCATCATCTTCCTCGTGTGCCTGATCCCCACCGGCATGGTGTCGCTGGGCAGCGTGGCCATGGCTGCGCTTTACCCGCTGCTGACCATCCTCTATGGTGTCATCCGGGGCTATGCCGCCGGTGATATGCTGGTGTGCGCCATCGGTTCGGGCTTCATGTCCGGCATGGTGATCTACATGCATCGTGCCAACATCCAGCGCATCCGTGAGGGCAAGGAGTACCGCTTCGGCAAGCACAATAAAAAATAAATCTGTAAATGCAACCACCCCGCAGCGTACCGGGTCTCCGGCAGCGCTGCGGGGTGGTTTTGTTTGTGTTATTCCAGTTCCGGTTCAGCCTGTTCAAAATCGTACTCGTCAAAGTCTTCTTCTTCGGAAGGAATGACTTCGGCCACTTCTTCTGCGGCCCGTCTTTTCAGCCGGGTGAGGAACTCCTCCGCCGGGATGCCGCTCTGGCTGGGGGAAAGGTCCGGGGCCGGGTGGCCATCCGGCAGGTGGGCACCAAAGGCCGGGACAAAGAAGAACTTGCGCACGATGAAGATCAGCGCGATGGCCCCCACGCTGAGCAGATTTTCCAGCGCGGAGTCATGCCCCACCACCAGATGCCGGGCGATGGCGTACAGCAGCACTTCCAGGCTGCTGCCGGGGCTGTGCTTGGCCAGCATCTTGATGAACTCGATGCCAATGACGATGTCGAGACTGCGTTCCAGAAAGCTGCGGATCTCCACCTCGTTGCCGTCGATCAACAGGCCCGGCATCCACTTGATGAGCGGCACGGCACTGAGCAGCAGGCCGACGAGCACAAGGCCCGAGAGCAGGATCTCCAGCAGGCTGGACACCTGAATGATGCGGTTGCGCAGTTCGGTGCGCCAGCGGCTTTCCACATGAGAAGAAGGATGGTCCATAACGTGTTCTCCTTTTCGGCAATCTGCTGCAAAATGTTCGACGGCTAGCTGACTTTATTGTAGCAGAAATGCAGAACGGTGTCAATCGACGGCGAGACAGCAAAAAAAGCTTCCCTCGGCGGGGAGGGAAGCCTTTCGGCGAAAATATGCCGCTGCGGGTCAGTTTGCAGTGCTTTCCGTGGTTTGCGGGCCCACCGCTACATAGCCGGACTTCTGGATGCAGTTCTGCCCGGCGTCGGTGTCCAGCCAGTCATAGAGCTGGCGCTCCGGGCTGTCGGCGGCGGCGTCTGCGTGGAGAACAGCGTAGAATTCGTTGCACAGCGGGTATTTCTCGCTGGCAATGGTGTCGTTGGAAGGCTCGACTCCATCCACGGCCAGCAGCCGCAGGCCGGGCTGGGAGTACATCTGGTCGATGTAGTAATACACCGAAAAGCCGATGGCGTTGGCGCTGTTGTTGTAGGCGGCAAGGCTGTCCACCAGTTCGCCCATAGCGGTGGGAGCCAGTTCGGTGGGCGGGTCCATCAGCTCGCCGCCCTGAATGAGCAGCTTTTTGAACAGAGTCTGGCTGCCGGAATCCTCGCTGCGTTGGAAGGCCACGATGTCGAGATCATCGCCGCCGACCTCCTTCCAGTTGGTGATCTTTCCGGCGTAGATGTCCTTCAGCTGCTGCCGGGTCAGGCTCTTGACCGGGTTTTCTTCGTTCACAATGAACACCAGCGCGTCCCGGCCGATGGGCTTCTGTTCCAGCTGGGCGTCGGCTTCCTTCAGTTCATCCTTCACGTAATCCGGCGCTTCGTACACCACCAGCATCTTGGCGGTGTAATCCTCATCCGGGTACAGGCCGAAGCTCTCCCACGCATAGGCGGTGGTGGAGACCGAAATGGCGCTCTGGGCTACTTCCAGATCGATGCCGGTGGTATCGGCCATCATCTGGGCCATCAGCGGGATGCAGGCAGTGCTGCCATCCAGCTTGGGAAAATCTTCCACGGTAAACAGCCCGATGGGTTCAAGCTCGCTCACGGAAGAAGCGGGTGCTTCCGGCGAGGTTGAAGCGCTGCTGGCGGGGATGCCAGCCCCCTTGCAGGCAGTGAGAATGCCTGCGGCAGAGCAGGCGGCAAGGCCAAGCAGAAAGCTGCGGCGGGAAATTTTAGCATTTTTCATAAGGCGTTCCTCCAAAGTCTGGCTCAGTAGCCCATTTCATCGTCGGCGTTGATGGAAGAGAAGATGCTTTGGCAGTAAAGCCATTTGCCGTTCGTGTCCATCCAGCCGTAGTAAAAGCCGCGTTTTGCAACGAACACGTGTTCTGGCAGCTGGTTCAGGCTGTTGTCGTAGTAGCTGTAGCAGCTGCCAAGGCCATAGAACACAATGTTGCCGTTTTCATCCAGCACGTCACACATTGAGCCGTTGCTGCTGGGCGCATTGGCGTTGCCACAGTACAGCGGCCTGCCCTCCGGTGTGGTGATGAGATAGTTCAGGGCATAATACTTGTCCTGCAGATGGGTCAGGTCGGAGACAAGGCCCTCGGGGCCGTACACGCGGGTGGCGGTGGTCTCAAAGTTATCGTTATCCCGCAGCTCCAGCCAGACGTAGCCGTCACCCTTGTTATCCATCATCACGCTTTGCTGGCCCTTCACTGGCTCCACGGTGGTATCAGTGATCAAATCGCCGGTTTCGGTGTTGAACACCTTCAACCGTCCGTCCTCATAGTAAAGGGCGATGGTGTCGCTCATGACGCTGGAAGCGTACAGCGGTGTCACCTCACCGGTAACAAGGTCGTGCAGATCATAGCCGAAGCCGCCGCTCGTGCGCCATGTGACCACATAGCCCGGGAAATAGCTGCTGGGCTGGTCGTCGAAGGTGCCAATGAGGGTGCGGTCCACGGTGGCGAGATCCCGCAGCTCGTAGCGGCCATCGCTGGTCTCGCAGCAGGCGGTGCCGCTGCCGCATACCTGTCGGAAGCCGGTAAAGCTTTCGCCGGTGGCGGGGTTATAGAGCGTTTCGTCCGTTGGCTCGCCGCTGGCGTGGCAGGTGTCCAGCTCTACCCAGTCGTTCAGAACGTCCGGTGCATAGGAAAGGCTTATGGCAGTAGTGGCATCTGCGCCGTAAGTCTGTGTACCGTCCTTCGTCTGTATAATGACCCAGCTGTGCAGGGCGGGTTCATCGTCCCATGCGTCCTCGGCAAGGTCTGCTGGGCGGGCATAGCAGGTGAACACCAGCCTGTCCCCGCACACGATGCAGCGGTATGCGCCATCCGGCACGGGCAGACGTTCGCCGGTGGAAAGGTCGATCACCTGACAGGTGCCGTAATCGTCGTAGCCGTTTTCGTAGCTGCCGTTCACGGCGTGGGCTTCCTGCAGCACCAGCAGACCGTTCTGCATGGAGGCGTTCTGCTCCCCCTCAAAGGTCATGACTTCATTGCCGTCTTTGTCAAACAGGCCGCTGCGCCGTCCGCAATAAGCGTCCGGGTCGGCCCAGGTGCGGAACCAGTAGTTGGTCTCACCGGTCACGGTGTCCTGCAGAAGGTTCACGTTCTCACTGCGGAAGGACTGGTACAGCACCTTGCTGCCGCACAGAACGGTGCAGGCACTGCCGGAATTGTCGTAACCGTAAAGAATCCGCAGCTTTCCGTCGTCCAGCCGGGAGCTGTCGTAAAGCGGATCCCCGTGTGCATCGGTGGGCACTGAGAAAGCAGGAGCAGCAGGCTTGCCGGAAGCGGGCGGCAGCACGCTGCAGCTGCAGCCAAGGGTAAGGCACAGGGCAGCGCATACAGCAGCGCTGCCTATGCGGCAAACGTTACGCCTCATAAAGATCACTCCTTACAGTATGGAAAGGAACAAAGTTTAAAAGAAAGCCGGAAAGGTTTTCCAGTTCAATTATAATACGAAACAGCCGCGCATTCCATTGCAGGAAAACGCGGCTGTTGATTACAGTTTTATGACAGACTTTCAGGACTGTGCTTTGGCTTTTTCAGCATCGTCCATCCGGTCCAGCTGCTTGAGGAAGGCCAGCAGGAACGGCAGGGAAACAATAAAGGTGAGCGCATCCGCAATGGGCTGGCAGATCTCTACGCCCACAAGGCCGAAAGTGCGGGGCAGAATGAGGATGAGCGGAATGAAGAACACGCCCTGACGGCAACAGGCCAGAAAGGTGGCGCGCCCGGCTTTGCCCACGCTCTGGAAGGTCATGTTTGCCACCACAATGACCGGCTGCAGCAGAATGGCAAGGCACTGATAGTGGAAGGCGGGCAGCGCCACGGCGGTAACATCCGGGTCATCACGGAACAGGCGGATGAGGGCATCGCTGTTGACCCAGCACAGGCTCACCAGCACCACCAGCATACAGAAGGCGGCACCCATGGTAAAAACTGCGGCTTTTTGCACCCGGCGGAATTTGCGCGCACCGTAGTTGAACGCGGCCACCGGCTGCAGACCCTGCCCAACGCCAATGGCTACCGAGATGATGAACATGAAAATGCGGGAAACGATGCTCATGCCGGCCACAGCGGCATCGCCGTAGCTGCGGGCGGCAATGTTCAGCAGCATGCCGCCGATGCTCTGCAGGCCCTGACGGCCAAAGCTGGGCGCGCCGCCCACCAGGATCAGGCCGAACTCCCGCGCTTCACGGGTGACGGCAGCAATACGGAACTGACTGACGGTTTTGCCCCGCAGGAACATGGACAGCAGGATGCAGAAGCTGATGCTTTGGCTGAGAGCCGTAGCGATGCCTGCACCGGCGGTGCCAAGGCCCAAGCCGAACATAAAGATGGGGTCCAGCACAATGTTCAGCACGCCGCCGGTCACAAGGCCGATCATGGCAAAGTTCGCCTTGCCCTCATAGCGCAGGATGTTGTTCATCACAAGGCTGGAGATCATAAGCGGGGCTGCAATGAGGATGGGCCGTGCATAAGCGCAGGCGTGGGGCAGAATGGTCTCGGTGCTGCCCAGCAGCATCATGAAGTGGGGCAGGGTGCCAAGGCCCGCCACGGCCAGCACCACGCCAAACACCAGAGCCGTGAAAAAGCTGGTGGACGCAAACCGGGTGGCGGCGGTGGTGTCGCGGCTGCCCAGGCTGCGGCTGATGATGGTGCCGGCCCCGTGGCCCAGCATAAAGCCCAGCGCCTGGATGATGGCCATCAGGCTGGAAACAACGCCCACGGCACCGGACGCACTGGTGGAGATCTGGCCCACAAAAAAGGTGTCGGCCAGATTGTAGATGCTGGTGATCAGCATACTTAAAATGGTGGGAGCAGCAAGGCTGAGGACCAGTTGCGGGATGGGCGTCTCGGTCATCCGGCGAAACTGCAGCGCACTGCGGTCATCGCTTGTCATAAAAAGCCTCCTTGAATGGGATGGAGCAGGGAAAGCCGCCGCCAAAAGCGGACGGCGGAAATCAGCAACATCATAGTATAACGCAAGTACGGCAAAAAGTCGAGAGGGGAACCGTGTGAAAAAACGGCTCGCAAACCGGTGCGAAGGGGCAAAAATGACGCCGAAAGAACCGGCGATTCTGTATGATTTGCTAAAGAAAGGTCGAATTGCTTGTGGAAAATCACGATATGTGGTATCATTTAGGCAGGAAGATGTTGGCAGACCCTGCCCGGCATCGTGACAGATGGAGGAACTGAAGCATGAAAACCGTAGCACAGACCGTGATCGAAGCTGATCGTTTTTATACCATTGCCGCCCACACCGGCAATGTGATCCAGGCCGTGGAAGCAAGCAAGGACGGCGGCACCGTTCGTCTGGGCAAGTATGACCACAAGCCCGAACAGGAGTGGAGCTTTGTCCGGGTGGGCGAGGGCGTGTACCGCATCCGCAACCGCGCCTCCGGCAAGCTGCTGGACCTGACCATGACCGGCACCGCCAACGGCACCTGGCTGCACCTGTGGGAGGATGTGGGCGGCACCTCCCAGATGTGGGAGCTCTGCCCCACGCCGGAAGGCACCGTGCGCCTGCGCTCGTCCTGGGCCGGCGGCAAGTGTGTGGACACCGTGGGCATGGGTGCTGCTGTGGGCACCGTGCTGCAGATCTGGCAGGAAGTGCCCGGCGCAGAGGACCAGCTGTGGACCATCAATGAGGTGAAGGAGCGCGCAAAGCGTGCCGCCGCCAAGAAGGCTGAGGAGCCTGCCGTGGAAGCCGCTGAAGCTGCCCCCGCCGAGGAAAAGGCCCCGGCTAAAAAGCCTGCCGCCCGCAAGCCCCGCACCACCAAGAAGGCAACCGCCGCAAAGGCAGAACCGGCTGCGGAAGAAAAGGCAGAGGACGCCGTGAAGGCTGAAGCCACACCGGCCGAAAAGCCCGCAAAGCCTGCCCGCAAGACTGCCGCCAAGAAGACCACAAAGGCGGCGGCCAAGGCAGAAACGGCCGAAGCCGCTCCCGCCGCAAAGGCCGAAGCACCCGCAGAGGAAAAGCCTGCAGCAGAGAAGCCCAAGCGCAAGTGCGCACCCCGCAAGAAGGCCGTGAAGGAGACGGTCTGAGCCTGACCGAGAAAAGCAATGCCCGCCGTGTTTCGAAAAATGCGGCGGGCATTTTTGTGCCTTTGCAGCGGAGTCATTCCGGCAGTTCGTTCAGCCGGAAGTGGTTCTTTTCAAATTCCAGCAGGCCTTCGTCCCGCATTTTGCACAGCTCTTTGGAGAGGGCGCTGCGGTCCAGGTTGAGGTAATCGGCCATCTGCTGGCGGTTGAAGGGCACGTCGAACTCCAGCCCGCCCGCCTTTACCGCCTGCGCGGAAAAGTAGGTCAGCAGGCGGCCGCGTACCGTTTTGGGTGTGGTGCAGAAGATGCGCTGGGAAAGGCTCAGGCTCTTGCGCATGGAAACGGCCAGCAGGTTGCGCAGCAGAGTATCCCGCACAGCGGGGGACACTCTGGCGTCGGAAAGGACACGGGTGCTCAGCAGCAGCACGGTGCAGTCCTCGGCGGCAACGGCATCCACCATCAGTGCGTCGCCGCAGAAGGCGTAGGTCTCCGCGAAGGCCTGCCCGGCGGAAATGCTGCTCAGGATGCTTTTGGTGCCCCAGAGATCGAAGTTCTCGATGTGGACGGTGCCCTGCACCACCACGCCGATCTCCTGCACCCGGCTCCCGGCGCGGAAAATGACGGTGTGCTTTGCAAATGTTTTCTGCCGGAGCAGCCCGGCGGCGGCAAGAGCATCCAGATCAGCCGGCGAAAGGCCCTGGAACAAAGGCGGAGGAACAAGTTTCATGAAAAAATCCTCGTTTCGTGGTTATGGCAACCGAAGCTTTGGCCTGATTATAGTATACTCAGTTCATCAAAGCAAGGAGGACTTTCCCATGATCCGCAAAATCATTCATATAGACGAAGAAAAATGCAACGGCTGCGGGGCCTGTGTCACCGCCTGCCACGAGGGGGCCATCGGCCTTGTGAACGGCAAGGCAAAGCTCATGCGGGACGACTACTGCGACGGCTTTGGCGATTGCCTGCCCGGCTGCCCCACCGGTGCCATCACCTTCACCGAGCGTGAAGCCGCTGCCTACGACGAGCAGGCCGTGCTGGAGAACAAGCAGAAAAAGGCAGCGGCTGCCGCCGAAAAGCCTGCCGCCCCGGCCTTCCACGGCTGCCCGGGCAGCGCCATGCGCCAGTTCCACCGGGAGCAGGCAGCCGCACCCGCTGCCGCTGCACCGCTGCAGTCCCAGCTGGCGCAGTGGCCCTGCCAGATCAAGCTGGTGCCGGTGAACGCGCCCTATTTTGACGGTGCCAAGCTGCTCATCGCCGCCGACTGCACCGCCTATGCCTATGCGAACATCCACGAGGAGTTCATGAAGGGCCATGTCACCCTCATCGGCTGCCCGAAGCTGGACGCCGTGGACTACAGCGAAAAGCTGACCGAGATCATCCGTAATAATAACATCAAGAGTGTGACCGTGCTGCGCATGGAGGTGCCCTGCTGCGGCGGTCTGGAGCATGCCGCCGTCACGGCCCTGAAGAACAGCGGCAAGTTCATCCCCTGGAACGTGGTGACCTTCTCCACCGACGGGCGCATCCTGGACAGGTAATTGATAAGAAACGCAAAAAAGAGCAGACGCATCGCGTCTGCTCTTTTTTGCGTTTAAGATGCATTCTGCACGAACTGCAGAACGCTCTGGATGGTCTCGCGGATCTGCACCAGCGTCTGGATGTCGTCATCCTTCATGCGGGAGGTAGGTGCGGTGAGCGATACGGTCCGGGCACTCACGGTGCCGGAAAGCCGGATGGTGACATCGTGCGCCGGGATTGTGAGTTGCAGCTCCACCGGGATGGCGTCGTCAAAGAATTTGTCCTTCTGGAAGCCGACGACCAGCACCGGGGCATCGGCACCGGCGCTGCCGGTGTTCAGCTGGAAGTAGAGGTAGCCGTCTCTTGCACTTTCCGGCTGGACCCGCTGCAGGCCCTTTGCATCCAGCTGGAATTCGGTCACGTCCTGCAGGCTGGTGGCCTCGGTGCCAACGCCCAGCAGGCTGGCCAGCTGGCTTTGGGAGATGTAGCTGCCCAGCGACCAGCGCGGCAGCAGCAGGCTTGCCAGCGGATACTCGGCCACGACCGTGCTGCGCAGCTTGTTATACAGCTGTCCGGCGTCGTACAGGGTCTCTTCCTCGCTGATGTACATCCGGGTCAGAGGGGCATCGTTGACGGTGCTGGTGCCCGTCGGGTACAGTGCCAGCTGCACCGCCCGGGGGGTGTACTGGCCGGTCAGACTGCCGGTGGTGCCGCCGAACTTGTCCAGCTTTTGGGGAACTGCTGCCGGATTTTTGTATTTGTATTTTCTGTTTTCCAGAATTGGATCATCTCTTCTGCCTGCATACAGTCCTCCTCGGAATAGGAGTCGTCCGCTTTCATTCTCTTCAGCTCTTTTTCACAGTTTGCCACATCGATACAATAACCGGTCTTATCGATGCCGTCGCCCTCCATACACTGTGCAAACACCACATACGGGCGGCTGATCCTTCCGGCAATCAGATCATGGGGCTGCATCGTCACAAAGTACGTCGCCATCTGTGCATCCATGCAGCGACTCTCCCGCACCGCTTTAGGCTGCCCGATATTTTCCCGATAGATTTTTGTAAATTCCAGTTCTCGCTCTAAAATTCTGTTCGGATGATACATTTTTGTCCCTCCACATTTCTTTTTCCATAAATACAGTTGTTTGGATTTCAAATCAACTCATTCCACAGCTTCTGAGAATACGCTTACCGGCAATATCATATGTAAAACCATCAACTTCTACTGGCTCAACTGAACCATGCAATGTCCATTCATCATTTAAGAATGGGAACAAAGTTGTGAT
>ENA-UESI01002208-UESI01002208.1-human-gut-metagenome-genome-assembly--contig:-NODE-2208-length-10574-cov-7.944460_pt1 | contig 10574 bp, 6 predicted proteins | sample MGYA00243005_ERZ508006 | MGnify/ENA primary metagenome ERZ508006 (study PRJEB26167, sample SAMN06115436) | human gut metagenome | host: Homo sapiens | place: China:Shandong | collected 2015-06-10... | reverse complement strand
ACAAAGCCCCCTTGTATAGTTATTTTCCTACACAAGGGGGCTTTTTGTCTATTGTCCGTTTTTTCTGGGGCAGTTCATAAGACATACGGCTTTTGTTTTTGTAGATTCAGTTTAGCGGTGCTTTTTGAAATAAGCCAAAGCAACATCGGGGAACAGGGCGTAGGATAAAACATCGTCGATGTCGGCGTTGGGATAACCGGCCGCTGCCAGTTTGGCCTTCAGGCTGTCCATCTGCGGCGTGATATCGTCAGCCGGACGATGGTCGATCTGCGGCTCGTCGCCGATAGCCAGTTTTTTGACCTCGGGATCGATGGGGGCAGGAGTACGGCCATATTTTCCGCGCACAAGATCCTTGACTTCGTTCGGGATCATTTTGTAACGGCCCAAAGTGACGTTCAAAGCAGCCATGGAACCAACGATCTGGCTGGTAGGCGTTACCAGCGGCGGATAGCCAAGCTCGGCGCGCACACGCGGCATTTCTTCCAGCAATTCGGGATACTTATCGGCAGAGCCCATTTCCTTCATCTGGTTCAGCAGGTTCGACAGCATACCGCCGGGGATCTGGAAGGTAAGTACCTTGGGATCGATGGGGATATTGTCGTTCAGGCCGAAATCCTTAACAAGCTGCGTCTTGACGCCGCGGAAATAATCGGCAGCCTTGTGCAGCTTGGTCAGTTCGATACCGGTATCGCGGGGCTGGCCCTGCAACGTAGCCACGATCGCCTCGGTAGAGGGCTGACCGGTGCTTTGAGCAAACGGGGACAAAGCAGTATCGATCATATCGACACCGGCCTCGATCGCTTTCAAATAAGTCATATCGCCCATACCGCTGGTAAAATGGGTATGGATATCGATCGGCACGGTAAGCTGCGATTTGAGCGTCCGTACCAGCTTTTCGGCATTATACGGCGACAGCAGACCGGCCATATCCTTGATACAGATAGAATCGGCGCCCATTTGCACCAGTTCCTGTGCCACCTTCAAAAAGTCTTCATCCTTATGGTAGGGGCTGATAGTATAAACAAAAGCACCCTGTACGTGCGCGCCTGCTTCTTTGGCCGCCCGCATCGCACATTCCATATTGCGTGTATCGTTCAGCGCGTCAAAAATACGGATGATGGAAACGCCGTTATCGACAGAGCGTTTCACGAACTCTCTGACAACGTCATCAGCATAATGGCTGTAGCCCAGAATATTCTGGCCGCGCAGCAGCATCTGGATCGGGGTTTTCTGTAAATGTTTTTTCAAAGTCCGCAGGCGTTCCCACGGATCTTCGTCTAAAAAGCGCAGGCAGGCGTCAAAAGTAGCGCCGCCCCATGCTTCCAGGGCATAATAGCCCATATCGTCAAGTTCCTCCAGAACAGGAACCATATCGCTGATACGCATTCTGGTAGCCGCCAGCGACTGGTGGCCGTCACGCAAAACAGTTTCTACGATCTTAACAGGTGTGGTATTCATAACAAACCTCCTTGTAATACACTAATATCCTTACTGTTATTTTAGCACAGAGCAGGCAAAAATAAAAGATACAAAATACTGCATACACAGGAAAAGTTATTAATTAGAAGGCTTTTGAAAAGTTTGTTACAGACGGCCTCAGAAAATGGTATTTTCATATGCGGATGCCCGGCAAAAAATATTCAAACGGTTATTTTTGCTTTCACTACCGATAAAGAAAAATTTGCCATTGAGAAGGTGCTGCAACAGGGATTTGCCTTAAATATACACCGTATATTGAACAGGTCTGGCAGATAATATATAATATATTATTATCGCGATAGATATAAAATAAAAACTTTAAGGGTAGAAATATGATGAAAAGGGAATATTTAAACGAAAATGTATATGAAGCGCTGCAGCGGCGGCTCAAATTTCTGTTTGAGGAATTTGATAATATCTTTGTATCCTTTTCGGGCGGCAAAGACAGCGGCCTGCTGCTCAATCTGGTGCTTGACTTCCAAAAGGCGCACTATCCCGATAAACGCATCGGCGTTTTTCATCAGGATTTTGAAGCCCAATACAGCGCTACCACAGAATACGTTGAAAGAACCTTTGCCAGCATCGAAAACGACGTAGAGCCTTATTGGGTCTGCCTGCCAATGGCGACAAGAACGGCCCTCAGCAGCTACGAAATGTACTGGTATCCCTGGGACAATACCAAAGAAGAAGCCTGGATCAGGCCGATGCCGCAGCATAAATACGTGATCAACATCAAAAACAACCCCATGACGACCTACCGCTACCGTATGCATCAGGAAGACCTGGCCAAACAGTTTGGCAGGTGGTACCGCATTGCCCACGGCGGCAAAAAAACAGTCTGCCTGCTGGGCATTCGCGCCGATGAATCGCTGCAGCGCTACAGTGGTTTTTTGAACCGCAAATACGGCTACAAAGAAACCTGCTGGATCAGCAACCAGTTCAAAAATGTCTGGGTGGCTTCGCCCATCTACGACTGGAGTACCAGCGACGTCTGGCACGCCAATTACCTGTTTGGTTACGATTATAACCGCCTGTACGACCTTTATTACATGGCCGGGCTCAAGCCCGATCAAATGCGCGTTGCTTCGCCCTTCAACGATTATGCCAAAGACAGCCTGAACCTGTACCGGGTCATCGATCCGCAGATCTGGGTCAGGCTGATCGGACGTGTGCAGGGCGCTAACTTCGGCGCGATCTATGGCAAAACGAAAGCCATGGGCTATAAAAATATCACGCTGCCGGCAGGGCATACCTGGGAATCGTACACCCGCTTTTTACTGGCCACGCTGCCGGCACGGCTCAGACAGAACTATATCAAAAAATTCAAAACCTCGATCGAATTCTGGCATACAGTTGGCGGCGGTCTGGAAGAAGAAACTATCCGCGAGCTGGAGGCACACGGCTATAATATCCGGCGCAACGGAGTTTCCAATTACACGGTCATGAAAAACTCCCGCATCGTCTTTGTCGGTAAAATACCCGACCATACCGACGATATCAAATCTACCAAAGATATCCCCAGCTGGAAGCGGATGTGCTTCTGCATCCTGAAAAACGATCACCTGTGCCGCTTTATGGGCTTTGGCCTGACGCGTCAGCAGCAGAAGCTGGTAGATGTTTTGAAGAAAAAATACAGTAAGGTTTGTGAGGAAAAATGAAATTCAGCAGTCCTGTTTACAATATAATTTCCGTACCGATCGAAAAGATCGAGCCCAATACCTATAACCCCAACTCTGTGGCTCCGCCCGAGCTGAAGCTGCTGTATGACAGCATCAGGGAAGACGGCTACACCATGCCCATCGTCTGCTATTATGACAGCGAAAAAGACCTGTATATCATCGTCGACGGCTTTCACCGCTACCGCATCATGCTGGACTATCAGGATATTTACGAGCGGGAAGGCGGCAGACTGCCGGTATCGGTCATCGATAAGCCTATCGACTGCCGTATGGCAAGCACGATCAGGCACAACCGGGCCAGAGGCTCGCACGATGTCGACCTGATGAGCAATATCATCAGCGAGCTGCATGAGCTGGGGCGTTCGGACGCCTGGATCTCCAGGCATCTGGGGATGGATAAGGATGAGATCCTGCGCCTGAAGCAGATCACAGGCCTGACTGCGCTTTTTAAAGAAGCTGAATTCGGCAGAGCCTGGAAGGCTATTGAAAATGACTTGCAGGACGAGTGGGAAGAGGAAAAGAAATAAGGTAGTAGGATGGATATGCAGGTCAGAAGTTCATTAACCTGCGCAAAAGTAATATTGCAAGCATTCTGGTTTTTGCGGTGTCGGCTGTTTTATGGTAAGATATAGGAAACATCGAAGGAGCGTTTCAAAATGGAAGAGCTGTATGATCCGCCTTTTTCCATAACTAATAAAATAGTAGACTTGATAGCCGAAATCAGCGAGATGATCGGGCATATTACAGTAATGTCAGGCCTTCACGCCAATCCACGGCTGAGAAGGGTCAACCGTATTAAAACCATACAGGCCTCACTTGCGATAGAAAATAATACGCTTACTGTAGAACAGATAACTGCTCTTTTAGACGGTAAACGCATTTTAGGCAGCCCGCAGGAAATAAGGGAAGCACAAAATGCCTATGAAGCTTATGAGCATCTTTTGACATTTGATCCCTACAGTGTAAAAGATTTACTGAAAGCACATGGGATATTAATGGCAGGGCTTGTAAAAAATGCAGGCAGCTACAGAACCGGTGGTGTTGGCGTATTTGCAGGGACAAAGGTCGTACATATGGCACCGCCGGCAGAATTTGTAGCGGAACATATACGGAAGCTGTTAAAGTGGTATCAAAAATCGTCAGCACATCCGCTTATTAAAAGTGCTGTTTTTCATTATGAATTTGAATTTATCCATCCCTTTGCCGATGGTAATGGCAGAATGGGAAGGCTGTGGCATACACTACTATTATGCCATTGGAAAGAAATACTGGCATGGATACCGGTGGAAACTTTGGTCAAAGAACGTCAGAACGATTATTATGCAGCACTTGGAGCAGCAGATAAAAAGGCTGACAGCACCATCTTTGTCGAATTTATGCTGACTGCATTAAGGGATATGTTGTTGAAAATCGGCGTGAGCGACCAAGTTAACAGTCAAGTAAGCGACCAAGTTAAAAAGCTGCTGAATGTATTAGGAAGCAGGACTCTGAGTGCGTTGGAGCTTATGGAGAAACTAAATCTCAGACACCGGCCCAGCTTTAGAAAAAATTATCTGAATCCGGCAATAGCAAGCGGCCTTGTTGAAATGACCATACCGGATAAGCCCAACAGCCGTAACCAAAAATATCGAAAAAGTGAAACTTGAACGGAACAGCCTTCTGCTTTAGCCAGTAGAAGGCTTTTATTTTGCAAGATGAGCCAGCAGACGTAGATCAATAAAGTTGGCAGCTTGCTGCGTTAAATTTTCACGAATCAAGACAGACATTTGAGAGATGTCTGTTTTTTTATGCCTTGATCAGGCAATTCATAAGAAACTGTGCGCTGTTTGCTGTTTTATTTATTTTTGACTGCTCTTTTGCAAAGAAGACTCACGAAAGTACAGGCAGTGCGCAGACGCCGATATTTGTAAAGCCGCTGGCGTAATGCGCCGGGCAAGACACTCGCAAAGGCCTACCCACAGAAAAAGTAAGTGTCTTGCGGGGGGGTACAGGTGTGCTATAATCTATATGACAAAAGAATATGAATAAAATAAGCAAAAATATCATTGATAACAAAAGAAAAACAATAAAGGGGATGATTGAGAAAGAACTTTGCGAGTGGGAAAAGGAAGGTCAAAATTACAGGAAAGAGGTTGATGAAAAGTGACGAAGAAGAAAAACAGACAGAAAGAACTAACAAGTAAAGTTTTATGTTCATTACTGGCAGCGGGAGTGCTGACAGTGGCCCTGCCGGGAGGCGTAAGGGCTGCTGAAGAGAGTAGTAAGGAATACACTGGCAATTTAAATATAACTGAAACGATTGACGGTAAGAATGTAAGTGGGTCTGTTGTGACTTTTACCGAATTTAATGGCAGCGTTGCCACGGTACAAGGTTTTGACAAAGCTGTTATCAAAAATAATTCTACGATAACTTTTACAAAAGGCCTTGGTTTATATGGAATTGCCAAAGAAGTTACAGCAGACAGCACTACTGATGTGACTGTTGAGGGGTTAGTAAAGACTAATAAGGGACAGAGCATTGTTTTGCAGGGTAACAATACTATCAACGGTAATGTGTGGACTGCAGCAAGTGGTAGCTCTATAAGTATTGGTGCTGATGGTAAAAAAACTGTTATTCAGGGCAATGTTATGGCTGATGGTGGTTCAGCGGAGGTAGTATTGGGTACAGGCGATTCCCAAATTGGCTTGCCTGCCAATGGTAAGGGGAAGAGTAATATCCATACTATTAACGGAGTTTTAACCATAACGGGCACCAGGGGTGCGTCTATAAATACCAACGAGATATATGCTATGGGTGGAGGGGATTTATCGGTTAGTGGGGCCGGCATGGACGTTAGTGCCGTTACTGAAATAGAGAAAACAACCGCGATAAGTTCGAAACAGAGCAGCACTATAAAACTGGGCACTGATGGCGGCAGACTGGCTAAAGTAACTGCTCACGGAACCGGCAGCGGGGTATTTGCTAAAAATGAGGTGGGCAATGCAGGTTTATCTAAAGGCCCTACAATTGATATAGTTGCTGACGAAGTGTCGGCAGTGGCAACTGCCGGAGTAGGTATTTGGGCTAATATTGATGATGTTTCGGCAGGTGCTGATGTCAAAGCACCTATAATCAACATTGATGCTAAAAATTTGACTGCGTCAGGCACACTTGGCGCTGTTATCGCCCAGGATGGCATTATCAACATTGGAAGCAGAGAAAAAATGGCTGAAAATGTGGTGTTGGAAGGTAAGCCCGATGCGCAGACAACGACAGATTATGCTGTTGTTTATGTGCGGGGTGTTTCTTCTGATACCGGTACCGGAACGGTAAATATTTACAGTAAAAACATTAGTATCAAGGCTCCAGAAGATGGAAGTGCAATTAGTGGGAATGGCGGCGGACATGAAAAAGTAAATATTAATGCTAGTGAAGAATTGAGTATTTCCGGTTCTATTGCCAGTTATAATTCTGATCAGCAAGCTGCCGGAACCAGTAAAATGGTCATTGATATCAATCAGGATGTAGCGCAGGCCGGCAAAGTTACCATAACTGGTAAATATATCAACGCTGCTGATAAGAGCGAAGTCAATATCAAGGGCGGCGCAGGTTCCAGCATCAAAGTATTTGATAAGATCATCGCCAGCGCCAGCGACAATAAAGGCGGCATTATCAGTATCGATTTTGCTGAGGGCGGCAGCGTTGAAGGCAGTTTGGTAGCTCAAAACAGCGGCGTTATCAATCTGGGCGGCAAGCTTACTTTTGACAGCGCTAAAACCAACTTCACAACTGCTACTGACGGCGTTATCAACCTGAGCAGCGGCGAAATGGACGGCGTTTTGAATATTGCCCAAGGCAGCAGCGTCAGCCTGAGCGGCGCGACCTTTACTGCCAATGACCTGGCAAACAGCGTTACCGGCGGCGGTAAACTGGTGCTGACCGGCAACGGCACACTGGCTACTACGGCTGGGCAGGTATTCAGCGTCGGCGACGCCAAACTGACCGGTACTGATTTGACTGAAAACGCAGTAATAGATGCCGCAAAAGATAAAGTTACCTTTACCAGCGGCACTTTGAAGCTGACTGATGCTGAATATTCTTTGGATTATGTTGCATCGGCAGGCGCGGCATTGAAAGCTGGCGATACAGGCAGCAAAACTAACGTTATGATGAGCGGCAAGCTGGTAGAAAATGGTGAGATCAAAGAAGAAATCACTATCGACCAGGTGACCAGCGTCGGCGACGCTTTGCTGGACGACGTAGTAGTTAAAGACGACAGCAAAAACATCCTTATCGGCACTACTCTGGACAGCAATTCCAGCGTACAGGTTGGCGAAGTAGAGATCGACAGCGATTCTAAAACAGTAGCCACCGGCTTCAGCGCTTCCAAGCTGGACTTGGGTGCAGGTTCTACTGGCGTAGTACTGACCAATAAAGAAGAATTGAACCTGGGCGGCAGCAAAGGCGGCGAGTTGATAACTGTTGGCGGTTCCGCAGCAGCAGAGGGAGTCAATCTGGTCATTGGTACAGAAACAGCTGTCGGTTCTGCCACAGAGACTGCCGGCACCCTCAATATCGGCAAGTTTACCGCGCCTGAGACGGAAAACAAGCTTACTGGCGCTATCACGGTCAATGATGGCAGTGCCGTCAACGTTGTTAACGGCAATCTGACTGTTACCAATGGCGTTACGTTGGCCGGCGGCACCATGGCTGTAGGCAACGGCGTGCTGAACGCTGATATCAAAGCTAAAGAAAATACTACCTCTACTGTGACCGGCGCGGCTGTAGTCAGCAAGCTGGAAGCTGCTTCAGGCGCAGTGTTGAACCTGGGCGCAGATGATAAAGCTGCTCATGTAACTGTAGAAAATCTGGAGCTGAAAGGCGGTACTTTGTTCCTTGATCCTGTCTGGAAAGACGGTAATCAAATAGGTGACGGTACTAAAGTTGCCATAGCTGAGGCTCATACTAACGGCATCGACGGCAAACTGGTCGTAGGTCAGAACTCTACCTTATCGCTGGGCACTAAAGATACCGGCCTGGCGGAAGCTGCTTTTGCCAAAACAGGTTTGACCTGGGGCGACAAAGGCGTGCTGTCCGCAGTTTATCTGGCTAATACTATCAAATTAAATGATGGTTCAAGCACAGAAGGCGGCTTGTATGTTGACCCGAATGCAGAAAAAACAACCAGTGTAACCAACAATACGGTCACCTTCAATAAAGGCTCACTGCTGATGGTTGACGGCGCGAAAGTAACCACGACTGCCGCTATCAGCGGTGTTGCTTCTAATGGTGCAACTATTGAAGGCGGCGCTGTATTGTATATCGACGGCGCTAAAAAAGGCGAGACCTATAAGATTTTGGACGGCGCTGATACAGGCTGGGAAAATGAGGATATTATCGCCGATAACAAACTGCTGGCCTTCACCGGGGATACTACCAGTGATAACAAATTTGACGTTGAAGCAAAATTGCAGAAGGTCAACGCAGTTTTTGACGACAAGGTAGTTATCGGTAACGTAGTTGATGCTACTTTGGCAGGCAACGACGAAAACTCCGCCGCATACAAATTCTTCGAGAACGCTGTCAGCAGCAAATTTAACGCTACTGACGCAGAAGCAGTGAACGCGCTCAACAGCTTTGCCAATATGGGCGAGCTGGCAGGCGTCAGCCGCGGCACTTACAGCATGAGCAATATTATGACTGACGCTGTGGGCGATCATCTGTCGCTGGCAGGCGGCGAGCATCAGGATACTGATATCTGGGCTCGTTACGTACATAATAAAGAAGAAGTCCGTGATATGGATATGGGCGGCATGCAGGGCAGCTATGACCTGAAATATAACGGCATCGTCGTCGGCGGTGACTTCTATAATCAGGGCAAAACTACTGCCGGTGTAGCTTTGAGCTATGCCAAGGGCGATGTGAACAGCGTGGGCAATACTGTCAATACTAAAAACGATGCTGAATATTATGGCATCAGCCTGTACGGCCGCATCAACAACGGCGACAGCGCAGTATTGGGCGACATCAGCTATCTGCATGGCAAAAACGATATTACCCAAAATAACAGCGGCATGGATATTACTGCTTCGCCGAAATCTGACGCGTTCAGCATCGGCGTGAAAGCCGAAAAAACCTATGCCCTGGGCGACGGCAAGCTGGTACCCTTCGCAGGACTGCGCTATCTGCATCTGGGCGTTGGCGATTACAGCAACAGCCTGGGCATGCACTATAATGCTGACGACCAAAACCTGTGGTTGCTGCCGGTGGGCGTAACTTACAGCCATGAAACGAAAACTGGCGACTGGACTGTCCGTCCGTTGGTAGAAGCCGGTTATGTTTGGACTGCCGGCGACCGCAGCACCAACCAGACTGTCAGCCTGAACGGCACCACTGATGGCTTCGGCTACAATGTAGCAGACAGCGGCAGCTTCGTAGGCCGGTTTGTGCTGGAAGCTGAAAAAGCTAATATGACCCTTGGTCTGGGCTATGAATACCAGAAAGGCGACAGCGTTAAAGCAAATCGCCTGATGGCTAACGTAAGCTTCAGCTTCTAAAAACAGGCGGCAGGGGTAAAAAAGCCCTGACGGCGCTGCATTGAAGCAGAATCAGATTCAAATTTTTAACGGACAGATCTGTATGGCGATCTGTCCGTTATTATTAGCCTGAGAATAAAATAGAGTGAGGTAATCGTAAATGAATAAAAAAGCGGAAAGTTTTCAAAAATACCTTGAAGAAAACAATATCACCTGTTTTACTGTTGAAGAAGTTCCCGAAGATAGACTGAATACCGTAGTTTTTCGCTCTAAAATAGAATGTAATGGTCAGCAGCTGCCGCTGCTGCTGGTTTTGGACGACAGTGTTTATGGTATGGTAAAAATACTGATCGCGGGGCAGGCGGCTAATGAGGGCAACAGGCAGGCGCTTTTAGAAGAAATAAACCTGGTCAACAGCAGCTATAAAGCCTTTAAGTATTATATCGATAATAACGGGGCGCTGATGCTGGACTGCTGTATCCTGTCCGGCGCATATACGGCTGACGGCAGGCTTATTTACGCGATGTTTGACGTAATTATCGGACATTTACAGGAAGAATATAAAAAAATGATGCAGCTGATCTGGCAGTAAGCAAAGCAGAAATCCCCGCTGTGCATTTAGGCGTACAGCGGGGATTGTGTTGTGATAAAGTGATGTTCAGATGTTTTGAGAAGAGACTAAAGGATCGTGCTTATTTGCCTGCTATGACGTGGGCGAGGAAACGCAGCCAGTGCAGCAGTTTTTGGTATTTGTTATTGATATTAGACCTCCTTGTTATTTTTCAGCAGGGCTTTACTCAGTTCGTTAAGGCAGCCGGTCAGTTTGTCCAGCCGCTGTTCCATGCGCAGCAGCAGATACCAGCTCAGCACCATGGGGAAACCGAAGTTGCCGACAGCGCT
>ENA-UESI01002204-UESI01002204.1-human-gut-metagenome-genome-assembly--contig:-NODE-2204-length-10593-cov-6.294979_pt1 | contig 10593 bp, 8 predicted proteins | sample MGYA00243005_ERZ508006 | MGnify/ENA primary metagenome ERZ508006 (study PRJEB26167, sample SAMN06115436) | human gut metagenome | host: Homo sapiens | place: China:Shandong | collected 2015-06-10... | reverse complement strand
ATACCGCCAGCCGGTTAATAGGCTGACGGAGAAAAATTTATTATTTTTCATTGTCCTCTTGACGGGTAGCACACCACTGGAGTCTAAAGACTCATCGAATCGGTTCGCCAGCCGCAACGTCATCCTCCTACCGAGTCCTTACGGACTCTTTTTTATCTGTCACTTTTTACTGGCTCACCCGTAAACGGATCAATATACTCCTTTAGTGTCATTTGGTCGTATTCCAAATCTTCTTTTAATTGATTTTGGATATACTCTTGTATCTTTTTCGCATTCTTTCCTACTGTATCTACATAGTATCCTCTGCACCAGAAATGTCTGTTTCCAAATTTGTACTTTAAATTTGCATGTCTTTCAAATATCATAAGGGTACTTTTCCCTTTTAGATATCCTACAAAACTTGACACACTTATGCTAGGTGGCACTTCCACTAACATGTGTACGTGATCTGAACACATTTCTGCTTCTATAATTCTTACACCTTTTCTTTTACACAACATACTGAGAATTTTTGCAATATCAGCTTTCAATTTCCCATATATCACTTTTCTTCTGAATTTTGGTGCAAAAACCAAATGATACTTACAATTCCACTTAGGTCAGTTTACAAGGAACTACACGCAGACCGTGAAACGGGCTGCTGACAACAAACGGCGCTATGCTCCCGGCTGGGTGCATAGCACCTGTTTGTTGCGGGGGTTTCCAAAGGGGGCAGCGCCCCATTTGGCACACGACTTTGCGGAGCAAAGTGTAGTGTGTTATACGCTCTGTCGGCGTTGCCCTGAAAATACCGTTGCCGCCGGGGAGGGCAAGGGCATTTGACGCGGCAGGAAAGCAGGGCTTTGTTTGGGGCTGGTAAGCCGGAAACAAAGGGCTGATTTCAGCAGCAGACAGGGCGTATTATGAAAGCCCCCGTCCCTCGTCCTCCGCCCCCGGCCTATGGGACAAAAAGTCCCAAAGCTCTGGACACCGTGACCAGATGTGTGGCCACACTCCGGGAAAAGTAGCAGGACGGCAGGAAACCGTCAAGGCTGAAATGAATGGGCTGACGCCCGGCCTTGACCGTTCCCCGCCGCCCCGCTGGATGGGTGGACAAGGTGGCCAATCCCTAAAAGTGTTTGGCCGCACTCGTTCATTTTGGGGCCTTTCTTCTCCCAAAATTGAAATGGGCGGGAAAGCCCTAAAATGGCTTTCCCGCCTTGATTACCCATTAGCAAAGACGGGCGAGACTGTCAACGGCGGCGCTGAAAGCGCCGTTCATCTTGACCGTTGACTGGCTCGCCTGGCTTTGCTACTGCCCGTAAGAGATGGAAAAACAAGATGGAAAACAAGGTTAAAAATGGTTGACAAGTCTATCGGATGTGTGTTATACTGTGCGACAGTTTGAGATTGGAAGGAGGCTTACGTGTGTTAATTTGTGTACGCTAATAAGCAATAAAAAGTAGAAGTACCTTTCCACATGATGGTGGGCTTTTTTTGCGTGCGTATGCAAAGGAACACGTAGGTTTGACACGAGCAGTCTTTGAACTGTATCGTGGTGTTTTTTCGTGCTTTGTTGTTATGCAGGCGTCTGCCCTCTCTGTGGGACAACGCCTGCTTTTTATTGCAGAAACAAAGGAACAATGCAATAAAAAAGGAGGTTCGCATTATGACCCAAAACAACAATTCATGGAGAAAAACTTATTTTACACTTCTTGCCGGACAAGCAATATCCTTTATTAGCAGCGGTATTTTGCAAATGGCCATTATCTTTTATTTGGTTGCGAAAACTAATTCTGCAATCATATTGACGGCGGCAACACTGATTGGATTTTTGCCGCAAGCCTGTTTAGGCCCGTTTGCAGGTGCTTTTGTTGACCGGCACAGCCGTAAAAGCGTAATGATTGGTGCGGATTTGATAATTGCCGCCGCTGGCGGTATTCTGGCGCTGGTGGCGTTTTACATGGAATTGCCCGTATGGTCTATTATGGTTGTCCTGTTAATCCGAAGTGCGGGAACTGCTTTTCATTCTCCAGCATTCAGCGCAGCAACACCTATGATTGTGCCAAAAGAGGAACTTACAAAATGCGCTGGTTACACGCAGACCATGCAAGCAGTAAGTGCGATTATCAGTCCAGCTGCCGCAGCGTTTTTATATGCTGTTTGGCCTCTTAATGCAATTATATTGTTAGATATTGTGGGTGCAATCCTTGCCTGTGTGACTGTTGCGATTTCGTCCATACCAACGCCTGAACTATGTCCAGAAACGAAAAGACAACAGTTTTTACAGGATATGAAAGAGGGGTATGTGGTATTAAAGCAAAACAGGGGCCTCTTTGCTCTGCTCTGGATTGGTGTAATTTATATGTTCTTTTATATGCCAATCAGTACGCTTTTTCCTCTCATCTGTATGTCATACTTCAAAGGAACACCGGCCCATGCCTCTGCCGCTGAAATTGCTTTTGCGGTTGGTATGCTGCTTGGCGGAGTCATTCTGAGCATTTGGGGCGGTTTTAAGAAACGGCGGTACACCATCGGTCTTTCCGTTCTCCTGATGGGCGTTAGCAATATGCTCTCCGGGCTTTTGCCGCCAGACGCATTTCTTGTCTTTGTTGTGTGCTGTACTGTTATGGGAATTTCCGCTCCATTTTACGGTGTGCAAGATGCGATTTTTCAAGAAACGGTCAAACCAGAATATCTGGGGAGAGTTTTTTCTCTACTGACAAGCGCCGCTTCCCTCGCCATGCCGTTTGGCCTTGTCATTTCCGGGCCTCTGGCGGAGCGGCTGGGAGTTGAGAAATGGTTTGTCATTTGCGGAATTGGCATTATCATCGTTGCGCTTGCCGTATTTTTACTACCCGGTTTGAGAGAGATTGACAATACGCAATAATCAACTGCACCTTGGTGTGTGATAAACTATTAACGTCCATATGGACACCTCCTCTGTACTTTAATGTGGCTGGCAAACCATCATTATTGTATCACTGGAGGTTTTTTTACTGTAAGCTAAAGCAATGCTGACTCACCTGCATAGCAGGTGGTTTATTTGTTTTCAAAGCTTCGTTTTTCGGAACACGAAAAACTCCACAATGAAAACAGGGCCTTGCCCTAACAAGCAGAACACCCTCTCCATCAACGGGAGAGGGTGTATTTTAGCTGTAAACCAAATCCTGTATTGCAAACTTCAAATCCTGCACCTTGCCAAGCAGCCAAAAGGCCAGTTTTGGCAATCCAAAGGGGCTGATAAGAAACGCAATCACCAGCAGAATGAGGCCATTTTGCGGGGAGTATGTCACCAGGACGGCCACACCCAGTAGAGCAATCACCATACTGAGAAGCCCCAGCACCAGACCGGATACATAGACCAGACCCACGCAAATCCAGATGGCCAGTGTAAGAAGAAGCACCACCGGAGCAACCACGATTTTCAAAAGCAATTTCACCAATCCCAACAGCATTCCCACAGAATCTTCACCTCCAGCTTTATTCTAAATCCATTATGAGATATTTTTTGTCAAACAGCAAGGATACGAGCAAAAAGAAAAAGCGGAGGAAGGCGCGGCGAAGAAACGCCGTTCCTCCCTCCGCAGATGGGGCAAATGCCCCTGTTACGAAAGATTGGAGAGCTGGGTCAGGATCTCCTTCACGCCCGCCCATAGCTGCTCCTGCCGCTGGGCTATATCCTCCAGGTCAGCGTCGTAGACACGCCCGGTCTCATGTACTCGGCGGGTAAGCTGGTTCAGATTGTTGCTGCTCCGGCGCAGCAGGGACACCAACTCCTTCAGCTCCGGTAAATCCAGCTGCACTACATAACCGTCCAGGGCCATCTTTCGTAGATAGGCTTCCCGGTTCTTCGTCCCAACTTGGGACATTTTCTGCTCGATCAGTGCCAGCTCCTCCGGGGAGACCCGGAAATTCACCTGGACATCCCGCTTGCGCTTCGGGCCGCTCACCGTTCCGGCTCCCGTTTCTTATGGCCCGGAGCTTTGGGGGCCGCCTGTTTCGGTTCCTGTTTCAAATGCTCCCGGACAGAAGGACGGGGCTGGCGCAGCTCCTTGGAGCGGTCCTCACTGGCCAGGATGGTGGCATAGGTTCCAGGCAGCCCTTTCATGCCGGTAAAGGTCAGACTGCGAAACGGCAGGAGATTCATCAGCCGGTCATGGTCTTTGCTCCCGGCACGGTTCAAAAACTCCGGGGAAATGCGGACCATATAGTGGGTCCCGTGGGGGCTGTTCGGCACATCCGGTGCGCGCAGCTCCCGTAAAATCCGTTCCGCCTCTGTCTGGATGTCCTCTGCCGTCAAGGGCTGGCGACGCAGATGTTCCTCGCGCACCAGATCAATAAACCCATTCAGGACAGCGGGGTGGCTGTTTACGGCATAGCCGCACCGGACGGTATCAGAATTGTAGTTGGGAATGGTCTTGGCCCATTCCTTGTTACGGGGCGAGTATCGCCCATCCCAGTCCTGGAGCTGGACGGTGTTGGCCAGGACCAGCATAACCCGGTCCATGCCGTAGGTTTCGATCACACCCTTGGCGGCATCGTGACTGAGATACATCCCGTCGAAGTGTTCCCGAACCGCCGCTTCAATGGCCTCCTTGCATTGGAGATTGGCGTTGTTGGAGGCCCGGTACTGCTCCAGCTCCCCGTGTTCTTTCGCATAGACAGCGGAGTGAGGGTAAATGGCGGCTTTCCGCAGCTCCGCCTGGGTCTTGTAAGCGTCATTGGCCCGGTTCTCAATGCTGTCCCGGATCACATCCATGTAGCCGGTTTCCAACTTCTCAAAGTGGCGGTACACATCGGCCAGCGGCGTGGGAGAATCCAACAGGGCCTGAGCTTGGGCGTCGGTCAGCTCCAGCTCCTCCATCGCCATCACGATGTCCTCCCGGACAGTGTACTCGTAAGCATGATTCAAAACTTCTGCCGGGGGCTGGCTTTTCAGCCAGTCCCGGTATTTGTCCTGTTCAGCGGCCATCTTCTCATAGAGAGCCGTATTCAGATCGTTGGTATTCATATTATCGCACCTCCTCATGCTGTTTCGGTTTCTTTTCGGGGCAACGGGGCGGCACCGGTCGCTTCAAGCTGTCCAGCACCGAGGGCCGTGCGCTCTTGGCGATCACGGCCTCCGGCTGAGAGCGGCCCTTGCCATCCAAATTCAGAAGCGTATCCAGCTCCACCAGACGGGCAGACTTTACCCGCAGATCATCCTCATAAGGGAAAGGTTTGCCCACTTCCTCCTTGGCGGCGGCCTGCTGCTGGTACAGGTTGTCCAGCTGGGCCTTGGTCGCCTCCAGGCGCTGGGGCATTTGTGCGAGGGCATTGTCGATACGGGTCAGGTTGCCGCGCGGGTCTGAACCGAGGCTTGTTCGGTGGGTCATCTGGCCTTTCAGCAGGAGCGTATATTCCTGCCGCCATGCGTCAAACATCACCGTCATGGCAAAGCCACGGTAGCTGCCGATCTGCACAGGTTCGGAGTTTTTGACCTCCTTGCAGGCGTCCAACAGGGCTGCACCGGCGTTCTCCTTATCGGTCAGCACATCGCCCCGGATTTCCATACCGGCAAAACCGTCCTCCGGGTGGGGATGGGCAGCCAGGGTCTCCAGGTCTGCTTCAAAGCCCTGGATGAAGCCCTTGTGCTTTTCGATTTCCTCCGGGAAGTATTTCAGCAGCTGGTCCTCCAGACGATACTGCTTGCTCTGGTGATCGGCTTTCATCAGCTTCAGCTTGGAGACCTCCACATCCAGGTCCATACGCTCCTTGATACGGGGGTCTCCGGCACACAGGGCCTTGATCTCGGCAAAGGACAATGCCGTTTCATCCACATCATCGCAGGAGCGCACCGGACTTTTACTGGTCATAATTTGCGAAATGAACTTCTGTTTGTTCTCCACAGTCTGCCAAAGATAAGCGTCGAAAGTACCCTCAGTGACATAGCGGTAGACATGGACCAGGGGGTTTTGGTTGCCCTGGCGCTCGATGCGGCCCTTACGCTGGGCAAGGTCTCCCGGCCGCCACGGGCAGTCCAGGTCATGGAGTGCCACAAGCCTGTCCTGCACATTGGTGCCAGCGCCCATCTTAGCGGTGCTGCCCAGCAGGACACGCACCTGGCCGGTGCGGACCTTGGCGAACAGCTCCTTTTTCCGCACTTCGGTGTTGGCCTCATGGATAAAGGCAATCTGATCGGCGGGCATTCCCTGGGCGATGAGCTTTTGCCGGATGTCCTCGTAGATGGTAAAGACCGGCTCCGGTTCGTCCAACGGCACAGCTTGCTCCAGCGCATGAAGCGTGGGGTTGTCCAGTGCCTTAGCTGCCTTTTTGGAAGGGGCCGCCTGGGGCGTGGAAATGTCGCAGAATACCAGCTGGGTCAGCTTGTCGGCCTCGCCGTCCCGCCAGATCTGCATGATGTTTGCAACACATTGGTTGACCTTGGTGCCGGGTTCGTCCGGCAGCGCCTGATTGATAATGCGCTGGTCCAGACCCAGCTTGCGGCCATCGCTGGTGATCTTGAGCATATTATCCTGGGAGGGGTCCACAGTGCCGCTGTGTACCAGAGAGGCGCGCTCGGACAGCGCCTTCACCATTTCCTGCTGCTGTTCGGTGGGCTGGGCCACAATGTTGTGGTATTCCACCTCCGGGGTGGGCAAATTCAGCTGATCGGCGGTCTTAATGTCAGCAACTTCGCGGAACAGGTTCATCAGCTCCGGGAGATTGAAAAACTTGGAGAAGCGGGTGCGCGCCCGGTAGCCAGTGCCTTCCGGTGCCAGCTCCAGCGCCGTCGTCGTTTCACCAAAGCGCGACGCCCAGCAGTCAAAGTGGGTCATACTCAGTTCCTGCAAGCGGTCATACTGAAGATACCGCTGCATGGTGTAAAGCTCGGTCATGGAGTTGCTGACCGGGGTGCCGGTGGCAAAGATAACCCCTCGGTTGCCGGTGATCTCGTCCATGTAGCGGCACTTGGCGAACATATCGCTGGACTTTTGGGCATCGCTGGTGGAGAGGCCCGCCACATTCCGCATTTTGGTGTAAAGAAACAGGTTCTTGTAGTTGTGCGCTTCATCGACGAATAGGCGGTCCACACCCAGCTGCTCGAAAGTCACCACATCGTCCTTGCGGTCCTCGGCCTGGAGCTTTTCCAGTCTGGCCTCCAGGGATTTGCGGGTCCGTTCCAGCTGCTTGACCGTGAAACGCTCACCGCCGCTGGCCTGTACCTCGGCAATACCCTCGGTGATCTCGTCGATTTGCTCATAGAGGAGCCGTTCCTGGCGCTCCCGGCTGATGGGGATTTTTTCAAACTGCGAATGTCCGATGATAACGGCATCGTAGTCTCCGGTGGCAATTCTGGCACAGAATTTTTTGCGGTTGTGGGTCTCAAAATCCTTGCGGGTCGTGACCAGGATTTTTGCAGAGGGATAAAGCCGCAGAAACTCCGATGCCCACTGTTCTGTCAGGTGGTTCGGCACCACAAAGAGGGACTTCTGGCATAGCCCCAGGCGCTTGGATTCCATCGCAGCGGCCACCATCTCAAAAGTTTTGCCAGCGCCTACCTCGTGTGCCAATAGCGTATTGCCGCCATACAGCACATGAGCAATAGCACCCAGCTGGTGATCCCGCAGGGTAATGGACGGGTTCATGCCGCCAAAGGTGATGTGGGACCCGTCGTATTCACGGGGCCGGGTGGAGTTCATTTCCTCGTTGTACTGGCGCACCAGGGTCTGGCGGCGCTCCGGGTCCCTCCAAATCCAATCACGGAAAGCGTCCCGGATAGCCTGCTGCTTTTGGGCGGCCAGAGTGGTCTCCTTGGCGTTCAGCACCCGGCGTTCCTTGCCGTCTGCGTCCTCCACGGTGTCGTAAATGCGGACATCCCGCAGGTTCAGGCTGTCCTCCAGAATCTTGTAGGCGTTGGCACGGCTGGTTCCGTAAGTGGTGTAGGCCGCCACATTGTTTTCGGAGACAGAGCTTTTGCCCGTGATCTGCCACTCGGCGGTATAGGAGGTATAGTTGACCTGGATGGCGCGTTGAAGGTAGTTCGGGGTGTTGAAAGTCTCATACATGAACTGCTGGATGTACTTCTTGTCAATCCAGGTAGCGCCCAGGCGCACCTCGATCTCCGAAGCGTCCAGGTCTTTGGGCTGGGCGGCGGTCAGGGCCTCCACATTGATGGCAAAGGCCGGGTCCTGCTGTGCGGCTCGCTGTGCCTGACGGAGCTTGCGCCGAACATTGCCGGAAAGGTATTCGTCGGCGGTCACATAGGTGGGCCGTTCTCCCTCCGGCACAGGCCCAGGCAGACGGAAGATCACGCCTTGCAGCTCGGCGGCCAGCTCGTCACTGGTCTTGCCGGTGAGCTGTTCCATATACTCCATGTCCACACGGGCCTTTTCCGCGATGGATACGGCCAGAGCTTCGCTTGCGGTGTCCACGGAAGTCACCGCCTCATGGGGCTTGATGGTCCGCTTTGTGAACATATCTGCTTTGTGCTTCAGTTGGCCATTCTCGTCAATGACTTCCAGCGCGCAGAGCAGATAGTAGCTGGAATCATCAGCAAAGGCCAGCCGGTTCCCCCGGTCATTGATAAGGCCGTACTTGGCGGAAAAATCGTCATAGAGCTGGTTCAGCTCCACCTGTTTCTCACGAATGTCGCTGTCCGGTGTAGCTGCGTCCATTTGCAGGTCGATCAGTTCCTGGACACAATCCCGCAGCCTCACCATGCCTTTAATGCGGGCCTCGGCGGTGGCGTTGAGATCGGGGCGCACCATGTGGCTGTTCTCCCGGAAATACACAGCTCCGTCCACCACGGTATAGGAGTAGTTCTTCACATTGGGGTCAGCGGGGATAGAGGTGTCGATGGCTTCGCCTTCGCCCAGCTCCGGCAGCTCGGCCTCCTGGTAGGTGCCGCGAATGTACTTCACAGCATCGTGCAGCTGATCGGCCAGCTCCAGCCCCTCAATGGGGTTCACGGTGTAGTCCATGCCGTGAGCGGTGCTTTCTGGTTCCTGTCGGCCCAGCACCATTTCCGGGTGGGCCAGGAAATAGCGGTTGATGGAAAAGCCGTCCTCGGTCTGCCCGGTCTGCGTCCACTCCGGTACAATGTCCAGCGGGCGATCTCGCTTTTGGAGGAAGATGATGTCCGATACAACCTCGGTCCCGGCATTGGCCTTGAACGCATTGTTGGGCAGACGGATAGCCCCCAGCAGCTCGGCGCGCTGGGCAAGATACCGGCGCACGGTGGAATCTTTGGCGTCCATCGTATAGCGGCTGGTGACAAAGGCCACCACGCCACCAGGACGCACCTGGTCCAACGCCTTGGCAAAAAAGTAGTTGTGAATGCTGAAATTCAGCTTGTCGTAGGCTTTGTCCCGAACCTGATACTGGCCGAAAGGTACATTGCCGATGGCAAGGTCATAGAAGTCCCGCCTGTCGGTGGTTTCAAAACCGGCCACGGTGATGTCGGCCTTGGGATAGAGCTGCCGGGCAATACGCCCGCTGATGGAATCCAGCTCCACGCCGTAAAGACGGCTGTTTCGCATTTCCTCCGGCAGCATACCGAAGAAATTGCCCACACCACAGGACGGCTCCAGGATGTTGCCGGTCTCAAATCCCATACGGCCCACAGCCTCGTAAATCGCTTTGATGACCGTAGGGCTGGTGTAGTGGGCGTTGAGGGTAGAACCTCTGGCAGCGGCATATTCCTCTGGGGTCAGCAGCTCCTTCAGCTGGGCATATTCCTTGCTCCAGCTTTCCTTGTCGGGGTCAAAGGCATCGGCAAGGCCGCCCCAACCCACATACCGGGAAAGGATTTTCTGCTGTTCCGGCGTTGCCTGCCCAGTGGTTTCCTCCAGGTATTTCAGCAGCTTGATTGCCTCGACATTGGCCTGGAACTTGGCCTTGGGGCCGCCTTCGCCCAGGTGATCGTCAGTGATACGGAAATTCTCGGCGGTGCGGCGCAGATTGGCCTTGTATTCCTCATAAGAGGCTTTCTCGGCAGCTTTGACATTGGGGAAGGTCTGCCACTCGCCGTTTACCTGAATGGAAACGGGGTGTTCGTCCAGCACTTCATCCGGGGTTTTCTCCGGCTCGGTGACAGGTGTAGGAGGCTCCGGCTCATTGGTTCTCAGGGTCTGAACAACCACATCATAGGGCAGATGGTTCTTGTGGCCCGGATAGCCAGGATCACGCCAGCAATCGGCACCATGATGGAGTTGGAGAGATTTTGGATCATGCTGAAAATACTCCCGTTCCAGCCCTGCGGGGTCTGGCCCACCTGTGTCGCAATGTCTGCGACCTGCTGGTTCACGCTATCGAACATCCCCGATAAGTTGCTCATAATGCCGCCTACCAACATTTCCTTGAGCCAGTCAGTAAGGGCATCGAGTAAGAAATCCATACGGTGTCAACCTCCTTTCAGCCGCCCCCGCTTGGGGGCAGGGGCGGCAAGGATTTCTTATGACAGCTTAACGACGGGAGCGATCAGACGGTGAACAGGCTGGAGAGCAGGGGTACGAGGACCATGCCGACCACGGCGACGCCAGCACCAGCCATGAGCTGTTTTATCCCCAATTAGGTGTAAAACTCTGCTCGATGGCGGGCGGCGGCGTACAAAAAATCTATATGGTGTTT
>ENA-UESI01002199-UESI01002199.1-human-gut-metagenome-genome-assembly--contig:-NODE-2199-length-10614-cov-5.730379_pt1 | contig 10614 bp, 9 predicted proteins | sample MGYA00243005_ERZ508006 | MGnify/ENA primary metagenome ERZ508006 (study PRJEB26167, sample SAMN06115436) | human gut metagenome | host: Homo sapiens | place: China:Shandong | collected 2015-06-10... | reverse complement strand
ACACAGCCCTCCAGCCACTGATGACCGGAGTTATCAAATGGCTGGGAAGCGACAAGCTGAGTGATTTGATGGACGGTTTTCAGGTGGTACAGACCCTCCGGCAGCGGGGCGTCCGGACCCCCATCATCATCGTCAGCGGACGCAAGGAGGACTATGATACTCTGTATGGCCTGGACATCGGGGCGGACGACTATGTGACCAAACCCTTCAACCCCGTCACTCTGGGGGCGAAGGTAAAGGCCCTTATCCGCCGTAGCCGCAACGGCCTGCCTGGGGCGGACAGCCTCATCACCGCCGGACCCTTCACCTACAACACCAGCACCCTGCGCTTTTATAAAAACGGGGTGGAAATTCCCCTCTCCGCAAAGGAGAACGCGATGATGAAGCTGTTTATCGACAATGTCAACCGCATTTTCTCCAAGGATATGCTCTACGATCTGCTCTGGGGAGAGGCCATCATCGACGAGAACGCCATCATGGTCTATGTCAACCGCCTGCGGGCCAAGATTGAGGAGGACCCCGCCCACCCCGCCTACATCCAGACGGTGCGGGGGCTGGGCTACCGCTTTGTGGTATAAAGAACCGTCTGCGGCTTGACAAATTCCGGCGAAAACGCTAGTCTATAGGTACAAATGTATACTGTTCCGAGTCCGTCCGCCTACGGGGTGACCTAGGGCTGGCGGACCGATGGCCCCGGCTGGGGCCGCAGGGTGCCGCGGGAAACGGCGGTGCCTTCCGTGTTTGAAAAGGAACGACAGTCCGCGGCGGCCCTCTGCACAGGGACCGCCCTGCGTTGCCGTATCCTTTTTTAGGATGCGGCGTTTTGTTTTGCCCCAATAAAGAGGAGATGCTGTGTGATGCACATTTTTTTGACCGGCCCGCTCCAGAGCGGAAAGTCCACCGCCATCGCCCGCTATCTGGTGGGGCGGCCGGAGGCCCCCGGCGGGTTCCGTACCCACTGGGATCGGGCGGGCGGCCGGCTGACGCTGGAGCTGCTGGAGACGGGGGAGACCCTGAGCGTTGCCACGATGGAGCCCCATGGCGTGAGGGCCGACCGGGCCGCCTTCGACGCGGCGGGGGAGCGTCTGCTGTCCGCCCCGGCGGGGCGGCGCTCCCTGCTGCTGATGGACGAGCTTGGCTTCCTGGAGCGGTGTTCCCCGGTGTTCCAGCGGGCGGTCTTTACCCTGCTGGACGGCCCCACGCCGGTGCTGGGGGTGCTGCGCCGCCACGCAAAAAGCCCCTTCTGGGGCCCTGTTTCCCGCCGGGCGGATGTCCGGCTGCTCCCGCTGACGGTGGAGAACCGGGCGGAGATCCCTGCCGAGCTGGCCCATTTGCTGGATTGAGGTGAGAGAGGAGGTGCAGGCCCTTGTCCAAAACAGAACACACCGGCGGCCGGGTGCTGCTGGCATTGGGCGTACTGCTGGCGGCGCTGTTTGTCCTCTCCTTCTGCCTGGGGCGGTATGGGGTGGACGCCGGCACCACCTGCCGGATTCTGCTCTCCCGCCTCCTCCCCCTGGAGCAGACGTGGACGGGCAACGAGTACACCGCCGTCCTGAACATCCGTCTGCCCCGCATCGTCCTGGCCTGCCTGGTGGGGTGCTGCCTGTCCAGCGCCGGGGCGGCCTACCAGGGGGTGTTTCAGAATCCCATGGCCTCCCCGGATGTGCTGGGGGCCTCCTCCGGCGCGTCCTTCGGGGCGGCGCTGGCCATCCTGGCGGGGGTGGGCAATCAGGGCACCACCCTGTCCGCCTTTTTCTGGTCCCTAGCCACGGTGGTGCTGGTCTACCTGGTGGGACAGCGGGCGCCCGGGGACCGGGTGCTCAACCTGGTGCTGGCGGGCATGGTGATCAGCTCCCTGTTCACCGCCGCCACCTCCTACCTCAAGCTGGTGGCCGACCCCACCAGCCAGCTCCCGGAGATCACCTACTGGCTCATGGGCAGCTTTACCAGTGCCAGTTACCAGAAGATCCTGATTGGCTGCCCACTTATCGTTGCCGGAATTATCATCATCTATCTGCTGCGCTGGCGGCTGAACATCCTTTCACTGAGTGATGACGAGGCTCGTGCCAGCGGCATCAACATCAAGCAGACCCGAATGCTGTTCATTGTTGCATCTACGCTGGTCACGGCTTCAGCCGTTTCCATGTGCGGTCAGGTGGGCTTTATATTGCCAGAAAGATTCTTCTTGCCAATGACCATACGGATTTGGATGCTGTGTCAGAAACAATGGGATTTTCCCGCAGCAATCTGCGCAATGCAATCAAACTTTGCCGCACCTTTTTGCAAAGTTATAACATCCGGCTGGAAAACGCGCCCCATTACGGAGTGTACCCTATGGGCAACGAATGGAACATCCGGCGCTGTCTGATGGCGATCTATAGTCTGCTGGACGTGAACGTTATTCCGGAAGAAGATTATCCTGAGATCGCGGAAGGGCTCAGCAATCCGCACTACCCCGTGCTTCGGGAGAAAGTGTATGAAGCGCTGCTGCATAATAGCTGCAATTATTCCCAGGCACAGGTCCGGCGGCTGACGTATTATATCTTCTTCCAGCACCTGCGCATCCGGCAGGGAAGGATATTTTCCGGTTTTGAAAACATCCATCCGGCCATCATCGGCTATGTCCGCAGCTCCGAACGGCTGATGAAGATCAGTGCGGACATTACCCGGTCCTGTTTTGGCGGGGAAGCATTTTCCGAACAGGAGATTTTATCGGTTGCCATGATGTTGTTTGAAATGTATGACGAACCGGAGGAGTTCTGCGCCTTTGTGGAAGCAACCTTTCCCGAGGAAGCCAACGACCTGTACCGCATGGTGGATGGCTATCTGCTGCGAAGTTACGGCTTCTCCATCACCGGCCTGTACAGTTCCATTCTCCGGACAACGCTCTACCGCCTGATCATTCACCATCAGATGGGTTTGCTGTCCGAACATGCAGGGCACTCTGAAAGCCGGGCACAGATGATCTCAGACTATCCGCTGGTGATGCTTCTCTACCAGAACATCCAGCAGCTCCTTGCGGAACGCTATGGAAACGAGGCGGCCGGAATCTGCTGTGCTCCGCTGTGTGAACTGATTGCCTTTTATATTCAGGGGATGGATTATGCTGCGCCGCGGCTCCGCATCGGGATCACCGCCCGTTCCGACATTTATGCTCCCGAAATGATCCGGAACCTTCTCCTTGCAAAGCTGAACCCGCGGTATTACAGCTCGGTGGAATGCTGTACCTATGTTGACATGCTGGAAAACATCCCGGAGGCTCGGAAAAAGTATGATCTGATCCTGTGCGATGAACGCCTGTCCAACGATCCGCTGTTTTTTTCATATGCAGAGATCCGGAACGATCTCAACAACATCAATGCCTATCTTCAGATGCTGCGGGACCTGTTTGGAAATGACCTGAAAAAAGAAGATATCCGCACCCAGGAGCTGAAGCTGAGTGATGGGTGGGCCGAAGAGCTTCTGGCAGAGAGCTGTGCCTTTCCCGTTGCTGCTTTCACGGTGGAAGAAATCCAGAAGAAAACGATCTGTGTGAATGACTGTCTGGTTCTGCTTCTCACGCAACAGACGGCGCCACACAGTCTGCTGCAGTTCGGGAAATTGAAAAGTCGGCTCCGGGTCGGTGACAAGCGAGTCTCCCGTTATCTGCTGCTTTCCGGACGTGTAAATGCCCAAAACATCCGGATCATCAATTTGCTGCTCTACGAGCTGATACAGGACCCGCTGTTCTGGGCTACGCTTACCAGCTGCCCCTGCCCGGAAACGCTGAACAATCAGATCAACCGGCTGCTCAAATGATGCTGCCCTTTTGAAAAAACGACAACACCGCATAGAATTCCTGCGCTCTCTGAGGGAGCGTGGGATCCTGTGTGGTGTTTTTTGTGCACTTTGTCAAAAGCAAGCATATGAGCTTGTCAAATTTGTACAATGATGCAATTTTTTATGTAAAGTGCTCGAAAAAATCAGACAAGGAAAGTCTGTGGCAGACTTGTTATAATACACTCAGAAACTTTTCCGGAAAGTGATCCACATCAAAAAAGGAGGACACACAATGATTGCTTTGCTCAGAATTGATGAACGTCTGATCCATGGTCAGGTTGCAACCAGCTGGTCAAAGGCATTGGACATCGACACCATCGTATGTGCAAGCGACGAAGCGGCCCAGAACCCGCTCAAAAAGAAAATGCTGCTGATTGCAGCGCCGCCGGGCAAAAAGACCCATGTTCGCAGCGTGGACGAGGTGATCGGACTTCTGCAGGATCCGCGCGCAGAACGCATGAAGATTTTTTTGCTGACGGACAACCCCAAGGATGCGCTGAAACTGGTTTCGGCGCTGGGACTGAAAAATGTCAACTTGGGTAATTACCACAACCGCAAGGCAGAACATACCGCAAGCGTTTCTATGTATGTGCAGTTGGATCGGGACGATCTTGGTGCATTGAAGGAGATCAGCGAACGTGTTGCGGACGCTTATGTCCAAAGCCTGCCCTCGACTGAAAAAACGTCCCTGAAGGCCTTTGTTGCAGCAGCGGAAAAGGCTGATTGGAAATAAAAAAGGAGGAAACACAGTATGTTAGTTCCTGCATTGCTTGTAGCGTTTGCTTACTGGATCACATGGCTGATTGACGGCATTTTGGGATGGCAGACCATGACCCGCCCGATCGTGCTGGGCACAGTGATCGGTTTGCTCTGCGGTGATCTGAAGACCGGCGTTATAATGGGTGCCTCGCTGGAAGCTGTTTATATGGGCATTTCCGGCATCGGCGGCTCTCTCGCAGCCGATTATCGTTCGGGTACGGCAGTTGGCGTGGGCCTCGCGATCCTGTCCGGGATCTCCATGGAGGAGGGCATTGCAATCGCAGTTCCGATCGGTGCTCTGTGCCTTGGCCTGATGCCGGTCACCACAATGGTTGGCAACCTGATGGAAGTGCCCCTGATGAACGCCGCCAAGCAGGGCGATGTCAAAAAGTACAACCGTCTGGTCTGGTTCCAGGCCATCGTGCTCCAGCACCTGCTGGATACTGCCGTCATCTTCCTGTGCTGCTACTTCGGATCCACCGTGATCACGACCACATTCGATGCGATCCCCGCCTGGCTGATGAATGGTCTGTCGGCATCCGGCGGCATGCTGGTGGTCGTCGGCCTGGCGCTGACGACCCAGGCCATTTTCTCGAAGTACACCGTACCGTTCGTTCTGGTTGGCTTTGTTCTGACCAAATATCTGGCAATGCCGGTGCTCTCCGTGGCAATCCTCGGCTTTGTCTGTGCCTACATGGTCTTTGATCGTTCTCGTGCTCTGAAGCAGGTTGAAAATACGGTTGGAGGTGACGATTTCTATGCCTAATAAGCAGAATACGATTTCGCCGGAAGAAAAAAAGATCCTGAACAAATGCTATTGGGGCTCTCTGTCCTGCATGCGCACCACCAGCAATGTGGTTGGTCAGGGACGTGCCATGGTGCTGTCCACGGCACCGGTTATTGAAAAATATTATCAGGATGACGAAGCCAAAAAAGAAGCGCTTACCCGCCACGCTTCAGAGTACATCAACACAAACCAGACCATGTATGGTCTGTTGGCAGGCATTGCCTGTGCAATGGAAAAGGAACGCGCAGAAAAGGGCAACGTGGAACCCGGCACGATCACCAGTGTCATTGCATCCCTGATGGGCCCCCTGGCCGGTATTGGTGACTCGTTCTTCTTCAACTGTGTCCGTGTTATCGTAGCCGGCATCGCCATCGGAATTGCAGCCGACGGCAATCTTCTTGGACCACTGCTGTTTGTAGCAATGTTCGGCTTCGGTCTTCTTGCACTCAAGTATGTGCTGTTCATGACCGGTTACCGCACCGGCACCTCTTTGATCGATCAGGCTTCGGAATCCGGCATTATTTCTATGCTGATGGAAGTTGCCGGCATTCTGGGTGCCATGATGGTCGGTGTTCTGATTGCTTCCAATATCAAGATCAACATTGCTCTGGCACCGGTGGTCAACGGCGCAGAAATCAACATTCAGGGCATTCTGGACAATGTGATGCCTGGTCTGCTCAGCCTTGTTCTCTGGTGGGGTAGCTATAAGGCTCTGCAGAAGGGCCTGACCCCAGTCAAACTGATCTTCATCATTATGGGTGGATGCATTTTGCTCTCGCTGGTTGGTATTCTGTAAAATTGTGACGGGGAAGGAAGGCTCGCAAAGCACCTTCCTTCCCTGGTTTTTATGTTGAGAAGGGAGAGGTCGAAATGAAACTGCTGACGCAATCGGACGACTACGGATTTACCCGTGGTGTGACCTGTGGCATTCTGGATGCAATTGAAAACGGTGTCGTCCGGAATACCGGGTTGTTTGTAAATATGCCGGAAAGCGAGCACGCCGCATCCTTTATCCAAGATTATCCGCAGGTGTGCTTTGGCATCGACTTCAATATTGTCTCCGGAGATCCGGTCTCTGACCCGGAACTGCTCCCGGACCTGGTGGATCAGGACGGACATTTTATCCGTTCCACCGTCAAAATGGCAGATCCGCGCTTTGGTAAGGAAGAGTTGTGGCCCTACGAACAGGTGCTGACCGAACTGCGGGCACAGCTGAAGCACTTTGTCCGTCTTGCAGGGCAGCCGCCGGAATATCTGCACGGACACTCCATCAGCCGCAGCAGCCCGGCCTATATCCGGGCGATCCGGACCCTGTCGGAAGAAAGCGGCGTTCCGTACAGCGCAGACTGCCACAAAAAGGTGAATATGTACTGGGCTGCCAACGGTTACAATACCAAGCCTTTCACGGTGGAAAAGCAGCTGGAAACCGATGCACTGGCGTATGTCCGGGAACATCTGGATGAGGCAATGGGGCACGAATACGTCCTTTTGGGCGGTCATGTCGGCTTTGTGGATGCAGATCTGTTCCGTTACACAACCTATTCGGTCATCCGCTGCAAAGATCACGAAGTATTCACCTCGGACTTTGTGAAGAACTGGATCCTCCGCAACAACGTTGAGCTGATCACATACCGTGACCTGAAATAAGAAAGGAGAAACAGATGAAACTGATTGTACGAGGCGCCGATTATGCCATGACCGACAGCATCACCGACGGCTGCCTGCGCGCAGCCCGCTGCGGGATTCTGACCGATGTGGGCCTGATGACAAACAATGCTGCACAGGCCCGCTATGCGGTGAACGAGTTGAAAAAGTATCCGCATGTTTCGGTTGGTCAGGACCTGAATCTTGTGTCCGGGCTGCCCGCCAGCGACCCGAAGGACATCCCTGCACTGGTGGATGAAAACGGCATTTTTATTTCTTCGACCCGCCGCAAACTGGAAAATCTGTATGAGATTCCTTACGACCAGATCTACTGTGAAATGAAACAGCAGGTCGAAAATTTCATCGAAATTGTGGGCCGCAAGCCGTGCTACTTTGCAGGGCATTCGCTTTCCACACCGGAAGTCGAGCAGGCCATGGTGGATATTGCAGAGGAATATGGCGTACTGCTGAACTGCTTTGGTCTGAAGGATCTGCCGGTCGGCACACGCTGGTACTATAAAAACATGAAGGTCGACCCGAATGACCGCAAGCCATCTTACGGTCTGGCTGAACAGGGTGCAACGGATGTCATCGGGCATATTCTTTCTGGCGGCTGTGAGTTCGACTTCAATGCACCGTATGCGATGCTTGCAACCCACTGCGGTTACTGCGATGGTGAATTGCAAAATATGTCGACTTTTTCCGTCATCCGCGGCAGAGAACTCGAAGCGCTCTGCTCGCCGAAGATCAAGGAATGGGTCAAGGCAAACGGCATTGAGCTGATCAGCTTTGATCAGTATCTGGCAGAGCACGCGAAATAAACCACCGCGCATCTGCGCTTAAAACGCATAAAGGGATATGAGCCACTGGAAAAAATGGAGCATATGATGACAAAATGGAAAAAAAGACACTATTGGTAAAGGAACCAGGCTTTTACAGGCTGATGCTGATGCTTGCACTTCCTGTGATCATCCAGAATATGATCACGGTGGGCGTGAACATTATGGACACTGTGATGCTGGGCAGCTTTGGTGAGATACAGCTTTCCGGTTCTTCGCTGGCAAATGATTTTATCAACCTGTTCCAGATCGCCTGTATGGGCGTCGGTGGCGGTGCATCCGTTCTCAGTGCGCAGTTTTATGGCAAAGGCGACTACAACAATGTGAAAAAGACGGTTGCGATCATGCTGCGTGTAATTCTCTCTGTGGCCGTCGTCTGCATGGTGATCTCGTTGTTTTTCCCGGAGGAGCTTCTCCGGATCTATACAGCCGACACTGCTGTGATCGAAAAGGGTGCAATTTATCTCCGGTACAGCACAGCTTCTTTTGTAATGATGGCCATCACAATGACCCTGACCTTGATTCTGCGGTCTATTCATGATGTAAAGATCCCGCTCTACACATCGATTGGCAGTTTCTTCGTCAACATCTTTTTTAACTGGGTCTTTATTTTTGGTCACTTTGGTGTGCCACAGATGCAGATTGCCGGTGCCGCAATCGGAACCGTTCTTGCCCGTCTGTTTGAGCTGATCGTGATCGGCGGACACTTCTTCTTCCAGGAAAAGCAGTTGCGCTTCCGCATCAGGGATCTTTGGATGCCGGTCGGAGATCTGCTGGGTACATACTGCAAATACTGCATTCCGGTTCTGTGCTCTGACATGCTTCTGGGTATCGGCAACAGCATGGTCTCGGTCATCATCGGCCACATCGGAACATCGTTTGTAGCGGCCAATTCCATCGTTGCCATGATCCAGCGCCTTTGCACAGTCATGACACAAGGCATCGGACAGGCCGCGGCCGTGATCACCGGAAACAATGTGGGAAGCGGCAAATTGGACAAGGCTTACCGGGAAAGCACAACCATGATCATCTTGACCGTGTTGTTTAGCCTGGGAACCAGCCTCATTTTAATGATCATCGGGCCGTTTGTGGTCAATGCCTACAACCTTTCCGTTGAAACACATGACATTGCCATGCAGCTCCTGGACGCGATCAGCTTTATCATTGTATTTCAGGCACTGCAGTCCGTGCTGACAAAGGGTATCCTGCGGGGCGGTGGAGACACACGGTTCTGCATGATGATTGATGCCACATTTCTTTGGCTGATTTCCATTCCACTTGGATGGCTCACCGGTGTTGTCTTGAAGTTGCCGGCATTTGTCGTATATGTCTGCATGAAACTGGACTGGATCATCAAGGTTTTTGTGTGTCTGTTCCGTTTCAAAAGTAAAAAATGCTTTCGGATCGTCTCCGACAGTACGGAAGAAAGGAATGCCGATTCATGTTAAAGATTTTTCTGTCCTCTCATGGCCGCTTTGCCAGCGGCATCAGGAGTTCCTGCGAGATCCTTCTGGGAGCGCAACAAAATCTGACGGTTTTTGATGCCTATGTAGACAACGATACCGTGCAGGAGCATCTGGATGATTTCTACAAAACCGTTTCTGCTGAGGATCAAGTCCTGCTTTGCAGCGATCTGTATGGAGGCAGCGTCAATCAGTCAATGTATCCATATCTCCAGAAGCCGAACACGCGTCTGGTCAGCGGCGTCAACATGACATTCATGATGAACGTCTTGTGTGAGGAAGAATTGTCCGATGAGCGACTGGAGGAGATTCTGGAGGAAAGCCGCAGCTATCTGCGCAGGGTAAATCTGGAAACCAATGAGACAGAGGATGAATCCTTCTTCTAAGGAAAAAGCAGTAGGAAAAGCCACGACAAATGTTCATATTGTGACGTTTCATCGTGGCTTTTCTTGCGGTCAGAGTGGCGAGACTCAAGCTCGCGGCCTCCTGCTCCCATAGAAGAAGTAAAAAGACATCGCAAGCCGATGATGCTCAGTTCAAAAGGAAGCGTTGAGCAGCACCCGGAGGGAGAAGAATGATTCCCAACGCTCTGCGATTTTGGCACCCACTCAGGCTGCGATCAAGAACCCCCGCAAGTAATTGCGTGAGGGCTTGAGAAAGCACCAATAAACGATCAACTCCCGCCAGCTTCCGCAACCGGAAGCTGGCGGGAGTTTTTGCGTCTTGTTTTGATGCCGCAAAACGGAATAAACCTTCCGTTTCGGCTGAATATCCTAGGCCAAGCAAAGAAGCGCACCCAAAAAAGGCTCACCGTCCATCTGGCGGTGAGCCTTGGTTATTTATTCACGGAACGGATACAGGGCGCAGGCCCCCGTACCGCTCAGAAGACGCCACTTTCGGTGCCCCTACGGCCTCGTAGGCGGCCAGGATTGCCGGGATATGCTTTGACCCTTGGACGAGCGCCGCGAGGCTGTCCGTTGACGTCAGGGCGGCGGAGAGGTTTTTTATCGCCTCTACTTCCGCCGCGAGCTTTTCTCCCGCGGTGAGGCGGGCGACAATGTTCGCCGACATTTTCGCCGTAGAGGAGAGGGCCTCGTCCGCCGCCATGGTGGAGACGACCGAGATCGTCCCCCGGGTGTACCCTTGGACGGCGTCGGCGTACCGCTCGCGGACGTCTACCGGGATCGCAACGCCCGCGACGGAGTTCAAAACCTCGGAAAAGGTCTCCGTGATCTCGATTGACTTCGTCTTCGCATCCCGGCACCTCCTGCTGGTCGTCAGCGTCCTGTGTTTTTCCCGTTCC
>ENA-UESI01002197-UESI01002197.1-human-gut-metagenome-genome-assembly--contig:-NODE-2197-length-10620-cov-4.360618_pt1 | contig 10620 bp, 9 predicted proteins | sample MGYA00243005_ERZ508006 | MGnify/ENA primary metagenome ERZ508006 (study PRJEB26167, sample SAMN06115436) | human gut metagenome | host: Homo sapiens | place: China:Shandong | collected 2015-06-10... | reverse complement strand
GAACGAAGTAACCACCGAACTTATCTTCAAAGATCTGCTTAGTTTCTTCAGACTGGAAAAGCTTAACAATTTCCTGAACCTTTTCCCTTTATGCAGAACAACCGGAATGGCTTCTTTACCAGCGAGCAGATCGCCGAGCAGATCCACCTCTCCCGCATCACGATCCGCAGATACATGAACTATATGGTAGACACAGGCGAGATCATCAGCACGATCGATTACAAGACCGGCGGCCGCCCTTCGATCAAATATGGATTCGGGCAAAAATGATTTGCCCTCCGGCGGCAGTTACGATATTTACAAAACCTGTTACTTACTTACTTAAATTGACACCATGCACAAAATCTTTTATTCTTTTTATAAAGTTTTTACACATTTTCATCAATGTAAACGGGGTATAAACAGATGGAGCGCTTTTCTTTTCATCTGTGAGCTGTTTCCGGATTCCCGGGACAGGAAAAGAAGAGCGGAATGTGTAAGGCAAAAAAAGGATAGGAGGATATTTTATGGAAAATATCATCAGCTATTTCGGCACCTACACACCGGCTGCCGATGGCGCAATCGCAAATTTTAAATTTGAGTATTTATGTACTCTCGGCTTTGCAGCAATCGTAATCTTCCTCGGACGCGCAATCGTCGCACATTCCGCGGCATTAAGAAAATATGCGATTCCTGCTCCGGTTGTTTCCGGTATCATCTTTTCACTCCTGATTTCCGCGATCAAGATGACCGGCACAGTCAGTATCAGTTTTGACGCAAAGGTCATGAAAGACCTCTGTCAGAACCTCTTCTTCCTCTGCGTAGGCTTCGGCTTCAGCGCAAAGATGTTAAGACATGCAGGCGGAAAGCTCTGCGTCATGATCGCATTTGCTGCCTGCCTCCTGATCACCTGTCAGGATGTTCTCGGTGTTGCGATCGCTCACCTGATCAACTTAAATCCGCTCCTCGCTCTCCAGTGTTCTTCCTCAGCGATGTCCGGTGGTGTTGGTACCGCATCTGCCTTTGGTCCGATCTTCGAGGGCTGGGGTGCACAGGATGCTACAACGATCGGTGTTGCGGTGGACGTTGGACTGGTACTCGCCGGAGAAGTTCAGGTCGATATCCGGCTCCTTGTCGCCGTAAAAGCCCAGGAAGGTCTCGAACGGGATGTCGTGGCCGTCCACGAGCATCCGGGTGCCGCAGTGGGGGCAGTTTTTATCCGGCAGGTCGAAGCCGTCGTCCACGCTGCCGTCGGTGATGAACTCGCTGTGTCTGCACTTGGGGCAGCGGTAGTGGGGCGGCAGACTGTTGACCTCCGAGATGCCGGAGAAGTGCGCCACAGCCGATGAGCCGACCGAGCCACGGCTGCCCACCTGATAGCCGCCCGCATTGGAGTAGGCCACCAGCTTGACCGCGATGACGTACAGGACCGCGTAGCCATGGCCGCAGATGGAATCCAGCTCCTTTTGCAGCCGCTTCTCGACGATCTCCGGCAGCGGGTCGCCGTAATCCCGCTTGGCGTGTTCCCACGTTGCATCGCGCAATTGCTGCTCTGCACCCTCAATGCTGGGCGGGTAGGTACCGCGTGGGATGGCGCGGACATTGCCGTCGATGGAAGCCGCGATCTTGCGCGGGTTGGTCACAACGATCTCATACGCCTTTTCTTTGGGCAGATAACTGAACTGTTTCAGCATGTCCTCGGTGGTGCGGTAGAACAACGGCGGCTGGTTGTCGGCATCCTTGAAGCCGTTGCCCGCTTGAAGGACAGAGCGGTAGATGGCGTCTTCCGGCTCGGTGAAATGGACGTCGCCGGTGGCGATGACCGGCTTGTGCAGGTCTTCGCCCAACTGGATGACAGTGCGGTTGAAATCCTTGATGACCTCCTCGCTGTCCACCTTGCCCTCGCGGACCATATAGGCGTTGTTGCCCAGCGGCTGGATCTCCAGCACATCGTAATAGGCCGCGATCTTCTTCAATTCCTCGTAGGAGCGTCCCTCCACGATGGCGCGGTAAAGCTCGCCTGCTTCACAGGCGGAGGTTAGGATGAGGCCGTCGCGGTACTTGTTCAGCAGGCTGCGGGGCACACGGGGCTTTTTGAAGAAGTAGTTGACATGGGCCTCGCTGACGATCTTGTACAGATTTTTCAGGCCCATCTGGTTCTTGACCAGAATGATGAGGTGGTAGTATTTCTTCTTCAGCACCTCGCGGTTGCCGCCCAGGCCGGTGTTGATGCCGCTGACGGCTGTGACCTGCTTTTCTTCCAGGTCCTTCAGCATCACGCAGAAAATTCGGCCCAGCGCCCCGGCGTCCTCGCAGGCGCGGTGGGCCTCGTAGGCGGGCAGTTCCAGATGCTTGTTGATGGTGCCCTGTTTGTAGTTGTGCAAGCCGGGGTACATGGCCTGCGCCATGGTCAGGGTGTCGATATAGGTCGGTTCAAACGAGATGCCGCTCCGTTTGGCCGCGATGCGGAGGAAGCGGATGTCGAACGAGTGGGCGTTGTGGGCCACCAGAATGCGCCCGCCTGCAAAATCCAGGAACGCCTGCAATGCCTCAGCCTCACTGAGGGCATCGGCGACCATCTCATTGGTGATGCCGGTCAACTCGGTGATCTTGGGTGTGATGGGCTTGCCGGGTTTGACGAAGGTGTCAAATTCCTCCACGACTTCGCCGTTTTTCACGATGACGCCGCCGATCTCGGTCAGGTACTCCACGTTGGGGTCCAGCCCGGTGGTCTCGGTATCGAACACGCAGAACTCCCCCGTCAGGGGCGCATCCTGCACACCGTAGACGCAGGGGATCATGTCGTCCACGAAATAGGCCTCGCAGCCGTAGATGAGCTTGAAGTTCGGGTCACTTTTGTGGATGTCGTCCGCTGCCAGCATGGCTTCCGGGTAGCCCTGACAGACACCGTGGTCGGTGATGGCGATCGCCGGGTGCCCCATCCGATGGGCCAGCCGGACAATGCCGCCGGGGTCGCAGAACGCATCCATGCTGGACAGCTTGGTATGCAGATGCAGCTCCACCCGCTTGACCGGGGCGTGGTCCTCCCGCTTTTTCCGCTCAACGAACAGCACATCGTAGGGATACACGATGTAGTCATGTTCATATTTGTCATACGAGCAGTCGCCGCGGACGATGATGGTGGTGCCCTTGGCGATGGACTCCCACTTCGAGCAGTCCTCCCCTTCCTGCGCGCGAATCTTCAGGTTGATGGAACCGGTGTAGTCGGTGATGGAAACGGTGTAGATCTTGCGGTAATTGCCCTTGACCTCCGTGAAAAAGACGTCGCCCCAGATGATGCACTTGCCGCCCTCGCCGCCCAGCTCCTTGAGGGGCGTGAGGTTCTTGGGGGCAAACATCTTTCCGTGGAAGATGGTGACGGGTTTGTCGGTGAGGTCGAGGCCGTCCACCTTGATGGACGGAGCGGTGTTCTTTTTCTCGAACTTGACCACCGGCGGCGCGATCTTGCGCTCCAGTTTTTCCTCCATCTGGCGCAGTTCGGCTTCGCCCACCGCACTGGTCAGGGTGACTTTGGGCTTGACGCCGGTGTGCGCCGCCACCCGCTCGGCCAGCAGGCGCTCAAACTCCATCTCCTGCAAGAATTTGGTGCCGTGGCAGACGCCGATGGCGATGTTCTGCCCGGTGATGCGGATGGTACACCGGTCCAGAAAGCCGTTGATGGGCACACCATCCCGCTTCATCTCTTCCATCAGCTCCCGCAGGGCCGTTTCGTTCAGTGAGGGATAACCGAAGAGGTTGTGGATGCGCAGTTCGAAGCCCTCATAATCGGGCTGCAGCGAGGCCGTCAGCCGCGCACACAGCCCCTTGTCCAGCGGAGCGGAGCTGCGCAGGGTGAAAATGACCTGCCGCTCCTGCCGCAGCATCTGGGCATGCTCTACGACAACGCGCCCGAAGCAGGACGCGAAATCCGGGTCCGCCATGAACTGCGGCCACAGCTGGGATACGAGTGGTGTCACAATGGTACTCCTTTGGTCGATGCATTGACAGCACAAACTGCTGCGCTCTTCTTCAAAAGAGCGCAGCAGCGTATGGTTCAGATTCTCCGTCAGATCTTATAGATCTCATCCATGAACTGGTCGAGGATATTATCCCCGGTCAGCTTCTTGATAGGCTGGCCGTGGATGAACAGGACCGCCTCGCCCTTGCCGCCGGCAATGCCGATATCGGCTTCGCGGGCCTCACCGGGGCCGTTGACCACGCAGCCCATGACGGCCACTTTGATGGATTTCTTGTAACCTTGCAGCCGCTTTTCGACCTCGTTGGCGATCTCGGTGCAGGGGTACTGGGTGCGGCCGCAGGTCGGGCAGGTGATGACCTCCGGGCCGGCCACCGGGAAGCCGACCGCGCGCAGGATGTTGTAGCCCGCTTCCACTTCCTTTTCCGGCTCCGCAGCCAGCGAGACGCGGATGGTGTCGCCGATGCCTTCCAGCAGCATCCCGCCGATGCCCATGCCGGACTTCAGCAGACCCATCTGGTAGGTGCCCGCCTCGGTGACGCCCACATGGAGCGGGTAATCGGTGACGGCACTCAGCTGGCGGTAGGCCTCCATCATGCGGGGGACGTTGGAGTTCTTGATGGAGATGACGATGTTGTTGAAATCAAACTTTTCCAGCAGGCGGACGTGATACAGCGCACTTTCCACCATGGCTTCGGGCACGGGTGCGCCATACCGGGCCAGGATGTGCTTTTCCAGACTGCCGCCGTTGACGCCGATGCGGATGGGGATGTTCTTCTGCTGGCAGGCCTGCACCACAGCTTTGACGCGGTCATCGTCGCCGATGTTGCCGGGGTTGATGCGGATCTTATCCACGCCCACGTCTGCGCAGGCCAGTGCGGCCTTGTAATCAAAGTGGATATCCGCCACGATGGGGATATTCACCGCATTCTTGACGGCCTCGATGCACTTGGCGTCTGCTGCACTGGGGCAGGTCACGCGCAGGATCTGACAGCCCGCCGCCTCGCAGCGCTTCGCCTGCGCCACATTGCCCTCGATGTCCTCCACCGGGACGTTCAACATGGTCTGCACCGCGATGGGGTTGTTGCCGCCGATGGTCACATTGCCGATCTTTACTTCTCGTTTCAGCTGCCGCATTGTCGTTTTCCTTTCTTTAGACCGCCCCGGTGATGAGCCGGACGATATCATTGTATGTTGCGAAGAGCATCAGGCCAAAGAGCAGCGCAAACGCCGCCAGCGTCAGCCCGCTCTGGATCTTTTCCGGCACTGCATGGCCCGTGACGCCCTCGATGAGCAGGAACACCACCTTGCCGCCGTCCAATGCCGGGAAGGGCAGTAGATTGAAGATGCCCAGGTTCACGGTGATGAGCACCAGAAGCTGCAGCAGGTCCTGCCAGCCATAGCTGGCCGCCTGCCCGATGGCCGTCACGATGCCCACCGGGCCGGAGAGGTCGTTGATGCTCTCCCGGCCCCGCAGCAGGTCCATCAGGGAGGTGAAGATGATGCGCCCATAATAGAGCACACTGTTCCATGCTTCTTTTACCACGTTGGCCGGTGTTTTCCGGATGCCGTAGACCGTAAAGCCAAGGCTCATGTGGGTCTCGCCGCTGTCATCCTGCCAGGTGTCGAACCGGACGCAAGGCAGCTCCACCTTTTCGCCGCCGCGCAGAACGGTGAAGCGGGCGGAGTAGTCCTCGGTGCGCATCAGCTCATAGAGCATGTCGTTCGCCACAAAGCACCGGCGGCCATTGACGGCCAGCACCTTATCCCCTGCTTCCAGACCCGTCTGGCCGCAGAGGGCACCGTCGTCGATGGCGTAGATGACCCGGCTGGTGATGGGTTCGCTCTGTGCCGCAATGAGGACGACCATGACCACGAATCCCAGCAGGAAGTTCATGAACGCACCCGCTGCCATGATGAGGGCCCGCTGCCAGACCGCTGCCTCGTTCAGCGGCTTGCCGACAAGCTGCGCCGGTGCTTCCGCGTTCCCGGTTTCTCCATCCGGGGAACCGTCCGCGTCAGCGCACGAAGGGGGCGTCTGGGGTTCCGCATCGGGACGCTCCCCTTTCTCCGCCTGCTGGCTCTCCGGGCTCTCCTCCCCTTCCAGCGCCACGAATCCGCCCACCGGCAGCGCCCGCAGGCTGTACTGGGTGCCATTCTGCATCTTTTTGAGCAGAACAGGCCCCATGCCGATGGAAAATTCGTTGACCTGCACCCCGCAGAGCTTGGCGACTGCAAAATGGCCGAACTCGTGGATGGCGATCACTGCGCTGAACACGAACACCGCAGCCAAAAGGGTAATGATAAAAGACATAGCTTCTCCAAAAATGAATTCATAAGCCGTGCGCGCTTACAGGTGGCTGCGCACGAAGGCGCGGGCCATTCTGTCGCACTCATACACGTCGGCCAGCGTGTAGTCGCCGCCGAAGCGGTCGCTGTCCACCACAGCCTCCACCAGACGGCCGATGTCCAAAAATCCGATCTTGTCTTCAAGGAAGAGCTTGACGGCTTCTTCGTTGGCACCGTTGGCGGCGCAGGGGCCGAGGCCGCCCTTCTTGATGGCCTTTTTGCAGGCAGCAAGGCAGCGGAAGGTCTCCTCGTCGGCCACATCGAAGGTCAGCAGCTTGAGGGTGGTGAAATCCAGCTCCGGCACCACGCCCGGCACACGGGCCGGGTAGGTCAGTGCGTACTGGATGGGGATGCGCATATCGGGCACACCCAGCTGCGCGATGATGGAGTTATCGCTGTACTGGACGGCGGAGTGGACGACGCTCTGGCGCTGGACCACGATCTGGATCTTCTCCGGGGGCAGACCGAACAGCCAGACGGCCTCAATCAGCTCCAGACCCTTGTTCATCAGGGTGGCGGAGTCGATGGTGATCTTGGCCCCCATGTTCCAGTTGGGGTGCTTCAGGGCATCGGCCTTGGTCTTGCCGCGCAGCTCCTCGGTCTTCATCCCGAAGAAGGGCCCGCCGGAAGCCGTCAGCAGGATTTTGGTCAGGCTCTTGGCGCTCTCCTTATCCTGCAAGCACTGGAAGATGGCGGAGTGCTCACTGTCCACAGGCAGCAGCTTGACGCCGTGTTTTGCCACTGCCTGCGTGACCAGATGGCCGCCGGTGACAAGGCTTTCCTTGTTAGCCAGTGCCAGGTCATGGCCGCTCTCGATGGCGGTCAGGCTGGCGCCCAGACCTGCAATGCCGACCACGCTGTTCAGCACCACATCGGGGCCGTCCATCGCGGCCAGCTCCTTGAGGCCCTCCGGGCCGGTCAGCAGCCGGGGTGCCTGGGCGCGGCCTGCCAGTGCAGCGTCCAGCCGGGCCGCTGCGCCGGGGTCCGTCATGCAGACGTACCGGGGGTGGAACTCTTCGATCTGTTCCAGGATCTTCTCCACGTGGCTGTGGGCTGACAGGCCGAACACCTCATAGCCCTGTGCGCGGATAACGTCCAGACTCTGGGTGCCGATGGAGCCGGTAGAGCCCAGCAGAGTGATTTTTTTAGACATCGTGTTTCCTCCTAAATTGAGCAAATCAGCGATAGAACACAGCGATGATGACCATCGTGACGAAGGGTGCGATAAACATGACGCTGTCAAAGCGGTCCAGGATGCCGCCGTGGCCGGGGAAGATGGTGCCGTAGTCCTTGATGCCGCACTGGCGCTTGACCACGCTGGCGAACAGGTCGCCGTAGATGCCCAGCACCGCCGCCACACAGGCCAGCAGCGCAATGACGACATACATCGAGACGCCGATGTTCGAGCGGGTGAAGGCCTCCAGCCGGTCGGCTGCGATGGAGTAGATCACCGTGACGACCACGCCGCAGACCATCGTGCCCAGCACACCGCCGATGGCACCCTCGACCGTCTTCTTGGGGCTGACCACGGGGCAGAGCTTGTGCTTGCCGAAGGCGCGGCCTGCAAAGTAGGCGCAGGTGTCGCCGCCCCAGGCAAAGCAGAGGATCAGCAGGATGAAAAAGATCGCATCATAGCCGTATTCCGCCACAGGCAGCAGCTCCTTCAGCCGGATGAACGAATAGAAGCAGAACATCACGATGCCCGAAAACATCACAAGGCCGCTGGTCTTCGCAAAGCTGATGGTGCCGTTGCGCACCACGAGATAGATGGCGTAGAACAGCACGAGCAGGAACGAAGCCGGCATGACCAGCGCCCGCCAGACGGAATAGCTGGACAGCATGATCAGCAGCGTATACGGCACGGTGACGGCGTACAGCAGCCAGTCCTTCTTTTCGAAGCCGAGGGCCATATAGATCTCGTGGATGGCGATGAGGGTGATGGCAGCGATCACAAGGTTGAAGATCATCGTGTCAAAGGTAAAGAGCACACCGATCAGAACGAGGATGCCCACCACGGCGGTTATGATTCGTGTTTTCATAGAGTGTTTCTCCTTGGTTGTGTTTGCCGGGGATGGTTCAGATGCCGCCGAACCGGCGGGAGCGCTTGTTGAACTCCGTGATGGCGGCGTCGAGGTCATCGCGGGTGAAGTCCGGCCACAGAACGTCCATCTCCACCAGCTCCGAATAGGCCGCCTGCCACAGCATAAAGTTGGACAGGCGCTTTTCTCCGCTCGGACGCAGGATGAAATCCGGGTCCTTCTGGCCGGTGGTGTACATGGCATCGGACATCATCTCTTCGGTGATCTCTTCGGGCTTGAGCTCCCCTGCTGCCACTCTGGCCGCCAGCTGCTGCGCAGCGCGGACGATCTCCGGGCGGCCGCCGTAGTTGACGGCAATGTTCAGGGTCATACCGGTCTTGGAGGCAGAGTCGCCTTCCAGCTCATTCATCAGCTTCTGGAGCTTGGGGTCCAGCGCAGCGCGATCGCCGAGGAACTTGATGCGGATGTTGCGGTCCTTGTAGTTGAAGCCCTTGAGCAGGTACTCGCCGAACAGCTTCATGATGGCGCTGACCTCTTCGAGAGGGCGCTTCCAGTTCTCGGTCGAGAAGGCGTAAAAATACACCGATGAGACGCCCAGTTCCTCGCAGTAGTTGGCGATGTCCTGGAAGACGGCTGCGCCCTTTTTGTGGCCTGCGGTGCGGGGCAGGCCGCGCTGCTTGGCCCAGCGGCCATTGCCGTCCATGATGATGCCGATGGAAAGGCCCTCGGCAAATTCTTTGGGATGGTTCATAATCATTCTCCTGCGTTTGCGGGGCGGGTGTTCCCTGCCCCGGTTCCGGCAAAAAGTGCCGCGCACTCGTTCCAGCGCACGGCACCTCACACGTTTCGTTTCGCCGCGGCGATCAGACGGACATGATCTCCTTCTGCTTTTCCTCAACGGCTGCGTCGATGTTCTTGATATACTTGTCGGTCAGCTTCTGGACCTCTTCTTCCATGGTCTTCTGGGTGTCCTCGGTCAGCTCACCGGCCTTCTTCATGGCCTTGGCCTTGTCCATGGCATCGCGGCGGACATTGCGCACAGCCACCTTGGCCTCCTCGCCCAGCTTGGCAACTTCCTTTGCCAGCTGCTTGCGGCGCTCCTCGGTGGGAGCCGGGAAGTTCAGGCGGATGGTGGAGCCGTCATCAATGGGGGTGATGCCCACATCGCTGGCCATGATGGCCTTGCTGATGGGGCGCAGCAGGGTGCGGTCCCAGGGGGTGATGGTCAGAGTGCGGGCCTCGGCAACGGCCACGGATGCCACCTGCTGGATGGGAGTGGGGGCACCGTAGTAATCCACGCTCACCTTATCCAGCACGGCGGGGTTTGCACGGCCTGCGCGCACAGCGCCCAGCTCGCGGCCCAGATGCTCGACGGAGCTTTTCATCTTGTCTTCGTAAACCTTGGTGTTGCTGCTCATTGCGGTAGTCTCCTGTTCCTTTTTATCTCAGGGCTGCGAATGCCGCCCTATAAAATGTATGTCTGCTGCGGTCCGCTTAGCCCTCGTAGACCAGCGTGCCCACGTTCTCGCCCTGCACGGCACGGGCAATGTTGTCCGGGTCAGCCAGGTCGAACACAAGGATGGGCAGCTTGTTGTCGCGGCACAGGGTGGCTGCGGTGCCGTCCATGACGGCCAGCTGATCTTCCAGCACCTTGGTGAAGGTGAGGGTGTCATACTTCTTTGCGTCGGGATACTTGTGGGGGTCCTTATCATAAACGCCGTCCACCATGGTGGCCTTGAACATCACATCGGCGCTCACCTCGACCGCACGCAGGGCTGTGGCCGTGTCGGTGGAGAAGAAGGGGTTGCCGGTGCCGCCGCCGAACACGGCGATCTTACCCTCGTCCATGGCGCGCAGGGCGTCCTTGCGGGTGAAGGGCTGTGCCACCTGCGGCATGGTGATGGAGGTGAACACCTCGGTGGGCACGCCCAGCTGCTCCAGCTTATCAGAGACGGCCAGTGCATTCATCACCGTAGCCAGCATACCGATCTTATCGGCCAGCGTGCGCTCCATCTTGCCGCTGGAACGACCGCGCCAGAAGTTGCCGCCGCCCACAACGATACCGATCTGCACGCCCAGCTCGTGTGCCTTTTTCACGCCGCCGCAAATGGCGTCCATGGTGGGCTCATCAAAGCCCATGCCCTTTTCGCCGCCCAGCGCTTCGCCGCTGATCTTCAGAAGGATACGCTTGTATTTCAATGCCATAATCCCCGGCGACTTTGGCGATGTTATTCGCCGCCGTCTTGATTTGCTGGTGCTTCTTCTGACGTTCGGCCC
>ENA-UESI01002188-UESI01002188.1-human-gut-metagenome-genome-assembly--contig:-NODE-2188-length-10648-cov-18.634282_pt1 | contig 10648 bp, 9 predicted proteins | sample MGYA00243005_ERZ508006 | MGnify/ENA primary metagenome ERZ508006 (study PRJEB26167, sample SAMN06115436) | human gut metagenome | host: Homo sapiens | place: China:Shandong | collected 2015-06-10... | reverse complement strand
ATCCGAAGATACTCATTCTTGACGAGCCGTTTAACGGTCTTGACAAGGACGGCGTAAAAGAAATGCGTGAATATCTGCTCAGCTACAAAGAACAGGGCAAGACTATCCTTATTTGCTCTCACTCAGCGGAGGATATTTCTGTGCTGTGCGACACTGTGCATGAAATGGATAAGGGCGTGATAAGTGAGATCACGTTTTGACATAGGGGGTATCTCACAGTGCGACGGCGAAAACGCACATCTTACCCCCGTGTCAAAATCAAATCTTCTGTGCAAAACAATGAAAATGGACCATGACTATTGACAAACGTATTAAAATGCGATACCATAAAAATGGAGAGTAATATAAGCTCGTAAAGATTTTAAAAGTCTTTGCGAGCTTTTTGTTTTGAATATAAATTTCGCTATGTTCAGTGACAATAACAGGAACTTGAAAACAGAATAGGAGGAATGATAATTTGAAAAAACTCATCACTAGATCCTGCGAAGAAATAATGACTACGGTGTACAAACCAATAGAGTTCGTAATCGACGAACTTGTCGCACAAGGTCTGTATATCTTAGCAGGAGCACCAAAGGTCGGAAAGTCTTGGCTGGCACTTGATATGTGCTTGTCAATATCAAAAGGGGAAAATGTTTTAGGGCAGAAAGCATTGCTAGGCACAGCATTGTATTTGTGTCTGGAAGATAGCTACGTTCGTATTCAAAATCGCTTGTATGAAATAACTGATGTGCCAACTGAAAATTTGTACTTCTCTGTTATGTCTGAATCTATCGGCAACGGACTTGAAGAGCAAATTGAAAGTTTTAAAATCGAACATTGCGGTCTAAAAATTGTGTTCATTGACACTCTGCAAATGGTTCGAAGCGATACTGATTCAAGCTATGGTTCAGACTACAAAGACCTATCCGTTCTGAAAGCTCTTGCAGACAAGCTTGAGATAACTGTCATAGTGGTTCATCACACTAGAAAATGCAAAGATATCGACCCGTTCAATATGATCTCAGGAAGTACAGGAATCAGCGGCTGTGTTGACGGAAGTTTGGTGCTTATTGAAAACAAGCGTGGCAGCCGTAATGCAAAACTTTATTGTGTAGGACGTGATATTGAAAACGCAGAAATTAATTTGCAGTTCGATAGTGATTTGAAAAAGTGGGTCGTTACCGATGAGCCGTCCGCTCCAAAAAGTAAGGACAACATTTTTCTTGCGGCATTGTATGTTTACATCAAAAATAAAGTTGATTGTTCAGGTACGGCGTCAGAACTTATAGAGAAACTGAAAAGTGTTTCTGATGAAACATTTTATCCCAACAGAGTAACAAGAGATCTGGTTCGCAACGGTTACACGCTGAGAAAATACGGCATAGATTTTCAGTACAAGCGAACTAGAAACGGCAGGCTGATAATTCTTCATTACGACCGTGAGCGTGACAGTAGTGACAGTAAAAACACTAGCGAAGTTACTGTCAACAGGCTGATTCAAAAAGTCTGAAAAACCTTGTAAAATCTTTATTTGCAGCGTGTGACGGTAAATTTCAAATCAAAGTTTTACTGTCAACCCAAATCAGCGAACGTGGGGCGATTTGTGGGCTAAAAAAATCAGTCGGATGAGTCACCAAAACCCCACACAAGCGATTTGTGAGCCGCTGTGGGCGATATTTTAAATAAGGTTAGCTTGTGCAAGTCGAACTCAACGATTTGAGCAATTATGTACTTTGCACAATTAAGCAGCTAGAGCTATAACCACCAAAGCTAAATATTTCATTGCAAGTTAAAGTTTCGGGGTCACAGCCCCCGAAACACTCACAGCGGACGAGCAAAGCTCGCCGCAAAAGTGCCGTAAATACGCAGTTTTAGAAAAGCCTTTGTGCATATTTTTTATGGGGTCAAGATACGGCTTTCAAAGAAAATTAGGGGTCGCAAGTTACAGAAATCGCACTCAAATGGCGTGAATACGAACTTTGCAATAGGAGTCACAGGGTGGTCAATCAAAAGCACGGACAATAAAACCATATAGAAACGAGGCGATAAAGCAAAATGTGCAAACTGATTAACACTATACAAAAAAGGCAAAAATCGTAATAAGGGGTGTTGCTTTTGCAGATAATAAAGAACGAAAAATCAGGCATCGCTCAGATCTGGCTGAGCAATGCAGAACAACAAAATGAGAGAGTTATGAACTTGGTTGAGTGCAAGATAAAGGAGCTTAGCGGCGAAAAATTTAAAGTTGCCGTGTTCCGCTCAGGTTCTAAAGATCTGTACGAATGTACTGAAAATCTTCTCCACCATAATATTACTCTCTGACAGCTAGTGCACCTATGGTGCACTTTACATACACTCCACCATTATTTTTATATCCTTTGCCTATTGCCTTTTGGGCAAAGATGTGATACAATATTATTTGTAATAAAACATATAAACTAACAACATTGTATGTATCCGCAAGGGTAAGATCCATCATCAAAAGCGACAACATTGTACCACTATATCAAAGAAAGGGTGAAAGATATGAGCACAAAATACAGCATAGCAGGCTACTGCCGAATTTCCGTTGACGAGGAAATGGACAGGGACAACACCTCTATCGAGAACCAAAAAGCTATCATAACTGACTTTGTAAAGCGAAAAATCCCCGACAGCACGCTTGAATTTTACGAAGATCGTGACCGTTCGGGATATACTTTTGAACAGCGTGAGGGCTATCAGGAACTGCGAAAGAAAATGCTTCGAATGGAATATGATATCCTTATCGTCAAAGACTTCTCAAGATTTTCACGCCGCAACAGCAAAGGTCTTGTAGAGCTTGAAGATCTCCGTGACGCCGGTATGAGGATAATCTCAATAGGTGACAACATTGATTATCCTACCTATGACGATTGGACAGCTATCCAATTTAGATTTCTCATTAACGAAATGCCCGTTACCGACACCTCAAAAAAAGTCAAGTCAGTAATAAAACGCCGTCAGGAAGAAGGCAAATGGATATGTGCCGTGCCTTATGGTTACGTTATGACCAACAGCAAAACAATGAAATTTGATGTTGACGAGCCTGCCGCACAGGTGGTGCGTGATATTTTTGAAAAGTATAATGAGGGCTGGGGTTATAAAAAAATTGCGAATTATCTTACTGAAAAGCATATCCCTACCCCTCGTATGTGTGAGAAAATGCGAAAAGAGGCGAACGGTGAAGAGTGCAAACGTGAGGCAAAACAAACTTGGAGTTTGGTAACTATCAGCGAAATATTGTCAAACGATTTCTATATCGGCACCCTCCGTCAAGGCAAATACCGCCGCAAAAGGATAAACGGCGATGAAGTCAAGCAACACGAAACTGATCACATTGTATTCGAAAACAACCACACGCCTATCGTGGATTACAAGGTGTTCGCATTGGCACAGGAAAATCTTAAAAAGCGTACCACATCTCACTATCGTGGTGTAAGAAAATACGAGAATGCTTATTCCGGATTTCTCTACTGCGGCGACTGCGGTTCACCAATGTTCTCAATGAGCAGAAACGATATTGCCGCCGCTTATACCTGCGGAACATATCACAGACGAGGAACTAAAGGCTGTACATCACATCACACAAGGGTCGATATGCTTGATAAGCTGCTTAAAGAGTACATTCAAAAAGTCCGTGACAATTCGCAGGATATGATCGAACGTCTGCAAAACTCCATTGCTAAGGAGCAGAACGCAAGCAATAACAGCAAGTCAGTCGTGGAGCTGATAAAAGGACAGATCGATGACGCAAAAGCTGAAATGAAAATGCTCACACGTCAGCAGACAAGAGATGTAATGCGTCACCCTGAGCGTACAGAGATCATTGAAGAAACCTACACCGAAATGATCGACGAACTTACCTTACGAATAGAGGGACTGAAAAACCAGTTGCAACTAGCGGTGGATAAAAACAATGCCATAGTAAGAGTAAACCGAACTGCAAAAACCGTGTTTGAAATTTTCGACAATATTTTGAATAAACCTACCCTTGATAAAAATGACATAAATCTGATAATCGACAAAATAACAGTTTATGAAGATCATATAGATATTCAACTAAAAGCTGACATTGACTGCCTGCTAAAATACGGTACACTTGACAAACCTGAGAGCGTATCAGCAATGGCAGATGTCAGCGAAAAAGCTGCCGAAAATTTTAAAAAAGGCACTGAGAGCAAAAAGTCAGCCGGACAACTTGTCAATGTTATAAAAAATAGCAAAGGCGAGGTTCTTAGTGTCAACGTTATCAGTAACGGCGACCCCCTCGAGATCTACACCGGCCCCGAAAGCGAGGTCATTTTTAAGAAATACAGCCCCGTAAACGAGCTTGAAAACGCCGCTGAGGCTTGCGAGGTCATCGCGCGGCTGGGCGGCGCGCCCGCTGTCATTTTCGACCGCGACCACGTTGTCGCCGTTTCGGGCATACAGAAAAAGGAATATGCCGAACGCCGCATTTCCCCCGCGCTCGAAGACCTGCTCGAAAGCCGCAAGACTTTTTCCGCTGAGGACGGCGCTTCACTCCGCCCCATCGAGGGTATGGATAGCCTTGCGCTCGCTGCCGCGCCAATCATCTCTGCGGGCGATATTGTCGGCGCGGTCACCTTTCTCGCTACTGATGAGATCACTCAGCCAGCCGACCAGCACCTGCTTCTCGCAAAGACCGCCGCGATGTTTCTCGGCAAACAGATCGAGGGGTAAAAATTTGGGACTGCACCCGTTGTCAGGAGCAGTCCCGTTTTTCATTTCTTCTCTACTGTGAGTATTACGTAGCCCGATATGTACGGCTTTACCATCTCGGGAGTTTTGTCCGCTTCGGCAAATATCCGCGGCGCAAGCTCGTCTGCCAGCGCTTTCACTTCCTCTACCGGCTTCTTGAAAACTGTCGGACATACCGGCGAAAGCACGATGACGCGCCTGCCCTCGAAATCCATCACCCTCAGCGGCCATATGCGACAGTCGAAAGGCTTGTTCTCACCCAGCATACATCCCTTTTTACGGTCGAGCATCGGACAGAAATAGAGGTCTTCGTCCGGCTCGCGCTCCATACGAAAAAGCCGCGCCCCGCTCGCGTATGAAAACTTCTGCTGCGGCGCAATCTCAAGCGCCAAACTCTGCACCTCGTCGGTTATCACGGGCGTTTCCCAGAGGTCGTAGCTGTCGAACGAACAGCAAATCTGACATTTCGCACACTCGGCACGGGATAATATTTTTGTAAGCATAGCTCAGCTCTCCTTATCAATATCTGTCTATATTATACCACACTTCGGAGCGATATTCAATAGCCCACGCAAAAAAGCCGCACCGCTCGCGCTGAGCAGTACGGCTTTGATTTTGAAGTTTTGCGAACTTATTAGCCCTTTACAGAACCGAGCGCTATGCCCGAAATAATGTTCTTGGAAAGGATAAGGTAGATAACTACAACAGGCAGAATAGCGAGAACCATGAAGAGGTTCATAACGCCTGCGTTTGCAGCCATCGGGTTCGACTGAATGTTTGCACGCATTATCTGGAGTATCAGAGGAATGGTCTTCTTCTCAGCCGTGTCGATTATCATCTGAGGCATGAAGAGGTTGTTCCAGCTTGATACGAATGTGAATATGCCCTGTACGGCGAATGCCGGCTTGAGTATTGGCGTTACAATGGTATTGAACGTTCTAAACTCGCCGCAGCCGTCTATTCGGGCTGCTTCAACGATCTCCAGCGGCAGCGATGAAGCCATGTACTGGATCATGAAGAAGTATACGGCAGGAGCCGCAACAGCGGGCACGATCAGCGGAATGTAGCTGTCGAGCAGGTTCATGTTCTTCAGCATTCTGTAAAGACCGATAGCCGAAGCCTGAGTAGGAACCATCATAACTATAAGGATGAATGTGTGCGCTATCTTTTTCAGCTTGAAGTCATATACATGGATAGCATATGCTGTCAGAGCCGAGAAGTATACGGAAAGTACCGTGGTGAATGCAGCGATTATCAAGCTGTTTGCAAACGAGCGGAAGAAATCGCCGTAGGTCTGTTTATAATTCTCAGACAAAAGTGTCTTGAAGTTTCCGCCGAGCGCCTTGCCGGGGTAAAACTGCAAGCCTGTCTGTACCTTACCTCTGGTAGCGTTGATTATAAGCAGATAGAAAGGAAGAAGAGAAATTATTACAAGCAAAATCAGAACGACATATGCTATGACTCTTCTTACAGTAAGTGCGGTCCGGCTGTCAGTAGTGCCGGCTACGCCTTCGATTCGTGCCATAAAACATAACCTCCTAAATTAAGCTTTCTTCTTTTTCTTCTTGTATCTTGTCTTTACGCTCTTATCGTCCATAACTTTAAGGGTTATGAAGCCGAGGATAGCGGAAACGATGAATACAAGTACAGAAAGTGCAGCAACGTTGCCGACAGCCGAGTTTTTACCCTGCTGTATCTGCGAAACAACGGTCATAAGTTTGCCGTTAGCGCCGCCCGCCTTGCCGCCGATGATGTAAGGAACGTCGTACATCTGTAAGCCGCCTATCATAGATGTTACGAGAACGTAAGCCAGAATAGGCTTGATAAGCGGAATAGTGATCTGCCAGAATGTCTGGCTGGGGTTTGCACCGTCGATCTGAGCTGCTTCATACAGCGAGGTATCTATACCCATGATAGCTGCCATGAGGAGTATGGTAGTATTGCCGTACCACATCATGAAGTTGATAAATCCAACTACCACGCGCGAGCCGCCTGCGGTATTCAGCCAAGACTGCTCGTTGCCGGTAATGTTATAGATCAGCTCGTACATCGCGCCGCCCTGAGTAAAGAGCGAATAGAAAAGCAGCGAAAGAGCCGAAGCCATGATAACGTTAGGCAGGTAGATAACGGTCTTGAAAAATCCCTGAGCCTTGAGCCTGAGTCTAATATCGGTGAACCAAACCGCGAGCAGCAGAGAGAAGATTATCTGCGGGATAAATCCGATGAGCCAAAGGATCATGGTGTTTATCAGAGACTCGGTAAATATACCGCCGTTTCCGATAACGCTGGAGTAGTTCTTAAATCCGCAGAAGCCGTTGTTTACTACGTTGTCAGCAGCAGGTACAGGATTTCTTACGCTCGCTACCGCGCCCGTATTTACACTGTAATCAATGAAGCTGTAATAAAACGTCTGGATCAAAGGTGCTAAGGAGAAAACAGCATATACTAAAAAGAAGGGAATAAGGAAAATATAGCCCCACTTCGCGTAGCTAATACTTTTTCTTTTCATGAATTTTCACCTGCAATTTTCAAATTAAGTATTGATAAATTTAAAAAGAGAAATAAAAACGGGGAGAGGATTACCTCCGCCCCCCATCTTCATTTATTTACATTGTAATGCTCTTTTATGAATTAGTCCATGGTCAGAGTGCTGTAAACGTTAGTGATGTTCTTCTTGAAGTTCTCAAGAGCTTCATCATAAGTTACGTTGCCGAGGAAGTAGTCCTTCATTGCAGCCTGGAACTGCTCGTTGCAGCCCTGGTCGTAAGCGGAAAGCTTGTTGCTCAGGTCGATGTTGTCAGCAGCCTCGGTAAGGAGCGAGAGGTGATCCTGTCCGCCGAGGAACGCATTGCTGTAGCCGCCGTCGATGAGCTGCTTGATAGCTTCCTTGTTGTTGGTGTAATCCTGCTGCTCTTCGGTGATCTTCTTCATGATGTCGGTATCGCAGGTCAGCTTCAGCATGATGTCGCGGGTGATAGCAATGTTGTCAGAACCGTAAGCGCCGCAGATCCATGTGCCGCCCCAGAAGTAAGCCTGAGGACCAGCGCAAGCTCTCCACTTGCCGTAGCCGCCGTTGCCTTCTTCTTCCTTACCGCCGTCGTCAACAGACTTATCAAGAGTGTTAGGCAGCAGGGTGAAAGGAATGCCCCAAGTAGAGAAGAAGTAACCGAAGGTCTTACCGTCGATCTTCTGACCGGCCTTCCAAGCATCGTCCCAAAGGGAGGTCTTGTTGTTGTAGCCCTTATCGGTGTAGTCCTTAGTCTGATCAACCCATGCGGAGATCTGAGGATCGATGGTGATCTTTCCGTCAGTTACCCAAGGAGAAGAAACGGTGTTGGAGAAGCATCTGTATGTATCATCGAAACCGGAAACCATTGCGATGCCCTTTTCCTGCATCTTAGCAGCTACATCGTTGAACTTATCCCAGTCAGAGAGCATAGCCTGTACTTCTTCAGGATCGTCAGTTCCGAGAACGTCCTTAGCGTAGTCAGCGTTGTAGAGGAACAGACCCGGAGTAGCCTGCCAAGAAAGACCCTTGAGGATACCGTTGCTGTCGGTCATAACATCCTGAGTATACTTGTACTGGTTAGCAGTATCGCTCTCAGAGATACCAACTTCTTTTCTTACATCGAGGCAGATGTCGGAATCTACATACTTCAGAGCGTAGTCAGCCTCTACGAGGAACATATCGATCTTGTCGTCGTCCTTAGCGTCGTTCTGTCCGGAGATAGCTTCGTCGAGCTTGGTCTGGTAAACGTTGCCTTCGTTAGAGTTGGTTACCCAGTTTACTTCTACGCCGTCCCAAAGAGCTTCATCTCTGTTAGGCCAGTAGTAGGTCTCAAATCTCTCCTTGAACTCGGTGTTCCAAACATAGATGTTGTACTTCTTACCGGTGTTTACAAGGGTGTCAGCCGCAGGGATGTCAGCGTCGTCAACGGGGGTAGCAGTATTTCCGCCTGCCTTGCTGGCGTTGTCTGCTGCCTTGGAATCGCTCTTAGAGCTGTCATCGCCGCCGCAAGCGGTAAGCATCGAGCCTGCCATGCAGAGTGCAAGCGAGCCGGCAAGAATTCTTTTAAGCTTTGTCATAATAAATTTCCTCCTTAAAGTTGCATTACAATTAAATATCATTACCGAAGCGTTTTTGCTTCGTGCTAATGCCAAGTGTTATTTTGTCGATTCTGGTGGGCTTGCTACCGAAGCACCCTTTTGGATCTCGCCGTCTACCGTTATCACCTCAGCGAATGTTGTAGATGGATTTTCGATCTGCGAGATAAGCTTTCTCGCCGCCGCAGCGCCTATCTTCACGGCGTCCTGCCTGTAAGATGTAAGCTTTGGCGAAAGAAATTCGGAATAAGCAATTCCGTCGTAGCCCACCACCGAAATATCGTCGGGTATTTTCAGCCCGCAGTCTGCAATGGCGTTGTAGCCGCCTATCGCCGAGAAATCGTCAGGCATAAATATGCAGGTAGGTCTTTCCTCGCTTTGTATGAGCTGTTTTGTAAGTTCGTATGTAGCTATGGGATTGTGGTATTCGCCTGTGAGCATCCACTCGGGCTTTACCTCTATCCCGCGGTTCATGCAGGCTTTGCAGAAGCCGCTCATTCTTTTTTCCATTACAGCAGAGCGTTTGCCCTGTATGAATGCTATTTTTTTGTGCCCCATTTCGCTGACGTAATCTATCAGCGCTTCCATTCCGCTTTCGTTATTTGAAACCACAGCCGTTCGGCATTCAAAAACGTGGTCTATCGTAACTACGGGCAGGTCGCCGTTTATCACCTCGTATACGTCGGGGTCTGAAAAGTCGGTGCATATTATTACGAGTCCGTCTACATTGCGGTATTTGCAGTGCTCGTAGATCGACATTTTTCTGCGTCCGAGGTTTTTGTTGATAAACGTTATATCATAGCCGCTGTATTCCGCCTCAGTTTTAAAGCTGTTTAGCACCTTTGCGAAAAACTCGTGCGTCAAACCGCTTCCCGCTTCTTCGGTAAACATCACTCCTAAGTTAGAAGTTCTGTTGGTTTTTAGCGCCCTAGCCTGCGAGTTTGGGAAGTAGCCCATTTCTCTGGCGGCTTTTATCAGGCGTTCTTTTGTAGCGGGGCTTACGTCCTTGTGATCGTTAAGAGCCTTGCTGACAGTTGCTATCGAGACGCCGCAGCGAACGGAGATGTCCTTTAGTGAAACCACAGCGTTTCTCCTTTCTTTCAGTAAACGTTTTCGGTTCATTTATGCTGCGCCGCAGCGCTTCTCGTTTAAAATTCCCTTAAACGTTTTCCGCTAATGAAATTGTACAATAATTTCTCCAAAAATGCAAGTGTTTTTGCGAATTTTTTGCGTTGTGTAAGAAAATATGGAGGATTGAACTAATTTTCAACGCTCCTTTTGTGCATTTTAACGAACAATTTTGCCTTCGCGACACCGTTTTGTAACCGTTTACGCCGCCGATTACGTTTTTGCCGTTTCCGCCGCTCATTTTTTTCACACAGTGCTCATATAACAAAAAAAATCGAAAAAGCCTTTTGCTGCAATTTATCCAAAAATTGTGCGTATAGTTGCAAAAATCGCACAAATTTAGCTCATTCTTTACTTATCCGACACCGTTTTAAACGTTTTCGGCGCGATTTCAGATTTTATCATTTTTCTGAGCGAAAATGCGAATTTTTTTCATATCATTTTCACAAACCTCGCAAAATCCCGCCTAAAAACTTTTCGGAAACGTTTTCAGAATGTGAAGAATTTTGTCTTCGGAGGTCAATATTCTCTTATCGGCTCTTATTTTTTCGTAAAAATCTACAAAAGGCATAAAAAAAGGCGGCATGGTCAATTGCCACACCGCCTTACGAAAATGTTTTCAGTTGTCAGTAGCTTACAAACGAGGCAGGATTTGTAATGTACCCTTCGTACCTCAGCTCAAAGTGCAGATGCG
>ENA-UESI01002186-UESI01002186.1-human-gut-metagenome-genome-assembly--contig:-NODE-2186-length-10657-cov-3.770038_pt1 | contig 10657 bp, 9 predicted proteins | sample MGYA00243005_ERZ508006 | MGnify/ENA primary metagenome ERZ508006 (study PRJEB26167, sample SAMN06115436) | human gut metagenome | host: Homo sapiens | place: China:Shandong | collected 2015-06-10... | reverse complement strand
GTAAAGAAGCTGGTTTTGAATTGCTGAATAGTCTGGGTGAGAAAGTGAGGATTTATCGTGTAGTTGTTGTCGATAGCCCATATAATAAAAGCCCGGAAGCGGGTGAGCATATCCGCAACGGAATTTTGCCCACGCGGTTTCGGCATTCCTTTAGGAATTTCGTTGCCGTCCTTATCGAGAATCGGCGGACGCTTGCGCTTCGGTGTCAGTAACGCTACTTTAGCGGAATACGGAAATAGATCGTATATCTCCGGGTATTTCAAGAAGGCCTCTTGTTCGTTTAGCAGAAAGTTCTCGATCTGTCGCAATAGTTCCGGATTAAGATTGGCGAAAGTTATTTTGAAGCCCCGGTGTCCCTCTTTTTTCCAGTACAACTCGAACCGATGCAGGCTCCGCATGATTACTTTGAAATTTTTGCGTCGCGGCTCCGACAGTTTATGTGTGGTAACGTATCTTTCCATAATATCGAAAAACGAAATCTCACTTTCTTTCTGGGCTTTGGGCGGTTTATGGAATTTGCGAACTATTTTCTCAAGGAATGATTTATCAATAATTGATTTATCTTCCGCAGTCTGTACCTCTTTTTCAATATGCTCTGTTAAAGCCTTTAATTTGGTCTTTTTCTCCAAAAGCATTTCTCTTTCTTCGCCGGGAATATTAGGTATGTTGATCTCGTTTTTCTTTCCCCACCGTTTAGCTTCTACCCAAATACCACTGCCGATGCGGATTCTGTTATCCTTGCTAACATAAATTCGCATACAAATTTCCGATTCTCCGGCGGCATCTTTTTTTCTGCTGATATTATAATACGTCTTGCCCATATTTTTACTTTTTCGGCAAGTTATAATATCCTTCGGAATACACAAAATATTTCGGGCACTTTTTGGGCACTTTTATTCCAAACTATCGAAAACAGTATAAAACACATTCAATTGAAATCAACTTTTAGTTATTGATATATAGATATTTATTTATATAATTCGATGGTTTTTATTTTGGTGGTTTTTGCCATTTCAAAACCGGCTCCGGGTACAGAAGCCGCCTCTCACTTACGTGAGAGGCGGCTTTGCTTTCAAGATGTTCCCAAAATGTTCCCATCGATCAATGGAATTTTAATGAGCACAAGTAAAAATCTTCGTGCTTCTCATTTGAAATAGAAAATAGCTGCTTTAAGATATTCTGCGTGTTGCGACAAAAAGATTACGCAATCGGAGTCAATAGAAATATAAAATGCGGGGACAGTATCACCGTTCCCCGCATTTATTAAGCAATTGCTATATTCGTCTATCGTGCGGGCATGAAAACGAAATGCACAAAACATAAGATGTCGAAAGTAGTATAACAAGACAATGAACCAACAACTTACAAAAGTGTGACAAAATTCGACGGAAAAAACCAAAAATAAAAGCGTCGTCGCCCAGCGTATCAACGAAAAGTTAGAAAATATTAAGACCAATATCGGCAAGCGGTACCAGTGTACCTGCGATCGATTCGTATGTCGCTGCAGAGAAAGTCAAGAACGCTTTGCTGGGTTTCGGGGACGGGTACCAACTCCTACTGCAAACATTCGATGAGTACCTGAACGATTTCGAGAAAAACCGTGTCGGCAAAGACCGCAAAGCCTCCACGTTGGAAAACTACCGTAAGCAGTACCGACGCCTTGCCGCGTTTCTGCAATATGAGTATAAGGTAGAGGATATACCTTTCAGGGAACTTAAACGGGAGTTTATCGAAAAGTATGTCGTATATCTTTCTACCGTTCGGAGGATGTTGCCGGGGACATTGCCCAATGCGATCAAGAAACTAAAGTTGATGAGCTATACGGCCTTTAAGAACGGATGGATTGCTTCAGACCCTTTCGTTGGATTCCGGGTGACAGGTAAGTATCGCGACCGCCGTTTTTTATCGGAATCGGAATTTCAGGCGGTCATGGACGTGCAAGTTCCCAATTATAAAACGGCTATCGTCAAAGATATATTCGTGTTCTGTTGTTTTACGGGACTGTCTTATGCCGACGTAAAGAAACTTTCCTATGACGACACCCATACAGACGAGCGGAGTGATGTGTGGATTATCGATAACCGGGCAAAGACGGGAACGCAGTTTAGGGTCAAACTCCTACCTGTAGCCAAAGAACTCGTTGAGAGGTACAGCCGCTTGCGGTTGTCGGATAATAAGGTGTTTCCGGTCAAGGACTGTGCTTCGATGGATATGTCCTTGCGTCATGTAGCTCGTCATGCGGGATTGTCGTTCAATCCGACGATGCACGTTGCGAGGCACACTTTCGCAACCACGATTACTCTTTCTCAGGGCGTACCGCTGGAGACGGTCAGTAAGATGTTAGGCCACAAGCATATCACGACGACCCAGATTTATGCGAAAATCACCAACGACAAGATAGGTAGGGATATGGATATGCTGAGCGAAAAAATAGCGGGTAAATTTAGAATGGCTCGATAAATACCTTAAATATTCGTGTTGAGCATATTGCATTTTCAACTAACAAAGAGAGCATTTTGTCGATGCTATTTCAATACCCATTTCTAATAAAACCGTTTCATGATACATTGTGAGGCGGTTTTAGTTTCCTAATACACTATACAAATAGAGTCTTTATTTGAGTTTATCTGAGCATTTTGCACATTTGGTCGATGCAATGGCGTTTCTGTTCCGTATTCGGGTGAACGTATAAATTGAGTGTAGTACTGAGATTGGAATGTTCGAGTAGTACACTTACTGTTTTGTAGTCGCACTTGCTTTCGATGCAGCGGGTAGCGAAGCTATGCCGTAGACCATGGAATTTCATTGCGGGCAATACATATCGGGGAGATTTGTGCGTTAACGTGAGACGATTTGGATGTCGAAAACGGAGTTATCCTTGTTCGAAGAACAATTCAATGCATTGAGGTAATTTTCAACACTCCGAAAACTCCATTCGAGAAATTCCGATGACAAAAGACTTGCAGAAAATGTTCGCCCTATCAAAAAGTTGTGAACGGGAATTTTTACGTCCTGCCGAATGATCCGACGTCGGCCGAACCGCGCGCATATCGAAACTATTACAGACAATTATGCAATCGCTCGGACTGCCGTACTTAGACATAGTAAATACCCAGATTCTTGAACGTAAGATGAGATTGGACATATTCCATGATGTGCCTTTGATGCGAACGACTTAAAATATCTATTGACTGTTTGTCGCGTTCGGTCGGAAACTTTATGTCTATCTGACGATATTCAATCATTTGGTTCTTGACACCGAAATGCGTTACCGTTTTCAGAACGATCAAAATCACCTTGACGGTTTTCAGGCTTAATCCTTCGTCGAGTTTACGAAATACGAAGGTTTGCACATGCTGGCCCCCGACGAGTATCCGTACCATTTTACCGAATAAAGGCAAAATGTGGTTCCCGATCAAAAGCATGCAGGCCCAAGATCGAACGCTTTGCATGATGTTTCTTATCTTCTATTCTCAGCGCGACGATTTCCGATAGTTTGGTTGCTGCCGGCATAGCTTAAAGGTTTCGGACACGCCGATCCGTACCCTACCTTGCCCGCCGGATCGACGAACCTGATCTTCCGACAAACCGAGACTTCATTTATGCGTCGATCCGAAGTTTCGGAGGAATATTAAAAAATCACATCATGACAACCATCCAAGTGAAATTGCGTCATTCCGGCGTACAGGGTAAGGCCGGCACGATCTACTATCAAATCACCCGTGGCCGAAAGACACGCCGGATCGCTACACACCTTCGGATCGCACCCGAACACTGGCTGCCGGCGGCGCAACGCATCGCCCCTGCAATCTCGCAGACCCCGGAGGGACGTCTGCTGCGGCACCGTATCGAGCACGACATCGCATCGTTACGCCGTATCGTTCGGGAATTGGACACGCAAGGGAACGGTTACGGACCGGACGATATCATCATGCGATTCCGTATCATGGCACAGCGCATAACGGTAGCCGAATCGATGCGGCGCGAGATCGACGAACTGACGAACAGCAACCGCCTCGGAACGGCCCGGAACTACCGGCGGGCGTTGAACAGTTTTATGAGTTTTCTCGGGGCAAAAGACATTCCTTTTTCGGCCGTAACCGAATCCCTGATCGACGAGTACAACGGCTTTCTGATCCGGCGGGGCGTCGTGCGCAATACCGTATCGTTCTATATGCGTATTCTCAGAGCCGTTTACAATAAAGCCGTCCGCAAGTACGGTATCGAGCAGACCTATCCGTTTCGGCATGTCTATACCGGAATCGACCGTACCCGCCAGCGGGCTATCGACGAACGTTTCATCGCCAAGCTATGGAGGCTGGATCTGACCGATGCCCCCTCTCTCTCGCTGGCACGCGATCTCTTTATTTTCAGTTACTGCGCGCGCGGCATGGCTTTCGTCGACATGGCCTATCTGCAAACGAAAAATATCCGGGACAATGAAATCGTCTACACGCGTCGCAAAACCGGACAACCGCTACGCATCCGCATCGAACCGTGCATGCGCGAGATCATCGTCCGGCATGCGGCGGCGACTTATCCGTCTTACCTTTTCCCGATTCTGCGGACAACGAAACCTGACAAGGCCTTTTCCCAGTATCAGACGGCACTGAATCGCTACAACCAGCAATTGAAGGAGCTGGCACAACGCCTGAACCTGAAGGAGTCGCTCTCTTCCTATGTAGCCCGGCACAGCTGGGCCACGGCTGCACGAAAACACAACATCCCCCTTTCCGTTATCAGCGCGGGGATGGGGCACGCTTCGGAACGAACGACCCTGATCTATCTGGCTTCGCTGGAGAATTCGGCAATAGATGCTGCCAATCAGAAGATTACGGCTGTTTTGAATAAAAACGTCTCTATGCAAGAAACCACATAATGCGATTACAAACATATATAAAAAAACAACAATGGACAAGTCGTCGGATCGAAAAAATATTTATCCGTATTAGTGCAACATATTAAAAACAAAATAAATACATTCATAATGGTGCTTATCTGCCGATATCAAGCTATCGTTTTGCTATGCCGTTCGCCATCTGTGTAAAATGTTTGTGTTTACGTTGCAAACAAATGTAACAATGCGGCATTTTATACAACATGCCTATTCATTACCAACTGTTTATCTCCGCTTATGGTTTCTTGCATAGAGACCATGCGAAACGGGATCATCTCGTCGCCGCATTCGAATGCCATAATCGCAAGATGCGAACGAGGGGAAACGCATAGTGCGAAATGAAACGAAGGGCAAGTCTGAAATTTTCAGTATCCCTTTCTGTTTGACGGGTAAGTCTTTGATATATCGATGGTTGTACAAGCCGTTCGATATGGCGGAGGAGTGTCTGTAACTGAAAAAAGCGACTGTTTTTTGGAAGCGAATATAGATACTTTGGAAGGGGAGACCAAGGACATTCCCGAGTTGGCCGAACGCTTTGCACGCAGAAGAAACAGCCAAGCCGTAAGGTGGTACGTGCTGACGCTTCCTTCCTGTCACCGGGGACCGGCCGTCGGTCTGCAAAGGGAGCTGGACCGCCGCATCCGTTGCGGCGAGCCGGGATTCGAGTTCTTCGCTCCCTCGTACGTAGAAGTGAAGGACGAGGAGGGACATTTCGTCCGTACCCGCCGCCCGTTGCTTTACAACTATGTTTTTGTCCGCTCGTCGGAAAGCGAGATATATCGGATGAAGCAGGAATTGCCTCAATACAACTTCCTGCCGCGAGTGCGGGAAGGGCTACGCGGATACTATCCTTACCTGTCCGACGAGGCGATGCGCAACCTGCAATGGGTTGCACGCTCCTACTGCGACGAGCTACCTGTCTATATGCCCGAAACGGAGAGGCTCGCCAAAGGCGACCGCATCCGTATTATCGCGGGGAGATTCAAGGGTGCTGAGGCACGCGTAGCGATCCGACCCGGCGGAGGACGGAAAGATGTCGTCGTATGCGTAGAGAACTGGATGTGGGTTCCGCTGCTGCACGTCCGTCCGGGAGAGTACGAGATCATCGCTCTGCACGAGGGCGGAAAACACGTATATACCCGGCTGGATAACGACCGGTTGCAGGAAGGCCTGCACGAGGCTATGGGGCGCTGCTTCTCCCCGGGAGGCGCGACGGACGAAGATCGCGCCTTGGCGGCCGAAACGATCAAACAATACGGCCGACTGCAAGTAGACAGCGATGTGTTGCGCAGCAAACTCTACTCCATACTGCTTCCGGCCTACACGTTGCTCGGGGAGAGGAAAGAGCGCGAAAAGCTGATCGGGACGATCCGACACCTGCTTCCGCTCGTCCAGGCAGAACAGGCTCGTGCGAATTTGCTCGTCACATTGTACGGATGCGCGGATAGCAGTCTTGATTACGAACGGGCCCACGAGATCGTCGAACGATGGAAAAGGGAAGAATCTCCCAAGAAAAGCAAGGCGCGCCTGATCCGGTGGCTGGACGATTACGACCGCTGGCTGGGCCACTGAATGCTGCACGCTTTTACACGCTTGCATATGCTTGATTTTCCGAATCCCTGCTTCAGGTATGGTTCTCGGACTCGCTTGGAAAACGGATACGGAATAAACCGGTAGCCGGACTCGATCGAAACATCACCTTAAGTTAAGGAAGAGTCAGTATGCGACAACCCGTGGAAAACGCAGAAATCATGGCTGGAGGACCGCTACGAAATACCGAGGCCGAACCTTCGGGAGTCCGTCTGATGGCCTTCTTGGCAGCTCACCGAACGGAAGTGCTCGCTCGGGAACAAAATAACGAGCGATTCATCCACTTGTATGGCACAGGGGGATACTGGGCGGCTTTCGAACGATCCGCCTACCAGCTATGCCGGTTGTTTCCCCGAAACGAAACCGCGGTTTTCCATTTCGCGGCTTATCCTTTTCCCGTCGTCATGGCATCCATTGCGGACGGCGAGCTGCGGGCCTACTCCCGGAGACACATACTGCGGACCGTTGATCCCGATCATAAAGTGCTGACGGTTCCGGTACTCGCGCCCGAGGCGTACAAACGATGGCGTGGCGAAAAAATAGAAGAATTCGCGTAACGAGATACTTTGCTCCTTTCACGAACGGCATTGCTCGTCCATGAGATATTGCGGAGAACCGGTTGTTCGGAGAGCGAATGATTTGTATAACATGGAAACGATAATCGACCGGCCTGTATCCGAGATCCGGCGCAGGCCGGTCGGGCACAGTAACCGTTTTTACTTAATCATCCTATGAAAGGTATCGTATTGGCCGGGGGGTCGGGGACGCGGTTGTACCCGATCACCAAGGGGGTTTCCAAGCAGTTGCTGCCGATCTACGACAAGCCGATGATCTACTATCCGCTGTCGGCTCTGATGCTGGCCGGAATCCGGGACATTCTGGTGATCTCCACGCCGTGGGATCTGTCCTCGTTCCGGCGGCTGCTCGGAGACGGGTCCGACTACGGGGTCCGTCTCTCCTATGCCGAGCAGCCGTCTCCCGACGGGCTCGCGCAGGCGTTTCTGATCGGAGAGGAGTTCATCGGGGACGAGGCCGTATGCCTCGTTCTGGGCGACAACATCTTTCAGGGGGTGGGCTTTCCCGCCCAGCTGCGGGAGGCCGTCGGCACGGCCGAGCGGGAGGGCAAGGCGACCGTTTTCGGATACAGGGTAGACGATCCCCAGCGATACGGCGTAGCCGAGTTCGACGAGCAGGGGACATGCCTCTCGATCGAGGAGAAGCCCGAATATCCTAAATCGAACTATGCCGTAGTGGGACTGTACTTCTACCCGAACAGGGTGGTCTCCGTGGCCAAATCGATCGAGCCCTCCTCCCGCGGGGAGCTGGAGATCACCTCGGTGAACCAGCGGTTTCTCGCCGACGGAGAGCTCAAGGTGCAGACCCTCGGACGAGGCTTCGCTTGGCTCGACACCGGTACGCACGACTCGCTCTCGGAGGCGTCGATCTTCGTCGAGGTGCTCGAGAAGCGGCAGGGGGTCAAGATCGCCTGTCTGGAGGAGATCGCCTATCGCAACGGGTGGATATCCGAAGAGAAACTGCGAGAGGTGGCCGGGCCCATGCTCAGGAACCAGTACGGACAATATCTGCTCAAGCTGCTCGCAGAGGTCGCCCGCGACGGGCGCTGAACGGGAAACGGACGCTTATTCCAGACACGACACGCAAGCCGTCTCCGTCCCGAATCATATGCCCTGACGTACCGGCTTTCGCGTTTCCGATGCTTCCGGCTTGCGCGCGCGAGCTTCCTTCCGTCGGCAGAGACCTCGCGGCCGGAAACGGTCGGAGACACGGTCTGTGAGCCTCAAGCCGCGGCTGGGAGATATCGCAACTCCGGGGCGGGTATGCTCGCCACATAACGAAACATATGATTGCCGTATCCGTCCTAACGGAATAGGATGCCTCCGCTGGCGATCGACGAGGCGGCGGCTCGGGTGCAGGCCGGCTGCCCGACCGGCCGGACAGGAGCCGGTATTCCGGGCCGGTTCGGCATCCGAACGATCCGCAACGCTCGGTTTCCGATGAAAGCCCCCGGCGGGCTACAATTCCGGCAACGCGCCGAAAAACGAGAGAGAAGAAGCAAGACGAATTCCCCGGGCATTGTATTATCCGTCCGGAGACGTACCACGCCCCCCGGGCGACAGAACCGGAAATGCGGCCGGGGAGAGAGCGGAGCGTCCGCGAGTCCGGCTCGGCCTTGCGGAGCCCGGGAGCGAGGAAGGCTCGTGCGACCGGTTTCTGGGTTGCGCGGATCGGTCCTTCCCGACAGAAACGCCGGGCGAGCCCGGAATATCTGCTAAACCCGATTACACACTTTGTTACACCAGCCGTTCTAGGAGGTGTTTTCGGCTCATACTTCCCGATGGCTGGAAACCCTCTGGCATGGAGCCGGCTGGAAAATGCTTGCACTTGGCACATTCGGTATATTAATGCGTATGATCGGTCTGCCAAATACTTCTCCATACCGAAACCCGGATAAAAAACAGGGTTCATTCTTATGAAAGTTATCGAAACAGCGCTCGAGGGGGTCGTAATCCTCGAGCCCGAGTTGCATCGCGATGCGCGGGGATACTTCTTCGAAAGCTACTCACAGAAATTGTTCGACAGATCGGTTCGGCCGGTCCGATTCGTACAGGACAACGAATCGCGATCCTCTTACGGCGTGCTGCGGGGGCTCCATTTCCAGCGCGGAGAACATGCACAAGGGAAACTGGTGCGCGTGATTTCAGGAACCGTACTGGACGTGGCCGTGGACATCCGCCGCGGCTCGCCGACCTTCGGCCGCCACGTGGCCGTCGAGCTCTCGGGCGAGAACAGACGGCAGCTGTTCATCCCCCGCGGATTCGCGCACGGCTTCGCCGTACTGAGCGAGGAGGCTGTCTTCCAGTATAAATGCGACAACTACTACGCCCCGCAGAGCGAGGGGGCGATCGCATGGAACGACCCGCAGATCGGTATCGACTGGCGGATCGACCCCGCGAACGTGATCCTCTCGGAAAAGGACAGCCGGCATCCGAGACTGGACGAAGCACCCGAACTGTTCGACTACAACGATAATCTTTACGAAATATGACAATATTGGTCACCGGAGCCAACGGGCAACTCGGGCGCGAGATGCGTCGTGCGGCGGCGGGCAGCGCGGACCGGTACGTCTTCACCGACGTGGCCGAGCTGGACATCGCCGATGCCGATGCGGTCGGACGCACGGTGCGGAAAGAGAAGGCGGACGTGATCGTCAACTGCGCGGCCTATACGAACGTAGACCGGGCAGAGGAGGACGAGACCGCGGCGGACCTGCTCAACCATCGCGCCGTGGCGAATCTGGCCGCCGCAGCCCGCGAGCGGGGAGCCGTGCTGATCCACATATCGACGGACTACGTCTTCCGGGGGGACAAGAGTACGCCCTACGCCGAGGACGACCCGACCGATCCGACGGGAGCCTACGGACGCACGAAGCTGGCCGGCGAACGGGCGATAGCCGAAAGCGGCTGCCGCTATCTGATCTTCCGCACCGCATGGCTCTACTCCGAGTTCGGGAACAACTTCCTTCGAACGATGCTCCGCCTGACCGCCGAGCGCGACAGCCTGAGCGTCGTGTTCGATCAGGTCGGCACGCCGACCTATGCAGGAGATCTGGCCCGTGCGATCTTCGAGATCGTGCAGGGGCGGAAGTACGACGGCCGGGAGGGCGTATACCACTTCTCCGACGAAGGAGTCTGCTCGTGGTACGACTTCGCGCGGGCGATCGCCGGGTACGCGGGCCATACGGGATGCGACATCGGGCCGTGCCACAGCTCGGAGTTCCCCAGCAAGGTCCGCCGGCCGAGCTTCTCCGTGCTGGATAAAACCAAGGTAAAGCAGACCTTCGGCATCCGGATACCGCACTGGACCGAATCGCTACGATATTGTCTGGAGCGAATAGAAAAATTGCGCGAATAAATAATCCGTAAACTACCATACCATGTCTTGGAGCGCCATATTCATAATGCGACCTTTCGTATCACCCTCGCCAAAGGCCAGGGGCATGCCGGCAATCATCTTTTTATGGGTTGCAAGCCTCAGCAGGGAAGCGGAATAGTCCGCCCTGATTTGAGGTCCCATTTCCCGGCCCAGTTGTTCGTACTCCCAGCCGGAGTATCCCAAGAAGAATCTGATTCTGCCTTGAACGGGATTTCC
>ENA-UESI01002178-UESI01002178.1-human-gut-metagenome-genome-assembly--contig:-NODE-2178-length-10697-cov-7.787194_pt1 | contig 10697 bp, 11 predicted proteins | sample MGYA00243005_ERZ508006 | MGnify/ENA primary metagenome ERZ508006 (study PRJEB26167, sample SAMN06115436) | human gut metagenome | host: Homo sapiens | place: China:Shandong | collected 2015-06-10... | reverse complement strand
ACAATGCCGAGTTTCGCGGAGCCGCCGTTGAGCGAAGCAAAATAAAAATCTGCGACGTGCCGGTTTTTCTTTGGTTCATTTCTTTTGCCGCCAAAAGAAATGAACATTATAAAGAGAAAAGTCTTTGCGCAGCTTGCTTCTAGAAGAAAACTGCATAAAAAAAGAAAAATAAAAAAATCCCAGTTAAACTGTATTTGATGCAGTTTAACTGGGATTTGAATTTACTTGACAGGTACGGTATAATAGAAAAAAGAGATAGCTGGTGGTGACACGTCAGCTCTCCCCGTGAAATTTTTAGTTTGACAGGAAGCTGCGTAGCCACACCAGGTTATGCGGCTTTTGTCATTCTACCGTAAACGATAAAATGATAGGAGAAGCACTATTAAAGTTGCAAAGCCTATCATCAATGATAACGCTTCGAAAACTGTCATAGTTTTTCACCCCCACTCTTTTGGGAGTGGGAATACCGACACACCAGCTATCTCTCGCCTTAGTATAGCACTTTACATTCAAGTTTACAAACAGAAGTTCACTTTTATTCATATATCCGATATTTTTACCCGGTCAGCTATGGCCGGGTTTATTTTTATTTTTTGCGGCAGTTGTACTTCTTTACTTTTGCATAAAAAAACAGACATTCCAAAATTGAATGTCTGTTTGAGACTGCTTTTAAATTATTCCGTTGGCGCCGCTGTTTCTTCCTTAACTTTGGGCGGCTTTTTGTTATATTCCTGCATAACGGCTTCCATGTCGCCTTGCAGCCACAGCTCCAGCGCGTCGGCCATTTTGCCGATGGCTGCTGTCACCAGCTCCTGCTCTTCGCTGCTGAAGCGCTGCAGTACGTGTTTGATAACGGCTTTATTGTTATGGGACGGATGCCCGATACCGATCTTGAAACGGGGAAATTCGCCCGTGCCCAAATGTTCCTGAATGGATTTGATACCGTTATGGCCGCCGGCGCTGCCCTTGCGGCGCACCCGTACCTGCCCCACCGGCAGATCAAGATCGTCCTGGATCACGGCAATATCTTCCGGGTCGACGTTAAAAAAATTGGCATAAGCGCCGACTGCGACACCGCTGAGATTCATATAGGTCGTCGGTTTCAGCAGCAGCACTTTTTCCGGACTGCGGTATTCACCGCACATGGCGTTGCGGTCAGTTTTCCAGCTGCTGACGCCCCAGCGGCGCGCCAGCTCATCGATCACCATAAAGCCGATATTATGACGGGTAGCCTCGTATTCTTTCCCGATATTTCCCAAACCAACGATAAGTTTCATATCATTCTCCTTTGTGCATCAGTTCACTTACAGTAACAAAATTATACCCTGCCGCGCGCAGTTTGTCGATAATAACAGGCACTGCCTGCACGGTCTGCTGGCGGGAGGCCGCATATTTGGGGCTGTCGCCGTCATGCAGCAGGATGATCGCTCCCGGCTGCACCTGCTCCATGACCCGCTGCACGATCACCCCGCTGCCGGGATTAGTCCAGTCGCGCGGGATCACCGACCAGTTGACGGCCGTCAAGCCGTTTTGCCGCAGCGTTGCCAGCACCGACCAGTCGCGAAAGCCGTGCGGCGGGCGCATCAGGGTAATCTGCTGCCCGCTCAGTTTTTCCAATAGCTCCTTGCCTGCTGACACATCACTTTGCTGCTGGGCAGGCGTCAGCTTTAAAAAATCACGGTGCTGCAAAGCGTGCAGGGCAACCTCGTGTCCCTGCGCCGCTATTTGCGCCACCAGCTCAGGGTGCTGCCGGGCATTTGCTGCCACCATAAAAAATGTCGCTTTGACCTGCCGCTGTTGCAAGACTGCCAGCAGCTCGTCAGTATAAGGAGGATAGGGGCCGTCGTCAAAGGTCAGGGCCACATTTTTGCCGGCGGCGGGTTCAGCCGTTACCGTCGTCCCATAAAAGCTGTTGCCCGGCAAGACCGCCAGCAGCAGCAGGACGCCGCCCACAAGGATGCAGGCTGCCGCCAGCGCTGCCGCCAGTTTGCGCCGGCACAGGCCATACCAGCCGCCCCACAGGGCAGCCATGCCGATAAACGTCAAAATCGCCAGTATATAGATCAGTCGCACAGTCTTCTCCTCACTTACGTCAAAGAGGCTTGCCCCCTGGGACAAGCCTCTCTTAATACTTGAATAAGCTTTTTATTTCTCAAACAGCTGGCTGACAGACCAGTCGTTGAAAATACGCAGTACAGTTTCCGCCAGGATCGGCGCTACCGAAAGGACTTTGATCTTCGGATGCTTTTTGGCAGGAGGCAGAGGGATGGTATTTGTAACTACCAGCTCTGTGATGTCGGATTGAGCGATGCGGCTCAAGGCCGGATCAGTCAGCACCGGATGGGTGCAGCAGGCATAGATCTCTTTCGCGCCGAATTTCTTGAGCGCGCGGGCGCCTTCGGTCAAAGAGCCTGCCGTATCGACCATATCGTCAACTAAAATCGCAGTTTTGCCTTCTACTGAACCGATCAGGTTCATTACTTCCGCTACGCCGGGTTCGGGGCGGCGTTTATCGATGATGGCCAGGCCGCAGTTCAAACGCTCCGCCATATTTCTGGCACGGCTGACGCCGCCCAGGTCAGGAGAAACGACGATCATGTCGTCAAGATTCTTTTCTTTGATATATTCTGCCAGGATCGGACCGCCGGGCATATGGTCGAAAGGGATGTTGAAAAAGCCCTGAATCTGAGCGGCATGCAGGTCGATGGTAACGACACGGGTAATGCCGGCGCTTTCCAGAAGGTCTGCCATCAATTTGGCAGTGATCGGCTCGCGGCCGCGTGCTTTACGGTCCTGACGCGCATAACCATAGTAAGGGATGATTGCTGTAATGTGACTGGCCGAAGCGCGTTTAAAGGCGTCAGCCATGATCAGCAGTTCCATGACGTTATCGTTGACTGCCGGGCCACAGGTAGGTTGCACGATGAAAATATCTTTGCCGCGCACGCTTTCATTAATCATTACCTGTACTTCGCCATTATTAAAACGGTTAATAACGGCATCGCCAACAGTAGTTCCTAAATAAGCGGCGATCTCTCGTGCCAAATCAGGATTGGCATTACCGGAAAAAATTCTGAGTTTATTCTCATCTGACAACATTGTCCCATCCCTCCAAGAATGTTTAAGGTTTAATTAATCATTAATAGTATACAACTATTAGCCACAAATCCACAAGTACTAAAAACCGTTTTTTCTCTAAAATCAGCTGTTGCGGTATTTGGCAGCCCAGCCTTCAATATTCTTCTGTTTCGCACGGCCGATGCCCAGATCGTCTGCCGGCACGTCTTTGGTGATCGTCGAGCCGGCGCCGATATAGGCCCCGGCGCCAATGGTAACAGGCGCGACCATATTGCTGTTGCAGCCGATAAAGGCGTCGTCTTCGATGGTAGTGCGGTGTTTTTTCTTGCCGTCATAATTAACGGTGATGCAGCCGCAGCCGATATTGACGCCGCTGCCGATGTCGCTGTCGCCGATATAGCTGAGATGCGGCAGTTTGCTGCCCGTACCGACATAAGAATTTTTTACTTCTACAAAATTACCGATCTTGACTTTATCGCCGATGACGGTATCCGGGCGCAGATGCACGTAGGGCCCGATCACGACGTTATCCTGGACCCGGCAGTCGTGTCCGTAAACGAACTGCATTTGGGCAGCGTTGCCGACGCTGACATTGGTCAGGCGCACATTAGGCCCGATCTGGCAATCTTCGCCGATCTTCGTCGCGCCTTCCAGCCAGGTATAGGGATAGATGATGGTATCCGGGCCGATCTCGACACCTTTCTCGATAAAGGTACTGGCCGGGTCCATAATGGTAACGCCGCTGTCCATCAGCTTATCTAAAATGCGGCGGCGCATGATCCCTTCGGCTTCGGCCAGCTGCCGGCGCGAATTGATGCCCATGATCATATCGCTGTCGGCAGTAGCAACGCCGCCGACTTTTTTACCCATAGCGTTCAGCTTCGCCAGAACGTCAGTCAGATAATATTCACCCTGCGCGTTATCGCAGGTCAAAGTGGCCAGCACCTCAAAAAGCAGCGGTGCTTCCACGCAGTAAATACCGGTATTGATTTCTTTGACGGCTTTCTGCTCTGCTGTCGCGTCTTTTTCTTCGACGATACCCAAAACATTCCCGGCCGCGTCACGGATGATCCGGCCATAGCCGGCAGGCTCGTCCATGAACGCCGTCAGCACCGTTGCCGCAGCCTGCGAGGCTACGTGGCCTTCATAGAATTTCCGCAGTTCGGCCGCTTCTAACAGCGGCGTATCGCCGCAGATGATCATCACTGTGCCGCAAAAATCTTTTAAAACGGCTTCCGTCTGCATCACTGCGTGTCCGGTGCCCAGCTGCTCGGCCTGCAGCGCCATTTGCGCCTGAGTGCCGACCATTGCTTCCACCAACTCTGCTTCGTGGCCTACGATCACGACCTTGCGGGCCGCTCCGGCCGCGTCAGCCGCATCAAGTACGTGCTGCAGCATCGGCTGGCCGCCCACCTTATGTAAAACCTTCGGCAGTTTGGATTTCATTCTTGTGCCTTTGCCTGCCGCTAAAATAACCGCTACTAACTCTGACATGGATAAGCCTCCGCTTCTATGACTTATAAATGATAACAATTATATTTTTACAGTAATTCCACCCGGTACCCGGCACGACGCAAAGCTGCCACCAGGATCTCGGCATGGGCATGGTCGCGGGTCTCCAGGTCCATTTCCACCTGGGTCTGCCCGATGGGCAGGTTGCGCCCCGCATGCTCGTGATAGATATACACGATATTGGCCCTGTATTCTTCGATGTAGGAAACGAAACGCCGCAGCTCGCCGGGCCGGTCGGTCAAATGGGTCAGCAGCTTGATGCGGCGGCCAGATTTCACCAGGCCGTTTTCGATGATGCGCGAGATCATGTTGACGTCGATATTGCCGCCGCTGATAACGGCCGCAGTCTTATCGGCATGAGGGATATTGCCGTGCAGCATGGCGGCCAGACCGATAGCGCCCGCGCCCTCGCTGATCATTTTGGCCCGTTCCATCATCAACAGGATCGTAGCCGCGATATCGTCGTCTTTGACGACAAAAATATCATCGACATATTTTTGGATCAGGTCAAAAGTAGTTTTGCCGGGAGATTTTACGGCGATACCATCGGCAATAGTATGTGCTTCCGGGGTCTCTACCCATTTGCCGGCATGCTTGGATAAATACATGGCCGGCGCGCCGCTGGCCTGTACGCCATAAACCTTGACATGCGGCGCTACAGATTTGACCGCCGTAGCGATGCCTGCCAGCAGGCCGCCGCCGCCGATCGGCACTACCAGCGAACGGATATCCGGACATTGCTCTAAGATCTCCAGGCCGATAGTTCCCTGTCCGGCGATAACTGCCGGATCGTCAAAGGCGTGCACAAAGGTCGCGCCGGTTTCTTTCTGCAGCCGCACCGACTCGGCATAAGCCTCGTCATAAACGCCGCCTTTCAAAACCACCTCAGCTCCATAGCCCTTAGTCGCTTCTACCTTGGCCAGCGGAGCGCCCTCAGGCATGACGATAGTTGCCTTGATCCCTGCCGCCTGCGCGCCCAAAGCTACGCCCTGGGCATGATTGCCTGCCGACGCGGCAATAACGCCGTGGGCCTGCTGCTCTTTCGTTAAAGTCTGGATACAGTTGGAAGCGCCGCGCACCTTGAATGAGCCTGTACGCTGCATATTTTCCAGCTTCAGCAGCACCTCGTAACCGGCCATTTCACTGAAAATATGACTGCTTTCCAAAGGCGTTTTATGCACTACGCCAGCCAACCGTTTGGCTGCCGCTTCCACATCCTGTAAAGTTACCTGATCTTTTGCCATTTTTTTACATCCCCTCATAATGGACTGATATCGATTTTTCTGTTTTCCGTATCGATATCCTTTAACACGAATAAAGCCGTATAATCATCGATCATTTTCTTTTCGGGAGCCTGCGTAGCAATGAAAAAGGCCTTGCCTACAACTTTTGCCCCCACTTCTTCCGCCAGTTCGATCATGCCGCGGGCCGTACCGCCGGCTTTCAGGAAATCGTCAATGATCAGCACCCGCGCCGACGCAGGCAGCGCCCGCTTGGGCAGCGCCATCGTCTGGATCTGCCTGGACGAGCCGCTCACATAATTGATACTGACCGTCGAGCCTTCGGTGATTTGGCCCACACGCCGGGCCATGACTACGGGAATATTGAAGGCCCGTGCTACAAAAACTGCCAGCGGGATACCGCGCGTTTCAACAGTCATGATATATTCCGGTTCCAAATGCCGCAGCCGCTGCGCAATGATCTCGCCCAGGCGCATAACAAGCTGCGGTTTGAACAGCAGATCAGTCATATAGATCATGCCGCCCGATAAGATCCGTTCAGGCTCTGCCAGCTGCAAAGCCAGCTCCGTCAAAAATTCCTCGTTGGCTTTTTCAGAGTGGCAGGGAATAAAGCGCACGCCGCCGGCCGCACCGGCCAAAGTCTCGACCCTGCCCAGGTCATAAGCTTCCAGCCCGGCACGTACAGCCAGAACGTCTTCACTCAAGGTCGACTTGGCGACCTCAAATTTTTTGCAGAAATATGTAAATGAAAATAATTGATACGGATGGTCCACCAGCTGCTTCGTCAAAGCAACTACGCGTTCCATACGTTTGACTCGAGCCATAGCGCCCCTCTTTTCTACTTTCTATTCTTAAAATAGCTTTGCAGCAATTGCCAGTCTTCTTCTTTATCAATGTCCATGCCGATCTCAGGGTAATGCGAAACTATGGCCTTACCCTTAAATTCCAGCAGCTCCGACGCCCGCCGCTCCACATCTGCCAGCGTCAGCCGGTGCAGCAGGAATTTCAGCACGAAGCCAAAGCCCAGCCAGCCGCACAGCTCCCAGGGCTTTTTGCGGCGGGCAAAAATATCCCTGGCCTTATCCAGACTGCGGGCTACAACAGCGGCCTTGATCAGCATCAGATTACCGCCGGTAAATCTGCCGTCCGGCAAAGTGACATAGGTGCGCTGCGCGCCGGGAAACGCTCTGGCGCAGTCCGCTTCGGGAATCACGGGATAATAAGCGTCCGCTGCCACAGTTTCCGCCTGCCGCAGAAAATCCTGCACTGCCGCTGCCGTCAGCAGGGGAATATCATCGCAGACAAACAGAATTTTGCCGTCCGCCGGCAAAACTGCCACTGCGGCGGCTGCCGTTTCCGGCATGGATGCGGTTTTTACAGCCACCAGCTCCGCACGCTGCGGCAGGACTGCCGCTTCCCACTCACTGCTGTCTGCCGCTACGATGATCCGGTTGATCATACCGCTTCGATCCAGGGCGTCGATGATATATTCTACCAGCCGCCGCCCTCCCAGGGGAGCTAACGCCCTGATATTGGTCCCAACGGCCTTTTGCAGCCACGGCGTTTTTCCACCGGCCAAAATAACCGCATTATACATACAGCCTAACCTCTTTCGGTCTTACTCTTTATTTTTCTTTTCGTTATGACTTTCCACCATATCCTTGAGCAAAGTATGCTCGGCGTTTTCCAGATGGATGCGCGCCGCATTCTGGGCCCTTTCCACATCACGGGCAGCAATGCTGTCTACCAGCGCGCGATGCTCTTCCATCGTATCGGCAAGACGCCCCGGATACATCATAGAGCGGCCGCGAATGACTGTGATCTGCTCGCGCAGGTTATTGATGATATTGCGCAGCCTTTCATTACGGCTGGCCTGATATAAAACATCGTGGAAGGCAATATCCACTTCGACGATCTTCTCCATATTGTTTTCTTCGATATGCTGGCCGATCTCGACCAACAGGCGCTGCAGTGTTTCCAGCTCGTCGTCGTTGATGCGTTCAGCGGCAAGTCCGGCCGCCAAAACGTCCAGCGAAGTACGGATCTCATAAACCTCGTTGATGTCTTTGATCGAAATATCCGCTACATAAGTGCCGCGCCGGGGGATCATCACGACAAAGCCTTCCAATTCCAGCTTGCGGATCGCTTCGCGTACAGGAGTGCGGCTGACGCCCATTTCATCGGCCAGCTGGATTTCCATCAAACGCTCGCCAGGACTGAAAGTACCGTCAATGATCGCCTGGCGGATATTTTCGCATACCAGTTCCCGCAGAGGTTTGTAACTGTCTAGTTTAATCGGTCTAAGGTGCCCACTCATCTTCAGATCCTCTCCTTTTGCACAGTAGTAGTAACAGCAGTTTCCAGATCAAGCTCTGTCAGTGCCGTCAAAATGCTTGCAGTTATCTCTTTGCTTTCGGCCACGGCAAAAACCGTTGGCCCGCTGCCCGACATCAAAGCATATTTTGCTCCTGCCGCCAGCATTTTCTGTTTGATTTCGGCAATGACAGGATGCGCAGGAATAGTCACGCTTTCCAAAACATTGCCGCAGCTTGCCAGCAGCTCTGCTGCCGCTCCCTGCTCCAGCGCTTTTATAATACCGTCGATATCGGGCCTTGACCCGACTTTATCCTGACGGAAATTACCATAGACCCAGCCTGTCGCCACTTCCAGCTTCGGCTTTGCCAGTACCAGCAGCAGCTTTGGCGCTTCCGGCAGGGCAGTCAATCTTTCCCCGCGGCCCTCAGCCAGGGCTGTTCCCCCTGTAACGCAAAAGGGTATGTCCGAACCCAATTCTGCCGCCAGCTTTTCCAAGTCTGCCGCAGTCATGTTCAACCGCCAGAACCGGTTCAAACCCCGCAAAACGGCAGCGGCGTCACTGCTGCCGCCGGCCAGTCCTGCTGCCAGAAAAATTTTTTTGTTCAGTCTGATGTGAACGTTCGGTGTTTTCCCGCAGCTGCGCGCTAAAAGCGCCGCCGCTTTCCAGGCCAGGTTATCCGGCCCGCCGGCCAGCCCGCCATGATCGGTTTCGACCGTCAGGCCTTCGCCCTCCTCGATCGTCACGGTGTCGCTCAGTCCGATGCTCTGCATCACCATGCGCACCTCATGGTAGCCGTCAGGGCGCTTGCCCAGTACGTCCAGTCCTAAATTTATTTTTGCATGAGCCGTTTCATATATTTTTTCCATAAGTTAGCCTCGATTGTTTTCCTGTATACAATATATTTTATCTTGCTTCGGGCGCAGCCGCAAGATAAATCGAACAATTTTGTGAATTTTTTCTATTTTATTTGTCTTTTTCAGCTATTTTCGAAAAATTTACACATTTTTATTGTTGGCAACATTGCTTTTTTTCTGAAAAGTGCTACTATGTATACAATATTCGTAAATTTTACAAGAAGGAGCTTTTTTATGCGTCAGCATTGTTACCGTTATCTTATGGTCACCCTGGGCTGCGTGCTTATGGGTGTGGCGATCAACGCTTTTTATATGCCCAACAAGCTTATCAGCGGCGGTATCGGCGGTGTTTCCGTCATTTTATATTATCTGATCGGCCTGCCGATGGGTATTACCAGTCTGCTTTTGAATATCCCTCTGTTTATCGCGGCCTATAAATTCATGGACCGTTCCTATATCGTCGGCACAATCGCCATGCTGCTCTTCACGTTTCTTTTAAAATACGATGTCCGCACTGCCTCCGGAAACGCGAAGCTCACGTTGATCGTTTCCAACTACACAGCGCTCCTCTCCTATATCCTTTCCGGAAATGTGTTCTACATGATCGCGATCCCGTGTGCCGTAAGCAACGTTCTCGGAAACTATATCGGTGCCGGCTTCGCCATCAAAAACGGCGCGAAGATCATCCGGCCGGTGATGATCTGCGTAGTGACGGTGCTGATCGTGAAAATTGTTCTTGGAAAGTAAAACAAGTGAAAACACGTTTCGCGAGTTTCCCCTTGTCATCGCAATAGTCGCCACGGTCTCACGCATGCGCGGACTTTGGATCGTTGTTCGCGTAAATTATACGAGCGTGCTTATTTTACATAGGCACGCTCGTTTACTATCATCAATTCAGCCGTATCTTTTTCCCCTCTGTTTCCTTCTTACCACACCGGAAACTACCTGCTCTTTCCGTACCGGTTTCCGTCCGCTGTCACAAACCAGCCGTCCGGAGTCCTGCGGTTTGCGTAGAGGATGCCTTTTGTTCCTGTCTGATATTGGTTCGGACATTTTCTTTTCCAGCCTTGACTTCTGCATTTTTTATCACAGAAGAAGTAACAGGACGTTTCATATCCGGCTTAGTAACTGTATCGGTCTGTGCAGGTTTTGGAACAGGTGTGGCAACAGGGCGTTCATGGCTTCTGGTAGCTCCGGCTGTCGCTGATCCATTCGCATGAACTGTCTGTCTTGCTTCCTGTGCTTTCTGTAATTCCTGCTTTTTCTGTGAGATATTTTCCCTGTGCTGATTGCGTTTCTGTGTACGCTGTTCCTGTCGGTTTTCCCGTTCTTCCACAACGCCACGCTTAAAGTCTGATACATTATCCTTTGCTTTCTGTTTTGCAGAGTGAACAGCATAACCAGCCTGTGTCGGTAAGTCTTTCACATTTTCTTTCAGAGAAGAAGCACTGTCACGGACTTTATTTTTCGTATCCATCACAGCACCTACCGCAGAACCGACACGGCTTCCCATGCTGGCAGAGGTATTTTCCCGTTTCTTTGGCGGTTGGTTCGTTGCTGGCTTTCCGGCTCTGGCAACACTTGCACCAGCCACCGCACCTGCAACACTTCCAGCACCGACAGCCCTTGCAATCCTGTGTTCCATACGTCTTGCCCGATGTCGCTGAGTTAAAAGTCAAAGAATCCAACCGTATC
>ENA-UESI01002175-UESI01002175.1-human-gut-metagenome-genome-assembly--contig:-NODE-2175-length-10706-cov-5.105090_pt1 | contig 10706 bp, 6 predicted proteins | sample MGYA00243005_ERZ508006 | MGnify/ENA primary metagenome ERZ508006 (study PRJEB26167, sample SAMN06115436) | human gut metagenome | host: Homo sapiens | place: China:Shandong | collected 2015-06-10... | reverse complement strand
GGCCCCATCAAGCCGGGAACCTGGCCTGGGACACCCAACCCCACCTAGAGCAGTTTGAGGAACAGAGAAGGGGGTATCCGTGCCGAAGGTTTCCAAAGGGCGATCGGAAAGCCCTTTGGTCGCCTCCGCAGAGGCGAAATCCCCTGCAACAAGAAAATTCAGTTGCAAAGATGTATTCAGAAATGCCGCCCGCCCAAAGGCATTCAAGCATTGCCCTTATGCTTCTCCAAGAACACCATCAGCACCGCCACATCCGCGGGCGACACCCCCGGAATCCGGCTCGCCGCCGCAAGCGACCGCGGACGCTGCTTCATCAGCTTCTGCCGCGCTTCAATCCGAAGCCCGGTCACTTTCTCATACGGCAAATCCTCCGGCAGCAGCGTCTCTTCCATCTGCCGCGCGTGGCGAATCAGCGTTTCCTGTCGCTCCAAATAGCCCTCATACTTCACCGAGATTTCCGCCTGCTCCTGCGCAGGCTTGCCGAATTGCCTAATCTCCGGCGAAAGCTCCGCCAGCGCTGACATCGTGATTTCCGGACGCTTCAGCAGTTCCACCGCGCTTAGCCCGTTCTGCGCTTCCGGCTGATGATGCTTCTCCAGCCAGTCGTTCAGCGTGACGCCGGGCGTGTATTTTGCCTTGCGGAGTTCGTCCAGCAGCTGCGCGGTTTCCGATGCCTTGCGTTCCGTGCGTTCCATGCGCTCCCGCGTCGCCAGACCCGCCTCGTAGGCGATACGCGTCAGGCGCAAATCCGCATTGTCCTGCCGCAGGGATAAGCGGTGCTCGGCGCGGCTCGTCATCATGCGGTACGGCTCGTCCGTGCCTTTCGTCGTCAGGTCGTCGGTCAGCACGCCGATGTACGCCTGATCGCGCGTGAGCACAATCGGCGGCTTGCCCTGCGCCGTCAAAGCGGCATTCATGCCCGCCAGCAAGCCCTGCGCGGCGGCTTCCTCGTACCCGGATGTGCCGTTGATCTGCCCCGCAAAAAACAGCCCCCGCACATCCAGACTTTCCAGTGTCGGGCGCAATTGCCGGCTGTCGATGCAGTCATACTCAATCGCATACGCCAGCCGCGTCAGCTCGCACCGCCGCAAGCCCGGCACGGAGCGGTACATCTCCCACTGTACATCCTCCGGCAGCGATGTGGACATGCCCTGCACATACCATTCGCGGCTTTGCATTCCTTCCGGCTCAAGGAACACCTGATGGCGCTCCTTGTCGGCAAACTTGACGATTTTATCCTCAATCGACGGGCAGTAGCGCGGCCCGATGCCGTGGATTTTGCCGGAATACAGCGGCGCGCGGTGGAGATTTCGGCGGATAATGTCGTGCGTCTCCGGCGTCGTCCATGTCAAATAGCATGCATAGGTATTGTGCAGCGCGCGGTCGGTCATAAACGAGAACGGCGTGACCGGTTCGTCGCCGGGTTGGGGCGTCATTTCGTCGAAATCAATCGTCCGCACGTCAATGCGCGCGGGCGTCCCCGTCTTGAACCGGCGGAGCGGAAAGCCGATGCGCGTCAAGCTGCCGCTGAGGTTCGGCGCGCTCATCAGCCCCTGCGGTCCGCCCGGCGTGATGCTCTCCCCAATGATAATCCGGCTGCGGAGATACACGCCGCACGCGACAACCGCGACTTTACAGGAGATATGCTGTCCCGTTGTTGTCGTCACGCCGGTGACATGCCCGTTCTCGACGTCAATTGCGGCGACTTCCCCCTGCCGGACGGTCAGGTTGTCCTGCGTCATCAGCGCGGTACGCATCCGGTTCTGGTACTGCTGCTTGTCCGCCTGTGCGCGCAGGGCGTGAACCGCCGGGCCTTTGGACATATTGAGCATTCGGCTTTGGAGGAACGTATCGTCGATGGCGCGCCCCATTTCGCCGCCCATTGCGTCCAGTTCACGCACAAGATGCCCCTTTGCGCTGCCGCCGATAACGGGATTGCACGCCATGAGAGCGATGCCGTCCATATTCAGCGTCAGCAGGAGGGTATCAAGCCCCATGCGCGCCCCTGCGAGGGCGGCTTCACATCCCGCGTGTCCGCCGCCGATGACTACCAGATCCTTCATCATACGCCTTCTGCTCCTCGGAAATAGGATTCCAGTATGATTATACCATAGGGAGGGGGAAAAGGAAAGAGGGAGAGGCGAAATTAGGGTGGGAGGAATGTGGATAACCGCGCAGAAGGAGCAGCGGAAAAGCGAACAACTCCATCGCGCCAGATGGGCGCGGCTTTCTATCCCCCATCTCAAGCAAAATCAAGCGAAATCAAATGAAATCAAGCCAATTCAAATGAAATCAAATTTTCTTGCCAATTGCGGGCATCCGTGCTATCATGCGCATATAGCGAACGCAAGTTCCTATATTTCGCGGCGTACCTGCCCGCGCCGCCGTCCCCATCACACAAGGAGGAGCGAAATTGACTGACATTACCACTACCCTTACCTATACCGCTGACCTCACCCGTCCCCTGCGCCGCATGAACATCCCCGCGCTGTTCATCACCGATGCGCGCCGGGCGCACCGAATCACCGTCACGGTTCTCCGCGCGGGAAATCCTGTTGACCTTGGCGGCGCTGCCGTCTCCGGCACGGTCAAGCACCTGCGCACCGGCACAACCATTCCTCTCAGCGGCAGCGCGCAGGGCAGCATTGCGTCCGTCACCCTGCCGCCCGCCGCCTACGCCCAGCCCGGCGACATCGAAATCTATGTCACCCTGACCAGCGGCGACGTGCAGAACTGCATTTTCGCCGCAACGGGCTGCGTTTTCCCCTCTTCCACCGACCGCGTGGCGGATGTTCCCGGTTTTTACTCGCTTGCGGCGCTGCAGGAGCAGTTTTCGTCGCTGGATGCGCGCCTTCGTGCGCTGGAGGAAATCGGCATCCCCGTCACGACCGCTGACCAGCTTGTTTCCGCTGTTCCGCTGGATTCGTGGAAGTTCAACCTCGTATCCACAACCGCTGACACGGCGTATTCCTCGACGGCGGAAGCGGCAGCGTCCTACGACGACGCAAGTTGGCGGACGGTCAGCGTGCCGCACGACTGGTCTATTGCGCTGGACTTCAATTCGTCCAGTCCGGCGACGTATGAGGGCGGGTATCTGGATGGCGGCGACGCGTGGTATCGCACGACCGTCAGCGTGAACAAGCAGAACGGGCGGCGGTATGTGCTGTGCTTTGACGGCGTGTACATGGAATCGACCGTGTACGTCAACGGGCAGCAGGTACACAAGAACTATTACGGCTACAACCCGTTCGCGGTGGATGCAACGGAACAGATGGTCAGCGGCGTGAATACGATTGCGGTGTTTGTGCGCAATGAACAGCCGTCCTCGCGCTGGTACTCCGGCAGCGGAATGATTCGCCCGGTGGAGCTGGTAACGCTGCTGGATGACCAGATTCGCATGGAGAACATTCGCGTAACGACCCCGAAGCTGGACAGTGACCTGACCAACGGCGAAACGGTTGTCGCGTTCGACGCGGTGAACAAGACAGGTGCGGAAGCATCGGCGACGTTCACGGTAGATTTGTACGACCCGGACGGCGCGAAAGTCGGCACGGCGGATGCGTCGGCGGTGATTGCGGCGGGTGAAACGCAGAACGTCAGCGCGACGGTGGCATACCGCAGCCCGAAGCTATGGCACATCAGCGACGCGCAGCAGCGGGATTTGATGGAAAACGGGAAAAGCGTGTCGGTATCGGGCAATCCGCTGACGTGTGAGAACGCGCTGGCTGGAAAACCGCTGGGTGCGCTGCATGTGTATGGCAAAAGCACGCAGAACGGCGTGCCGACCCCGACCGCGCCCGTGCCGATTGTCAGCGCGGGTGACGGCGGAACGGTGGCGGTCACGGTGTCGGATGGCGCGAACGAATCGCAGACGCTGACGCTGCAAACGCCGAATGCGCTGCCGGGCATCCCGGTTTCCTCCGGCGGGAACTACACGGACGAAAACGGTCAGCAGTGGGTGTGCGATGAGGTGGACTTGGCGCGCGGGGTGCGCGTGCAGCGCATCACCAAAATCAAGGTTACATCGTCGCTTAGCTGGCAAACAACGGGAAATGCGGTTGACCGTTACTTTGCGTGGTTCAGCGGCATTTACACGTCCAACGTGCTCTGCACGCACTTTTCCACCGTTCTTGGCTCTGAAACGGTCGGCGGGGCGATTGCCAATCAGAATAACCTTGTCGGCTTTGCATTCGCCGAAAAAGGCACGACGACCCTCGATGACTTTAAGCAGTTTTTGGACGAGAATGACGTTTTTATTTGGGCTGCGCTTGCTACACCGGTGGAAACCGCCCTTTCCGCCGCTGAAATCAGCGCGTACAAGGCGCTGACCACCTATGCCCCGACGACCGTCATCACGGCAGGCGGCGGTGCGTGGCTGACGGCAAGCTATCAGCAGAGCATTCTACCCAGCAATGCGCCGGCTGCGCTTTTGACGGCTTCCCCGGCGAACCTCTACGAAGCACAGCTCAGCGCGAAAGTCGGCAATCGGGTTCAGCGGTCAAAGCGCGTGACCTACGGCTACCGCAGCATCCGATTCGACAAGGACACGGGCTTCTATCTCAACGGCGTCCACACGAAGCTCAAAGGCGTTTGCGTCCACCACGACGGCGGGTGCATCGGCGCGGCGGAGAACCGCAGCGCCATTGAACGGCAGGTGGACATCCTGACCAACATGGGCTGCAACGCGATTCGCCTGACGCACAACCCGTTCGGCGCGGAATACCTCGACGTATGCCAGCGCAAGGGCGTGCTGCTGGTGGAAGAGCTATTCGACGGGTGGACAAAGAGCAAGAAACAGAAGGATTTCGGGCGATACTTCACCGACCATTACAGCGAAGTCGTGACCAGCACGATTCACCGCGACTGGAACAATCCGGCGGTCATTATGTGGTCGCTGGGCAACGAAGTGCGCACGAATTTGACGCTTGGCGACTATTCATCCAGCGAAATTACAAGCGTCTGCACGATGGTCAACAGCGCGGTGAAAGCCCTCGACACAACCCGCCCAACGACGATGGGAAACAACGCGCCCGGCGGCAATCTATCGGCGCTGATGGCTATCGTGGATGTCGTTGGCATCAACTACAACAACAACAACCAGACCTACCAGACCGACCGCCCGATTTACGGCAGCGAAACGACCTCGGCGCTTTCCTCCCGCGGCGTATATGCGACAGACAGCGCGAACATGGCGTATCCTTCCTACGACAACAAGGCGGTTTCGTGGGGCAACACGGCTGCGGAAACGGTGAACGCCTACTTGAACAGCGCTCGTTCCTGCGGGCATTTCGTCTGGACGGGCTTTGACTACCTCGGCGAACCGACCGAATGGAACAAGTATCCGGCGAAGAGCAGCTATTTCGGCATCGTCGACACCTGCGGTTTCCCAAAGGACATTTACTTCATGTACCAGTCCATGTGGGACAGCCGCCCGATGATTCACATCCTGCCGCACTGGACGCACGAATCCGGCAATATCGACGTATGGCTGTACTCGAACTGTGCGTCTGTCGAGTTATTCTTGAACGGTACATCGCTTGGCAAGAAGACGCTTTCGCATCGCGGGACGAAGAATCAGTACGCCTACACGGTGGCATACGCGGTGGGAACCATCGTCGCGAATGGTTACGACAGCAGCGGCAAGCTGGTCGCGCAGGACGTGCAGTACACGGCGGGAACGCCCGCGAAGCTGTCCTTGTCTGCGGACAAAACCAGCGTCGGCATCGGCACGGACGACCTTGTGTACATCACCTGCGACGTGGTGGACAAGAACGGCACGCGCTGCCCGACGGCTGACAACAGCGTGACCTTTACTGTCACGGGCGGCAGCATCGTTGGCACGGACAACGGACACGGCGCGAACGTGGAGAAGCTCTCCGGCAGCACGCACGCCGCGTTCAGCGGGAAGTGCCTTTGTGTGGTGAAGCACGACGGGACTTCCGGCGTGATGAAGATTACGGCGACGGCGAGCGGCTTGACGACGGGAACAATCAGCGTGACGAAGGGCGAAACCACCATCGCGGCAACCGCTCCGGCAGCGTCTTTTGTGGACGCGACGAACCCGCCGCGCCGCGACACGAGCGAACCGACCGAACCTGCGCCGACGATTTCCGCCATCAGCGCGGACAAAACGACGGCGGCGCTGAACGAGGAAATCACCTTCACGCTGACCGTGGCAAACACGACGAGCATCCGCGTGTACATTGACGGCAGCGTGAACCGCTACATCTACGACGTAACGGACGGGACGATGACCTACAAACTGTCCTTCACGGACGCGGGCAGCGGAACGCGTACGGTTGCGTTTGAGCCTTGCAGGGGCGACGTGGTGGGCGCGAAAACGGCGGAGACGGTGATTAAGCTGACGAACCCGGCAACGGCGGTGACGCTCTCCGCCGAATCGCTGAATCTGGAAGTCGGCGGGACAGCGAACCTGACGGCGACAGTCACGCCGGAAAACAGCACGGACACGCTGGTTTGGAGCGTATCGCCTTCTGGCATCGTGAGCATCAGCGGCGGCAGCGTCTCGGCGCTGGCAGCGGGCAACGCGACCATCACAGCGACGGCGGGCAGCGCATCAGCAACGTGCGCGGTGGTGGTTACAAAAGCAGTACTGCCTGTCCTGTACGAGCTGCCGCAGGAAACCGTATTCACGGCAGGAGCGGATGGAATCATTGACACGGGCGTGAGGCTCTTCCAGGACGTCAGCACGAAGCCGGCATACACGATTCTGTTCGACGTGACATGCGGTCAGAACCTGACAACAAACCCGTCCGCAGGCGAAACGTGCGTGCTTTTCCACTGTCTGGAGGAATCGTTGCCATGGCCGGGGCTGGTCGGTCACGCCGCCGGCACGGACGTTTCCTTCCAAATCAACATGTATTCGTCCTCGAAAACGATTACGCCGTTCTGCAAGGGCGAGCGCATCCGCTGCGCGCTGGTGCTTGACGGCGAGAACTGGTACTTCGCATCCGACCGCTATCCGACAGAAACGGACTACAACAAACCGTCGCTCATCGGCGGCTACAAAACAGCAGTCGCCAAATCGCTGCTTCTCGGCGGCTACCAGAAGTCCGACGGCACGCACGGAAGATTTTTTGACGGAACGCTGCACAGCTTCAAGGTGCTGCGTGGCGCGTACACGATGGCGGAATGCCAGGCGTGGGTGAATAACGAGGAGTGAGTGCATGAACGACAAAGCATTAACGATCATCAGCCTTGCACAGGAGCATCTCGGCGATCCATATGTCTACGGCGCGTGGGGCAGTCCGTGTACGCCGGAGTTGCGGCGGAAGTATGCGCGGCTCAATCCGTCGCACGCGGGCAACATCACGAAGAAGTGCCGGGTGCTGAATGGCGGCGGGACAAGCTGTGCTGGATGCAAGTGGCAGGGTGCGCTGGCGTATGACTGCCGCGGCTTCACGCACTGGCTGCTGATGCAGGTCGGCATCGAGATTGCCGGAGGTGGCGCAACGAGCCAGTACAACACCATTTCCAACTGGGCAGTGCGCGGAAAAATCGCGGATATGCCGGATGTGGTCTGCTGCCTGTTCCGGCAGAGTGGGAGCAAGATGGAGCATACTGGAATGCACATCGGCGGCGGACAGGTTATCCATTGCAGTGCGGGCGTGCAGAACGGCAGCATCGGACAGGGCTGGACGCATTACGCCGTGCCGGTCGGTCTGTACTCGGCGGACGAAATACAGAGAGCGGGGCGAATCAAGGTGAGAAAGACACTGCGGAAAGGCGCAAGCGGCGATGAGGTGAGAGAGCTTCAGACGATGCTTGCAGCGTGGGGCTACGATGTCGGCGCGGTGGATGGTGTGTTCGGCAGTGCGACGGAGGGCGCGGTGCGTGCGTTCCAGACGGCGAAGGGGCTGACGGTAGACGGTATCTGCGGCACAGCAACGTGGGCAGCGCTGGATACGGAACAGAAGCAGCCGGATGGAGATATGCCTACGAAAGAGCCGGATGCATGGCGGGCGAAGCTGGAAGCGCTGCGGGATAGTCTCAGAAGTGCGCTGGAAGTATTGGAGGAGGTACTGAACAATGCGGTGGGATGATGTGATTAAGTGGATTTCGGCGGCAGTAGGCGCGATTGCGGGCGCGGTCGGCGGCGCATGGACAGGCGCGCTGACGTGCCTGCTGGCGCTGAACGTGGTGGATTACATCAGCGGACTTGTCTGCGCGGCGCTGGGACGCAGCACCAAGACGGACGGCGGGCGGCTGTCCAGCACGGCGGGCTTCATTGGACTGGCGCGGAAAATGTTCATCTGGGTGCTGATTCTGGTGGCGACGCTGGTGGACAGGTACGTCATCGGTACGGGCGTGAGCTGCCAGACGGCGGCGGCGCTGTTCTATATCGCGAATGAGGCGCTGTCGATTATTGAGAACTGCGGGCTGATGGGGCTGCCTGTTCCGGCGTTTTTGCGGAAACTGCTGGAAGTGCTGCGGGACAAGTCGGATCAGGGCGCGGACAAGTATCAACGAGAAGAATCTGAATAAATTCAGAGCGTCACACTTCGCACACAGAAGTGTGACGCTTTTTCTTTGAAAGGGTATTGACTTTCTGCATTCCAGTATGTTATTATTGGAATGCAGAAAGTGAGGTGAATCTATTGAGTCCTCGAACAGGACGCCCGATAGAGGAAAACGCAAAGCGTACACAGGTTGTTGTGCGGTTAGACAAGGAAGATGTGCAACGCTTAGACGCGTGTGCAAAGAAGTTAAATCTAACCCGCGCAGAAACAATGCGGAAGGGGCTTCGCACACTCTATGAAGGCATGAAAAAAGAGTAACGTGTTTTGCTTGGCGGCTTCACGTTACCCTTTGCCTACCAAAGGTCACCCTTCGGTAAATCTATTCTACCACAAGGGCGACCTCCTGACAACCCCTAAACAGCCTAAGGAGGAACGCAAAATGTTTGAAAATTGCAAGAGCAACGTAATAGAACATCTGGAGAGCATCGACGCGCAGTTGCTCGCGCTGGATGCAATGCTGGAGCTTGCCGAAATGGGAGCAAACAACCTTGCGAATGGCGACAACTTCGAGCGCGTCCTGAGCTTCATCAGGCATAACCTGACGGAACTGCGCGCTGAATTGGACGAAGCGACAGGCATCGTGCTGAAAGCGCAAACAGTAGCATAACCAAAACAAAAAAGAAGCGGCTGTTCCATCGAGTGGAGCAGTCGCTTTGTGTTGCCCGGAAATTGCGAAACCGGGAACAGCGTTAGTATAGCATAGAATCCTGAATTTTGCAAGTGAAACGCAAGCTGCAATAGCGTGGGGTGCGGGATACACGGTCAAGGAAATTTTTGCGGGACGCAGGTGAAGATAAAAAATGCGAACATCTTCTGCTGTTGGGGGTATCCCCCCTATGGTGGAAATTTCGACATGGGGGTTTTCACACCGGCGGGGGCTCGTCGTAGACACCGCGTGGCAAAATTACAGGGAGGGGGTCATGCTGAAGCGTAACACAATGTAACACAAGCATAAAAATAAGTGTAACAAGAAAATACTCTTCTATGTCATGGAATTGCAGGTGCGTTTCTCTTGTGACACCTGTAACACGTTTTTCAAGGGGATTGCAAAACTACACGAACACGCGCTGTCCCCAATGGGGACAAAATGTACCCAAGAAAGAGGGCTCAGTACAGAAAAAAGGTTCGTAGCATGTGGATATGGTCAATATCTTGTGGATAAAAAGAAAAAAACCATCTACATTTTGCAATGCAGATGGTAAAAAGTGTCGAAGTGGCGGGATTCGAACCCGCGGCCTTTTGGTCCCGAACCAAACGCGCTACCAAACTGCGCTACACCTCGAAAAGCGAGCCAACAGAGGGACTCGAACCCTCGACCTGCGGTTTACGAAACCGCTGCTCTACCGACTGAGCCATGTTGGCACGGCTGAAACGATTCAGCTTTATTAGTATACCAAATGACAGGCAGTTTGTCAAGAGGGTTTCGGAAAAAATTCTGATGGATTTAGCGATTTTGCGGGGAATCTGCAGCTTGCAGGCAGAAAAAACGTTTTTTCACGGAATCTTGGGGGAAGAGCAGCTTGGAGGCGCGTCTGCGGACGCGCAAAGTTACTGGCAGGGACGCTTCGCTGCCTGCGCCTTTGTTGGCGACTTTCTTGGGATTGGTCGGACGAGGAACCGTTGGGGCGGTGCCCCAAACCCCACAAGGGGCAGATGAAAAGGGACGAAGTCCCCCCTTGACCCTGCAAGGGGCAGATGAAAAGGGACGAAGTCCCTCCCCTTGACCCTGCAAGGGGCAGACGAAAAGGGACGAAGTCCCCCCCTTGACCCCTCCGCGCGATTGAGTTGGTCGCGCTTTCATGCTCCTTCCGCGTGCAGCTTTTTGGTGCTTCGCCGAAGCCTTTGTTTGCTCCCCCGAACTTTCCGTGAAGAAATCGAGTAGGAGGGGGTGGTTAACCCCCGTCCTCTCACCGCACCGTGCGTACCGTTCGGTACACGGCGCGTCCAATACAAGCAGTCTGAATCGACTCATACGCCGGAGAGAGTTCAAAGAATCCCGCGCGTGTGAGTCTTTCGTTTGTTATGCCTCTTGTCACGGCTCCCGTGTTCACCGTAAACCAATAGCCCCTTCGGCTGTTGGCGGCCATATGTGCGTAGTATTCCGACACACCGAGCTTCATGAGGTTCTTGAGTTTTGTCTTCGGTTTCTTCCATTGCTTCCAGATG